>Ga0181520_10011532_pt1 | contig 11588 bp, 10 predicted proteins | sample PEATcosm2014_Bin_29_FD_132451 | JGI IMG/M metagenome (GOLD analysis project Ga0181520, IMG submission 132451) | Peatland microbial communities from MTU Mesocosm Facility, Houghton, MI, USA - PEATcosm2014_Bin02_30_metaG | ecosystem: Environmental > Terrestrial > Soil > Wetlands > Peat | place...
ATCTCCGCCTGCATGTCGCGCGCCTGGACCCACCGCAGCACGGCCGTCTTCAGCCCGCTGAAGCTGAAATCGAGTGCGTTGCCTTTCATCTTGGCGAAGGTGAAACGCACCGCAAGCGGATCGCCGTAGGGCGCCAGACGGTCCACGATGGGGCCCCCGGGATAGGCGAAGCCCAGCAGCTTGGCAACTTTGTCGAAGGCCTCGCCGGCGGCGTCGTCGCGCGTCTTGCCCAGCAGGCGATAGCGCAAATCTTCGCGCACTTCGAACAAATGCGTATGGCCGCCGCTCGCCACCAGGGCCAGAGCGGGATACTCCACCGGAGTTCCCGTGCGCCGCGCTTCCAGGATCACGGCGTGTATGTGGCCCTCGATGTGGTTCACCGCGATCAGCGGAATTCCGCTGGCGAAGCTCAGCGATTTGGCGTAGGTCAGACCCACCAGCAGCGACCCCACCAGGCCGGGACCCACGGTGGCCGCGATGGCCGCCAGTTCCCCCAGTCGCATCGAGGATTGCTCCAGCGCCTCGCGCACCACCGGCACGATGGCCCGCAGGTGCTCGCGCGAAGCCAGCTCCGGAACCACGCCGCCGTACTTGCCGTGCGTGGACATCTGCGAAGCCACCACCGAGGAGAGCACGGCCTCGCCGTCTTCCACGACCGCGGCCGCGGTTTCGTCGCAGGAGGATTCAATGCCGAGAATGCGCATTGCTTTAAACGTAACGCAGGTCGAGCCAGGCTATTACAAGGCTTGCCGGGCAAGCTAAAGCATGCCCCACCGGCGTTAGTCTTTGCGGTAAACCACGCCCTGCTTCATCACGAACTTCACGTTGCCAAGCTTCAAGACGTCCTGCAAGGGGTCGCCATCCACCGCAATCACATCCGCACGGAAGCCCGGCTCGATCGACCCGGCTTCTTTGGAAATCCCCAGCAGCTCGGCCGCGTTGAGCGTGGCCGTGCGTATGGCTTCGATAGGCTTCATCCCGAATTCCACCATGGTGTTGAATTGCTTCCAGTTGTCGCCGTGAGGGTACACGCCGCCATCGGTGCCGAAAGCCAGCTTGCAGCCAGCCTGGTAGGCGTGCTGGAAGCCGGCCCGCTGCAACTTGCCGAGCGCGCGCTCCTTCTCGATGGATTCGGGAAGCATTCCCACCTTAGCGCCTTCCTGCATGATGAAATCGTCGTTGTAGATGTCGTACACCAGGAAGGTACCGTGCTCCTTGGCGAGCCGGATGCCTTCGTCGTCGATCAGGCTGGCGTGCTCCACCGAATCGATCCCGGCGCGGATCGAATCCTTGATGGATTGCGTTCCGTGCGCATGGGCGGCCACCTTGCGTCCCAGCTTATGGGCCTCTTCCACGATGGCCGTGAGCTCTTCGAGCGAATATTGCGGCGTGCCCACCTGGTCGCCCTTCGACATCACGCCGCCCGAGGCGCATACCTTGATGACGTCGGCCCCGTACTTGATCACCTCGCGCACTTTGGCGCGGGCCGCCCAGGGTCCGTCGGCCACGCCCTCGGCGCGGGCATGATACTCGGGCGCCAACAGGTCGTTATCGCAATGGCCGCCGGTGATGCTGAGAGGCGGGCCGGAGACGATCAGGCGCGGCCCCTCGATCTCGCCGGCCTGGATGCCATCGCGCACCGCCACGTCCGAATAGCCATCTGCCCCCAGGTTGCGAACCGTGGTAAACCCGGCGCGCAGCGTGATGCGGGCATTCTTGACTCCGATGACCGTCTCGCGCGGGACCGAGACGCCCAGCGCTTTGTAGCCCTCCATGGAGGGCTCGCTGGTCAGGTGGTCGTGCACATCCATCAGACCGGGCAGGCAGGTATCCGCCGATAGATCGACCACCGTGGCGCCCGCCGGTATGGTCACCTCGGCGGCCAGGCCCACTCGCGTGATTTTGCCATCGGCCACCAGAATTACGGCGTTGGCCTGCTCACCGCCGGTTCGGACATCCAGCAGCTTGCCGCAGCGCAGCGCCACCGGCGCCGCCGAAAGAGTAGCCGCAAAGACAAAGAAAGAAGCCCAGTACAGCCTCATGTATGTCGCTCCCTTTAAAAAAAACGTCAGCCGCGCGGCGATCGGATTCGCGTGCGGCGCTGGGCGTCATAAGACTTTGCGCCGCCATTGCCTGGGCAATGCGTGCAGACCGGATGAAAGATTATAGCAGCGGGCGCGGTGAGGCATGCTTTAGCTGGCCCAGACTTTAGCTTGCCCGAATGCACGCCGCGCACGACCCCGCCGCGCGCGGCTCAGGTTACCGTCGACAATTTTCGTCTACGTCGCCAGCTTATGCCGGACCGTATTCAGTTGCGCTTCCAGATCCGCCAGGGCCTTTCCGAGCTGTGCCTTGTATCGCGGATTCTGCGCGCTTGTCATCTCCCGGACCACGCGGGTGCGAGAGAGAAGTAGGGTCTCCTTCTGACGGATCAACTCCAACTCTTTTGGATCGGGGATATTTTCCAGATCGGCGCCGTGTCGGATCTCGGCTATGCCGGCCTGAGCTTCCCCGGCCGACTTGCTTTCCCAACCTCTGGCCATGCTTCCATCATAGCGGCTGGCACGCCAAAGGGGAAGTTCCGTACGGTTTCGTTACCGCTTTAGGGGATCTTCGACCCAGGGCGGCGTGGCCTGGATCAGGCGCCCCAACTCCGGTTCGAGCCGCTCCACGGCGCATTTCATCTCCCAGGCAATCTGGCGATAGCTGAAGTGGCCCTTCACACCGCTGCGCAGGCGCGCGATGTAGTCGGCCTCCGCGAAATCCATTTTGAACAGGAAGCGCGAGCGCGCGCCGAAGGGCAGCAAATAATCGCGGCCTGGTGCGGGCAGCCGGTGCAGGGTGTCGAAAGCCTGGCGCATGGCCGCGCCATAAACATCGCCCGCGCCGCACTCTTCGACCAGCGCGGGCGTCTCGAAGCCCAGCGCGCCGGAGTAATCCTGGCGAACCTTCTGGCAGCGGCGGTGCCGGTGCAGATCGCGATAAGCCCCAATGTCGATGGCCATGTCGAACGCGTATAGGCCGCCGCGAAAACCAGCTAGGATTTCGTCGCGGGCGGTGCGCGAGGCTACCGCGACATCCAGCACTTCGGCGCGGCGCGCTTCGCTCCAGCCGCACGCCGTTTCGTACAGCGCGCGGAAAGACAGGCCAGTGACGGGATAGAGCAGGGTGGCCACGATATCGGCGGCCGCGTGCGTGGGGCGCACCAGGTCCACGCGCGGCGAGAGCGCGCCACCGTCGGAGGGCGCACCGAGGTTCTGCGCGGCCCACAACCGCAGATCGTTGCGCGCGCGGGCGGCGTACTCATCCGGCTCGGCATGGCGCGCCAGCGTGGGAGCCAGCGGCTCGGCGGGCGCTGCCGGATCCCACGCGCAATCCGGAGCGGCCGCACAGGCCCCGGCCATCTCATGCGCCAGTTCCCGCAATTCCCGGTATTCGGATGCCGCCAGGCGGCGGATCTGTTTTTCCAACGTGCGTATGCTGGTCACCTGGCCGACATTGGTGGGCACGCCCCAGAAGAGCAGGTAGCGCGCTACGTCGAAAGCGCGCGCCGCGATGTTGCGCTCATAGGCTTCCGGCTTCATATCCGCGGGGCGCGGCAGGCGCTCGGCAAGCTTGGCGAAAGCCAACTCCTTCACCCGGCGATAAGCCTCCAGCAACGCTTCGCCGGCTTGCCGGTATTGGGCGGCATCGGCTTCCGGGAACTCGGGCGGGGTCACGAAACCGGAGCGGGAGAAATCCTGGTAGCGCGAGGATTTCGCCTGGCCATCCCAGAGCGGCTCTTCTTCAATCTCGGTAGCCGCCAGCTCGGAGATGCCCTCGAAGCATAGGGCCGCGTGGCCCAGATCCGCTATGGACGCGTGGCCGTACTGAAAGTAGAAGCTCTCGAGGAAGCTGCTGGAATTGTGCGCGCGCACCCAATCGAGCGACTCGCGGATGGAATCGGGCGAGCGGCTGTAGCGGGCCAAAGCATAAGCGCTCTTCTCGGGCGGCATGGGCGCCAGTGTGATGACGCGTTTGGTGGTCAAGACGCTATGATACCGAAGAGATGCAAATCCGAATCAGCCGCCTGCACCCCGCCGCCGAACTGCCGTCCTATGCACACGGTGCCAGCGAGGACGCCGGCATGGACCTGCGCGCCGTGGAGGAGACCATCCTCGAGCCGGGTGTTCCCCAGTTGGTGCCCACCGGCCTGGCCATCGAGCTGCCGCCCGGCTATGAAGCCCAGGTGCGTCCGCGCAGCGGGTTGGCTTTGCACCATGCCATCGCCATGCCCAACTCTCCGGGCACGGTGGACCCCGGCTATCGCGGCGAGCTGCGCGTCATCCTGCTGAATCTGGGCCGGGAACCCTACACAATCCACGCCGGCGACCGCATTGCACAAATGGTTGTGGCGCGCTACGAAGCCATTGGGTGGCTGGAGTGCGAACTGAGTCAGTCGCGGCGTGGAGAGGGCGGCTTCGGCTCCTCGGGCCGCTGAAGGCGGCTGGAAGCTTAGGTCTTGCCCGCGGGAGCCGGCTTGCTATCGCTTTTGGACTCGGTCTTGCTTTTGGACTCGGTCTTGTCAGCGGTCTTCGATTCGCTCGCGTGATCGGACTTGTGTTCCGATTTCCCGTTCGAGCCGTTGGACGGCAAATGGCCGCCGCGACCGTAATCCGTAACGTACCAGCCCGTTCCTTTGAAATGCAAAGCGGAAGGCGAAATCAACTTCTCGAGCGCGCCCCCGCATCCCTCATGCTGGGTTAAAGGCTCGTCGGAGAACTTTTGTCTGACCTCTAAAGTGGTTCCACATTCCTTACAGCGGTATTCGTAAAGGGGCATATTTCTTCACTACCCAGAACCTTGAATTCAATTGTAACAGATGCACGCCACCCTCCATCCGGCGCAAGCCGTGTAAGCAGCTCTGGGGATTAGACATACTCAATCTCAAGATACTGCCGCGGAGCGCTAACTTTTCTCTCCGCGTGTTCGTCTTATCAGGTGGAATGAGCAGAGCGATCAGGATCGGAGTGCTGGTGGCGGGCCTGGGGGGTACCGCGGTTTACACCGCGCCATCCTGCTGCCGCCTGATTTCCTCGGCCCGTGCCGCAGCCAATTACCTGGAAGACCTGAATGCCGCGGGCACGTCTCTGAACCCGGTGGAGCGCATTGTGTTCAGCCTGGTCCTGGCCAACAGCCAGACTCCCCAGGCGCAGGCGCAACCGGCAGCCGGGGCGAAACGCATTTAACCCGCGGTGAGCCGCATTTAACCCGCGGCGAGCCGCATATAGCAGAGTGGAGCGGCCCCTGCGGAGCCCGGCGGACGCCAGCCGCGTCCGCATCCCCAACAACACGTCTCTACTGCTTCTTCTTGGCGGTGCCCTTCTTCGCCGGAGCGGTTGCGCAATGCTCCTCTTGCAGACCCTGGATCTTGGCCTTCTCGGTATCCATGGTCAGCATAAACGGCTCGCGCGAGAACGCGGAGGGCACGCCCTCCCATTCGATCTGCGTCCCGGTCGTGGGCTTGCCGGTCGTAGCGGCATCCAGCTTCAGCGTGATCTCCGGCTGTAAAGTGCCCTGCTGGCTTGGCTCGGGAACGGCCACCAGCAACTCCTTCGCGTGGCACGCGGGCTTGGCATCCACCAGCGTGCCCTTGAGCTTGGGCACGGCGGCGTCTTTGAGCTGGGTGTCGAAATATTGCTGCCCGTTGGTGTCCGAGAGCTGCCCCTTCACCTTCATCCACAGGGCCAGTTGCGGGTTGGTTTTCTCGAACTGCGCTTCCTTCTCCTGAGACACCTCGGTGGCGCTGGAGAGCTTGAAATCGGGCGGCGGCATGGGGGCCTTGGCGGCGGCCTCCTGGAACTGCTTCAGGTTTTCGTCGCTACCGTGATAGGCGGTGTAAACCTGGTTCACGTAGTTCTGAATGGCCTTGGGGTCGGCGGTGCCCCCCAGGGTGGGATCGATGGCCGCCGCGCGCGCGTACTCGTAAATAGCCGCGGGGACTTTATCGGGGTGCTGTACCTGCTGGCAGCGCAAGGCCCCCGCCAGAGCCCATGCCACCTGGGCGCTGTCGGGATAATCCTGCAGGGCCTTGACGAACACCGGCTCGGCTTTGGCGCAATTGGTTGGGTCCTTGGGGTTGGCCTTCATGGCCGAAGCGCCGGGGTACATGGCCAGCGTCACCAGAGCCGCTTTGGCGACGTCTTCAACCTGCCCGCGCGCCTTCGCCCAATCGGCGTCGCTGGTGGCCGAGGGCTTGTTGGCGGGGCTGAAATAGGAAGCCGCGAAATCGGCCAGTTGATGGGCGGCCTTATCGCCGGTGGCCAGTTCCTCCGGCGTGGGGATGACGGTGGAGTTGGGCGCGGCGATCTTGGCCGCGTTGAACGTCACCGGATACAGGATCTGGAGCTGCTGCTTGGGGTCGGGAAAGGCCGTCTTCAAATCCTTGTTCAACAAGTCGGCGGCGCCGTCCAGAACTTTGCCCGGCTGATTGGTGCCGTTGTACGCCTGGATGTAAAAATACGAACGGTCGTCGCGGTAATCGGATTCCGGGTATTTCTGCTTCCAGATGTCCAAATCCGTCACCGCTTTGGGAAAGCTTTGGCCGGTGATGTCCTTAATTACCTGATTGTAGATGTCGTATTCGCCCTGATCTTTGAGCTTCTTCGGCGTCTGTCCGGCGGGGGCCTGGGCACCTTGTGCCTGGGCGCCTTGCGCCTGCGCCCGGGCGGGACCCGCCGTTCCCGCGACCACCGCCGCCATCACGGCCGCCACCGCCAGGCCACTCAGCATTCTTGCAATACTCTGCACGTACGTCTCCTCCTGCCTGTTCCACATTTGAGCTGTTGCCATGAGTTGTAAAGCCGCAAACCGCGGGCCGGCGTCCCAGCGAGGCACCATCACCAACCCCGGTAGATGCTTGCGGGGAATAGCCGAAGCGCCCAGGCCATGCAAGCTATTCTACTCCGCTCGCATACGGCGGTTTCCGGCGCAACCGGCACGGCTCGTAACGGAAACCACAATGGACAGATTCACGAATAACGGGATTCACGGCGCCAGCAAAACTGAAAGACGGGGCGAACAGACAGGAGGGGTACAAAAAGAGAAAACCGGGTACGCAGCGGCCGCGCCGCGTACCCGCGATGGCAGAAGAGCCGGTTAGTCGACTATGCGACCCGAGCTTAATCCTGCTTCTTGGCCGGAGCCTTCTTGGCCGGCGGACGGTGAGCCGGAGCCTCTACCTTGAGGCCCTCGATCTTATCCTTCTCAACGTCGAAGGTCAGCATGAAGGGATCCTTGGCGAATGCCGCCGGAACGCCTTCGAACTGGATGGTGCCGCCGACTTCCGGCTTCCCGACCAGCGCCTCGTCCAGTTTGAGGGTGGCCTCGGGCGTCTTGGTGTCGGCGAGCGCCACCACGATTTCCTTGGAATTGGTAGCTGGATTCGCCGAGAGCACCGTGGCGCGCAGCTTGGGCACGCCGGCGCCCTTCAACTGGCCGTCGAAGTACTGCATCCCATCGGCCGCCGTGAGCTGGTTCTTGATCGACATCCACAGCGCGAGCTGCGGATTGCTCTTCTTGAACGCCTCGTCCTTCTCGCCTTCGATCTCGTCCTTGGTCTTGATGTGGAAACCGTCGGGTGCGAATACGTTGGCTTTGGCCGAAGCCTTCAATTCATCCAGCCCCGAGTTGTCCCCGTGATACCGGACGTAGAGCTTGGTCAGGTACTGATCGGCCGCCGTGCGGCCCTGCGGGGCCAGCGCGCCCTGCCCGTCGTAGGCGGCCGCGCGCGCGAAGCAGAACATGGCTTCGGAATACCGCTCGGCCTTTTGCTGCGCGACGATCACGCCACCCAGCCAGTAGGAGACTTCGGCCTGGTTGGGATCGAGCTTCAGACCTTCGCGGAATTCCTGCTCGGCCTTGGCGTTGTCCTTGCGCTGCATCGAAATCCAGCCCAGCGTCTTATGGCCGAGAATATCGAAGCTCTTTTTCACATTGGGCCAATCCTCGGCCTTGGCCGTCGCGGGCTTCTCCGCCCCCAGAAGACTGGTGGCCGCCTTTTCCCCGGTGGAGAGGACATCCGCCGAGGTGCTCCCCAGATTGGGTGTCAGAAAGGTGATCCAGTAGAGCGACGTGATGTCTTTGGGATCCACGGTCAGCGCCTCTTTGGCCGCATTGACCACGTTCGGCCACTGCTGCAGCGCCGAATAGGTCTGGATCAGCATCACCAGCCGTTCGAGCTTATAATCCGATTCCGGGTACTTCTCTTTCCAGGTGTTCAGGAGAGCGGCCTTTTTGGCGGGATCGGTTTCCTTGGTGACTCCGTTAAAAAGGTCGTATTCCCCCTGGTCCTTCACCTTCTTTTGGGCTTGCGCCGCCGGGGCACCCTGAGCCCGCGCCATACGCGCCGGGCCCACACAGACCGCGCCAATCAAGGCAACCGCCGCGATGCCCATCAAGGGTTTCAAGAATCTATGCACGTGCGCCTCCTGCCTGTTTCCACGTAGATAATAACAACATCGGCTTACCGCCTCGCGAACTCAGCGTCTGCCCCGGCCAGTCCGCGCGGGGCGGGCATGGACGAAGTATAGCTCAATGCAAACGCTAATTCGTTTTTTGAGATCCGAATCACAAATCATACCAGGATCAACGCTATGCTGGAAGCACCCCCTGCAAGGCTCCTCGCGGATGCGGCGGGCGGCCTCCGGGAACAATCGCCATGCAGCCGCTTTCTTCCCGCACCGAACTGAAAAGAGACTTGGGCCCATGGCCAGCCTTGTCGATCGTTGTGGGGACTGTGATCGGCAGCGGAATATTCCTGGTGCCGCGCGCCATGATTCAACGCGTCGGCACGCCGGAAATGGTGTTCGCCGTATTTGTATTTGGAGGGCTGCTTTCGCTCGCCGGAGCCCTCAGTTACGCGGAACTGGCGGCGGCCATGCCGGAGGCCGGCGGGGAATATACTTATTTGCGCGAAGCCTATGGCCCGGTGTGGGGATTTCTGTATAGTTGGACACAAATGTGGGTTGCAAAAAGCGGCTCAATTGCCACTCTGGCCACCGGATTTTTCTATTATTTAGCAGGATTTTTCCCCCGTTTGGACACGGTTTTCTACTCCATTCCCTTACCCCTCGGCCCGCACGGGGCACCGCTCGACCTACGTTACGGCCAATTGTTCGCAATCGTGCTAATTCTGGCGCTGGCTTGGTTGAATTACTTTGGCGTGAAGCTGGGAGGGGAAGTCCAGTTGGCCGTGACGGCGGTCAAAGTGGGATTGATCGCATTTATTATATTGGCCGGCCTGATATGGGGGAGCGGTCACGGAGCGGCGGCGTCCTCTGCCGTTGGAGGCGCGGGAAGGCTGACGATCTCGGGATTCTTCGCCGCGCTGGTGGCGGCCTTGTGGGCTTATGACGGGTGGAATAACGTCAGCATGGTGGCCTCGGAAGTTCGGCAGCCGCAGCGCAACCTGCCGCGCGCGCTGATCGGCGGCACGCTCTTCGTGATTGCCGTCTACCTGCTCGCCAATGCGGCTTATTTCCGCGTGCTTTCGGCCGCCGAAGTGGGTTCCAGCGAGCGTGTGGCCGCCGAAATGATGCGCCGCATTCTGGGCGGATGGGGAGCCGCGGCCGTCTCGGTGGCGGCCATGATCAGCATTTTCGCAGCCCTGAACGGCTCGATTCTCTCGGGCTCGCGCGTGCCCTACGCAGCCGCCCGCGAAGGCTATTTTTTCGCCGCCGTGGGGCGCGTCGACGCGCGCTATCGCACCCCCGGCGTATCTATTCTGGCGCTCTGCGCATGGGGTGGCGTGCTGGTTCTTTCGGGCCGTTACGAGCAGCTTTACACGTACGTGATTTTCTCAAGCTGGATTCTATACGGCATGACCGCGGCCGCCGTAATCGTGCTACGCATCCGCCGCCCGGACCTCCCGCGCCCCTATCGCACCCTGGGATATCCGGTGGTTCCCATTGTATTCGTGGCGGTTGCGCTGGCATTGTTGCTCTCCACGCTGGTCGACTCGCCGCGCGAATCCCTGCTGGGTATGGGCTTGATTCTAGCGGGTTTACCGTTTTATTTCTATTGGAAAGGCAAACGGGCCACGGCGCGGCCAAACTCGTACTAGAGCATACGCACCGTACCGTTGGGTCGCCGATTTAGTTCTTTAATTTCCGTATTCATCTTGAAATATAGGTATCTTTCGAGCGAAAATCGGAAAGTAAAGCGTAGCGGGATCAGAGATTCTACCGAATTTCGCGCCGCAGCTTACCGGTTCGACGGCGTGGAGGCATAGCGAGCGATGGATGTCACCAAAATCCTTGCGGAATTGAAAAGCGAACGGCAACAGATCGAGGAAGCCATCCTGAGCCTCGAGCGCCTGGCCCGTGGGGGCGCGCGACGGCGTGGAAGGCCTCCTGCCTGGCTGGCGGAAGTGACCGCCAAGCGCCGCGGCCGCCCGCCCGGCAGCAAAAACAAAACCACCGCATCGGCGGCTCCCAAAGGCGCCGCGGTGGCCTGAATCCAACGCAACGGCAAGCAGTAAGGGCCGGCGACTCGCCTTTTGCGACTCGCCGGCCCTTTGTGTCTTTACCCGAGCTGCGCGCCCCCTGGACGCCCTCGGCGAACCCGAAGGGTACCCCGAAGGGCGTCCACCCCCAAAAGACTGGCGCGGCGAATTTCTACTTTTCCTCCTTGTGCTCCGTCTTCTTCTCGGGCTTCTTCTGCGGCTTGGCATTGCGCGGGTCGCTGCGTGCCGGTGGCGCGGTAGTGCGAACCGCCGGCGTGGCGCCGTGGGGCTGTTCGGCGGCACGGGGCTGAGCCGGGGCGGGCGCGGGCCGGTCGTTGCGCGGAAGGCTCTCGCGTACCGGCGGCGTAGCCGACCCCGCCTGCGGCCGAGCGAGGATTCCAGCCGCCGGCCGCGCGGCCGGAGCGTTGCCTTCCTGCGGCGCGGCCACGCTGCGCACCATCGGGTTGCGCGCTGGCGCGCCTTGCCCGCGCAGGGCGTTCAGCGTGCCCGGATCGACCGGGCGCCCCGGATTGGCTTCCAGGGCGCGTTGTTTGGCGGCGAATGAGACCGGCGGAGGAGGAGGCGCATTGCGCACCACCACCTGGCGATCCGCGAAGCGCGCGGGCGGTCCACCGGCCCGCACAGGACCCGCCAGCACGCTCTCGCGACGCGGCGCCATCGGCGCGGTGGCGCCAATCACCTGGGCCCGCGCCATCTCTCCCGGCGGCAAGACAATGGCCGCCTGGTGCACCGACCGCGCGCCCACGAAGGCGTCGTGGGGAACCGCGGTCACCGCGCCGACCACGTTCTGGTTCGCGTAGCGCACGTTAACGACGTTGATATTGGTCACGGTCACGTGCGAGATATTCACCTGCTGCACGTAGACCTGGCTCACGTGATACGCGGGGATGTACGGCTCGCGCGGCCCCAGCGGGAACCATGCCGCCACGCCGCCTCCGCCGATAGCCAGCGAGACGCCGAAGCGCGGCCCGCCCACGAAGGCCACCAGCGCTGGCGCATACACCGGCCGCACTCCCACCACCATGGTGCCCGGCACCCACACCCATCCGCCGCCTGCCATCGCCCAGCGGCCATAGTGGAAGGG
>Ga0181520_10011533_pt1 | contig 11587 bp, 10 predicted proteins | sample PEATcosm2014_Bin_29_FD_132451 | JGI IMG/M metagenome (GOLD analysis project Ga0181520, IMG submission 132451) | Peatland microbial communities from MTU Mesocosm Facility, Houghton, MI, USA - PEATcosm2014_Bin02_30_metaG | ecosystem: Environmental > Terrestrial > Soil > Wetlands > Peat | place...
AAGCGGGAGTTGGTGATTAAGAACGCGGTAGCGCAACTCACCGCTTTCGAGGGCCTGGCGGAAGCGATGGTTTGGAAAGAGTTTAACGTGGCAATTTGGGAGCGGGCATCGAAACTATGGGCAGACCTGCGCTCACACGGCCGCTCCCATCACGATGCTGACGTCCTTACTACCGCACATGCCATCGAGTACGGCGCTGCAATCGTCACCGGCAATGTCGAGCACTTCCGGGACATCGGCGCCCGCGCCGAAGATTGGAATCAGTAGAAAACCCTGCTCCCCCATCTGGCACTTTCCTACAAATAGGAGCACCGGCGACGCATTTGCTCCCGGAGATTGCGACATTCCCCGAAGGGGCTCGCGGCGGCTTGGAAAGGCGGGGGCGGCAAAAACGGTCCGAGGTCGGGAAACCAGTGACCAGTGACAGGTGACGAGTGACAAGCAAAGGACTTGGGCCGCTCAGCCGCGACCGGCGCGCACGCGCTTGGGCTTCTTGGCGCGGCGTGGAGTGCGGCCTGTCGGCTGTGCCGTCTTGTTGGCTTGAACGCTTTCTGGAACGTTTGTCCGGGCGAGTTGCAAGAGCAGGCGCAAGGCTTGATTGACCGCCGCTGAATCGCCGAACGCTTGGGCCACGTCGGAATCGAGAAACACCACATTCGTGCCCGCGCGGTAAGCCTCATAGTGCTTCCCGCGCACCCCGTGCGAAAAGTCGTACTCGGGTCGCATTTCGTCGTTATCGTTTCTTTTGACCAGGAGTTTTGATGCACCCATCTCATCCTTAGTGTACCCCAACTGGAAGATCGAGGCTCTATAAGAACAGTGGCTAGTGACGAGGGAGAACGTCCGATGTCCGAAGTCCGAGGTCCGGGCGGGGAAAGCAGGGGCTAGGGATTTGGGGGCCGGCACCCGCGCACACGGCGCGCGGAATTGGAGATTCAAGATTCCAGATTCAAGCTGGCGCTAAGGAAGGACAGTGGTCAGTGGCAAGCGAGAACAAGCGCAATCCTACGTCCGTCTTAGTCCGCGATAATTCGGCGGACGTCTTTCAACAGGACGAACAGGTGCATGGGGTCAGTGGGGGAAGGGATGAAATCGAATTTCTGGTAGAAATCCCTGGCGGATTCGTCTTTGGCATGAACCGCCAAGGCGCGGATGCCGGCGATGTCGGCCGCTTGCAGCGTACGCTGCATGGCGTCGCGCAAAAGTGCTTTGCCGATCCCCCGACCTTGCCAGCGACGGTCCACGGCCAGACGCGCCAGCAGCATAATGGGCACCGGATGGCGCGCCAAGCCCTTGGTTAAGCGCTCCGGCGCTTCTTCACGGGTCACATGTCCCACCGCGAGGGTATGGTATCCCACCACCGTCTCTCCTACCAGTCCAACGTAGGTCTGCGCGGCACCTGCCTGCTGATTCTGCCCAGCGTAGCGCAACAGGTATCGGTTCAGTTCTTCCCGGCCGCAATCAAAACCCTCCGTGCGGTGCTCGGGGGACAGTTTTTCCACCCTGCGGTTGGTGCTCACTGCTTGGGTCCGGCATCAAAAAATCCCGGTTCTGTTAGGAGACGCTCCAGCCGAGGCAGAGGACGGGGAGGCGCATCGAGGGCCGCTAAGAAGGATCTCCATTGCGCCTCATTCAGGCTGAAGAGTCGACGATTTGCCAGCGCCTCATCGGCACGCGCGAGAGCGCTCTCCAGCACGAATTCGCTGACGGAGCGACGGGAAGCTGCCGCCGCTGCCTGAAGCGTTGACTTCGCTTGGCGCGTGAGTCGCAGGTCGAGCTTTTCGCTGCGCGTCGTTCGTGGCGGCATGGATCCTCCTTGTCATGCTCAGAATATCGATCTTGCCCGACAATGTCAAGACAGCAGTACTCACCTCCCAGGGTCCGCGGCATTTCGAACTGCGGGCAAAGAACAGGCGATGAGTGACGTGTGACGCTGACTTCGGCGGGCGGAATTCGCGATTCCAGATTCAAGAATTTAAAAAGGGCGATAAGGAAGGTCAGTTGGTTTGAAGACGGTAATGTCCCGGACTCGTTCGAAATCTGAATCATTAGTCGCCAGGAAGAAGAGACCGTATTCACGCATCCCCGCAACAATCATCGAATCGTTGGTTTCCAGTCAATGAATACAAACTTCGGCCGGGGAGATTTGGAAGGGATTGAACCGCCATGGTCAGGCTGGCTCTTCCAGGTCAGCGTCTTCGGCAACCCATTTCCACTGTTCCGGGGAAAGCTTGATGTGCTCTTCTTCGTTGAGCGCTGCCAGCGCCCGGGACACCCGTTGGGTCTTGTTTTCAGGTGTGAATTGCTTGCGGAGGAATTCCTGAAGCGGGACTGGAGGCTTCTTCATGCTGCTTCGAGCGCTCATAATGAAACAATTGTAACTGAGCTGGGTCGGAGGACCAATTGAATTCTGCGGGCTCGGGAAAAGCAATGGTTAGTGGATAGTGGCAGGGAAGAATATCCAAGGTCCAAGGTCGGAAGAGCCGGGACTTGGGGTTGGGGGCTAGGGATTCGGGGCCGGCGCCCGCGCACACCGCGCGCGGGATTGGAAATTCGAGATTCAAAACTCAAGAGTCAAGACTGGCCGTCGCGACACAGGGCACCGCGCGCGGAATTCGAAATTCAACATTCAAGAATGGAGGTCGCCGTACAGGCCACGGCGCCGACTTGGAGACTCCAGATTCAAGATTCAAAAGTGGCGGGGAAAACTTGATTTCCGGCAGCGCCATTTTGTAGCCTCCAACTCTGGCAGAATTCTCTTGACTTTCAATTTTTGCATGTTATAATAACCATCTGATACTGCTATGCGCCGATTGTTCATGGCCGGCTCGATGAAGATGGAGTGTGCCGGCCTGACTGGATCGTCGATTTTGAATGGCCGGTCGCCGAATTGCCCGAGGCTTTCTACGCAGGGTCCTTGACGGGAAGATCGACTGTCCACTGACCGCCGCCCCCTGGGGACTCTCCATGATGTACCACAAACTAAAGGTGGTTAGCGTTTAGCGCCAAAATGTCTCAATGTTTATCTCACTCAAATGCAAAGAGTTAACTTGAAAGTCGGAGGGCGGGGCGAAAGAAAGGGCGAGGCTCTCCATGATGTACTACAAACTAAAGGTGGTTAGCGTTTAGCGCCAAAATGTCTCAACGCTTATCTCAATCAAATGCAAAGAGTTAACTTGAAAGTTGGGGGGCGGGGCGAAAAAAAGGGCGAGGCTCTCCATGATGTGTCAGAAACAAAATGGGTTAGCAACGAAAGGCGGCAATCTCGAAAAAATCTATATCATTGAAACTAAATAAGTTAGCCGATCATGGGTTGCCAAGTTGTGGGGGGAAAAAAAAGACGTATTAAACGAGGGTAAATTTCCCTATGTTACTGAAAACACATATAGAAAAAATGTCCGCTTTTCGCCTCTCCATGATGTTGATGAAAACAAATGAGTTAAACTGATCTCTCCATGATGTTAATGAAAAGAAAGAGGGTTAGCAAAAACAGTGCGAAGCGGAAAGGCTGCTGGAGGCAATAATGAGCCAGTGTAGGTGTAGCGCAAACCTGTTCGTGAGGTCCGCGGTTCTTCACGAAATGGCAGGAGACAATCCCAATCGGCAGGGATAAGCCGCGGACCTAGCGAACGGGTCCGCGCTACGAACGAACATGCAACGAGAGAACGTGCAAGGAGCGAGTACTACACGAGGCACGAACTATGGCGGCGCCCAAAGGTCATCTGCTGATTGTCGATGATGAAGCGAACACGCTCGCTTCGCTCTCGCGGGCGTTTCGCCTGGCGGGCTACGAAGCCACGGTTTGCGACTCGGCCGTCCGCGCCCTGGAGCTGGTGAAGGCGCAGCCCTTCGACATGATTCTCTCCGACGTGGTGATGCCGGAAAAAGATGGCCTCTCATTTCTCGAGGACCTGAAGAACATGGAACTGCCCACTCCGGTGGTGATGATCTCCGGACAGGCGCACATTGAGATGGCAGTGCGCGCCACTCGCCTGGGGGCCGTGGACTTTCTGGAAAAGCCGCTTTCCACCGAGAAGCTGTTGCTGACCGTGGAAAACGTTTTGCGCCTGAAGCGGCTGAAGGAAGAGAACCAAGAACTCCTCGGCCGCCTCGGCAAGCACCAGATGGTCTGGTCGGGCGAGGCGATGCGCCGGGTGATGGCGCAGATCGAGCGCGTCGCCGCGAGCGAAACGCGCGTCTGCATCCTGGGAGAAACCGGCACGGGGAAAGAACTCGTGGCGCGCACGCTGCACGAGCAAAGCCCGCGCCGCTCAGGGCCATTCGTCGCGCTGAATTGCGCCGCGGTTCCGGCGGAGCTGATCGAATCCGAACTCTTCGGGCACGAGAAGGGCGCCTTCACGGGCGCGGGCGCGCGGCACCTCGGGAAGTTCGAACAGGCCCAGCGCGGCACGCTCTTCCTCGACGAAATCGGCGACATGCCACTCCCCATGCAGGCCAAGCTGTTGCGCGTGCTGGAAGAGGGCGAAATGGAGCGCGTGGGCGGCGACCGGCCCGTTGCCGTCGATGTGCGCGTCGTGGTGGCCACACACCGCAACCTGGAAGAGCTGATCCGGCAGGGAAAATTCCGCGAGGACCTTTACCACCGCGTCTACGTCTTCCCACTGTTCGTCCCGCCGCTCCGCGACCGCACGGAGGACATTCCGGCGCTCGTCGATCATTTCGCGCGCCAGATCGCCGCGCAGAACGGCTGGAAGCCCGCAACGTTCACGGCCGAGGCCATTGATGAGTTAAAGCGTTATACCTGGAGAGGTAATGTTCGCGAATTGCGCAATATGGTTGAGCGGCTGCTGCTTCTCGCGACGGGTGACTCGGTGGACGTGGCGACAGTGCTCACTGCCCTGCCCCCGCAGGCCGCTACAGCGCAGAGCGGTGTAAATGCGCCAGCCTCCGGCACGCTCGCCCAGCGCGTCGATGGCTTCGAGCGCGAAACGATCCTCGCCGAACTGCGCCACCAGCAGAATCACATTACCCAGACCGCGCGGGCCCTGGGCCTCGAGCGCAGCTATTTGTACAAGAAGTGCCAGCAGTTGGGAATCGACTTGCGCGCGCTGCGGAAGGAGTAGGCCCCCCGGGCTACCGGGCTTTGGCGTGATCTGGACCGTATTAAGATGGCCATATTACAGAGCAACCGCCGTCCGCCATCCAGGGAGTTCAGGAGAGAATGGTATAATGCATGTCGAGTGGGACGCGAGCAAGGCAACAGCAAATATCAAGAAGCACCGTGTCTCTTTTGACGAAGCTGTGACCGTGTTCTATGACCCGATGGCTGCAACCTTTGGAGACCCAGGTCATTCGCAAACTGAGGACCGGCTAATCACGGTAGGATATTCTGCGCACGGGCGGCTCCTTGTCATTAGCCATGTTGAACGAGAAGGCGCAGTGCGGGTCATCAGCGCACGTCGCGCCACACGCCGCGAAAGGAAACGTCATGAAGGCGAAGATCCCAGTTCAGGCGGATGACCTGCGAAGGGAATACAACTTCGACTACTCGACCGCTGTTCGCGGCAAGTACTACCGGCGGATCATGAGAGAGGGCACAAACATTGCCGTCCTGGAGCCCGACGTTGCCAAGGCGTTTCGCACCTCGGCGGCAGTGAACGAGGCGCTGCGATCGCTGCTGCGAATTTCGGAAACCACACGCCGCCTGACAAAGTCCTCAAATGGTCGGGCGGCCAATCCGCGTCACTGAGCATCCGTCTTCTGGTGAAAAGCTGGCGAATCGCCGACCGCGCCGACCCTTGCCGACCCTAGCAGGAGGCCCCCAATAATTCATTCCAAGATTATTACTGCTGAGGTTATTGCTTTACTTTTGAATTATGTTGTGGTAATCTCCTGAAGTGTCCAACGCCCCCGGCAAGAAAATCGCCGACCCTGGCTCCCCGCTTACAATTTCTAGTACCCGCGTACTATTGCTAAAGGATATTACGGCCCTTAGAGTGGAGTCCGGGGCCATTACCACGGCAAGCAACTAGGTCATGGCAAAATCGGTATGAAAGTAGATAAGCGGAGGATGGCCGGGAGCTTCACGGCAGTATGTATTTTGATCATGCCAAAATATAGACTCTCCATCAAGAGCATGACCAAATGATTTAAGGAGGAAGGTAACATGACAACCGGGTTCGGTATTTTTGGTGGTGCGGTCAGCATCGTGATGTGCATGTGGTTTATTCATGTGGGATTCTTGGTCAAGAAACTGCTCAAAGAGCAGGTGGAAACCAACCGGCTTCTTCGTCAGATGGGCGCCGCAGGTGCTGGTGCTGGGTCAACGAACAAGGCCGCTTAGGCTGAGTGCGTGCCACGCCTTACGTCGGGTGCGTGGCGAGCTCTGGGATGTGCTCCTTGCTCGGCGACCGGCGCTCTTCATTCTCCGCCCAGGGCTTCTTCGGTTTGTTCTCGTATTGCTAGGGTGCTTTGCTCACCAGCTTTGCTGGGGTGGGAAGCTGTGAGGCATCCCATCCTCCGCCGAGTGCTTCAATCAACCCTCCGCTCGCCGTCATCTGCTGAATCCGAAGGTTGACCGCGGTTTGCTGATTGGAGAGCAGTGTAGTTTGTGCAGTAAGTACATCCAGGTAAGGATCAAGTCCCAGTTTGTAGCGGTCCGTGGCGATGGCGAGGGCCTTTTGCGCCGACGTGACCGCCGTGTCCTGATATTGCAGCTCTCCAGACAGGATCCGCAGCGACGCAAGGCTATCTTCGACTTGCTGAAAAGCCGTTAGCACGGTCTGGCGATAGTTGGCCACGGTTTCGTCGTACTGAGCCCGGAATTGCTCCATCGTAGCGCGGCGCAAACCCGCGTCAAAGATGGTTTCCGCGGCCGCAGGGCCAAGCGAGAAGAATCGACTCGGCCAACTGAACCACTGCGTAAAGGAAGTGGTTTCGAACCCCGCCGCCGCGCTCAACGTCACCGTGGGGAAGTAGGCTGCTCTCGCAATGCCGATCTGAGCGTTGGCCTGGGCCATCAGACGCTCGTCCTCGGCGATGTCGGGACGCCGCTCCAATAGCTGGGATGGAACACCGATGGGTATCGCCGGAGGAGTTGAGGTGAGCGGCGCATAGGGGATCGAAAACGTCGACGCCGGCTGGCCAGTCAGCATGGCGACGGCATGTTCGAGTTGCGCCCGTTCGATGCCCAGAGCAACATCCTGGGCTTGGGTAGATTCAAGTTGGGTCTCGGCTTCGGCCACGGCTTCGCTCGTGTCGATGCCTGTCTCATAGAGGGCCTTCGTCAAATCGAGAGTCTGTTGATAAGCCAAGACCGTGGAATCCAATAACTGCTTTAGGGCATCCTGGCCGCGGAGTTGAAAGTAATCCATGGCAAGATCGGCCTGCGCCGTGAGACGGATGTTCTCGAGATCCGCTGCGCTGGCCTGGGCGCCGTAGGCTGCTGACTTCACCGTGTTCCGAATGCGGCCGAACAAGTCCGGCTGCCACGTGGCATCAAACGGAAAGGTGTAATCTGCAATCGTACCGCTGCCCCCTGTGGAGGAAATTGCTCCTGCCCCGGAACCGGAACTGGGAGCCACGGATTTGCCCAGCGTGGCTGACGGCCGTTGCACGGTAATGGAGGGGTTCGTGGACACGGTGGGGAAAAGCTGGGATCGAGCTTCCTTCACCAGGGCGCGCGCGGCGAAGAAGCTTGCCGTGGCCGCAGCGATGTTCTGGTTGGAAATGTCGACCTTGCCCTCCAAAGCATCTAACTGAGGATCGCCAAAAATCTCCCACCATTTGCCGCGTAGCGCGTCATCCTTTGGCTGCGCTACTTTCCAACCGTCCACGTCTTTGTATTGGTCGGGGGTGAGTTCCTTATACGCCGGAGGAGTGTCCACGGGCGGTGTGTGGTACTTGGGGCCGACGCTGCAACTTGCGAGAAGAAGACATAAGGCCAGGGCGAGACAGATTCGGATTCTTAGATGATATGAAATCATTATCCTCTACACCCCATGACCCTTCCGATGTAGGGGAACGGCTTGCCGTCCCCCTCGATGTCTACCGCCGCCGAACGAAAGAGTACGGACAGCCTCACCCTGCAACGTCCCATCAAACGGCCCCGCTGGGGGCAGGCCCGGGCGCACGACTAAAGATGGGCTGCTGTTTCCCTTGCAGCCGCAGCCGTATCCGGTCGAAGGTAAGATAAACGACCGGAGTGGTATAGAGGGTCAGCATCTGACTTAAGATCAGCCCTCCCACAATGGTGATGCCCAGGGGCCGGCGCAGTTCAAACCCCGTGCCCGTGCCCAGCGCCAAGGGCAGCGCGCCCAATAACGCTGCCATCGTCGTCATCAGAATCGGGCGGAAGCGCAACATACACGCTTCCGTAATCGCGGCGGCGGGGCGCTTCCCCTCTTTGCGCTCTGCCTCCAGGGCGAAGTCGATCATCATGATGGCATTCTTCTTTACAATGCCGATCAGCAGCACGATGCCAATGATCGAAATGATGTTCAGATCCACTTTAAAGAGCATTAACGCGAGCATGGCGCCCACGCTCGCCGACGGCAGAGAGGAGATGATGGTCAGGGGATGGACGAGGCTTTCATACAAAATACCGAGAACGATGTACACCGCCAGCAGCGCCGTGAGAATCAATATGGGCTCGGTGCCTAGGGATTGCTGGTAAGCTTGCAGCGTGCCGGCATAAAAGCTTTGCAGCGTGGATGGCGCGCCGAGCGGCTGTTGAATCTGGCTGATGCTTGCCGTGGCATCGCTCAAAGACACGCTGGGAGCGAGGTTAAACGACACGGTGACCGAGGGGAATAAGCCCGTATGGTTGACGGCGAGGGGTGTGGTATTGGCCTGCCCCTTGGCCACCGTGAGAAGCGGAATGTCACGGCCGCCCGACGATTGGAAATAGACATCGTTCAATCCTTCCGGGCTTTGCCAATACTGGGGAGCAACTTCCAACACCACGTAATACTGGTTTAACTGCGTGTAAATGATCGACACTTCCGATTGGCCGAAGGCGCCGTACAGCGCCGAATCCAGCGACTGGGTGGTCAGGCCGAGCTTGGCCGCGGTGACGCGATCGTAGGTCATCATCTCATCCAGACCGCCATTCTGCTGGTCGGAGCTTACGTCTTGAAGACCTTGCAGACTCTGCATCGCAGTGGTCAGGACCGGTCCCCACTTGTTAAGATCCTGCGTCGTGTCGGATTGGATGGTGTACTGGTACATGGCGTTACTGGACCGGCCGCCGATGCGCAGATCCTGGACCGCCTGGAGAAACGAGGAAGCCACCGGCAGGCGGTTCAGTTTGGGGCGGAGGCGGTTGATGACCTGGGTGGCACTGGCGTCGCGCTCCGCCAGCGGCTTGAGCGCAACATAGAGAGAGCCGGTATTGGTGGCGCCATTTCCGCCGGAAAACCCAATCACATTGGCGACGGCGGGATCAGTCTTTATCACGCTGATAATCTGTCTAATGGAACTGTCCATTGCCGGAAAGGATGAATCCTGCGGCCCTCGAACTGCACCGGAGAGCGCTCCCGTGTCCTCCACCGGGAAAAAGCCTTTGGATATCTTGATGATCACCAACACATTGAGCGCGATGGTGAGGAAAAGCACCACGAGGGTGAGTAACGTATGGTCGAGCACCCAATGCAGGGTGCGGCGGTACACGGACAACACCCCGTCAAAAACCTTTTCGCTGGCCGTGAACATGCTCCCATGTTTCACGTCGCGCTCATTCTTCAACAGGTAGGCGCACATCATGGGCGTGGTGGTGAGGGAGATGACCATGGACACCACGATGGAAGTGGAGAGGGTAACGGCAAACTCGCGAAAGAGACGGCCCACGATTCCGCCCATCAACAAGAGAGGAATAAAAACAGCAATGAGGGAAATGCTGATGGTGAAGACGGTGAAGCCGATTTCCTCCGCGCCCTTCAGTGCCGCGGCAAAGGGCATCATGCCATCCTCCATATGCCGGGTGATGTTTTCCATCACCACAATGGCGTCATCCACCACGAAACCCGTGGAAATGGTTAGGGCCATCAGCGAGAGGTTGTCGAGGCTGTATCCGAACAAATACATCACCGCAAACGTGCCGATCAGCGAGACCGGCACGGCCACGGCGGGAATGAGTGTGGCACGGCCGTTGCGCAGGAAGACAAACACCACGAGGATGACCAGGACAATGGAAATGATCAGCGTCCTCTCCACGTCCGTGACCGCGGCGCGAATCGTGGTGGTGCGATCCAGCACGATGGTGGTGTCAATGCCGAGCGGAATGGAGGCCTGGATATACGGAAGTTGGGCGCGAATGGCGTCGACTGTTTGAATGATGTTGGCGCCGGGCTGGCGAAAGATGATGACCGTAACCGCGCGTTTGCTATTCAAATAACCGGCAGCACGGACGTTGGCCACGGAGTCGGTCACCTGGGCGACATCGGACAGGTGCACCGCCGCGCCGTTGTGAAAACCAACAACGAGCGGCTTGTAATCGACGGCCTTCGAGATCTGGTCATTGTCAACAATGTCGGCGGTCACGATGCCATCCGAGATTTGGCCTTTCGCCAGGTCTGAGTTCTGCAAGCTCAGCACGGACTGCAAACTCGAGAGAGTGAGGCCATAGCTGGCCAATTGCGTCGGATTTGCGTCCACACGCACGGAGGGCAGCGCGCCACCTCCCACCGTGACCTGCCCGACACCTTGGATCTGCGACAATTTCTGCTCGAGGACGGTGGAGGCTTCGTCATACATTTTATCGGGCCCAAATTTGTCGGAGGTAAGGCCCAGGATCATGATCGGCGAATCGGCGGGGTTGACCTTGCGATAGGTCGGATTGCCCGGCAGGTTGGAGGGCAGATAGGTCCGCGCCGCATTGATGGCGGCCTCTACATCGCGCGCCGCGCCGTCAATGTCGCGGCTAAGGTCAAACTGAATAGTCACCGAGGTGCTGCCCAGCGAGCTGGCGGAGGTCATCTCCGTCACTCCGGCGATATGACCAAACTGCCGTTCCAGGGGAGTGGCGACCGACGACGCCATGATGTCGGCGCTGCCTCCCGGCAGGCTTGCACTGACGGAAATGGTCGGAAAGTCGACCTCTGGCAGGGGCGCCACCGGCAGCACCTCGTACGCAACTGCTCCGGCAAGAGCAATGGCCACCGTGAGCAGGGTCGTGGCCACGGGCCGGCGAATGAAGGGTTCGGAGATGTTCATGCCGGCCCTGCCTGTTCTCCACCTTCGGTTTTTGGAGGATGGGATTCACCGCCAAAGCGCTTGGATAGACTGTCAAAGAAAATGTAGATGACCGGGGTGGTGTAGAGCGTGAGCACCTGGCTGAGCAGCAGTCCGCCCACCATGGCGATGCCCAGCGGCCTGCGCAACTCCGAACCGTAGCCCGAGCCCAGCGCCAGCGGCAGCCCGCCCAGCAGCGCGGCCATGGTGGTCATCATGATAGGGCGGAATCGGAGCAGACAAGCCTCGTAAATAGCGTCCGTCGCGTTCTTGCCGTGCATCCGCTCGCCTTCCAGCGCGAAGTCGACCATCATAATGCCGTTCTTTTTCACGATGCCGATCAGCAGGACGATCGCGATGATCGCCACCACGCTCAAGTCCTGGTGAAATAGAAGCA
>Ga0181520_10011534_pt1 | contig 11587 bp, 4 predicted proteins | sample PEATcosm2014_Bin_29_FD_132451 | JGI IMG/M metagenome (GOLD analysis project Ga0181520, IMG submission 132451) | Peatland microbial communities from MTU Mesocosm Facility, Houghton, MI, USA - PEATcosm2014_Bin02_30_metaG | ecosystem: Environmental > Terrestrial > Soil > Wetlands > Peat | place...
AGCAACCGCTCCTGTTGTGCCGGAACCGCCAAAGGAATCCAAGATCAGATCTCCAGGTGCCGTTGTAAGGTCAAAAACCCGTTTTATCAGGGCCTCTGGCTTTTTCCCTTTAGGGAACTCAACAGCGCCTTCTTGGTGGAGATTGTTTGAAAGTATATCGTCCCAAAGAGTAGTTAGCGGTTCGCCCGCGACCGGAATTCCGTCGATCACTTTCACCTTATCGGAATAAAAGAGAATCCTCTGTCCGCCGAGGAAATACATGTCGGAGTAAGATTCGCGTTTTAAACAGAAGATCTGGCTTGGCGTCGCCTTTGAGCGATCAATCATTTCTCTCGCCGATTCGCTCACGCTGTTGTAATCGGGCCGAGCGAGTTGCACAACGGCATCAGCGTTATCTAAAACGAATTCGTTCAGTCTACCTTCGTAGTCGTCGAGCGTTTCTTTCGCTTCTTTTGCAGTCATACCCAATGAGTCTATAAATGCCTTAGCGAGCGTAGAGAACTTCCATCGATCACATTGAGCGTCGCGATTGACAATGAACTGCCCATACCTTTTGTCGCGGTCTCTTGATGTGAAAACTCTATTTGGTCGCCACCTGGCTTTGTCTTTGGCGTACATTAGGACGAAGTTTGTCGTACTTACGCATCCGGGATTTATAGATTTATGCCCCGTCGCTGATCCCTGCTTGAACGTAATGGTGTAGAGGCGATTAGCGCGTGCGAACACTTCGTCAAGCAAGACCATCAGATATCCAAGCTCATTGTCATCTATGTGAACGAAGAGAGTGCCGTCCTCCGCGAGCAGGCGTCTCAGGATTTCAAGACGACCTCGCATCAACGACAGCCAAATCGAATGTTCAAGACCATCCTCATAATGCTCAAATGCCTCGCCAGTATTGAACGGAGGATCAATGTAGACACACTTGACTTTGCCAGCGAACTCCTGTTCCAGCGCCTTGAGCGCGAGCAGATTGTCACCAAAGACCAGCCGGTTGTCGAAAACATCCTTCTTCGTCACGCGCTGCTTGGCGTGATAGCTCTTCCCTGGGTCCTCCAACAAGATGCGCGGCTCCAACTTCGGCCGGTTCTCCTTGCCAATCCACGTCAGTTCCAATTTTTGCTTTTGCTTCATGCAACAGCGCCCTTCGCGATGGGCTCGGTTTCTGGAATCCCCATCATCATGTTGTAGTGCGGTAATTGCTTGGTCTTCTCAAAGATTTTCCTGAATACTTCAAGGTAGGCGCAGACCATGGCGTCATCGATAGACACGAACAAGTCATCGTGGGCGTTATGTGACCCGTCGTTAATCTAGGACACCAATGACTTGCATATCAACTTATCTTTTCCCTCGAAGTATGAACACAGTGTGTCCGGATCGATCCCGCCCAGAATCTTGAAATAGTTCTCCAGTATTCGGCGCAGCGTGTTTTGAATTGTCAGCTTCGAGCGATCAGCCCTTCGGACTTCGGACCATAAAAGCTCGTATGAGGTCTTGATTGGATTCGCCTCGTGTTTTTCTGTCCTTGAGAGGAGGTCCGGTTTTCGGATTACCCAGAATGTCTCTTCCTTCAACGCACCGTTCTTTCGTTTGGGGTTGAAAGTTATCTCCTTATGGAAATAAACATTATGCGTAAGTAGAAACACCTGCTTGATATGGCCCGCCCCTGTCCGGACATCATCGAGAATTCCCTTGATCAGGCTGCTGACTACAAACAGAATGTCGCTGTCGAGGCTTGAGACCGGATCATCGATTACAACCACGCGGTCTGTCGTGATTCCCGAATCGCTTTCGCTCCCCTTGAGCAAGTGATAGAAGTAAAGGAACGTAATGAATGTTCTTTCGCCTTCGCTCAGCGTTTCCTTTGCGTCTTTTCCATCCGCACGCACGACCTTGTAGCATTTTCCATTGGCCGTCATAGCCAATGAAAAGCCTCGGAATCCGAATGATTTCAACAAAGCATTGATTGCGCTGATCGTTGGCTGAATGCTTGTTGTGCTCTTTTCGAGCGTTCGAAGTTCCGCTTCCTTCTTTAACTTGTCTGCATTTGAATCTGTAATCTTCTTCTTAATTCCCTCGATGGCCTTGGTCAGGGCGTCCTTCTTGGTGTCGTATACCGCAAGCGTAGTCTTGAGTTCAACCTCAACAATGTATTTCCAAACCTGAGCGGTGAGGGTGGCTCTCTCGCGCGCAAGGTTTTTCACCATGCTGTTATGACTGGCAATTTGCGAATTTGCCGCCTCGACGATGGCCGCGATTGATGCCAAGACGTTGGCAACTGAGTCCAGATCGACGAGCTGGCTCGGCTCCTTCTTTTTCTGTGCGAGACGCTGCTTGTTGAGAGTAATCCTGGAATCAACAAGGGACCTCTCTGCTTTGAGCTTTTCTATATCGAGAAAGCGGGATGGGCTTGCGATGACCGCAGATAGTGCCTGTTGTAAACGGTCCGCATCGGTCGAATAATCGCTGACCAGCTTATCAATGGCCTTACTGTCTGCAACGAAGGTTTCATCGAAATACTCGTTGAGGCTCTTTGCGAAGCCTTCGGTCGTGGGCTGCTGACAAAATGGACAGACGTTCTCATTGGCCTCGTAAAATGTCTTTCCCTCCCGCACCCAGTCGCTGTTGCTCAACTTCTTGATCATTGCCGCGATATCAACATCGTCTTTTCCGATCACCCGCTTCTTAAGAACAGCGTCGGATTCGTGCGCGACCAGCACGCTCCCGTCGATAGGCTTGACGGCTTGCTCCTCTATTGGGTCTGAGCCGAACAGTGTATTCGCTTTGGTGATTAGTTCGGAGAGTTGGAGGACGCTTGCCTTATTCGCGGTCCGCTCTTGCAGCACCTTGGCCTTGAACTTGTCTTTACTGTTAAGAAACCCGATAAGCGGGCCTGCCAAGGTGGACTCGTGCTTCTTTTTCTGCTCCCATATTTGTTCTTTTGCGGAATCTTCTAAAGCCGCCAGTTCGCCGTTCTTGCCGCCTGTGCCGTTGTCTCCCTGTAGATTCACATTCAGAGCGGCAATCGCCTTTGCCAGCGCGTCGATTTCGTTCTTGGTGTCTTCGATCTTCTTCAACGTATCCGCTTGCATTTCGCCAAGAGTGAAGATGCCCTTGATTTCCGTGGACTCACTGAAATTCTTGGTTACGAAATCCCTGTTGTAGACAAGGACCTGCTGCGGCGTGGAGCCACCCCATGTGACGCTACACTCCGCGAAACGCAGGTCGCTGGGACTCGCAAGCAACCTCGATAATGTCGTCTTCCCAGAGCCATTTGGCCCATAGAAATAATTGAATGTGGAAAGTCCGTCCATTACCTCTGGCGTCTCCCCAAATGTCGCGACTTTTGCAATCTGAATCTTCTCGATCATTGTGCTCTCTTTCAGACGACATCAATGTGAGACATCTACCCGACCGAATCTGCCCCGGCGGCCAGTGCCTTGAGTTCCAGCCCATCAATCTCTTGAATCGACTTCCCCGCAATACCCTGCAAATCTCCATACATCCCAACTGTTGATCCCATTACGCGCTCGATCTGCTCCTGCCGCTTCGCCCACTGCTTTGTGATGACTTTGCGCTCTTTATCGAGGTCGTCCTGCATAGATGAGAACGCCTCAACGATGGCCTCGACACGCTGGCGAAAACGCGGCCCGGTAAGGTATTGGTAGACCATTTCTGCTTTTGTCTGTTGGCCGTCGTTGATGAGTCGGGCGTTGCTTACTTCGATCAGAGTGTTGCGCATCATCATCGCAATAGGGGCAATGGCGCGCGGATGAGCTACCCAGACTCCATCGATGAACTCGAAGGTTTCCACACCTTCAGGAAGCGCCTGCGAGATAAGAACTGAAATTTCAGCTTTTGCCGCACGCTGATCGTCGCGTAGCTTCGCAAGCCATCCATTGCTCCAGTTCTTTGTGCGCTTCGATTCCCAGAGAATAGCCCCGGCCACAACGCCGCCAGGGCTGACCACCCGTTGAATGGTGTCTCCACCAAACTCGCCTTTGGGAACAGGCTCAATCGTGTCATAGGGGAACTTCGCACGCAGCAAGTTCTCTAGCGCAAGTTCCTGAACTTCTCCCTGGAGTTGTTGAGAACCCTGTTCAGCCTTCCTTTGCAACTCCTCAATCGTGCGTTGCATGGAAGCGATCTTCTGGTCTCTTTCTGCGACCTTGAGTCGCTCGCCGTCCTCGGCCTCTTTCTTCGCCTGTGTGCGTACTTCGCTGAGATTATCCTGAACTCTTTTTTCGACGGTCAGCTCAAGTTCGCGCTTGGCATCGTCAAGCTCGCGTTGCTTCTTCAGTAATTCGACTTGTGCTTTTTGTGCCTCAGCCAGCTTCTCGCTCCGGGCATTAAGGGTCTCTTGAAGCTCTGCAAGATCACGGTCTTTGTTTTGCAGTTCGAGTGCGTTTGCTGCCTTGGCTTTCTTCCGTTCGTCTTCGATGAGTTGCGTGCGCTCGTTCGAGAGCTGTGTCGCTACTTGGTCCGCAACCCGTTGCTCTAGTGCACGCTTTTCGTCAGCAAGCTGTCTTTCTTTGTCATGCAGCTCTTGTTCTTGTTGAGCCACTTGTTCGCTCTTTAGTCTGAGTTCATCAAGGCTCTGTTGCATGGACGCAATCGTTTGATCTTTTTCGCGAGCTTTTAATAGATACGCCGCTTCCGCATCTTTGCGCGTTTGATTGCGCATGGTCGCGACGCCATCCTGGACGCGCTTTTCCACGGTCAATTCAAGTTCCCGCTTCGCGTCGTCTAGTTCGCGCTGCTTTCTGAGCAGTTCAGCCTGCTCCTTCTGCGCTGAAGCTAGCTTCTCATCACGGTCCTTGACCAGGTCTTGCAGGTCGGCAAGTTCCCGTGTCTTTGATTCCAACTCGGCGGCATTGGCGAGCTTTGCCTTGCGCGCCTCTTCCTCAATGATTCGCGTTCGTTCCGCGCCTAGCTGTGAAGCCACCTGCTCGGCGACTTTATCTTCAATGTCTCTCTTATCGTCCTGTACCTGCTTTTCTTTTGCGCGAAGGGACTGCTCGCGCGCCGCAATTTCTTGGTCTTTCTCGGCAATCTTCTCTTCGAATTGCAGGCGCGTCGCCTCGATTAGGGGAGCGGCGAGAGATTCTGTCAAGCGAATCTCAGCCTTGCACTTCGGGCAGGTGATCGTGGGTTCAGCAATAGTGCTCATGTCAGACTCCAACGAATACGAAAGAGCAGGTTTTCCTTCTGTCCCTTGGTCATGCGGGCCTCAATGTCTGCAATAAGAGCATCTCTCTTGTCCTCGACCTCGTCTTGCGCGACAAAGAGGTCTTTCCGTTTCTGATTGCGAGTCGATTGGAGCGACTTGAGCGCGCATTGGTGAACGAGCTTTTCTTCGAGCGTGGATGCCGCTGCCGAAGCTCGTTTGGTGTCACGAATCTGCTGGTCGAGGTCCTTGATCTCTTGTTCCAGGCCAAACTTCAGGTCTTCGCTCCATCGATCGAGCTTGCTTGTCTCTTGATCGAGCCACCTACCATTGCGGAGACCAATCTCCGCAAGGATGCGTTCTCTTTGCATCTGGAGTTGTTCGTCGAGCGCCGGGACCGGCACGGGCAATACATCTTGACCCATTTCGGCAGAAAGGTCGAAGAGCCGCATACAAGCGACAGCGTCGAGCGCCTCTCCACTGTCCCGCATCCCGGCGAAGAGAATATGCTCTTCAAACTCGATTGATTCCACCGCGAATTTGGAACAGACCAACCAACCAGAATGGCCAATGTGTGGCTCAAGGATGGAAAAGTGTTTCCCGCTCTTGGTTAGGTCGAAGCGGAGTTCGACGGGCGGCGTGTCGAGGCAGAGGCATTGATCGAGCACACGCTGTGCGAGCTGGTGGCCTACGCGATAAGTGTTCGCATCCTCCACATTCCGTCCCATCCGATAAGGTCCGGGATGAATGGAGTCCTCGGGGAACGGGTTCCGTTCGAGCCGAAAGCTGTACCCGGCGTCGTCGAAACGCGCATACGGTTGGAGATAGAAGAAGGTTGTCTTCCAAAGCATCTCCTCGAAGCGATTGCGGGAATTGCCAGCTTCAATTCGGACTTTCTCTATAACCTCTTGGTCAAAGTTGTTGAGCAATTGTTCTTGTGCGACGGAACGCGCTTGAGAGACTTCTGACTCCAGTTCCTTCTGCAAAGCGTCAAACTCGAATTCGATCTGCTCGGGCGTGCGGCACTGTTGATAGATCGAAACGATACGTTTCTCGAAGTCCACTCCCGACTGAACTGAGCCGATAACTTCATCGGACGCGCCAAAGACCCCATCGAAGAGCTGGAACTTTTGCGCGAGAATCTGGTAGATGCGAACATCTGCCGCGTTGGCGCGGTTTAAGAAGTTTACGACCACAACGTCATACTTCTGCCCGTAACGGTGGCAGCGCCCGATCCGCTGCTCGATGCGCTGCGGATTCCAGGGCATATCGTAGTTGACAACGACATTGCAAAACTGGAGGTTGATGCCTTCAGCCGCGGCTTCGGTGGCAATCATGATGCTCGCTTCGTCGCGGAAATAATCCACAAGGGCGGCACGCTTGTCTGCAGTAGGCGAGCCCGTGACGCGATCCGTGCCCTTATGTTTCTCCTGCCAGTTCCGATAAATCTCGTTGCTCTTCGGGTCGCTGTTTGTGCCGTTGAAGAGCACGAGTTTTCCGGCGAACTCAGACGCTTCGAGAAGGCGAAGCAGATACTCTTGCGTCCGGCGAGACTCGGTGAAGATGATGGCCTTCTGTTGCAACGCCCCGTTTTGATGCTCAGCGCGAGCCTGATTGGCTGCCTCGAAACCTTTGCGAAGCGCACTCAGCAGCACTTCCCCTTTGGAGTTCTTCTGGATGCTCTTCGCGAGTTCATGGAACTCACGGAGTTTCTCTTTCTCGGCGCGAAGCTCTTCCCGCTGTTCAGGAGACAGTTGCTGAATTGTCCCGGTCTGATTGGTATCCTCATCAGGCTCGTCTTCCAGCCATTCATCTTCGATCTCCGGAAGCGATTCGAAATTGTCTCCGAGGCTTTCAGGTGGAGGCGTGTCGAGCGTGGCTTGCACTTTTTCGACGGCTTCGAGCTTTTCGGCAAGGCCGAGCAGCGTGTCGGAGATGGCATAGGTCGAAGATGCCAGCAGCTTGCGCAGGATCAGTGTCATCAACTGCCGTTGGCTAGCGGGAAGAGCATACAGACGCGGGGATTGCAGATAATCCGATACCAAGGTATACAACTGCTGCTCGTCATCGCTGGGAATGAACTCCTGCACGAGTGCGTGACGGTTGGTGTAGCTGATGTAGGGGAGAACTTGCCGACGAAGAGTGCGCTGGCAAATGGGACGGATGCGCTCGCGGAGAGCCCGGTAGTCGTCCGGGGAATTCATCCGTGAAAACTGGCTGCGGAAACTCCTCAAATCTCCGAAAGTGTATTCGTCAACCAAGCTGACTAAACCGTAGAGTTCCAGTAGCGAATTCTGAAGGGGCGTTGCCGTGAGTAAGGTCTTCGGCCTGTCGGCTATCGCAGCCTTGATGGCATTCGCAATCTTATTGCTCGACTTGTAGACATTGCGGAGCCGGTGCGCTTCGTCGATGACCACAAGATCCCAAGGAGTCTGCCGTATGTAGGCGTCCTTGGTCCTGACAAACTGGAACGAGCAGAGGACGATCTTCGGCTGGTTGAATGGATTCAGGTTCCCGCGCTTGATCTCTTCGTTGAACGTTTTTGTTTCGAGGATTGAGGATTGTAGAAAGAACTTGTCGGCAAGTTCCTGCCCCCATTGTTTCCGTAGGTTGGCCGGGCAAATAACAAGCAGATGACGACGGCGCTCGGCCCAACGTTGCGAGAGCAGGATTCCAGCTTCAATGGTTTTTCCAAGGCCGACTTCATCCGCCAGGATGGCGCCGCGGGAAAGTGGGGATCGGAAAGCAAAAAGTGCTGCTTCAACCTGATGGGGATTGAGATCAACCTGAGCGTCGGCCAAGGCCGACGTGAGACTATCGACCGACGCCGAACTGGAACGCTTTGTCAGTTCGTGAGCAAAATACCGGGCATGATAAGGCGTCAGTTCCATTTCCCGCGTTCCGTGCAGAAACACAACGGCCTATATCCTCTGCTCCGTTTGCGAAACAGAGGGAAAATCTGCACAAGCCCTTCAGAATCAAAGAATCCACGTCCTCACCATGATAAATCAGTGTGGCAGGTCAAGCCCGCCGAGATTTCGGGAAAACTAGTAATGAACTGTGTAAGGCGTTATTCGCTTCTGCCTGCCACCAGCCGGCGTTGCTCCAATTCGCGGCGGGAGCGTTTCAGTTCCTCGGCAATGAGTTTTTCGTCGGGCAGAACAGTCTGGTATTCGGCGGCGAGAATCTTGTTCGGGAGGTTGTCCAGAGCATAGTGAGCCTCTGCCGTGCCCTTTTCCGCGCAAAGGATCAGGCCGACCGGCGGGTTTTCGCCGGGTTTGGTCCAGTGCTCACGGGCGTAGTTCAGGTAGAGGTGCATCTGGCCGGCATCGGTGTAACTGAACTTACCGATCTTCAGGTCGGCCAAAAGCAGGCAGCGCAGACGGCGATGAAAGAAAACAAGATCGACGCGAAACCAGTTGTCGTCGAGACGAAGCCGCCGCTGACGGCCAACGAAAGCGAAATCATCGCCCAACTCCAGCAAGAAATCGGTGAGATGCCGGATGAGCGCTTCTTCCAAATCCGATTCAGAATACTCGTCCTTGAGGTCCAGAAATTCGAGAACGAACGGGTCTTTGATGGCCTCTTCGGGCGTTATCGTGTCGGATGATTCGGGAATTTGCGCCTTCTCCAGCATGGCGGTTTTGTTCTTGGAAAGGGCAATGCGTTCGTAGAACTGGCTGCCGATCTGGCGGTCAAGCTGGCGGACGGACCAGCCAGCGCGAAGGGTCTCAGCTTCGTAAAACTTCCTGGCCTCTGGATTCTTGACGGACAGCAGCCGGACATATGCGGACCAAGGCAGCGCAAAGCGGCCGGAGATTTCAGATACAAACGCGGTATCGGGTCGCAATGTGCTGATATGGCGTTGCTTATCAGATTCGTCAGACAGCGTCTGGCGAATTGGGAGCGAGGACCATGCAAAATAGAATGACCGCATCTGCTTCAAATTCGTTTGGCTAAATCCTCGCCCAAATTGCTGCGTCAAATCCCTAGCAAGCTGATCTATCAGTTGGTCACCGTATCCGGCCCGCTGCTCACCGCCCTGCTCCAAAAGCACAATGCGCCGCCCGATCTCCCAGTAGGTCGCCGTCATGATCGAATTGACATTCCGGGCAGCGGCGGATCGGGCTGCTTTGAGCAGTTCAACGATTCCAGAGCGGATATTGTCGTAGTTCTCAGGCATGATCCTCAGGTCGGTCATCGAAATCCTCCGTGCTTGTGGCCGCGTGTCGTAAGCGCGGGCTGTGGAGGCCGGTGACGCCTCCATTCTATCGGATGTCTTCCTCAGAGGCTCATGCCCAGGCCGATCCCCTGCGCGGGGGATGCATTCGGGGCGATCTTGAGCGCGGATGTCTTGGATATGTCAGCGCTGAGCTGGGGAGCGAGCTTGGCAAAGTTGTCAGTAAAGACGGTTGCCTCGTGGCTGGCGCGAGAGACTGAAACGTAGCCGAAGCGGGAGTTGATAAGGTCCGGGTGGACGCCGGTGTCGGCGTTCACGAGGACGCGCTCGGCGGTGAGTCCCTGGGCGCTGTGACTGGTGACGGCATAGCCGTGGTCGAAGTGGCGATGTTCGGCCGGATCGAATTCAACCTGGCGGCCGGAGTCGAGGCGGGCGGCGACTCTTCCATCGGCTGCGATGGAGTCGATGACGGCAAGGTCGCGGTTGGCGACACCAAGCGACTTGTCGGGAGCCGTGAACTGGATGCGGTCGCCGACGGAAAACTCGCGGTCGATGCCGCGGTAGACGCTGACGCCGGAGAGACGGCGCGGATCGTAAGTGGCCAACTCGTCGTTGGCCTTCCTGACGGAAAGCAGGTTGTCCGTGGGATTGACTTCCACAACCGTGCCGTAGTCGCCGGCCTCGATGCCGACAGCCTTGCTGCCTCGGGCGTAACGAACAATGTCTCCGACTTCATAGCGATTGGCCCAGGTGCGTTCCGCGCCGGTCATTTCCTGGCGCGGAACGAGCACACGGAAGCTGCGGTCCTCGGGCGCGAGAGCGCCTTTGGCTTTCAGTTCCTCACGCACGGCGACGTTCAATGCCCGGCGCGAAGCGTTGTCGGGCGAGACGATGAGTGTCTTCTCCGGCGACTCTGTGTAGGCTTGAGCGATGGCGCGAATGCGCTCCTGGGCGTCGGGAATTTCCCGGACGCGGCCCTGCCGCTGGAGCGATTCGAGCGCAGCGGGAATTTCACCCTTAGCAAGCTGCTCGACGGCGGCCCTGAGCGCCGGGTCTTTCTGACGAACAATTTCGTCGAGTTTGGCGGTGCGCATTCCTGCTTCCTGCAACTGCTCGAAAGGACGGCCCGCCTCGACCCCCTGATGCTGGCGAGTATCGCCGATCAACAGCACCCGGTTCTGCTGCCCAAGACGCGCAAGAAAATCTCGCATCTGGTTAGTGCTCGCCAGGCTTGATTCATCGACGAAGTAGAAGTGCCGCTTGTCCGGCGCATTTGAGATGGAAGAGCGCACGAGGAACTTTTGCAGGGTTTCGGCCTCGACACCGGCCTCGTTCAGTTGACGCGCTGCGCGCGACGTAGGGGCAAAGCCACGTACCGTGTAGCCCTGGGTTTCCGCAGCAGTGCGGATCACGGAGAGCGATGCCGTCTTGCCGGTGCCCGCGAAACCCTGAAGTCCTTGGATACGGTCGGGCGAACTCAGCACGTCTTCGACAACGCTCTTCTGCGACTGATTCAGGTGTGTGTGCCGGTCAGCAGCGGCAATTGCCTGTTGGCGGGAGAAAACCGGCTCCACCTGGTTCTGACCTTCTCCGACGCGGCGCACAATCTCCCGCTCTGTGGCAATGGTCTTCGCGGTCGTGAACTGGCGAGCAGGATTATTTCCCATGTTCACGATCTGAAATTCGCCAGAGGCAAGCCGGGCGTTCAGGTTGGCGCGGACCTGGGCGTAGGTGACCTCGCCCATGCCGCGTCGGAGGCCGTCGCGCATCAGGGCACGCTCGTCAATGACCGCTTCGCGCTCGAAGTTCTTATCGCGGGCGAAGGTTAGCGATTCCTGCGCGCGGGCGGGAGCAATGCCCGATTGCTGTTGGCCCTGAAGTCTCTCCCGCGCCGCGCGAACGACAGCCGAAGGCTGGTTGCCGAACTCGGCGGCGAGCCGACGATGAGCATCAAGAACTTCCTTGGGCGAGAGAATTTCCTTTTTATCGCGTGTGGAGTGTGCTGCGATCTGCGCAGACTCGTGCCCCTGAACGCCGTTGCGCTCCATGTAGGCGCGGATTTGCTGGCTGCGCTGGCTGGAGGCGTCAAGATACTCCCGCGAGTATCCCTTGACCTCCGGTGCGCCGCTCTTGCCTGGTTCGATTTCGTAGCCGAGATTGCAGAGCCGGTACATCAACTCCGATTGGTAAATGGCCGTAGCGTATTGCTGTGACGCGAAAAGGCTCTGCGGCTGGAGCGCCCG
>Ga0181520_10011537_pt1 | contig 11586 bp, 11 predicted proteins | sample PEATcosm2014_Bin_29_FD_132451 | JGI IMG/M metagenome (GOLD analysis project Ga0181520, IMG submission 132451) | Peatland microbial communities from MTU Mesocosm Facility, Houghton, MI, USA - PEATcosm2014_Bin02_30_metaG | ecosystem: Environmental > Terrestrial > Soil > Wetlands > Peat | place...
GCGCTCGAAAACACATCGTGCAATTACGTGAGAATGATCAAGCCAAACCTGATCGATTCTCATAACTGGCATGTTCAACCTAATTGTCAAAGATCCTTGAGAGTGATCCGCCTAAGCGGTACCCTTTGGGATCGAGGCTCAGCCTTCCGGCCAAGTTGTCCTCGAACTTGTTGCGCTCCGACTGAGATGTTAACAACACATCAATAGCCGTTTTTGCGCGAACCTTCTAAACATATCGAACTTCGTTTCCATTGTCAAGCTCAATCTTTTTCTTCGCCGAGGCCGTCCAACTCACTGTTGGCGGTCTATCCTCGCTTGCGAATTTGGATCTTACTGACGCGGTAAAGTTCCGCTCAAAAGCCTCGCACTGCGCAAAATATCAAACAACTCGCCAGCGCAAACCGCGCCTGAGCCACTCGGGCTCACAGGAGTTTCCTCCTGGGTCTTGCAATCGCTTGTTCTCTGTGGGATTCCCTACAGGGGTTTCAGGGGCTTCTGCCTCACCTGACCCAACGAACCAGCATCACAACTCGCTTCCCACTTCCCTCTTGGGGCAGGCCGTCAGGCCACCGGGAGGCTTTTCTCTCAACTGCAACTTTTTAAGAGTAGCACAGACCACTCTCGTTTGCAAGCGGCTGGGCAAACCACTTCGCCGTCGCCCTCTTGCAACTTTCTGAGAATAGCAACCTTACGGCGAAAGTGCAAGCCCGCCCCTGTGGAAAGCGTCGAATTTTATAGGAAATCACGCATATCTTATCTGAAATCAACGGATTAATATATTACGATTCTTTTCTTCGGCGTAAAAAATCGTAGACATAACCTGCCTCCGGCAGCGATATACGCGCTCCCCGGCCCGTAAGATCGTCGGCAGTAAAGGCGTGATCAACGAAATCGATCTGCAATGGGTCTGCGACACGATCCGTATTCCAGCCCAACAGCAATCTTCCCTCCGGCTTTAAGATGCCCGCCATGGCGCGCAACGCCGCCGATTGCGCATCCCGCGTGTTCACGCCGAATCCAAAAACTCCATTGCAAAGAACGCTATCAAAAGATTCAGGAGCAAGCAGTTGGTCGATCTGTAACAGATCCCAGGTCAGATGGCGTCCCGCAGCGCCCCATTTGGCGTGCGTGATTGCAATGTCGGTGGTCCAGCATTCGCCGCCATGACGCTCGAGCAACGCCGGATATTCCTTTGTATAAAGCCGGCAGCCGACCCACAAGATGCGCCCGCCAAGGGCCGCATACGCCGGAAGTATCTGATTCACTAACGGGATGCGGCCTGGATTCTTCTGGACGCGGCGAGCGTTCAAAACCTCTTTCACCCACCCGCGCAGCGCGGGAGTCAGCAGGGTTCTGGCCACCGGAAGAGCGGCTGATCGCGCCATTTCCACAAGCCTTTCAGCCGACCGCCTGCTCTTCCCCATAGGACCCATCCTTCAGCGCCGCGCAATCATCCCCAAATCCATCATTCCATTCACAAAATACTGCATCGCCAGCGCCACAAGAAGCAGCCCCATCACGCGTACCAGCACGCGAATTCCCGTTTCGCCCAGCACCCGCCGCACCCGGCTCGCCGCCGCCAGCACCCAGTAGCTCGCCAGACAGGTCAGCGTAATCGCACCCAGAATCGCCGCCATCTGCCAGTGCCAAAGGCTTGGCGTCTGCCCCACCAGAACCATCACCGTCGAAATCGAGCCCGGTCCGGCCAGCATCGGCATTCCCAGCGGCACAATCCCCGCGTCTTCCTTGGCCGCGCCCTCTTCCGTGTCGCCCGAGGCCTCCTGGGTCGCCGAGCGCCGCGCCTGCAGCATATCCAGCCCAATCAACAGCAGGATCAGCCCGCCGGCAATCTCAAAGGCCGGCAGCGTAATCCCGAAGAGCCGGAAGATCAGCTGCCCGGCTATCGCAAAGGCCGTCAGCACAAAGAAGCAGGTCAGCGCTCCTTTGCGCGCCATGCGCTTGCGCCGATCGGCATCCGCCCCTTCGGTGATCGCCAGAAACGACGGAATCGCCGCCAGCGGATCCACCAAAAAGAAGATCGAACTCAACGCCAGCACCGAGAAGCGCACCACCGGCGCGGTGCTCAACTCGTTCAACGCCTCGACAGGATTCGTACCCAGCATCCCAACAGCCTAGACGATTTACCCTTGAGTCTGCCAGCCATTCCACGATAAACAGAACCGCAATGCAAAAATCCTCTCTAATTGATTAATATGAGCTATACTTCCCGCGTCTAATCAACAATACCTGCGTCCGGCCAGGTACCTGGAGTTGGGAGGGTCCATGCATTCGCGCTATCTCGGTCTTTTTTCGCTGGTAATGGTCTCCTGCTGTGTGTTGCCTTTTCACGCACAAACCGGCGCTCCCGTCGCGAAGGAACCGGTTCCCGTCTTCAAGGCAAATGCGCAAGCTGTGGTGGTGGACGTGGTGGTTACCAAAGGCAGCGACGAACCCGTGCTTGGGTTGCACAAGCAGGATTTCGAAGTGAGCGAGGACGGCAAGCCAGTCGCGATCGATTACTTTGAGGAGCATACAACCAAGGCATTGCCGCCCGGCGCTCTTCCTCCTTTGCCCAAGATGCCTCCCAATGTTTACACCAACGTCCCGCCTGCGCCGGAGAGCGATTCGGTGAACGTGTTGCTGCTGGACAGCCTGAACACGGAAAAACAGGACCAGAGCTATGTTCACCTGCAAATCCTGAACTTCCTCAAGAAGATGCAGCCCGGCACGCGCTGCGCCATCTTCACCCTGGGCTCCAAATTGCGCTTTGTGCAGGGATTCACCACAGATAGTTCAGAATTGATCGCCGCACTGAACGACAAAAAGAACGGCGTCTCGCCGGAGAAGGACTGGTCTTCGCACTCGCGCTCCGACGAACAAGACGACAAAGGGATAATTGCCACCATGGTGGGGATGTCGAATGGCCATATGACCGGTGGCATTCAAGCCATTCATGCGTCTATGGGCGACTTTGCCGACTTCCAATATGGTGTGCGGGCCTCCATGACGCTTGAGGCGCTGCAATACCTGGCTCGGTATTTGGGTGGTGTTCCAGGCCGAAAAAACTTGATCTGGTTTGCCAGTTCGTTCCCGGTCACCGTCTTTCCCTCCACTGCGCAGAGAGAGACCATGGACAATCTGCGCATCTACGCGAACGAAGTCAAACAGACCGCCGACCTGCTGACCGTCTCCAAGGTGGCCGCTTACCCCATCGGCGCCCAAGGCATGATGAACGATCATTGGTTTGAGGGTGACAGCGCTGGTAATGGCCGCGCGAGCGGTGGCGGTGGAACCCTGCGGGAGATCGCGGAGGAGGCTGGAAAGCGCTCAGATACCATCTACGCCATGGAGCAACTGGCCACCGACACCGGCGGAAAAGCCTACTACAATACCAACGATCTCAATGCTGCGGTAACCCATGCCATCAACGACGGATCGCACTACTATACGCTGATCTATACGCCCACCAACAAGAAAATGGACGGCCAGTACCGGCGCATCGAAATCAAAACCACTCAGGGTAAATACAAACTAGCCTATCGCCGCGGTTACAATGCCGAAAACTTGCTTGCGCAAGAGCCAAAACCGGAGGTCGATCCGTTACACCCCCTGCTGAATCACGGCCTTCCCAGCGCCACTCAAATACTTTACGGTGTGCGCGTCGCGCCCCTCAGTCCGCAACCGGAGCCCAATGCGCCTCGCGCCGGGAGGAATTCTGCTCTCGCCAGTCCAGTCACGCGCTACAGCGTGGATTTCATGATCCGTTGGACCGATGTGGTGCTGATGGATGCGCCGCATGATCGGCACACCGGCAAACTCCAAGTCGACCTGGTGGCCTATAACCGGGACGGCATGACCGTGAATTGGGAGGGCGCTGCCATGTTGATGAATCCAAAACCGGAAGTCTACACAGCCATTCAAAAATCCGGAATCCCGGCGCACCTGGAGATCGATCTTCCCAACACCGACCTTTTTCTTGAAACCGGGATCTACGACTGGAATTCGGGAAAGGCCGGCACCCTCGAGATTCCCATCCACCCTGTCGCTCCAACCCCGGCAGCCGCTCAACAACCAACCCCGCGATGAATCCTATTGCCCCTTCGCTGCGGCCTCAAGCCGTTTTTTATTCTCCTCAAATTGCAAAGCCGCGCGTGAGACTTGATCCCGAGCGTAAGCGGCGTCATGCCAACCCTTCACCTCTACTCGCTTGCCTTCCAAGTCTTTATAGATTGCAAAAAAATGCGTAATCTCCTTGAGTAGGTGCGGGTAAATGTCGGTGTAATTCCAGACATTGCTGAAGCGCGGGTTGTTTTTGCCCACCGCCAGCACCTTTTCGTCCAGAACTCCCTGGTCCATCATCTCCAGCAGGCCGATGGGCCGCACCTCCTGCACGCAGCCTGGGAAGCTTGGACCCGGCACCAGCACCAACACATCCAAAGGATCCCCGTCATCGCTCAGCGTCGATGGAATAAATCCGTAGTCGCCCGGATAATGCACTGGGGAATGCAAGTTGCGGTCCAGCTTGAAAACGTGCAACTGCTTGTCATACTCGAACTTTTGCGTTCCGTCCAGCGGGATCTCGATCACCGTCCGGAAGACCTCCGGAGCACGATCACCGATGGGCAACTCCAGATAATTAACCATTTGCTGCGTTCTCCTTGGATTGTAGAAAGTGAACTTGCTTGGAACCAGAGAGTTGCACCCGATTGAGGCAACTGATTCCTGCTCCGGGATCCTAATGCAGGGCGGCTGACCGGTATCCCGACGCTCGCCGGAGATACTATAATCGATCATCATGAAGGCTCATGTCTATGTAACCCCAAAGACCTCGGTCCTGGATCCGCAGGGCCAGACCATTCAGAACGCCCTGCGCAAGATCGGATTCGCGGACGTTACCTCCGTACGCCAAGGCAAGTATTTCGCGCTTTCGCTCGCCTCTGGGCTGACCCCGGAGATGGCCAGCACCCAGGTCGAGCGCATCGCCCGCGAGGTTCTGACCAATCCGGTCATTGAAGAATTCACCTTTCGCATCGAAGAATAATTTGAAAAGCCGAGCAAGGGGATTTCCAACCGTGTTCGACTTCATGTATGATGTGCTACACATGCTCCTGTCAGTCTCACTACAGCAGGCTGGAATGCGGAGTCAGCATGAAAACAAGGTTTTGCTGCGGTTTATTTCATCCTCGAATCTGGTGCCTGGCAGCCGTTCTGTTGGCCATGTTGGGCTGGACGTCCTCCGGTTTCTGCACTGCCCTGCATGACGCCGCTCAACAAGGCGACTTGGAGCAAGTCAGAGTCTTGCTGCAAAGTAACCCGCAATGGGCTACCAGCAAGGACGATGACGGCAATACCCCATTGCACCTGGCGGCCATGGGGGGCTTTGTGGATGTGGCTCAGCTGCTGCTCTCTAACGGTGCCGAGGTCAATGCCAGAAACAACGTGCAGGATACTCCTCTGCACTTGGCCGCCCGCATGGGCAAAACGCAAGTGGTCGAGCTGCTTTTGAGCCACAAAGCGGAAGTCTCCCCCAAGGATAGCGGCGGCTATACGCCTTTGCACATGGCGGCCGTGGACGGCTTTACGGATGTGGTTTCGCTGCTGGTGGCTCACCGCGCCGACGTGAACGCCAAAACCATCGAGGGCGATACACCTCTGCACCTGGCCGCGCACAACGGACAAGCCGATACCATAAAATTTCTGCTCCTGCATAAGGCCGACATCGACGCCACCGATGAGGATGGCAACACCCCCCTGCATCTGGCCGTATCCGGAGATCATTCTGATGCCGTGGAATTGCTGCTGGCCGCCAAATGCAAAATCAATGCCAGAAACAACATCGGCAAATCGCCGATGGAATTGGCCAGGCAGAGCAGTTATGAAGATGTGGTTGCGGTCCTGAGCAAGCACGGCGGGCATTGAGCAACCTGCTCCAGGAATAACCTCGCATCCTTCTCATGCGGGTTCATTTAGAATCGTTGCATGTGCGGAATCGTCGGTTATGTTGGTCCCAAGAAGGTAGTCCCGGTCATCATCGAAGGGCTGCGGCGTCTGGAATATCGCGGCTACGACTCGGCGGGCATCGCGGTTGGCTCTCCAAATAGATCCACACTCGATGTGCGCCGCGCTCCCGGCAAGCTCGGCAACCTTGAAGAAGTTCTGCGCGAGCACCCCATCGATGGCAGCTTCGGCATCGGTCACACTCGCTGGGCTACCCACGGTCGCCCCACCGAAGAAAACGCCCACCCCCATCGCGACTGCTCCGGCCGCATCGTCGTTGTGCATAACGGCATCGTCGAAAATTATTTGGAGCTGAAGCGTGAGCTGGCCGCCAAGGGACACAAGTTCATCACCGAGACGGACACCGAGATCATTGCCCACCTGATTGAGCAGGTCCAGCAGGAAGCCGATTCCGCTGGTCAGCCCATTACGCTTGAAGTTGCCGTCCGCCGCGCCGTCAAGCGCCTCACCGGCGCCTTTGCGCTCGGTGTGCTCTCCGCTCTTGAGCCGGACAAGATTGTTGTCGCCCGCTTTGGTCCGCCGGTGATTATCGGCGTCGGCGAAGGCGAGTACTTTGTCGCCTCCGACGTCCCCGGGGTCTTGCACCACACGCGCAACATCTACTTTCTGGCTGACGGCGACATGGCTCTTCTCACCCTGGCCGGCGTTGAGCTGACCGACTTTGACGGCAACCCCATCCAGCGCGCTATCACGCGCATCCAATGGGACCCCATCCAGGCTGAAAAGGGCGGCTACAAGCACTTTATGCTCAAGGAGATTTGGGAGCAGCCGCGAGCCATCACCGACACCACGCGGGGGCGCGTCTCGCTCGATTCCGGCAAAGTCTATCTTGGCGAAATGAAGATCAGCGACGAGGAGCTGGCCCGCGCCACCAGCCTCAGCATCGCCGCCTGTGGAACCAGTTGGCACGCCGGCCTGACCGGCAAGTATATGATCGAGCGGCTGGCCCGCCTGCCCGTCGATGTGGACTACGCCAGCGAGTACCGCTATCGTGACCCCATTGCCGACCCCAGCGTCCTCGGCCTGCTCATCACCCAATCCGGCGAAACCGCCGACACCCTGGCGGCGCAGCGCGAGATGAAGGCCCTCGGCTCAAAGACCGTGGCCATCTGCAACGTCGTGGATGCCATGGTGGCGCGCGAGGCCCACGGAGCGGTTTACACCCACGCCGGCCCCGAGATCGGCGTCGCCTCCACCAAGGCCTTTACCGCTCAGCTCACTGCGCTCTTCCTGCTGGCGCTCAAGCTCGGCCAACTGCGCGGTCATCTCGACCAGGCGCAATCGGTTGCGCTGATTGAAGAGCTGAGCCGCATTCCCGGCAAGATCGAAGAGGTCCTGCGCTCCCGCTCCGCGCAGTGCGAGCAACTGGCCAAAGTCTTTTCCACCTCCCGTGATTTTCTTTACCTGGGCCGCGGCATTCACTTTCCCATCGCCCTCGAAGGCGCGCTCAAGCTCAAGGAAATCTCTTACATCCACGCCGAAGGCTACCCGGCCGGCGAGATGAAGCACGGCCCCAACGCGCTGATCGACGAGACGCTGCCGGTCGTGGTGCTGGCCACTCGCGACGAATCCGACCCCGCCAGCAAACTGCGCTACGAGAAGACGCTCTCCAACATTCAGGAGGTAACGGCGCGCTCGGGCCGCGTGATCGCCATCGCCACCGAGGGCGACACGACCATCGGCGGCCTGGTCGAGCACGTCATCTTTATTCCGCCGGCCATCGAGCTGCTCTCGCCACTGATCGAGATTGTGCCCTTGCAGTTACTGGCCTACTACATCGCCGTCCGCCGCGGCTGCGACGTAGATCAGCCTCGGAACCTGGCCAAATCGGTCACGGTTGAATAGTTTTTCTAATCAGATAGCCAAAAGCGATTTAGATTCTGCTTGTGATAAACTGGGGGCGATGAGGGGAGGGTTACGAGATGGCGAAGATGGTCACAGATACCGAGATTGATTGGCTGGCTTGTGAACTGATTGAAAGCGTCCCCGGCAAAGTCTCTGGAAGACCCATCGTCCGCGGCACACGCATTATGCCTGATCCCATCGTGAATAGTTACGAGCTTGGCGACAGCATTGAAGAAATCCATGAGGGTTTCCCCACTCTCTCCATCGTCCAGATCAAGCGGCTGGTAAACTTTGCCCATAACCAGCGCCGGCATCGCTGCGCATGAAGGTTTTACTAGACGAAAACCTCGACCACCGGTTGCGTAATCAACTCGGTTCGCATGAGGTTTTTACCGCTAGTTACAAAGGTTGGGATGGACTAAAGAACGGCAATCTGATTCGTGTGGCCGAAGAGGATGGCTTTGATCTTCTTCTGACTGGAGATCAAACCCTCTGCTATGAGCAAAACCTGAGTGGCAGGAGACTGGCAGTGATTGCTCTATCATCGGTTGAATGGCGAATTACCAAGAATTATCTGGCCTAGATCCTTCTGGCCATCGACAGTGCTGCTCCTGGATCGTTTCAAGCAGTGGATTGCGGCACGTTCAGACGGAAATCCAGCTCCGAAGAATAAGCCGCTATAGGGTTGCGGTCTGAAAATCCGGAGCTGGGGCACCCGTAACATCAATTCTTATCTGCCTACGCCGCTTTCGCGCCGCCTTTATGCCAAAGCTTTTCCATCTGCTCGAGCGAGCGGCCTTTGGTCTCCGGCACAAAGCGCCACATGAACAGCGCTGCCAGAATGCTCATCCCGCCGTAAATCCAATAGGCGAAGCCGTGCTTGAAATGCTCTACCAGGTAGGGATTCTCATCCAGAATAGGGAAGGTCCAGCTCACCAGTAAATTAGCGATCCATTGCATGGCGACGGCCACGGCCATGGCCTTGCCGCGTATCTGGTTGGGGAAGATCTCGCTGAGCAGTACCCAGGTCACCGGACCCCAGGAGACCGCAAATCCAGCCGTGTAGACCAGCATAGCCAGTAGCGCGACCATGCCTTTACCGCCCAGCCAGAAGTCTGCGCCCAAGGTAATCATGGCCACCGCCATCACCAGCGCGCCGATGATCTGCAGCGGCTTGCGCCCGAAGTGATCCACGCTCAGAACGGCAACCACAGTAAAGGTAAGATTGACCGCCCCCACAATGATTGTTTGGAAGAGCGAGGCGTTGGTGCTCATGCCCATGCCCTTGAAGATATCCGTCGCATAGTAGAGCACCACGTTGATGCCGACGAATTGCTGGAAGACCGAAAGCGCGATGCCGATGAAGATCAGCATGGCGCCGAAGGAAAGCAGTTCGCCCGTGTGATGTTCGCTGAGCGAGGCGCGGATCTCGGAGAGTTCCTGTTCCTGTTCTTCCGGTGTCACCAGCTTGGCCAGCACGGCGCGCGCACCGGCCTCATTGCCCTTGAGCATCAGGAAGCGCGGCGTCTCGGGAACCAGAAAGAGCAGTAGCAAAAAGAGCCCGGCGGGAATCACCCCGGAGAGGAACATATAGCGCCAGCCGATGGTATTCAGCCATGCATCGCCGCTGCCGGTCTTGGAGATGCCAAAGTTGACAAAGTAAATCACCAACATGCCGAAGATGATGGCAAACTGGTTCCACGCCACCAGGTTGCCGCGCACCTTGGGCGGAGCGATCTCGGCGATATACATGGGCGAAAGCATCGAGGCCAATCCCACGCCAATGCCGCCCAGGATGCGGTAGATGATGAAACCAATCATGAATCCAGGACCGCCGTGGCCGATAGGCGCAAAGGGAAACTCCGGCGCGGCCGCGCCCAGCGCGGAGAGCAGGAAGAGCACGGCGGCGATGACCAGGCCGCGCTTGCGGCCAATGTGTGTGCTCACCCAGCCGCCCATGAGGCCACCAATGATGCAGCCGATCAGCGCGCTGGAAGTCACCAGGCCGAGCAGCGTGTTGGCCGCGTTGATCTGGGCGGCGTTGGTCAGATCGCTAAAGCGCGGATCGATGAAGTATGCCTTCAGGCTGCCCACCGCGCCGTTGATGACGGCCGTGTCATAGCCAAAGAGCAATCCCCCCAGTGTGGCGATAAGGGTGAGCAAAATAACATACGGATTCAAGCGCGACATACGGTTCCTGTCATTCCGGGGGAGCACCAGGTGAGATTTGCACATTGCGCCTCCTGCGCAACAGCAGGCATAGCGCGTCGGCAACCGGTGTTCCCAAGATCAAATCATACGGATCACTGAAATGATAGCGTATCCAAGCTGGTGGCCGTCTATGGTGGACTTGATGCACCTCAATCAGTTCACTTCCGAGGCTGGGAAAGTAACAAGCGTGTCCCGGTAGGTCGACGCTACTCGTTCATGCGCGTTGGGTCTGTGACGGCTGTTGGAGACTGTAAAGCGACCATCTCCCAGCACTCGTCAACCGTCCAGGCAGGGGTAGCTCCGGCGCGGCTGGCCACCTGCGCTCCCAGCGCATTGGCAAAGGCCGCGGCGCGCGCAGTTGGCCACCCGAGCTCATGCCCGTGAAGAAATGCCGCCGCAAAGGCATCCCCCGCGCCCACCGTATCCACAACCCGCACTGCATAGCCGTCAAACTGCTGAAATACATTCGTCTCAAAGATCGCGCACCCTCGTTCGCCAAGCGTAACGCAAATCATTTCCACCGCATGAGCCGAAGACCAATGGCGGCAAAAGCCTTCCAGAGAGAACTCTTGACCTGCCTGGGTGAGCCGGAAGAGCGTCTCCGCCTCCGACTCGTTCAGCTTGACGATCGATGCCAGATCCGAGAGGCGCTCGACCAGCGCCAGCTCCCAATGGCCCTGGCGCAGATTCAAATCATAAAAACATTGCACATCGGGCAGTCGATCCAGAATCCGATGTAGAAGCTCCTCGGTGGGCGGATGAAAGGGTGCGAGCGTCCCGAAGTAAAGCCAATCCGGGCGCACCTGCGCAATGGTCGTTAGTCGTGCTTCATCCACGAGGATTGCATCGAAGACCGCGGGGCGCTGGATGAAGAAGCTGGCGTTGCCTTGGCTGTCCGTGGTGATCAGCGCGGTTCCTGTCTCTCTTCCCGGCAGGATTTGAACGAACTCCGTGGAGAGTCCGAGGGCCTGCATAGACTCGATTGCTCGATGCCCGCGCTGGTCGTCGCCGACCGCCGTGATCAGAGGGACGGAATGCCCCAGGCGCTCGGCCGCTGCGGAGAAATTCAACGGCGCGCCGCCCAAAAACTCCGCATCTTCAAAGACATCCCAAAGGATTTCGCCCATCGAAAGGATCTTCACGGATTTCCCCTTGCAACTATTTGAGCCCTAAAAGCACCCAGGGCGCAACCGGATGGCTGCGCCCTGAGGGGTTGAAGTGATCCAAACGAACTAAGCGTTGGTGTGGGCCGGTCCGCTCATCTTCTCTTCGATGGCCGCCTGCGCCGCCGCCAGCCGCGCCGTCAGCAGACGGAAGGGCGAGCAGGAGACGTAGTTGAGGCCAATGCGATGGCAGAACTTGACGGACTCAGGATCGCCGCCATGCTCACCGCAGATGCCCAGCTTGACGTTGGGACGGGTCTTGCGGCCCTTGGCGACGGCAATCTCAAGAAGCTGTCCAACGCCCGCCTGATCCAGGGTGGCGAAGGGATCCTGCTTGAAGATGCCCGCC
>Ga0181520_10011538_pt1 | contig 11586 bp, 11 predicted proteins | sample PEATcosm2014_Bin_29_FD_132451 | JGI IMG/M metagenome (GOLD analysis project Ga0181520, IMG submission 132451) | Peatland microbial communities from MTU Mesocosm Facility, Houghton, MI, USA - PEATcosm2014_Bin02_30_metaG | ecosystem: Environmental > Terrestrial > Soil > Wetlands > Peat | place...
CTCTTTGCCAAGCTCGTCCCGCCTTCAGCTGCAGTTTGCTATACACCTGAACAAGCATGAACTAATTGCAGTTCCAGCAATTAGCCCATGCTTTCACCAGTGCTTTAGTAAACTCCCGCTAGCTCAGATCACCACGACGTACAGGAACGACAGCAGCGCCACCCCGGCCATGCCGAAGGCGGTGAGGTTGGCGGTGCGGCGGTTGCCGAACACGTAGACGTAGATCGCCTTCATCAGGTTGTTGCTGGCGGTGGCGATGATGATGGCGTGCAGGATCTGGGCGTCGCCGATGCCCAGGTTGCCCTGCAGCACCGACACCACGAACGGCACGATGTCCGAGGCACCGACCAGGAACGACAGCAGTTTCAGGCCGGCCGTGCTGAAGTAGAGCAGGACGTACTTGGTGATGAACGCCACCCCCAGGAACATCAGGGCGAACAGCAGCGCGGCGGTGAGTTCCAGCGGGTTGCGGTCGGCCACGGCCACGGAAGGCTCCGGGGCGGCCCCGGCCGGAAGCTGCAGTTCCACGGCCTCGCCGCGCCGGATCCACCAGGCGTAGCCCGCGCTCAGCACCGACATGGTTCCGAACGGCACCAGCAGCTTCGCCCCGACCAGGGGCTTGAACGCCACCACCAGGAACAGCATGCGCAGGTACATGGTGGGGGTGGCCAGCATGATGGCGGCGGCGGCTTCCCGGGCCTGCCCCTCCTGGTAGCGGGTGCGCTTGGCCAGCACCAGGGTGGTCATGGTGCTGGAATAGAGGCCGCCCATCAGGCCGGTGAGCAGCATCCCCTTGCGCGGATACAGGTAGGTCTGGAACACATACCCCAGGTAGGAGATGGCGGTGGTGACCACCACGGCCATCCAGATCTGCCTGGGCGTCACCGGCAGGATGGCGAACACCTGCCCGGCCAGGCCCGCCACCGGGATGCTCTGGGGGATCAGCGGCAGGATCACCGCGGCGATGGCCAGGAACTTGCACAGGGTGACCACCTCGCCGGTTTCCAGCCGGTTGGTGAGCTTGCGGATGCGGCCCTTGGAGTGCAGCACCAGCAGGATGGAGATGGCGATGGCCAGCAGGAACCAGGGCGGCTCGAGGATGGCGATGGGGGCCATGGCATAGGTGAGGAAGGCGATGAACACCCCGATCATGCCCAGGCTCTTGTGCTCGCGGATCTTGAAGTTGTAATAGGCCAGCAGGAACGGGGCGATGACCGCCATCCCCAGCAGCCAGGCGGCATGGGCCGGCACCGGGATCAGGTAGAGCACGAAGCCGAGCAGGCCGAGGAAGATGAAGGTCCGGACCGTGCCGAAGGTGTCGAACTTGCTTTCCTGTTCGTAGTAGTCCCGCAGACCAACCCCGATCAGCGCGCTGACGGCGAGGGTGAGCAGAAGGGGTGTTGCTTGGGGTGGAAGCACTTGGACCTCGGAGCCGAGACGCGTTGCTGAATCCATTTATGGGTGTCAATGACAATACTCCCGGGGACGGGGATTAATCCATGATTCTTTGCAAACATTCATTGCAAACCGGAACCAGGTCGCCAGGGCGGCACCTGCCTGGGCATCGTCGGCGCGCTGCTGCTGCCCGGTTCCGGCCTGGGCGGCGAGCATCATCCTTGTCGTGGTTATCATCACCATCCGCAAGAACATGGCAGCCAACGCGGTGCGCCGGGCCGAGCAACGCAGTCTGAAAGAGATTGCCCTGGGCATTTGCCCTGCCTATAACCCATGAAAATGCTTCATCACTCGAAGAATTTTCATGGATAAACATGGAACGCCAAACCTATCTCCGCCAGATCAGGAATCAATTCAAGGTCCACCAGGTGGTGGCGATTCTGGGACCGCGACAATGCGGGAAAACGACCCTGGCGCGGCAATTCGCCGGCGCCCTCAGCAGCCAGGCGCACCTGTTCGACCTGGAAGACCCCACCCATCTGGCTCGCCTGGAGAGCCCGAAGCTGGCTCTGGAAGGCTTGTCCGGTCTGGTCATCATCGATGAAATCCAGCGCAGGCCTGACCTCTTTAGCGTGCTCCGGATCCTGGAGGTCCCATCGGATGAAGCGTTGGGACTGGCTGCGCTCAACGACCTGAAATGGCCGGTTCCATGAGCTTGCGCACCACGAGGTCCCCGTACCAGGCCAGGCCGTAGGGCGCTTCCAGGGCAGCCAGCGCCTTCATCATGCCGGAAAGATCGCGCACGCCGCACGCCTGGAGGTCCCGCACCTGCCGCTCGGTGCGGCCCGGCACGTGGGGCGGCCGGTCCTCCAGCACCCGCGCCAGGGCCCGGGGCAGAAAGGGCATGGAACCCACTTCGCCGCCCTTGTGCAGCCATTTCCAGAGGCCCGGCCAGTCCTCCGCCTCGAACTGGTCCCATAGCCGCAGGGTCAGCTCCCGGTCCTCCCGGGCCAGCAGCGAGCGGGTCGTGAAGGCCTTTTCCAGCGTGGCGGGCGGCACCCGGCAGCCGCCTTCCTTGAGGTGGGCCAGTTCCAGATGCACGGAAGGGTCCTCCCGGGTCAGCCGGGCCACCACCCAAAGCTGAGCGAGCTGGTCCCACGGTTCCGCGCTGAACCACAGCACGGCGCCCCGGGCCGCCAGCAGGGAGCGCAGGACCGCCTCCTCCTCCCGGAGCGCCGAGCCGTCGGAAACCCCCCAGAACTTGGCCCGCAACTCGATCCGCAGGTGCGGATCGGGACTCCAGGGACCCATGGCCGGGGAATCCTGCCAGGCCACCGCTTCGCCCGGCAGCGCCGCCGCCGCCCAGGCCGACCGGCCCATGTCCCCGCTGCACAGATGTAGCATTTCCATTACCGGATCCCGCTCCAGACACCGATAGAGTGCCGGCAACCGGCCCAGGGTTCCCCGGGACTACAACACCACGGCGTTTTGCGCGCCGTCCATGGCGAGGGTGGCGCCGTTGATGTAGCTGGCCTGGTCCGAAGCCAGGAAGACCACGGTCCGGGCGATCTCCTCCGGCGCGGCCATGCGGCCCATGGGAATGCGCGCCACGGCGCGGGCGCGGGCCTCCTCGGGGCTGATGCCGTGGATCCGGGCATCGGTCTGGATCCGCCCGGCCACCCGGTCCGTCTCGGTCATGCCGGGGCTGACCCCCACGACCCGGATGCCGCGCGCCGCGTAGGCCGTGGCCAGCCCGGCCGTCACCAGCATGAGCGCGGCGTTGGCCGCCCCGCCGGCGAGATGCCCCGGCGAAGCGACCTTGCCGCCGACGCCGATGATAGTGACGATGACCCCGTGGCCGCGGGCGGCCATGCGCTTGACCAGCGGGTCCAGGACGTTGATGGTGGTGAAGTATTTCGAGTCCATGGCCGTCCGCCAGGCCTGGGGCGTCAGGTCATCCGGCGGCATGCGCACGGCGGCGCCGGCGCTGTTGACCAGCACCGCCACCGGCCCCAGCCGCCCTTCCACCTCCCGCACCATCGCCGCGGCCGCTTCGGCGTCGCTCAGATCCGCCGCGAAGCCGAGGGCCTGGGGCAGGCCCGCCAGGGCCCGGTCGAGGTTGGCCTGGGAACGCGAGCAGATGGCGACCCGGGCGCCTTCGGCGGTGAAGGCGGCGGCGCAGGCCAGGCCGATGCCTTTGGAACCGCCGGTGACGAGCACGACCTTGCCGGCAAGACCTAGATCCATGGCGATCGCCTCATGAAGGCCCCTTCGAGCGCGTTGGCATCAGCATGATCGATCTTCGGCCCGGGGGGAAGAGCTGGGAGGGGTCGCTGCGCCTCCCCAGCTTCGCCATGACCCGCCGGGACGGTGCGCTGGCGGCCGCGGTGAAGGAGACCGCCTCCTCCAGCCCGAGCTGGTCGAACGCCAAGTCCAGGACGGGCATGGCTGTGCTGAAGTCTTCTCGCCTCAAGCACCCGGTATTTTCTTGTCTTCCTTCGCCTTGGCTTTGTCATCCTGGGCGGGTTGCTTTTTCTCCATGGTCCCCGTTTGGGTCGGAGCCGGTTTCACGGCGACCTTCGCGGGCAGCGGTTGCTGGCTTCCCGGGGGGTTGGTCCCCTTGGGTTTCTGCTCATGCTTCGGTGGACGGGCGCCCACAGGAGCGGGCTTCGCCGCGGGTCGGGCTGCTGGGGCAGGAGGAGGCGGTGGGGGTGCGGCGTGGACTTGGGAAGGAGGCGACTGGACGGGCTTCGCTTGAGGGGCCGGAACCGCCAAGGGTGGCGCCGGGTGAACCGGGGAAGGAGGCGTAGGGGTTGCCGCGCGCGGCAAAGCGGCGGGTGCTTGGGCCTGGGTTGCCGCAGCCACCGGGTGGACCGCCTGGGGCTGGGGCAGGGCGGCGGGCCGTTGACCATGTACGAAGGCCGGAATTGGCTTTTCGGAAGCGGGAATGGGCGCTGGCGCCTTGATGACCGAGGGCATGGCAGCCGCGATGGGGGCCTGGGCCGGCACGGTGGTGTTCACCGCCCGCCCGGATGCCGTGGCGGTGGCGGGAGCCACGATGGTGACGTTGGTGATGTTGTTGATGACTGTGGTGTGGTTGTTGATGATGTTCGTTGTATTGGAGACGGTCGCGCTGTTGATGTTGTTGGTGATGTGCATGCCGACATTGACCACGGGCGGCGCACCGGTGACGACCGCAGGCGCGGTGCCCAACGGCGCTGGAATGATGATGCCCATGCGCGATCCTGGCGGGGGTGGAATGAATATGCCCGATGGTCCCATGGGACGCGGTCCGGGGATCACGCCTGGGCTTGCCAGTTCAAGGGTGAAGCGCATGGTCGCAGGAGGCGGGACGAACACCACCCCAGGGTCGGCCCAATGACCGCCGATGAAGATGACGACGCCGCCCCGATTCTCGTAGTAGGGCTGCCGCCATCCGTAGTTGGGCCCGGGCGGGGCCGCCCAGCGGCCATGGGCCCATACCCAGGTGCCTTGCCATACCCAATAGCCGCCCGTCCAGTAGGTGCCTTCGTAAGGACGGGGCGGCGGTGCTTCCACCAGCATGGGCGGAGGCGCCCACGGGCAGGCGATGGCTGCGGGCTGTCCGATCGAGGGCTCGATGTAGACGCTCACCACAGTCTCGGGGGTAGGTGGAGGAGGAGCCGGGAAGGCCGCCTGGGGCGGAGGTGAGTAAGGCATAGGCTCCCGAACGACAACCCGCTCCGGAACGCAAGCCGTGGTCATGAGCACCATCGAAAGCCCACTGAGGATGCTGAGGGAATGATGCATGAAAGAGGTCTCCTGAAATGGCAAGCAGAATGAACCGATTCCTGATCGGATTGAGATCCCATGACTGGGCAGCTTTTTTTTCGAGGTACGGAAGCCGGGGTTCCGAAGGCATCAGAGCATTGCCCTGTGCCTGTCCTCGTTGTTTAAGCCATTCCCATGCCACGAAGTAACCATGCTTGCTGCCAACATCTTGCATTTGTCTTCATGACATGAGGCAGTCAATACGATTAACCAAGTGCCCCACTGTGGGTGAGCAGATGTTCAGGAACATGGCCTTCCCTCCAAGTCGGCGAAGTGGATCGCCCAATGAGGGCCAGTACGGCGATCGTACGGTCGGCTTATCGTCCTCTCGGGGACGGTGCTGGGATTTCCCCTTTTCAGCGGCGGCCCGTGGCTTCCAGCCCAATCCATCGAGGCTGGGCCCATTCCTGCACCCACCTCGGGGATGGCCGCTCCGGCGCCCAACCCGGCCCTGGTGAACGCCTGGATGGCCCGAAAGACCCAGGGGCTGATCACGAGCATCCTGGATCCGCAAACCGTGCTGGACCCCCAGGCCATCCTCCTGGCGAACAGCGTCTTCTTCCGTGCCTCCTGGTCCTTCCCGTTCAACCCCTTGTACACCTCCACGGCGCCGTTCAACCGCACGGACGGGAGCCAGGCGGCCTGCGCGATGATGGCCCAGGCCGCGACCCTGCCCTACGGGGAGAACGCCCAGTACCAGGCCCGGCTGCTTCCCTATGGGAAGGGCAGGTTCGCCATGCTCCTGGTGCTGCCCAAACCCGGGGCGGCTTGGCAGGACCTGGACCCGGTGCTGCAGGGGGTTCCGGCAGGCCTGGCGCCCCGCGAGGTGATCCTGCGGATGCCCCGCTTCGAGACCGGATTCTCGGATGGCCTGGACACGCCCCTCAAGGCAATGGGCATGGCCCGCGCCTTCGATCCCGATCGTGCGGACTTCTCCATGCTCTCAGCGATCCACCGGCACATCGGCAGCGTCGTCCACGCCGCGCGGATGGTGGTGGACGAGCGCGGCACCCTCGCCGCCGCGGGGACGGTGGTGAGCGTTTCCGGTACCAGCCTGCCGGAAACCGAGATGACCCTGGACCGCCCCTTCCTGTACGCCATCCTGGACCAGGGCACCGGAGGGATGGTCTTCCTGGGCCAGATGGGGGACCCAAGGCGCAAGTGAGCGGGGGCGCGCGCGAAGGTCTGGTGGTTGCGGCCGATTCCCGGGATGATCTCACCCAGCGATGAAGAGCATGTAGTTCTCCCGATCGATCTTCTGCCACGGCGCACCGGGATAGGCCTCCACCCAGCGGGCCGGGGCCTTGGCCCGGACTTTGGGGGATAGCTTGAACTCAAAGGCCCGGAGGCTTTCGCCTGCAACCTCCACATAGTCCACTTCAGCGCCGGAACTCAGCCGCCAGAAACGGCCTTCGACGCCGGGCAGTTGACGTTTCAGGCGCTCGGAGACAAGGAAATTTTCCCACAGCGCGCCCTGATCCGCGCGGGCCTGGAAAGGACGGAAGTCAGCAATGGCCACGTTGCGAATGCCCAGGTCATGGAAATAGATTTTGTCGTTCCGGGTGACCTCGTTGCGCAAATTCCGGCTGAACCCCTGCAGCCTGAAGATGATGAAAGCCTTTTCCAACAGGTCCAGGTAGCTGGCCACCGTGTCCTTGGACAGGCCCAGGGCGGTCCCCAACTCCGTGTTCGATACCTCGGAGCCGACCTGATAGGCCAGCATACGCACCAGATCCACCAACTTCCGGGGGTGGCGAAGCCCCCCCATCTCGAGCAGATCCTTGAAGAGGTAGGCTGCGTGCAACTCCCGAAGGTAGGCCGCCCGGTCAGCATCACCCTCGTAGGCCTGAACTTCGGGATAAAGCCCGAAGACCAGGTCCCGCTCGAGTTGCCGGTCCTGTTCAAAGGAATTCCTCACGGCCAGGCACTCGCGGTAGGAGAAGGGATGGAGAAGGAAAGACCAGGTGCGCCCCGTAAGGGGTTCGCGGGTCCTTGAGGCCAGATCCAAGGCTGACGAACCGGTCACGAGCATGCGCAGGCCCGGATGGCGGTCATGGAGCAGTTTCAGGGCCAAGCCGATGTCCGGAATGCGCTGGGCTTCATCCAGAAAAAGCAGATCGTAGCCCGCCACCAGGCCATCAAGGCGCACGGTGTCCCGGGAGGCCAGAAGTCCGGACACGACCGCATCATCTCCAGTGACCTCCAGGGCCTTGAACGACAGTTCACCCAGCACGCGCCGGGCCAAGGTGGTCTTCCCCACTTGGCGTGCCCCGAAAAGCAGCACCACCTTCCCGCCTTCCTCCAGCCGTCGGCGCAGGGTGTGGTGGATTTCACGGTCCAGGAACATGGCATTATCTCGTATTCGGCGAATACGATCGCCCAATTGAGGCCATTATGGCGATCGTATTCGCCAATTTCAAGATACCCGCCAAAAAACGGGTTGGACAAAGGCCAAGGGCCACCCCTTCTGGGCAGCCCTTGGCCTTTGTGCTGATCTACATTTTTAAATCAGAACGGAATGTCATCCTCATAGCCGCCCCCGCCCCCGCCACCACTGACCGGCGGGATCGGGCCGGTGGACTCGTAGTCGTCCGCGCCGCGCCCTTCGGCTGCGCCGGCCGGCCGGCCGGGGCCATCTTCCAGGCGGCCCAGCATCACGAAGTTGTCGCAGCGGATCTCGCAGGCGGTCTTCTTGACGCCGGCCTGATCGGTGTATTCCCGATACTGGATGCGGCCTTCAATGAGGACCTGCTTGCCCTTGCGCAGGAACTTCTCGGCGGTTTCGGCCTGCTTGCCCCACACCACGATGTTGTGCCATTCGGTCTTGGACTGCTTTTCGCCCTGGGGATTCTTCCAGGTCTCCGTGGTGGCCACGGAAAAGCGGGCCAAGGCCTGGCCGGAGGGGGTAACCTTGAGTTCCGGGTCGCGACCCAAGTTCCCGATCAACATCACCTTGTTTAGCGAACCAGACATACGCTGCCTCCTTAGCTGTCGACGGAGCTCTCCGCCTCACCCGGTCTCAGTCTATCCGAGCTGGTGGTAGGGTGTTCATCATCCTCCACGGAGTGATTGTGTCAAGCCTTCTCATCACCTGTCAGAACAAGTCCGCCGTGGAGCGGAATTACCTGCCGGCCCTTCGGCTGGGCGGGTGGAACGGCCCGATCCAGCTGGCCACGACCGGCGATCCGGTGCCCTCCCTGGACGGGGTGGCGGGGCTGCTCATGCCGGGCGGCTACGATGTCCACCCGCGCCGCTGGGACGCGGACGAGGCGCTGCACCCCACCGCCGAGCTGGATGAGGCCCGGGACGAACTGGAAATCACCCTGGCCCTGGAAGCCTGGCGCCGCGGGCTGCCGGTCCTGGGCATCTGCCGGGGCGCTCAGGTGCTCAACGTGGCCCTGGGCGGCAGCCTGATCCAGGACATCGCCTCCCAGGTCGGGCTGGACGAAGACCTGCACAACCTGGGCAGCCCCGAGGAGGCGGTCGAAGCCCACCAGGTGCTCATCGCCGCCGGCTCCCGGCTGGCCGGCCTGATGGGGGGCACCGCGGCCACCGTGAACAGCCGCCACCACCAGGCCGTGCTGCGGGTGGCGCCGTGCCTGCGGGCCGTGGCCTGGTACCGGGAGCCCGGCGGGCCGGAACTGGTGGAGGGGATCGAGGCCGACGGCCGCTGGGTGGTGGGCGTGCAATGGCATCCGGAGAACCTGGTGGCGCTGGACAACGCCACGGGACGGGCGGCCCTGGGCATCTTCAGGGGCTTCGCCGCGGCGCTCGGCTCATGACCCTGATCCCCCTGCCGATCGACGCCCAGTTGCCGCGGATCGTGGCCGCTTTGCGGACCGCCGGGCGGCTGGTGCTGGCCGCCGAACCCGGCGCCGGCAAGACCACCCGGGTGCCGCGCGCCCTGCTGGACGCCGGACTCCTGGCCGAGGGCGCCTGCTGGGTGCTGGAACCCCGGCGCCTGGCGGCGCGGCTGGCGGCGGCCCGGGTCGCGGCGGAGCTGGGCGAGCCCTTGGGCCAGACCGTGGGCTACGCGGTGCGCTTCGAACAGAAGGTGTCCAAGGCCACCCGCATCTGCTTCGTCACCGAGGGCCTGCTGCTGCGCCGGCTGCAGGGCGATCCACTGCTGTCCGGGATCTCCACGGTGCTGCTGGACGAGTTCCACGAACGCCATCTGCAGACCGACCTGGCCATCACCCTGCTGGCCCGGTTGCGCGGCGGCCCGCGCCCGGATCTGCGCCTGGGGGTCATGAGCGCCACCCTGGACGCCGGGCCGGTGGCCGCGTTCCTGGACGCCGAGGTGATCCGCTGCGAGGGCCGGCCCTTCCCCGTGGCCATCCGCCACCTGCCCCGGCCCGACGACCGGCCGCTGGGTCTGCAGGTGGCCGAGGCGGTCGAGGGCCTCTACCGGGACGGCCTGAAGGGCCACACCCTGGTGTTCCTGCCCGGCGCCGCGGAGATCCGCCAGGGGCTCGCCGCCTGCGCCCAGGCCGCGGCGCGCCACGGCTTGAAGCTGCTGCCGCTGCACGGCAGCCTCAGCTTCGAGGCCCAGCGCCTGGCCGTGGAGCCGGGCACTCAGCCCAAGGTCATCCTCAGCACTAACGTGGCGGAGAGTTCGGTGACCATCGAGGGGGTGGCGGCGGTGGTGGATTCGGGGCTGGGGCGGGAAGCCGTGCATTCCCCCTGGTCCGGCCTGCCCGGGCTGCACACGGCGCGGATCAGCCAGGCACGCTGCATCCAGCGCGCCGGCCGGGCCGGGCGCACCGGCCCGGGGCTCTGCCTGCGGCTGTTTCCCCAGAACGATTTCAACGCCCGGCCGGACTTCGACACCCCGGAGATCCTCCGGGCCGACCTGGCCGAAACCATCCTGGCCCTGGCCGATCTCGGACTGATGGACGGTTCCCTGCGCTGGTTCGAGCCGCCCCCGGCCGCCGCCCTGGAGGCCGGCTCGCGGCTGCTGGTCAGCCTGGGGGCCCTGGACCCGCAGCTGCGCATCACCCCCATGGGCCGGCGCATGGCCAGGCTGCCCCTGCATCCCCGCCTGGCGCGCCTGGTGACCGCCGGCGAGGACCTGGGCATCCCGCGGCTGGCCCGGCAGGGCGCCGTGCTGCTGGAAACCGGCGACCTGGCCGCCCGGGCCGGCCTGGGCAGCCGCGCCGCCACCGGCGCCCACGCGCTGGATTCCGACCTGTTCCAGCGCCTGGACCAGTACTGGGAGGCCGAAGCCGCCGGCTTCCACGCCGGGGCCTGCCGGGCGGCGGGCCTCGACCCGGCCGCCGTGCGCCAGGCCAGCCTGGCCTTCCGGGCGCTCCAGGACGTCCGCACCGGGGCCGAACCCGATGACGCCGAGGACCGCCTGCTGCGGGCCCTGCTCCGGGCCTATCCCGACCGGGTGGCCCGGGTGGGCGGCAACGGCACCTGCACCCTGGTGGGCGGCGCCGGCGCCCGGCTGGATGCCGCCTGCCGGGTGCGGCGGAGCCCGTGGATCCTGGCCCTGGAAGCCGAGACCCAGGGCACCGGCAGCCAGGTGCTGGTGCGCACCGCCTCGCGGATCGAGCCGGACTGGCTGCTGGACGCCTTCCCCGAAGCCCTGCGCGAGACCGAGGAGCTGTTCTACAACACCGGATCCGGGCGGGTCGATCTGCGCGCCACCATCTGGTTCGAGGACCTCTGCCTGGACGAAAGCCGCCGGCCGGCGCCCCCGGACCATCCGGGCGCCTCGGCCTGCCTGGCCAAGGCCGCCCTGGAGCGGGGCCTCGGCACAGCCCAGGAAGCCGTGGACCGCCTGCTGGCCCGGGCCGGCTTCCTGGCCGGGTTGCGCCCCGACCTGGCCATCCCGCCCGCCGACGAACTGCTCACCGCCCTGGTTACCGCGGCCTGCGCGGGCCGCACCACCCTCAAGGACCTGGCCGGGACCGACTGGCCCGCCGCCCTGCGCCGCGCCCTGGGCGGCGCCAGCGCCGCGCTGCTGGAGTCCTGGGCGCCGGACTGGGTGCTGCTGCGCAAGAAGAAGGTCAAGGTGAACTACGCCGGCGACGCCCCCTGGATCGCCTCCCGGCTGCAGGATTTCTTCGGCATCAAGCAGGGCCCGCGCATCGGCGGCGGCGCCGTACCGCTGGTGCTGCACCTGCTGGCCCCCAACCAGCGGGCCCTGCAGGTAACCACGGACCTGATGGGGTTCTGGGAACGGACCTACAAGGACGTGCGCCCCGGGCTCTCCAGGCGCTACCCCAAGCAGCTCTGGCCGGAACATCCCGTCTAGCGGCAATACTGTTCGGTTAGCTCTTGACTGAGCCGCCTTCCTGCTTATAGTTACAGGAAGAGGCGACCATGGCGCGGACGTTGGCGAGGCTCACGGATGGGAGTCGGATCACGGACTAC
>Ga0181520_10011539_pt1 | contig 11586 bp, 6 predicted proteins | sample PEATcosm2014_Bin_29_FD_132451 | JGI IMG/M metagenome (GOLD analysis project Ga0181520, IMG submission 132451) | Peatland microbial communities from MTU Mesocosm Facility, Houghton, MI, USA - PEATcosm2014_Bin02_30_metaG | ecosystem: Environmental > Terrestrial > Soil > Wetlands > Peat | place...
GGCGCGTGGGTAGCGGGAAAAGTGAAATTCTCCGGCCACGGGAAGCCAGGGCTTTCCGTCGAGGGTGAGGAAACGGTTGTTCAGGCCGAGTGTGATGCCGGAGGGAGTGACAGCAGAGCCCTCGTCGTAGCGCGCCGGGCCGGGCTCGCGCCAGGGTTGACTTGCGTCGATGCGAATCGCCGTGGCCACGGTTTGCCCGTGAGCCGTCGCGGCGAGTAGAAGCGCGGCCGCCAGAAGAAGCCCGTCAACTCTGGAGATCGACGGTCTGAAGATCGGGGCCCGGCAGATCCGGGAACGCCAAAACTGGGAGCCCTTCGAGATGAATCGTAAGCGAGACAACATTGCGATGGGCTCCGTGCCGCTAGTCCTTTCTCGAGCGTGACAATGCAACATCGTCTTCGAGAAAGACTACTGTAGTCCCCCGGGGCGTTCTTTTGATCCGCCGAAAGTCTGATACGGAGCGGAATTCCTCCCCGTTCCGGGGGACGGCGCTCTGGACTTCGCCGGTTTTCCACTTTTTTCGCAAGGAACGCGATAGCGCTCGGCACGGGGATGACTTGCTTCGCGGTATACTGAGCGCCGCCATGCAAACAACACGTACGATTGCCGTCTGGGTTGCGTCGGCGGTCTGGATTGCGATGGGCGCGCACCCCTGCGCCGCGTCGGAGACTGACGCTTTTGCCGGATATACGCGGCACGTGTGGCAGGCCTCCGATGGGCTGCCCGAACAGACGGTGCAGGCCTTTGCCCAGACCCGCGACGGATACCTGTGGGTCGGCACCAGCGGCGGACTGGTGCGCTTCGATGGCGTCCACTTCACGGTCTTTGACCGGCAGAATACGCCGGCACTGCATGAAAACAGCATCTTTTGCTTGCTGGTTTCGCGCGATGGAGCACTTTGGATCGGGACCGAAGGCGGAGGAATCGTTCGCATGGCCGATGGCCGCTTTCAGTCGTGGACAACAAAGGAGGGCCTGAGCAACGACTTTGTGCGCGCCGTTTTTGAGGATGCGTCAGGAACGGTGTGGGCGGGGACCGATAACGGGCTGATGCAGTACAGGCAGGGTCGCTTCCTGCGCGTGGATGGCACGGGTGCCATTCCGGAACTATCGGTGCACGCGATCTACCAGGATCGCGCAGGGCGGCTGTGGGCCGGGGGATACAGGCTGACGTGCATCGAACACATGACCGCTCGAATGTATTCTCTCGGCACCGGATTCGGCCAGAACATGGTCAAATCCATCACTCAGACCCAGGACGGAACCATGTGGGTAGGCACGGTGGCGGGCCTGGAGTCGATGCCTCCTGCACAGGACCAGTTTCGCCCGGTCAAGGGCATCAACAGCACGGTGCGGGCCCTGCAGCAGACCAGCGATGGCGTTCTGTGGATTGGCACCATCGGCCAAGGAGTGTTTCAGCTGCACGGCGGGCTCACGCACGTTCTGGCGCCGGCCAACCTGCCCAGCAACACGGTACTCAGGTTCTTTGAGGACAGCGAGCATAATTTCTGGATCGGCACCCAGGCGGGTATGCTTCGCTTGACGCAGTCGCCCGTGAGCATCGTGGCCTTTCCCACGCCCAGCGACTCCGATTTCGGAACCATCTACCAGGGGCGCGACGGCAACTTCTGGGTTGCATCCGCACAGCTCTTTCAATTGAAGGGTGGCGCGTTCGTTCCTGAAATGCTCCCCGGCGTCAGCGGCGTCCATGTGCGCAACGTTTTTCAGGATCGTTCCGGAGCGCTGTGGGTGGGAACGGACGGCAACGGCCTGTTTCGCATCGCAGGCAGACAGGCCGAGCATTTCACTACGCTCAACACCTTTATCCGCGCCATAGAGCAGGCTCATGACGGCAGCATGTGGGTAGGAACCGACGGCGGCCTCAATCACATTGTGGCCGAAGGTGGGAAGCAGACCATCCACCAGTATTTCGTCGGCAATGGCTTGATTTACCCAAGCATCCGGGTGCTGACGATCGATCACACCGGCGATCTTTGGGTGGGAACGGATCGCGGCATCAACCACGTGCGCGGTGATGCCTTCCTCAACGATCCCATGATCGCGCCCCTGGCACAGATGAAGGTTTGGGCGATTCACGAGGATGCGGACGGTGGCCTCTGGTTCGGCACCCGCGACAACGGCCTGTACCGTTTGCGCGACGGCAAATTGGCTCACTTTACAGCTCACGACGGCTTGGCCAGCAATGCGATTTATCAGATCCTCGAAGACAACGCCGGTCATCTTTGGTTGAGCGGCCCCAACGGCGTGGCCTTGGTCAACCGCCACGAGCTGGATGCCCAGGCCGAGTCGTTCCCCCGCCACTTCGCGCTGATGTTCTACTCCACCGCCGACATGGCAGCCAACACTGAGATTTACGGCGGAACGCAATCATCGGGCTGCATCACGCCGCAGGGCGATGTCTGGTTCCCCAGCAACCTGGGACCGCTGCATATTCCGGCGCTGGGCCGAGCCGCGTTGGCGCCTCCGCCGCTGTTCATTGAGAGCGTGCTGGCCGAAGGGCGGCCGGTTGCGGAGGATGGCCAGGTAGTGCTGCGGCCCGGCAACGCACGACTGGAGTTCGACTTCACACCCATCCAGCTGCGATCCCAGGATGGATTGCGCTTCCGCTACATGCTGGAGGGTTTTGAAAAAAACTGGAGCGCTCCCACGGCAGAACGCACGGCCGACTACACTAACCTGCCGGCGGGCCGTTATCGCTTTCGCGTGGAAACCTTCGACGTGAGCAATCCGGATGCAGTGAGCGAGGCGTCGATCGCGATCGTGCAGCGCCCGTTTTTCTATCGCACCTGGTGGTTTATTGCCGGATGCGTCGGGCTGATTACGTTGCTGTTGTTTGCCATCTACCAATACCGGGTGCGGCAGGTGCGGGTGCGCTTTGAAGCCGTTCTGGAGGAGCGCAGCCGCCTGGCCCGCGAAATGCACGATACCGTGATCCAGGGATGCACCGGAGTCTCAGCGCTGCTGGAAGCGCTGGCGATGGAGGACGAGACCGAAAGCCCCGGCGCGGGGCTGATGGATTTCGCGCGACAGCAGTTACGGGGCACGATCAATGAAGCGCGCGAGGCGATCTGGAATCTGCGCAAGCCCGACGATGCCGGCAGCCTGGGCGAAAAGCTGGAAAGCATGACGCACCAGGTGAGCAGCGAGTTCCGGGTGCCCGTGGTGTGGTCGATAAGTGGAACGCCCTTCACGGTGACAGAGCCGGTGGCCCACGATTTGTTGATGGTGGCGCGCGAGGCGGTTTATAACGCGATGCTGCACGGCCATCCGGGACGCGTGGACGTGGCGCTCAAGTACAAGAGCAGCGAATTGGTCCTGCATCTGGACGACGATGGCTGCGGATTCGATCCCCAGCAGATGGACCGCGAGAACGGCCACCATTTCGGACTGAAGGGCATGAAGGAGCGCGTGGAACGGTCGGGAGGTAAGTTTCATTTGGTGAGCGCGCCTGGGGAAGGCGTATGCATTGCGGTGCGGGTGCCGCGAAAGTGACAATACTACTGAGTTCCTATCCGCGAAGGCGGCTATCTTTCAATTCAGAAAGCATTGATAGCGGTCGTAAACTGCAGCACATTTCCTGAACCCGCAGTCGCAGCGCCCATCGTGTAATCACTCGTTGCGACATTGTCGGGAGCTTCCGGCTCCCAGTAGATCGCTCCCAGCCCCATATTGCTGGGCACAGCATTCATCGCATGGATCGCACCCTGCACATCGTTGTAGGCATCGGTTGGATCGCTATACAGGTAGCCGATCTCGCAGATCAGCACCGGCTTGTTATAGCGGGCGGCCAGCGTATTCAGGTTGGCGGCAACCGTGGTGATGTTTGACGGGCCGTCGTAATAGGAGCCTCCAACGATGTCGAAATTTCCGCCGGCGGCCGTCAGCCCGTCAAAGAACCACTCAAAGTCGCTGAGATTGCTGATACCGGCCAGGTGGATGACGACCTTCGTGGTGGGGCTGACCGCCTTCACGGCGCTATAGCCTTGGTTGATGAGACCGGCAACCTGGGTGAAGTTGTTGCCGTTCGGGGTAGTGGCGCCAACTGAGCCAATGGGCCAGAGCATCCCGGAGTTGATCTCGTTGCCGACCTGAACATATTGCGGAGTGATTCCCGCCGCCGCCAGCGCAGTCATGAAGTTAAAGGTGTAGTTATAGACGTCGGTCTGCAGTTGGGCATAGCTATCGCTTGCCCACGCGGCAGGAAGGGTTTGATCTCCAGGATCGGCCCAGGTATCGCTCAAATGGAAGTCGATCATGATCTTGAAGCCCATCGAATTGGCGAGCACGGCCAGGGCGATGCTGCCTGCCTGATTGTCATTGCCCACACCGAGAACGCCGGAGGTGATGGTGGGATTCACAAAAGTCCGGATGCGAATGGTGTTTACGCCATGATTCTTGAGAATCTGCAGGGCGCTTTCCGATGCGCCGGTGGTATCGGTCCAGGTATACCCCATGCTCTCAAGTTGGGTCATCCATCCAACATCGGCTCCAACGACGGTGGCCGTTGCCGGGGGTGAGGTCATGGTATAGACGGCGGATGCCACCGTGGAGTTTGCGTAGCCCGTGGCCACGGCGATGGCCTGGATGGTTTCGGTAGCCGGAATCGCCGGAATGGTGACCGCGCTGGAGTAGACACTCGAGGCAGTGGTGGGCGTGGCTCCGTTGGTGGTGTAGTAGATGGTCGCACCGGCGATGGCGTCGGAGATGGTGACGGTTTGCGCCGTGGCGTAGATTCCGGCTTCAAGCGAGAAGGTGGGTGCGGGCGCCGTTGACGGGGGCGTCGATTTGGATGCTCCACCTGCGCCACCGCCGCAACCCATGAGGACGACAGTCCCGGCTGCCAGGACGAAACCACGGAAGCTGTAGAGGATTTTGTTCTTCATGGTTCTGTCGATATCTCCAACTTGCGTGCCCATCTTAGGCACACAAATCACGTGCTGCCATCCGACGATAGTAGGGGTCGCCCAACTTGCCACAGTAAGAGAAGAAGATGGCTCTTTCGCTGAGACTTCACAGTCGATTGCGCCTCAAGTTGACCGAAGCCGAGAGCGCGGCGGCCAGTGTCGTGCAGCGCACAATGGCGCACAAAAAAGCAGTCCGGATCGTGCGATCCGGACTGCCAAAGTGAAGGCGCGAAATCAGAACGTCAACCGGAGAGCGCCCTGGAAGATTCGCGGGTGACCGTTCATGCCGCTGATCACGCCAAAAACACCTTGCGCCTGATTCACGGTGGACGACGGGTTGCCGAAGTTGGGATGGTTGGTGGCGTTGAAGGCATCCCAGCGGAACTGGAAGGTCTTTCCTTCCTTCAGCGTCCAGTTCTTCATGATCGATGAATCGATGTCAAACACGCCCGGTCCCCAGTAGGCGTTCCTGTTGGTGTCGCCGAAACCGCACCATCCCGGCGTTTTGTCGTTACAGGAGACGGGAAGGGTGAAGGCTGCCTCGTTGAAGTAGCCCTTGTTCGGGTTAGCCCAATCCGAGCGGCTGCCCTTGCCCATGTTGGGGGCCACGCCCGACACGAAATCTGCTCGGTTGTTCCACATGCCCACTCCGGGGTCCGTGTTCCATTGGCCGATCGAGAACGGGTTGCCTTTCTGCGCGGTAATGATGCTGCTCAACTGCCAGCCGCCCACCGCCTCTTCCATCAGCTTGCCCTTTTCCCTGAACGAGGGGGCCTGGTAGACAAAGTTGCTGATCCAGTTCCACGGCATATCCTGGTTGGCATTGCCGCGATTCCACGCGGCGCTGATGGGATTGCCCAGCGCCGGATTGCCGAAGGAGATGTTGCTACTGCTGGCGATGTCGAGCGTATGCGACCATGTGAAGTTGGACTGCAACTGCAGGCCGTGCCACAGGTGTTGATCGAAGCTCATCTGCAGCGAGTTGTAGCTCGCCGTCGCCCAGCTCTGGTCTTCGAAGATGTCCAGGAGATTCGAGTCGACGGGTATCTTTGTGGCCCATTCCGGATTCATGTCGATGGCCACCGACAGGTGTTCAGTTTCGCTGCCTACATACGCCATGCGGACGCCCGTCGTCGCGGTGAACTGGTGCTCGATCGAGACATTCCATGCATACGTTGTGGGCAGCTTGAAGTTGCGCGAGAATTCCTGGCCGATCTGGCCCTTGGGAATGGCAACGTTTTTCGCGGGCTTCAAGGAAGTCGTCGCCCAGGGGAATGTTCCGGGGAAAGGACTTGTCGAATAGGGAGAACCGGCGCCGCTGGCGGACCAGGGGTTATCAAACGGGATAATCCCACCTGCCAGGGCAGTATCGGAGGCGCAGGGCCAGCACCATCCAGAGAAGTTAAAAGTGGGGCTGAATGGAGCCACGTCGGCGGCGTGGTTGTATTCCGAATACTGTAGCGGACCCGTGAAGATGCCGAAGCCCGCGTGGAAGACGGTGTGCGGCAGAGCCTTGGGCTGGTAGGCTACGCCCACGCGAGGCTCCCAGTATCCGTAGTCACTGTTCATCAGGGTATCGGGCACGCCGGGGTCGCCGGGGAAGAGAAGTCCCGCGGGAGCGTTGGTATACACGGTGCTTTGCGCGCCTGCAGTGCTATTCGCGAATCCGGCGACGGTGTTCTTGCCAGGAACCCAGGCTGCGCCTCGGCCGTTCTTGGAGACGGGAGGCGTGTTCGGATCCCAGCGCAAACCCAGGTTGATGGTTAGGTTGGGACGAATCTTCCAGTCGTCCTGCACGAAGGGACCAAACTGCCAGCCCGCCACATCTGCAATCTCGCCCGCGCCCTGCATGTATCCCGTTGCGGCGCCCAACATATAATCGGCCAGGTATCCGCCGGTGTAGGAGCTCGTGCCTCCGCCCGTTCCGCTTCGCCCAAACCCGATCAGCGGCTGCGTCGGATACGCCGTATTCTCCACCGCGTGCTGATGCATCAGGTCGACACCCGCGCTGATCGAGTGCTTGCCTAGGATCTTGTTGAGCGTATCCGTGAAGCCCAAAGTGTTGCGGACTTCCGCCGAGGGCTCATCCCAGCCGCTCTCAAAGCCATAGTTCGAATTGATGCGGAGTGCGCCCATGTAGCAGCTGCCCGTGGGCTCGTTGACCCCGATACTCACCCCATTGGTATCTCCGCTGTTATTTGAGAAGCACATCGGCTTGCCATCGCTGCCCAGCTCCTGGGCGGCGCTGTGCGCGGTGTTTTGGTTTATGAAGACCGAGATGGTGTTCACGGTGCTCGGATTGATTGTCCAGTTGTGCTGCAGCAGGTTGTTGAAGTAATACATCTGCTGCCAGAAGGTGGCCGTCCACGACCCGTGGTTGTAGGCGCTCTCCATGTTGCCCGCTACGTCGGTCGAAGGCGCCTGGAAGGCATTGGTAAAGGAACGCAGCGTGAGGGTCTGCGTAGGCGAAAGGTTGTAGTCCAGTTTGAGGGTGCCCTCGTTGTAGCTATTGTGGACGGTGGGATAGGTGTACATCATATCGCCGTCGGCCAATTGCACTCCGGGCTTCAGGGTCGTGCCGTTAGCCGCCGTCGTGGCGCTGCGGATCATGCCGTATTTGGCAAAGTAAAGCGCGGCCGGAGATAACTTGGCAATACTGGTATCGAGCTGGTTGGGCTTGCCGCCGATGCTCTTGAATGGACCCAGCAGGTCGGTCTTGCCCGCAGTCAGATCTGCCGCCGAGGCCAGGCCGCTGAAGTCGCCCGTCAGCATCGCGGCGGTCGGCGTGGTGGTCAACGTGTCGGTCGAGTTCCAGATGATCTTGGTGCCCTGGAAGTTGCCGAAGAAGAAGAGCTTATCCTTCTTGATCGGCCCGCCGGCAAAAAAGCCGTACTGGTTGCGCCGCAAGGTATCCACCGAGTGGCTGAACCAGTCGGTGGCGTTCATGGCGTTGTTGCGCACGTACCAGAAGGCGCCGCCGTGGAGGGTATTGCTGCCGCCTTTGGTGGCGATGGAGACCACCGCGCCGGGCGCAAAACCGAACTGCGCGCCGTAGTTGCTGGTGATGACCTTGAATTCCTGGGTGGCGTCGGCGTTCGGGAAGGTCGAGGTCAGCAGGTTGTAGTTATCCATATTGGTGACGCCGTCGAGCATGTAGAAAGTGCTGCCCTGGCGGCCGCCGGAGGCGCTGGCGCCGGTCTCGGTCGGGAAGGAGAATCCGGTCTGGATGCCTTCGCCGCCGTGATTCAAAACATTCACCGTGCCGGCCGCCAGCAAAACCAGGCTCGAGGGGTCGCGTCCGTCGAGCGGCAGCCCGGAGATTGCGGCTTCATTCACCGTCGATCCCAACTCGGCCGATGTGGTATTTACCAGCTCTGTGTCGGCGGTAACGGTGACCACTTCACTCGTGGCCGAGCCCACTCTAAGGTGCACGTCTTGGGTCGCGTAGAGGTTGGCCGTAATCGCGATGCCCTTCTGCACGTACGCGGCAAAGCCCTTTGCTGTGATGGTCAACGAATAATTGCCCGGCATCACCGGCTTCAGCAAGTAAACTCCTGTGTTATCTGAAGTTGCCGTCTGAAGAGAATCGGTGTCGACGTTCTTCAGCGATACCGTGGCGTTCACGACAGCCGCACCCGTGGAATCGGAGACTTGCCCGGTTAGACTGCCGCTGGTGCCTTGTCCGTAGACAAGCACGCCTGAGCCGACGAGGGCCACTGCGATAACGAGAACCAGAGCTCGCAGGCTCTTTGCGTTGAAGGAATGCATAACTACCTCCTGAATTGAATACAAAAGGCCACGAAAATCAGCTTCAGGCGGCTCTCAAGCCTCAATCAGAGCTATTGAAACCGCTTTCATTCCGATATCCGCAAGACCCTGCGGCGCCAGGCGCCAGGTTTACCGCAAACTCATGCCGTCATTTCCAGACCGGCAGGAGCGATGTCTTTGAGACGAGTCGAACTGTACGCCCTCCGGAACTGCCCATGTATCCGCCAAAAGTACGATCACTGCAAGTTTTGCGCATGTGCAGGCACCGAGCTGCAGCAGCCATCGTAGACAGGGCGTGACGCGGCAGTCGGTGACGAGTGAACGTGTCGATGGAGAGCGTTTTTCGGAGGACGATGCCGCAAAAGGGCCGAAAGCGGACACCGTAATGGCCTTGATTGCATTCCGCGGGAGCCAGCGTTTGAACTATCCGTTCCTCTTGTCCATGATTTGTCCTACAGCTAAGTCCTCCGCCCCAGGGTCCGGGAATACCATTGAGCGCGCTTTACTGCCCGGTCAGCCGGGTGGACGAAAAGTCGGCTACGCGTCTACATGGTTTCCAACCCGTGCCCACCTTGGGAATTCACTTCTCTCGGTTGGCGGTTTTACAGCCAGATGGATTGGATTCGTAAACTCTGGCCAGCATTCCTGACAGCATTCCAAGGAATGTTTACTGAGATTTCGCTTGCGGATGGGCGGTTGACGAGTGGGCGGTGATTCGGCCGGAACCCGGGAGATTACCTCCAAGGCGCTCGCTTTGATACTCGGCGATTTAGCGTGAATCCAGATCCATTCCAGGCGACATAAGCGTTTCTCGTCACTTGCCCGCTGGGCGGAGTCTGGGGATCGCTTGAATGAGTCCGGTCGACTGTAGCTTCAGTTTCAAGCAGAGCGACCGGATTTCTAGTTTCACTTTGCGCCTCGCTGAGAGATCGTCGCCTGTTCACTCCTCACCGCGGGTCCGGGCGTCAGGAGTTTTTCGATTGCCTGGTCCATCGTGCAGCTCATCGCTGAAACCACGGCCGGCACATCGCGCTTGTCCACCTGCCCCACTTCGACTACAGAATTTGTCCAGACTGTAGCACCTGTCGATAGCTCAACCATCTGCGCCGAGATTGCAACCTCTACCTTCACACTGCCCTCGCAGTCGACCTCCTCGAGCTTTTCCAGGCGTCCGCTCAGGACGTAGTCGATGTCGGCTCGGCCGTCGTATGGCTTGACCTGAGTGAAGTTTCCGCTGGCGCGCATGCGATCAGCCACCGCGTCGGTTACGAGTTCCCGCGGATCCGTCGCCCACCGGTGATAGTGGTAAAAACCGATTTGCTCAGGAGACGTCTTGAAGACTATGGCGCCTTGACGCAAGTACTCGGGTGAGCGGAATTCACGGACGGCGAGAGTCGCATGAATGTTTCCCTGTACCGGTGGATCGGGCGGCGGCGGAACGTCCAGAGTGTAGAAGCTTGGATATTTCACCGCCGCGCCGCAGCCGGACAAAAGGATCAGGACAGTTAGTGCGGGACAAATTGCGATCAGTTTCATTTTCATCTTGACCTCACTTTTGTTGTGGAAGTTCGCGCTCTTTGGGCTGCTTGATGCGAATCAAGCTCCACGGACGCTGCTTGAGCGAATCGGTCAGTTGATCCAGGTTGTCCGTAGCCGTACGCAAGTTCTCCACGGTATCGTCAAGCTTGTCGTCGTTGGCCCGAACCATCGTCTGCATGTCGCTCAGCAATCCCCTGGTTTGCTGCAAGGTTGTCAGTCTCCTCGTTGGGGGCACACTTGACCGTTTGAACCTTGCGGTCACCATCCCAGCTCTGGAGGATGTCGGACCGCCCGGAACTCCGCAGGAACGCGGACACGAGAGTGAGATTCACGTTGCGGGAAGACGGTAGCCCCAGGTCCGGGGTCCCCGCGGACAGGTCTTCGTCCGTCGGGTGGAGACGTGAGCCTGGGGATGGAATGCATTAACCACGCAGCAGGCCGCTTTAGCGGGCGCAAGAATCATTCGTCTCGCCCTGAGAGCTAAAATCTCATAGCTAAAGGCTGGAAGCTCCTACAATAACCTCATGATCCTCCAGTCCTTTCCCGTCGGTCCACTCGCCTGCAACTGCACCATCCTCGGTGATGAAGAGTCCCGCGAGGCCATCGTGATCGACCCCGGTGACGACGTAACACGTATTCACAAGCGGCTGACCGAGTCGGGCCTCAAGCTCAAGCAGATCATCGTGACCCACGCGCACATCGACCACGTGGGCGGGGCTCTCAAGCTCAAACGCCTCACCGGTGCGCCCATCCTTCTCAACGAAAACGACCTGCCGCTCCTCAACATGATGGACACCCAGGCGGCGTGGCTCGGTATTCGCCCTCCGGAGGTTGCTCCACCCGACGAAGGCCTGACCGACGGGCAAATCGTGGGACTGGAGCACTATTCCGCCCAGGTTCTGCACACCCCGGGCCACACCCAGGGGTCGATCTGCCTCCACTTTGCCCCGCTCAAGCTGCTGGTTGCCGGCGACACCCTCTTTGCCGGCAGCATCGGCCGCACCGATCTGCCCGGCGGCAACTTCGACCAGATCATGGATTCTCTCCACTCGCGACTGATGACGCTGCCCGACGAAACCAGGGTTCTTCCCGGTCACGGGCCCGTCACCACAATTGGCGAGGAACGGAAAGAAAATCCATTTTTGCAAAAATGATAGATCGGGGATTTTCCTTTGGCGCGCTCTTTATTAATCATGTAGATATACGGATTACTTCAACTAAACGTTGCGGTACTTCTCTTCAAAAGTTACCGTGCTGATTCGTTCGAAAGTAGTTAGTAATAGTAACCAATCCGGCATTAAACTCCGCCTCCTCGCCGAGCAGGCTCACCACCAGCCAACCCGACTCCGGAAGCC
>Ga0181520_10011540_pt1 | contig 11585 bp, 8 predicted proteins | sample PEATcosm2014_Bin_29_FD_132451 | JGI IMG/M metagenome (GOLD analysis project Ga0181520, IMG submission 132451) | Peatland microbial communities from MTU Mesocosm Facility, Houghton, MI, USA - PEATcosm2014_Bin02_30_metaG | ecosystem: Environmental > Terrestrial > Soil > Wetlands > Peat | place...
CTTTACTGCGCTCTGCTCTTTGCCAACATCCTCGGCCTCGCCATCTGGATCGAACGCAAGTTCTTTCTGCGCGACACCGGCCGCAAACTCAAGCACCTCGACCAGGAGATTCATACCGGGCAGAACGAACTGTCCGGCGAAATCCTCGCGCAATTCGGCGATGAGGAGGAGCAATAGCTATGCAGAGCGAAGATCAGTATCTCGAACGCACACCGGACCTCGTGGCCAGACGACCAGCCGCGCCGCCGCGATGGGGATCACATCGCACCGAGCACGGGCGATGCACGCACACCTGCGCGTCGGGTGACGGAGCGATATCTTTGCACGAAGTCACCCACCTCACCCCCCACAATGCTCTCGATATACCCAGCTCCGATGTAGGCTTGGCTGACGAGTGTGGCATCCACGTTGAGTTGTACCGCGGGTTGGCGGCCGGCGATCACATCGCTTTGAAAGTTGGGCGGTATGTCGAGCGAGAAGCTGTAGCGTCCGGTATCCATTCCGAAGTCAGCATCGTGTTGCGAAGTCATCGCGGGCTTCCTGAAGTAAGGCGGATACAGGCTATCAGTGATGCGCATCGAGAGTGGTGTCTGGTCTTCATCCACAATCGCGATAGGCGCGTTTTGCAGAGTTTCGGGCTGCGAATGCGCCGCAATATAGATATCCAGCGAAAAAGCAAAGGCAATGAGCACGAGCATCGCCGGATCGCGATACAAGCTGCGAAACTCTTTAATGCCCAGATGGAAGATGTTCAGCAGAGTTTTCATTTCATTACTCGCCTTGCTTTTTCAGAAGCAGCACACTGGCAATGGTCAATACGGGAATGATCGCCAAGAGTGCGAAAAAAGAGGTGGACAGCTCTGAGAATCCCAATCCCTTCGAAAATGTGCCACGAGAGATCGTGAGGAAGTAGGTCGTTGGATAGATATGCCCGATGAACGCACCCGCACCCGAAAGCGCTGAAACAGGATTGAGCAATCCTGCAAATTGCACGGCGGGCAATATCGTTGCGATCGAGGTGCCGAAGATTGCGGCAATCTGGCTGCTCATGAAGGTCGACATCAACAGGCCAAGTCCGGTCGAGCAGGCCAAATACAACAGTGCTCCTGTCGCTAAGGTTAAGAAACTTCCCGTGACTGGCACGCGAAACAGAAACAGCGCCATCAGCGTCATCAGTACAAAATTGACCATGCCGATTACGATGTACGGCAATTGTTTACCCAACAGAAATTCGACCTTGGTCACGGGAGTGACATAGAGATTCAGAATGGATCCAAGTTCCTTCTCGCGCACAACGCCCAGCGCCGTGAGTATGGCCGGGATGAAGAGTAGCAATAAGGGCACGACTGCCGGAACCATCGCGAAAAGACTCTCCACGTCCGCGTTGTATCGATAGCGGGTTTCCAGGTTGAAGGGCGCATCGGCCTTTAGTCCAAGGCGGTGCGTGACGAGGTCGGTGAGATAACCGGCATGCATCCCCTGCATGTACCCGAGGACTGTCTCCGCCCGCTGCGGCATGGCTCCGTCGACCCAGAGACCAATCGCCGGACGGGCGCCGCGCAGCAGGTCCTGTCCATAGTGCGGCGGTATCTCGATGGCGAAGCTGAGCTCACCATCTCGCATGCGCCTATCAAGATCGCCGTAGTCCTTGATTGCCGGTCTTTCGACGAAATAGCGGGATCCGGAGAGGTTTAAGGCGTAATCCTGGCTCATGGTGGTCTGGTCGCCATCCAGTACGGCATAGGAAAGATTGTCCACATCCATGTTGATCCCATAGCCCATGATGAACATCAGCAGGACGGTTCCGCCCAGCGCGAGCGCTAGCCGGATGGGATCGCGCCGCAGCTCAAGCGATTCGCGGTATGCGTAGGTCAGCAATCGTTGCAGGCTGAACCATGGCTGCCGGACTGGCTCTATTGCCCGAGGCTTCGCATCCTGTGCGGGCTTCACAGCCGGAGCCACAGTCGCAGCTATAGGGTCGGTTTTCTCCGTTTCCGCCTGCGCTTTCTCAAGATAAGCAATGAACGTTGCTTCGAGTGTGCCAAGTCCGCTGGCGGCGACCATGGCCGCTGGCTTGTCAGTCGTCAGGATCCGGCCGGCATTCATCAGCGAGATGCGGTCACACCGGGACGCCTCGTTCATGAAGTGCGTCGAGATGAAAATAGTGACACCGTCATTGCGTGAGAGGCCGAGCATCAGGTCCCAGAAGGTATCTCGCGCGATAGGGTCTACGCCGGACGTTGGTTCGTCGAGAATGAGCATCGCCGGTCGGTGGATCACCGCAACAGCGAGGGACAGGCGCTGGCGAATGCCTAGCGGAAGCCCTTCCGGCAACTGGTCGAGCACCAGCTGAAGACCGAAGTGCTGGGTCATTTCTTCTACCCGTGCATCAATCTCCGCGGGCGGCACATGGTAGAGCTGCGCGTGCAGCAAGAGGTTCTGGCGAACCGTAAGCTCTGTATATAACGAGAATGCCTGCGACATGTAGCCGACCTGGCGGCGTATCTCAAGATTCCTTGCATTCACGGGCTTGCCGAATAGAAACGCCTTGCCTTCGCTCGCGGGAAGCAGGCCCGTGAGCATCTTCATGGTTGTCGACTTGCCGCAGCCGTTCGACCCCAAAAAGCCGAAGATCTCGCCACGTTCGACGCTGAGCGTCACATGATCGACGGCCGTGAATTTGCCGAAGCTCCTGGTGAGGTCACGCGCTTCGATCACGACCTCGGCGTTTGGTTTCCGCGGTGGAATTACTAGCTCATGGTGCCCCCGGCGTTCCTCCTCGGGCAGCAATTCGACGAATGCCGCTTCGAGCGTGGGCTGCGCCGTCTTCGTTCGCATCTCCTGGGCCGAGCCAGTCGCTAGAACTCGGCCTGCGTTCATGGCAATCAGCCAGTCAAAACCCTCCGCCTCCTCCATATAGGCTGTCGCAACGATCACGCTCATGCCCGCGCGGCGCTCGCGGATATCTTTGATCAGATTCCAAAACTGTCGGCGTGAAAGAGGATCGACACCTGTCGTTGGCTCATCGAGAATCAGAAGATCCGGATCGTGGATCAGCGAGCAGCAGATGCCGAGCTTCTGTTTCATTCCACCTGAAAGCTGACCTGCAGGACGGTCGCGAAATGCCACGAGGCCTGTGCTCGCAAGCAGTTCATCGATATGCCTCTTGCGCGCGACCGTGCTCAGACCAAAGAGCCGCCCAAAGAAATCGATGTTCTCATCCACCGAGAGCGTCGGATACAGGTTCTTGCCAAGCCCCTGCGGCATGTAGGCAACGCGTGGGCACACGCTTTCGCGATGCGCACGATCTGCCATGTTGCCGCCCAGGACTTCGATGCTTCCCTTTTGCATCTTTCGGGCGCCGGAGATGAGACCTAGAAGGGTTGACTTGCCAGTACCGTCCGGACCAATGAAGCCGATCATCTTCCCGGCAGCGATATCCAGTGTCACAGCGTCGGCAGCGACCGTCTTCCCATATACGTGGGTGACATCTCGCAAGCGTACGACTGGCAGAGCTGTATCGCTCATTGCTCGGCCCTAGCTATTAGTTTCTCCGGCCACGGAACCGAAGGATCGAGACGCACATAGGCCATTCCAGGTAAGCCAGACTTCACCTGCGCGACATGTTTTCGCAGGAGCGCTGGATCGATCCTCGCTTTTATGCGGAAGACCAGCTTCTCGCGCTCGCTCTCGGTCTCCACGGTCTTCGGTGTGAACTGCGCAACGTTAGCAACAAACGATACGGTGGCTGGAATCACGTACTGCGGCGCGGCATCCAGAACAATATGAACTTCCGCCCCTATGGCCACTCGTCCGGCAGCGGCTTCTGGAAGAAAAAAGGTTATGGTGACATCGCTCAGATCGATCATGCTGAGAACCTTACCTCCGGCGGCTACTACTTCGCCGGGCTGGGCGATCCGAAATTGCACTCGGCCGTCACGCGCCGCCTTCAATTCGCCGTCCGCAATATCGACCCGCAGCCGATTTTCGGCTGCAATAGCAGCATCGACCGCAGACCTCGCTTCGAGCACCTGAGAACGTGTTGCAATGATCGTGGCCTGCGAAGCCGCGACCTGAGCCTTGGCCGACAATACCGCCGCAGTCGTTTCTTTCTGGCGCGCGAGGTCATCCTCATACTCCTGCACGGATGCGGCATGTTGAGTAGACAACACCAGCGAACGTTCCGCGGTCTTTTCGGCCACTACCTGCGCGGCCTCGCGATGCGTCACCACGGCCAACGCCGCCGCCCGCTCGCTCTCCCGCTGACTTACTATGGCCAGGGCGGTCTCCACCGCGTTGCGGGCTTCCGCCTCCTGGGCCTCGGCCTGTTGCAACTGAGCTTGGAGGACCGCTGTATCCATCTTGGCGACAACCTGCCCTGCTGTGACAAAGTCGCCGTCGTTTGCAAACATTTCGCTGATGCGTCCTGGAGACTTTGCCGCCACATCGAAGTCAACTGCTTCAATGCGACCGTTCCCGCTGGCAAATCCCTTCGCCAAGCCCCGTGGCCGAAAGATTCGCCATGCAACATACGCTCCCGCAAAGATAACAACGAGCAGAAGAGCCACCGCCACTTGTTTGAAATATCGCCTCTTCACGAAAGGGACAGGAGGCGTGGTCTGTTTGCCTGTGTCAGAAGGATTTGGTGTGGCGGCTGTTGCCGTGGACGTCCCGTTTGTATGCTGTTTGATTTCACCCTCGGCGCGAAGCCAATCTTCTTTCGGGGTTCCGATCGGACTTCCTCGTTGCTGCCAATCCTGGTACGCCTGGCGCGCAGTCTCCTCCGGTCCCGGGTTACCGTTGTCAGTGGACGGCACTTCAGTTGAAACAGCAGCTTCTTCCTTCCGCTTCGGGTTTTCGGGTAGGGAATTTTCCATCATGCACCTCCTGCGCTGATCTATAAGGTTATTGCCGCATCGGGGTTAACCTGCCCGAGTTCGACGCGAATGTGTGGCAACCGGACGAGGTGATTTATTGTCGCCAATCAAGCTTCTTGACCAACACCTGTTCACACTCCTACGCCGGCTGTACCACCAGGTCGTCCGCCAGTTTGAAATGAACAATCGACTCCGCAGGTATTTCGATATCCCGGTTGCCGGTCAACCCCGCGGCAGCCGTTCCAACGCCGCCGCCCGCCAAGCCGCCCACCACCAGCCCTACGCCGCCGCTAGCTACACCACCCACCAGCATGCCCAGTCCAGCGCCGCCGCCAATCAAGGCAGTCGAACGTCTCCCCTTACCCTTCTTGCCGCGCGCGACATCTCGCGTCGTCAGTGGATACTGCGTTCCATTCAGAGTCAGCGAGGTCAATCGCAATTCCAGCAGCGATCTGCCCTTGAAGTGGCCCCGCCGATGCGCCACATCCACCACGCCACCCACCAACGCACCCTTCGGCACCAGCACGCTGTTGTTGCCACCCAGCACCGGGTCCACCATCTCGCCGGTAAACGTGTCCCCTGAGCGGCTGGTCTTCACGCTGATGCGCTGATCGATCCGGATCGTCAGCGCCGTGCCCGCCGGAATGCTTACATTGGCTGGCGCCACCGTCGGTGCCGATGGCGCTGGAACGGGCACCCCAGCCGCAGGCGGTGCCACCGTCGTCGTGATCACCGGGGTCGTCTGCCCGGGCAATGGAGGCTGCACCACCGTTGTTGTCGTGTTTCCATTCTTGTCCACCGAAACCACCTGCTGCGTCTGCCCGGTCGTAGTCGCCTGCTTCTTTGCGTCATCCAGGGCCTGTTCTTGCTTGGATTTGCATCCCGAAAGGATGGCTGCTGCCAACACCATCGCCAACACCGGAATCCGTCCGGCACGAACCACTGAGCCTGAATTAAACATGGTCATCCTCTTTCGCGTGTGTTTTCATGCCAACACAGACTGACTCACAGCCTGCACTCGACAGCCAGGAAAGCTTTGTATCAGCTGCACTCGGTTAGGACACGCATCCATCGAGCAACGCTGTTTCAAAGGGAAATTTCCTGGCTACCGCGTACATCTCCCCGCGCTTTCCAGTGGGGAGATGTGGCGTCAAATCGCAGGGTGAACAGGTATTCACTGTATTTGGTGGATGTATACAACTTCGCGCTCCATGAGTCGCCCAAACGCACGGATATACTCTGGACAGATTCTCTGAAGTTACTTCTCAAGCACTTTTTCGATCTGCCCGACCTTCTTCTGAATTTTTCCGGCGATGTGTTCGGCTCTGCCTTTATCCTCCAAGTCAGGATTGTTCGTAGCTTGGCCTACCTTTTCCTTAATCGTACCTTTCACTTCATGAAACTTGCCTTTCATCTCATCCTTCGTGCTCGGGTTCATTTGCTTCTCCTTATCGATGAATACGACCTGTGTACCGTTGGTCTTTGAACACTCTGGCAGTTCTCTCCTCGGGCAGTCTGGTCAAAATAGAACACATTGAAACAGAATGTATCCGGATGCAACTTGGATGTGTCTAGCAAATAGCAAAGGCAGAGAAGATCGATCGCCAGTGACGACCTTGCTGTCGTTTGTAAGCATTTCGCCGATGCGTTCCGAGGACTTTACCTCCACATCCAAGTCAACTGTTTCGATGCTACCGCGCAGCCTGTTTGCCGGTTTCAGAAGAGTTCGACGTGGCGGCTGTTGCCTTGGAAGTTTCACGCAAGTGCTGCTTGATTTCCTCCTCGGCGCGAAACCAATCTTCTTCCGGAGTTCCAATCGGACATCCGCGTTGTTGCCAATTCTGATACGCCAAGCACGCAATCTCCTCGTATTCCGAATCGATCTGCCCAGTCTTTGCGTCCACTTTGGGGATGTTCTGTTCGGCTTTGCCTTCAGCCACTAAGTCAGGATTGTTCGTGATTTGTCCGACCTTTTCTTTGACTTTGCCTTTCACCTCCTGAAAATTGCTCTTAATCTCATCTTTCGTACTATTCATGCCATCTCTTTACTTTCCTGAATTCAAATGGCGATTCAAATTCAGATTGGCTGTGGTGGTGATTCCATTGCTTTCATGCTTGTTACCTCGTTGCATTATTGATTACGTACCCCTGCCTTAGCGCGAACTTTCTGTCGTCGTTACGCTGGCTGAGTCGCCGATGGCTTCGCCGGATACTACAAGTTCTACTCTCCGATTTTGCTGCCGGCCTGCCGAGTTATCGTTTGAAGCTACCGCCAAAGTATTACCAAAACCTTGTGCGGTAACTGAATTTCTCGCCACGCCTTGTTGCACCAGATAATCGCGCACCGAATCTGCGCGGCGATCAGACAGTTGTTGATTCATTTCATCGCCACCAACATTGTCCGTATAGCCGCCGACCGCGATGTTCAACCCAGGGTAGGCCAACAGTATTCCGGCAACTTTCGCCAGTTTCTCTCTTGCACCCGGCTTCAATGAGTACTTCCCGGTGTCAAACAAGACATCGGACATGCTGACGATAAGCCCGCGTGCGCTGTCGCGCGTCTGGAGGATGGAATTCAACTGTTCAGACAATCGTGTGCGCAGGGCGGCTTTCTCGGCATCGGCCTGTGCCTGCGCCGCGGAAAGCGCATTGGCAGATGCAGCCTGGTTGTCCGCCATGGCTGTAGTGGCCCTCGCAGCTTCTGATTGTGCATCGGCAGCTTCGTTCCGGGCTTTTGCCGCATCAGATTCCGCCTGAGCTTTCGCAGTCTGCGCTATCGCCGTATCAGACTGCGCTTGTTCTTTCTGTTGAATGGCATTATCTGCCTGCTCCTGCGATCTCGCCTGTGCGTCCGCCGAGGCTTCGCGCTCGCTGGCCAAACGCTCCTCGTCCATCTTCTTGACTGCAATCTGACGTGCATCTTCGGCGGTCTGCACTGCCTCGCGGGCCACCGCAATTAACGGTTTTTTATCGACGTGTTTTCTCGTGGCATATCCATCGACTTGGTTCATCAACGCGGAAGCGTGCTGATAGCTGTCGCTGGCGTAAGTCTCGGCGCCTTCGGACTGCGCGATGCGCAGCGCGTTGCGCGCTTCAAAGAACTCCAACGGCAGTTTTGCATTCAAAATCACTGGATCGAAGTTGTAACCGGTAGGGATGTATCCACCGCGTTCCATGAGTTCGTACTTTGCATTCACCGCTTCGCTAGTTCCCTTGGTATCCTCGCGGATCACATTTTCGAGCACCACTACATTGCTGGGCTGTCGAACCGCATAGTAAGGTTCCGCGGTGACGATCAGCGCAAATGCCTGGAAGTCCGTAGTCACGTTCAGTTTGCTGCGGCTGTTGTCGTCTACCAGCACTTCGCCCAGGTTTACTGCTCGGCCTTCGGGCGAAATCGCCCACAGGATATAAGTCAGGTACTCATTGCCAAAAGTTTTGGGACTCTTAAGGTTGCCAAATTCCGCCTCAATCGTCATAGCTCCGCGCTTACTGTTTATCTTGGCTTCGCCGTTCGCCGCAGGCATCAGATCGGTGCCGGCGAAATCTAACTTCGTAGACCCGCTACGATGCTTATAGTTAACCGCCTGCACACTGCGGCTGATCACGATAACCCGGAACGTCGGCGTGTGAGCCATCGGTTCCACAACGATCCTCGTTTGAGAATTGGCCTGGGCTAATGCATTCAAGCTCAGTGCAATTACAGCTGCGAACAACAACTTTATTTTCATCTTGTCTCCTGATTCACTTTTCGAGCACTTTTTCGATCTGCCCGGTCTTTTCTTCAACTTTGCCAGCGATGTGTTCGGCGTTGCCTTCATTCTCTAGCTCAGGATTTCTTGTGATTTGGCCAACCTTTTCTTTGATCTTGCCTCTGACTTCATGAAACTTGCCTTTCATCTCATCCTTCGTACTCGGGTTCATCTGTTTTCTCTTTCTGGTTGAATGTTGTGGATCGGGACTTCCGTCACCGGACTAGCGTGGCCGGAGGTTTCGAGAAGACTGACAGGTCGAGCCGTGAACGGTCTGGTCAAAAGAGAACACTTGTATGCAAAATGTATCCAGATGCAAATCGGATTCCTGAATATTAATATCGTGAAGGCAATGCGAAGCTGACGGACTCGGGGCGCAACGATGTGAAGTTATAGATTTACTTAAGGCGCAATCTGGCTTCCAGGCCTGGCGTTCTGCAGAGTAAGCAGCGCGGCAGTTCACTTAAGGTTGACCGGGCGTGCGGCAGACAGAACTCCCAGCGCCGGGTTCATTCCCTTTGACTACGCAGCACCTGTCATCCAAGCTAGATGAAGCACTCCTGCGAAATTAGGGAAGCTCCGTAAAAGCTATATAATTCAAGTATTAGAAGAGCCGGCCAAAGGAGAAGAACACCTTCCGCCGTCCTGCGTCGCCGACCGCTTCTCCGACGGTGATTGCTCCCAGGGGAGTCGCGGCGATCACTGTCAGAACCCCGTCCTGTCTGAGAGATGCAGATCGCTCAGGCGCCCAGATCTCGCCCGCTTCATATCCAAAGCTCATGTAGAGTCCCTGACCAAGACCTGAAGGCAGGGTGGCAACTCTATGAAGATAGGCGGCACGGACGAGAAAATCGTCAGTGCCACGATACTCGTCGATCGAAGAAGCTGAGAGCCTGAATGGGCCGCCAAGGGTGAATCGCAGCGGCTCAGCAACATTGCGCCCAAAATACGTGTTGCCCTCGGCTGACAGTCCTAAAATGCCTTTTCCCGTAACTTGGAACGCTTCGATTGCATTGAGATGCAGAAGGGGAGCGTTTCTGCTATCCGCAGTGTTGAAGAGCGAGCCGGCTGAGACCTCAAGACGCGATCCATGGGGAGAGACTGTGCCCGATTCGGTCCGGTCGTAGACAACATGCGCAATCGCCGTTTGTGCTGTTCCTGAGATATCGAGCGTCCCATCGCTACCGGTCACGAGATGCCACCGGAACACCTGCGCTCGCCATTGGAACGATGCTTGGAGATTACGATTGAAGGTGCGTCCAATATCAAAACCGCCGCCAGCCTGTTGCGACAAGCGCTCCGAAACACGAACTTGGTTTTCCCAAAGATAAACCGGCTGACGAATCATGCCGATGTGTGGCTGGAAGTAGTAGCCGGACTGTGTAAGTTGGCGATAATACTCTGCCGATGTCTGCGTCAGAAAGCCAATACGAAGGTCCGCGCGCAACTCCGATCCGAAGCCTCCGAGGTTTTGATCGACTAAGCGGAAGTCTAACGAACTGCGTGTCACGTTGGAGTTCGCGGCGGTGAGGTCGGCACCAAACAGGAGGAAAGGCGGACCGTTCCTCACTTTGTCCAATCTCACCAGCACACCCGTATCCGGGCCTAACGCCTGCATCCTGTCTGACGGAGACGGCGCGCCAGGGGCAAACGTCTCGAAGCTGGCCTGATAGCTGCCGTTGCCTTGCACGCGACGAAGGGAATCCGAAAGTGTGACAGGCTCGATAGGCCCTCCCTCCAGCTTACTTACGTCCACCCGCGCAGTCTCCTGCGCTCCGGAACTACCACCTTCGATCTTTACCAGCTGCAGGGTGGAAGGTTTCGGGCGTTCACGACTGCGGCGGTCCGTGAGGTAGGCAGCCCAACCTGCGTCATCCAATGCGTATTTCTGCAATGCTGCCCGGTTCTTCTCGGCGGCCTGATATCCGGCCGCAATCAGGCCGGAAGCTTTGTTGTAGTCGTTTGTCGAAAACTTGCTGGTATCGACCGAGATTAGAATGTCAGCGAGCACTGCGCTTAGACGCTCGTTCCGCGCGGTACCCGCGCTGAAGGCACGCGCCAGGACGCCGACGACCGAGCTGATATCGGTCTCAGAGAACCTTGGGGCGGTAAAATGCACCGCGATGACTACGTCGGAGTGAAGGTCCTGCTTGACGATATCGGTGGGCAGGTTATCCATGATGCCCCCATCCACAAGATAGTGGTCGAGATACTGGACGGGGGAAAAAATCCCGGGAATCGCGACGGAAGCACGTACGGCCTGAGGCATCGGGCCACCATCGAAGATGACCGGCTGCATGGTATTGAGATCGGTTGCGACGCAGCGGAACGGAATGGGCAGGCCATCGTAGCTCATTTTGCTCCGGTTGTACCGGTCGAAGTTTACTCTCAGAAATTCGTTCAGGCCTGAGTCCACAAGCAGCGCATTGCGTAGACTAAGACCTCCCTTGAGGCCGAATTGAACGGACTGCGGCAGCTCTCTCCTGTCTTCACGCCTGCGAAAACTGGCGTCCATGTAGGGAGTCTCCATGGCGAAGACGACGCGGAAGACATCGCTTGTGGCAATCTGTTGCATCTCTGCGGGACTGTGACCGGAAGCATAAAGGCCGCCAATGAGAGCACCCATGCTGGTGCCCGCTATTCGATCAACGGGAATGTGGTTGTCTTCCATCCACTTGAGCACACCAATATGAGCGAGCCCCAGCGCACTACCGCCTTCCAGTGCGACACCGATTGCCGCCCGCCCTGCGGGCACGATCTTGGGCAGATGCGACAAATCCGCCATTGCGTGCTCAGTCTTCAAGTCGGCGCTGTTAACGTTCGAGGACGCACTTTGATTGCCCGACTCTCGCACAGCAGCCGGTACGGGCGACACAGTCTGTATTGTTGGCGGAATGGGAGCACTAGGTGGAGATGTCTGCGCGACGAGAGACTCGCAAGCGAGAGATAGGAGACA
>Ga0181520_10011541_pt1 | contig 11585 bp, 11 predicted proteins | sample PEATcosm2014_Bin_29_FD_132451 | JGI IMG/M metagenome (GOLD analysis project Ga0181520, IMG submission 132451) | Peatland microbial communities from MTU Mesocosm Facility, Houghton, MI, USA - PEATcosm2014_Bin02_30_metaG | ecosystem: Environmental > Terrestrial > Soil > Wetlands > Peat | place...
GCTTGCGGGCTATGTGGGGCCGGGAATCCGGGGGCTTACGCCGGGCTGGCGCGAGCGCCAGCATGGCTAAATTCCGACGCCCCCTTCGGGGGCTTGACGGCAACGGCTTGAGACCAATTCGCGCCCCCCAGGTGCGAAGATGTGGGTAAAGCATAGCCACTCGTGGAGAGGGGCCGGGGGTGAGGCGCCGTCAGCCGTTCCCTTCCCGGCACGGGAAGGGTGCCCGCGCAGAGCGCGGGGTAAGGCCGTTTGCACAAGACTGGGGGTCAGGCGACGATGAGGGCGCTAAAGCTCTTCGGGCTGCTCCTAATCATCGTGGAGTTGATCCTCGTCCTCGCCTTCGTGGCCGGATACCACTACTCGCATGACTGGCGCATCGGGCTTCTGACTCTCGGGGTGACGCTGTTCGTCCTCACTGTGCCGTGGGTCGGCGAGGCCAGGTTGCAGTACGACTCCGCGGGCGGGCAGCTCGACGCGGCGTTCGGTTGGTGGGGGCGCATCCTCATCCGGCAGGCGCCCGAACCGATCCGCCGACTGCGCATACTCGGCATCCCCCTCAATCTCGGCAAGAAGCCCCGGCAACGCAAGCCGCGCGTGGTCGCGGACCTGCAGCAAGCCGCGCGCTGGACCGGCGAGAACTTCGACGACCTCGTCCGCCTTGCGCTCTCGGCGCTGAAAGCCGGACACGAGCTTGCGTGGGAAGCCAAGGAATTGCGCGTCAGGGTGCAGTCGCCGGTGCAGACCCCGGCGATCGACCAGGCGTTTTCATATATCGTCGGGCACAGACGCCTCGGCCCGGCGGACATCGAAGTGACGGCGGGCGGGTCGCGGCGAGTGCAGGTATGGTACCGGGGCGACATGCTCCAAGCCGGCCTGTTAGGGTTGACGGTGGTGGCGGATGTGCGGCGAATCTCACCGCCCGGCCCCCCGAACGGCTGACGGCCCTACCCCGTGGCCGCGCTGTGCGCGGTAGCGCTTCCGGGGCACCGCTCCCCTTCCGGGAGGGGAGAGGCTAACGGCGCCTCACCCCCGACCCCTCTTCCCGCCCAAACGGGATGGAAAGGGGAGAGCGGCGAGAAGGCAACGGCTAACGGATCTGGCGGGTGAGACGCCCGCCCCACGCGGTTTTCATGACAGCAAGGAGGGGCGCGACATGGCCGGGTTCCAAGTCGGTGATACGCTGGCAGGACTCGTCGCAGGATTGGCGAAGCTGTCCGAGGCTGTGAACGTGATCGGCGAGCCGATCCAGGCCGGGGACAAGCTCATCATCCCCGCTGTGGTGGTACGGGCCGGCTTCGGAGCCGGCGGCGGTGGCGGACCGAAAGCTGCGGAGGGCTCCGAGGTCGCCGATATCTTTGGCGGAAGCGGCGGAGGCGGCGGGCTGCTGCTCACGCCCGTGTTCCTCATCATCGACGACAAGGGCGAGCGACTCGTAAGCCCTGGGGGCGCGCACGAGGCCGGGGGCTCGCTCGTAGAAAAGATCAAAGAAGCCGCAGGAGCCTTCTGCAAGGCCCGGGAGTCGACAGCCGAGAAGCCTCCCGACGCCCCGCACGAAGCCTCGGACTGATGGCAGTCTGACGTCGCGTATGCGTGCCTTGCCTTTGCCGTTTTTCAGCCTTTCGTTCAGCGTTCAGCATTTTGCGTTCAGCGTTTAATACCACTGTTCGTTCGGGAATGAATATGCGATATCTGGCGCTTGCGGCCGTTCTGATCGTGTCTTTGGGCCTCGTCTCGTGCCGGTCCACGACTAAAGAAGAGTCGACGAAGGCCGCGGACAACAGGGTCCACGTCGACGCCTACATCAATGTGACCTCGGGCTGCCAGAAGCCGACCGAGGACCTGTTGAACCGCCTTGCCGCCCAGTATCCGGACCGGATCGCCCTGACGATCACTGATTTCGGGTCGGACGCAGGCTTCCAGAAGTGGCAGGCCGCCGGTTTGAAGTGCATGGCTATTCGTTTCGACGGCAGCACGGCGGTGGTCTTCGACGCGCCCTACGGCGCCGGCACCGCGGTGTTCCAGCAGCCGCCGGGTATGGGCCCGTGGAGCCTGGATGATCTCGAGCACGCGATGGCCTCGGCGGCGGTCGGGAAACTGCGCCCGGCGACGGATGCCGAGGTCGAGGCCGCCAACACGCCGCGCAAGTTCGCGGTGAAGTTCGCCGCGCAGCAGACGAAAGACCTGTCCTCGGGCAAGACCGCCTTCGAGTTGACCGCGAACGGCAAGCCCGTCGCGCAGTTCACCGAGAAGGACGGCGACACATCGCCACACGACCGTGCCGTGAAGGCGGCGAAGGCGCTCAACGACTGGGTCGGCAACGAGGTCGTCGTATCTGACCTGCGGGTGGAGGAAACCGCGCCCGGCCGCATGACTGTCATAGCCGCGGGAACGCCCGTAATGGCGGTCTCGGACAAAGACACGGCTGCGCCCGGGGGCGACGAGCCGAAGAAGCTGGCCTCGAAATGGGCGGCTGCGTTAAAGGGCGCTCTTCTGCAGTCTGCGGCAAACAAGCCCTCGGATAAGAAACAGGAAACGAAGTAGAGACGCCCCGCCGGGGCGTCTAAATCCGCCCCGCCGGGGCGTCTGCCCCCGTCGCCGCCAGAGCGTCTCGCGCGGGTGGCATCGTCGTCCGTAAAGACGCCCCGCCGGGGCGTCTCTACTCCCTCCTCCCCCCTCCCGCCTTCAGTTCCCCCTCTCCCTGCCGATACTTGTTACAGCTTCGATGACCTCTCTTTGCATGGAGTTTTCATGGCTCGTCGCTTCCGCTTCAACCTCCAAACCGCCCTTGACATCCGCCAGCAGAAAGAAGATGAGGCCCGTCGGCAATTCGCCGCGGCGCTGAGAGTGCTTGCGGAGGCCGTGGAGACGCGCACCCGCATCCGCGCGAAACGTGCCGAGATCGTCGCTCAGGTTCGCGAGGGCACAACCGAGACGCTGCTGCACGGCAGCCAGTGCCTCGATCTCATCAATCAGCAGTTGGCCGGCGCTCATGCCCTCGTCGAGCGGCAGATGCGCGAAGTCGAAACGCGGCGGCAGGCCCTCATCGCCAGCTCCCAGGAGCGGGAAGCGCTCTCGATGCTCCGCGACCGCAAGCGCGCCGAGCACGACAGCCTCGCGCAGAAAGCGGAGCAGAGAGAGCTGGACGAGGCGGGAGCGCGGCAGGGCAATAGCGGCTTGACCGCCCCGATGAGGTGATGGGGATGCAGGGGATGCAGGGGATGCAGGGAGTGCTGGGCCGGATCGCCGCGATCGAGTCGCGGATCGACGCGCTGCAGGAGTCGCCCGCGCCGGTCTCGGTCGGCGGAGCGCCAGACTCCACCCAGGCGGAGCCGGTGAGCTTCGCCCAGGCCCTGCAAGCGACGAGCGCCCTTGCCACCTCTCAGAACTCGCAAGTCGACGGGACCGTGCGCGAAGCGGCGGCCAAGTACGGCCTCGATCCGGCGCTCGTGCGCGCGGTCATCAGGACGGAGTCGGATTACGATCCGCGCTGCCGTTCCAGCGCCGGCGCGATGGGCCTCATGCAACTCATGCCCGAGACCTGCCACGACTATGGCATCAGCGATCCGTATGACATCACCCAGAATATCGACGGCGGCTGCCGCGAACTATCCGGCTACTTCAAGCAATTCGGGGGGAATCCCGAGCTTGCGCTGGCCGCCTACAACGCCGGAGCGGGCGCAGTGCGCAAATATGGCGGCATCCCGCCCTACCGCGAGACCCAGGCATACGTGCCAAAGGTGATGGGGCTTTGGCGAGGCGGGAAAGGGTGACCCAACCCGTCGCCGTTTCCCTCGCCATCTTGCCTGGGCGGGAAGAAAGAATCAGGGGGCGAGTCGCCGTTTTTCCCTCTCCACGCGTGGAGAGGGGCGTACCCGCCGCAGGCGGGTCAGGGCGAGGTCCCGTTCCCCGACACTTTGCAGAGATAGATGACCATGCAACTGGCTGTGACGGCCAACTTGGGCGGTCCGGGACTGGTCGAGGTGGGGGAGGGGGCGAGCCCGACCGCCAAGGGTAAGCGCGAAACGCAGCAGGGCGGCGCGGACAACGCTCTCTTCGCAGCGCTGATGACGTGCCTGGCGGCTGGCGCGGCCCAGAGGCAGCCGACCACGGTCGCCGTCGGCGGGAAAGCCGAAGCGCAAGCGTCCGGCGGGGCGGCTGACTTGGCAGGTGTGGGATCGGTCGGCGCGACCGGGGCTGTGAACGCCCCGCAGGCCAAAGAGACCGGGCAGCCATCACCCGCGCCCGGACAACAGGCCCCAGCCGCGCCATCAACACAGCAACCGGGGCGCGAAGTGACGGACCTAAGCGAAGGGATGAATCCGGGCGACGGGACGCACCCGCGCAACGCGGCGGTGCAGCCTGTGAGAATCGAGGAGCCGCTGCCGGTCGCTCCGCCAGGACCTCAGGCCATGAGCGCGGCCGATATGCCGGAGATCAATACCGAGAACTCGCAGCGTGTGCAGCCAGCGGCGTCGCCGGACGAAGCGGCGGTCAGCATCCCGCTCAATCAGCCAGCCCTGTCTTCTGCGAGTACAGAAGCCGCCGTCTTGCCGCACGTCGCGCCAGGCGAGCCGCAGGCCGAGACGCCCGCGAACCCCGCCGCCCCGGTCGCAGAGTCCGCCGCCCCTGCAGTCGCTTTGCGTGCCGCTCCGGCGGCGCAAACGGTGACGGTGGCCGCAAGCGCTTTGCCGGTGGAGGCCCGGACGCAGCCGACACAAAGCGTTCCGATACCCGGCAATACCTCAACTCCCGCGACCCCAGGGCCAGCGCGGGCGGCAGATCAGACACCAAGAACCGAGCCTGAACCCGCCTTGCCCGTCGCACCGCTGCAACTGACTGTGAGCCCTGCCCCTCCAGGCCCCGAGGCATTGGCCGTCACCGCCGACGCTGTTACCTCGCCGAGGCCGGTGGATAGCCCTCGCGCTACGCCGCGTTCCTCGCTCGCCCCGACACTCCGAATCGGCCCGACCGTAGCGCCCGGGCGCGACAGCGGCATCGAGGCCGAGCGGCCGGTCACGCCGGTGGCTGAGGCAGCGCCCGTCGCCGCGAGGCGCGACCGCAAGGCTACGGATGACACCGCAAGCGTCAGGCCGCAGTTCTCGGGCCAGGAGGCGACCTCCCCTGACATCGACGCGCTTGCCTCCGGTGAGCGGATCACCCGGGCCGTGGTGCAGGCGGCACAGGCGCGGCCGACGGAGGCGGGGCAGGGGGCGACTGGCGAGACGGTCAGCGCCCTGCACGTGGCGCTCGATCCGCCCGGCCTCGGCACGGTGCACGTCCGCGTCGAGACGGCCGGCGACACTGTGCGCGCAACAGTGACCGTGCCCAATTCGGGGGTCTCGGGGGCCTTGCAACATCTCGAGCCGCAAGTGCGCGCAGCGCTGGCCGAGCATGGCCTCGCCCTGGAGCATTTCCAGCTTTCGCACCAGGCCGGTCAGGAAAGCCGCGATCCGCAAGCCGACCGCCCCGAGTTCGTCGCAACCCGCCCAAGGGCGGCAGCACCGATCGAGCGTACGGAGCAGATCACGTCGAGAGTTCAGGCGAGCGGGGGTCTGGACGTGGTGGTGTGACGGGTCGCGTGGCGCCGGCAGCAACGCGTGGCGCGAGCGTCTCGCCCGCGAGCATCCGGGCGGGGCGGCATTCGCGGGCGAGGACGCCCACGCCACGCGAACCCCCAGAATAGGCAGGTGGATTACGATGCAGGTTGGCCCGGCAGCGGCGACTTCAGACAGCAACACCAGCAGCGATACGTCCAACTCCACGACCGCGCAGGAGCTGAGCCCCAACGAGTTCCTGAAGCTGCTCGTCAGTCAACTGCAGAACCAAGACCCTTTGAACCCCACGGACCAGTCGCAGTTCGTCGGTGAGCTGGCGCAGATGCAGTCGGTGTCCGAGTTGCAGCAGATGAACACGACTCTCACCGCCTCGTCCTCGCAGGGGAGCACCTCCTCCGCTCTGGCGATGCTGGGGCGAACCGTCACGTGGGTTGACTCACAGACGAGCAGCACGAGTACGGGCATCGTCAGCGCGGTCCTCCTGACCTCCAGCGGAGTAACCTTGAAGGTAGGGGAGACCGACGTACCCATAGGCAATGTGACTCAGGTGGCGGGGAGTTAGGGGAGAAGGCAACCTCCCCTCGGCCCGGCCCCTTGGGTCTGGGCGCTGGCCTCTTCTGCGCAGTAGCCGCTTTGCCCAGTGGCCCCTTTTGCCCAGTGGCCCCGACAATCTTGTCGGGGATGGCCGTAGCCAAGGGGAATCCGCGACAGGATTGTCGCGGCCACGCAGTAGCCGCTTTGCCCAGTGGCCCCTTTTGCCCAGTGGCCCCGACAATCTTGTCGGGGATGGTCGTAGCCAAGGGGAATCCGCGACAGGATTGTCGCGGCCACGCAGTAGCCGCTTTGCACAGTGGCTCCGACAATCTTGTCGGGATGGCCGTAGCCAAGGGGAATCCGCGACAGGATTGTCGCGGCCACGAAAGTGTCGCGGCCACAGGATTGCCGCACCCGCCCTATCGCCAGGAATACACCAGACAGGAAGGGGCGAAAGCCATGAACAAAGCCATGTTCGCGGGGCTGTCGGGGACGATGGCCAGTCAGACGGAACTCGACGTGATCGGCAATAACATTGCCAACTCGGAGACGACCGGGTTCAAGCAAGGACGCGTCAATTTCGCCGACACCTACTACGAGACGCTGCGCGGGGGGCAGTCGGCAACGCAGACCGGCTCCGGCTCGGGCGGCGTTGACCCGGAGCAGGTCGGCAGCGGGGTCCAGGTGGCGAGCATCCAGAACCTGTTCGACCAAGGCCCGACCGAAACCACCGGCAGGCCTCTCGATGCCGCGATTGATGGCGAGGGTTTGTTCATGGTCACCGATGGCGTCCGCACCTGCTACACCCGCGACGGAGCCTTCAGCCTCGATGACCAGGGCACGCTGGTCATGGCCAGCACGGGCATGAAAGTGCTCGGCTGGCAGGAGAACGGCGGGGTGATCGACACTACCAAGCCACCCACGGCGATGGCCTTCCACATCGGCGAGGTGCGCCCCGGCGCCGCCAGCGGTAATGTCACGCTGAGCGGGAACGTCGCCCCGGATACGGCCACCGGCACGGCGGTCAGCACCAGCATTGACGTTTATGACAGCCTCGGCCGGGCACACACGGTCGACGTCAAACTGACGAAGACCGCCAACGCGAACGAGTGGACCTGCAATATAACCTCTGGCGCCGACACCGCGACAGCCACTGTGGACTTCGACTCGGCAGGAAAGATCGCGACGGGGAACCCTGTGGCGTTCACGCTGAACCCCGGCGGCGGCGCAACCGGTCCGCAGGCAATCTCGGTAGACCTCAGCGCTGTCTCTCAACTTGCCGGCGACAGCAATCTCGTGGCTCAGTCGCAGGACGGCTCTCAGGCCTCATCGCTGTTGGAGGTAAGCCTTGGTGAGGACGGGGTCGTCGAGGGCAAGTTCTCCGACGGCAGTTCCGTGGCGCTGGGCCAAGTGGCCGTCGCCGGATTCGCCAATGACGCGGGTCTGGAGCGCACGGACAACAACCTGTACGTGGCCTCAGCGGCATCGGGCGCGATACGGGTCGGCACCGCAGGCACGGGGGGAAGAGGCGGCATCGTCGCCCAGTCGCTCGAGCAATCGAACGTGGACATGACCCAGTCGCTGGTGGACATGATTACCACGCAACGAGCCTTCCAAGCCTCGACCCGCGCGATCAGCACCGCGGATAAGCTGCTGGATGATGTGATGCAGTTGCTGGTGAGATAACGGCAACCTCACCCCTCGGCTCCCTCTCCACGGCGGGTAACGGCACCTCACCCCCTACCCCCGTCTCCACGGCGGGTAACGGCACTTCACCCCCCGACCCCCTCTCCGCAGGCGGAGAGGGGGAGAACGGCCCTACCTGCCCGCTTCGCGGCCACCCCTCCCGTGCCGGGAGGGGGACGGCTAACGGCAGCGGCTTCCTACCCCCTCGTCCTGCTGCGCAGGGCACTCCCCCTCCCTCGGAGGGAGGGGGAAAATGGCGGACGGCAACGGCGGCTGGCGGGCGGGTCCGTCTCCCTCCCCGCTGTGCCGCGCGCCGCGCGGTCCGGGGAGGGCTGGGGTGGGGTCGCCGTGCCGCCTCACGCAGCCTCGTTCGTCTCGGCAGCCTCAGTCTTCCTCGCGAGGACGTCTCGCCTGATGGCGACGGCCTCCCGGTACATGAGAGGCGTTGCCCAGAAAAACCCCGCCACCACCGCAAGGGGGGCCAACATGCGCAGGTTTCGCGAACGCGAGAGATCCAGGTACTCAGGTGCGACCGCGTTCAAAGTGGACATCAGCAGGATGAGTGGAATCACGAGGGTCCAGTAGAACCTCCGAATGGGGGCCGAACCGAGGCCCTGGCCAGAAACCCACTCGGCGTGGTGACGCCTTAACGACCGGGCCCAAAGCGCCGAGTATATCAGCCCCAAGGGAACGCCCGCTGCGGCCAACAGTAGCAGCCTCGTCACGACGACCGGAGGGTAGGTTCCGCGAGCGACGATCAGGCAGGTGGCCACGGTCGCGTCCGCGACGGCCGCAAGGCTAATCGGCAATACCACGGCGAGCCAAAGGGCGTATCTTCGCGCAACCCGATCAATGTCCATCATCAAGGACTCCCCGCGTTGTTGCCGATGGCGTTGGCGAATGTCCCGAAGGCGCAGCGGCCATGCTATAGGCTTTCCGCTATAGAACAGTTACACGTCGGGCTGCGAACTCCTGCTTTGTAGGGCCAGACTCCCTCCCGCTTGACATCCCTCCCAAATCGGCTGATAGTCTTGGGCCACGTCGCGAAGTCGGAAACTCGCCCAACCGGAGGCCCACTATGCCCCTCGCGCTCGCAGTCGCCGTCTCGGCTGTTCTTCTGTCCTGTGTCGCCGCCGATGCCGCAGACTCCCTCCCCAACGTCCGCCTCTCGTCCCCGGTCACTCACTCCGACTGGATGCTCCGCGATCCCGCGCCCGCGTGGGGGCCGGAGGGCGTGCACCAGATCCTCGACCGCGCCAAGCAATGCGGCTGGTCGCGCGTGTACTGGCGGTGTTTCGATGGCGGGACGGCGCTATATGGCAGCAAGCTGATGGAGCCGTATCACGGCTATCAGGAGATCAACTACCACCGCGACCACAACACGGAATGGGTGCTGAAGAAGCTCGAACCGTGCGACTACCGCAAGTTCGATCCCCTCAAGGAGGCCATCGCCTACGGGCACAAGGTCGGGGTGGAGGTCTGGGCGTGGATGAGCATCAACGAGGACGACCACGGCTACGGGCTCGAGAGCACGTTCAACATGGCCCACCCGAAAACGCGGTGGGTGACGCGCGACGGGCGGGTGTACCGCTCCCAGCAGTCGTTCGCCTTCCCCGAGGTGCGCGAATACAAGTTAGGCCTGGTGCGCGAGATCCTCGGCTATAAGCCGGACGGAATCTTCCTCGACTGGATCCGCACCGGCGATGTGCGCGACAATCCGCAGACCGACCGCGACGGCGTCGCCAACTACGGCTACGAGACGCTGAACATCGAGGCCTTCCGCGCGAAGTACGGCCTCGACCCGCACGAGGTGGCGAACGACGACATCCGGTGGGTGCATGTCCGCGCCGAGCCGCAGACGATCTTCATGCGCGAGGCGCGCGCGCTCATCGAGCAAGTGCGGCCCGGCCTCCCAGTCTGCGCGATGGTGCAGCATCCGTGGTCGTATCGCGGCAGCCCGACCGATACGCCCTACTGCGACAACATGCGCGGGCTTCTCCTGGACCTGCGCACCTGGGCGCGCGAGGGTCTGGTCGATGCGCTGATCGGGGCCGGGTACTACCGGGAGGGCGGGACGCCGGAGAAGGCGTTCCGGGCGGTGCAGCGGGAGAGCGGCGGGAAGCTGCCGGTATGGCTGTTCGGCTGGATCGCCTCGCCGGAGCAGTTCGCGGCGGACACGAAGCTCGCCGAGAAGCTCGGCGCGCCGGAGCTATTGCTGTGGGAGTCGGACTACATCCAGCTCCCGCCGGCGAATGAGGGCCTGGTGAAAGCTATGAGGGAGTATGGGGGGAGGTAGCGTTCCGAGGCTTGGTCTGCGTTCGGTACGCACAGGACCGTGGGACGGATGGATGATTTCGACCACGACGACTCGAAAGCACGAAACGACAGTGCAGGCCCCAAGGGAGTGGTCTGGCCGTCTAATGTCCTGGTGTCTTTGTGGTTGAGCGCCGTGCGCCATCCATCATAGTTATCCTGCCAACCCTTGGCAGGTCCTCGTGGGCTGCCCCTGTCGCTTGCTGAAGTGGCGTCGTAGTATTAAAGGCGGCTTTAATAGCGCGAACCGCTATTGAAGAAAGCCGCCTCTCTCTTTAATAGAGTGCATTGGCGTTACGGTATACGGCAAGCGAAGAATGCCATACTACATTGACTCTCCTGGTATGTATCGGTGATAGGTATGAAGACTACGGTAGACATCCCCGAGGAAGCCCTCGACGAGGCCCAAAGGCTCAGCGGCTTGAAGGGCAAGAAGGCTGTCATCATGGCGGCGCTGGATGAGTTCATCCGTGCGCGACGGCTTGAGGGTCTGCTGGCGGCGCTCGGCCACACTGAACTCGATCTCACATACGAGGACATTCAACGCGGGCGGGCGGGGGGAACCTCACCCCCGACGCTTCCCGTCGATTGTAGGCGATCCTCGGCCATTCAGCAGGAACTACAGGCCCGGCGCCGAATCGTCTCTCTAAGCAGGAGGTGCTCTATGTCACGCGTCTCGTCGTTACCGCGGTTGCCATGCAGTCGCTGACAGTTGTCGCCTGTTCCGTTTGTCTCGCTCAGGATGCCAAGCCCTGGGAGAAGCCGGGCACCGAGGCCGGTGACGAGATTGCTCCGGGAGGTTCTGGGTGAGGACTTGTGGGTGAAAGCCGACGGCGAGCCCGGCACGAGGTTTAGCCACCAGAGCACGTATTGGGAACGAGGACGGCAATGAAGCTCCTTCTGGTCGCACCAAGAGACGGGTACTTCCCCATGGGTTTGAGTTACATAGCGGCCGCCGTCAAAGAGGCAGGACACAAGGTCGATTGCTGCTACACTGACGCCCCGGAGGGATTGGCGGCGATAGTGAGCCGAGGATACGACTTCGTCGGCACAGGCGGCATGTGCGTTCACTACGCGCAGTTGGAGACGGTGACGACAGCCGCCAGGCGAGCCGGAGTGAAGGTCATCGTTGGTGGGAACATCATTACCTCCGAACCCGAGCTGATGAGCCGCGCTTTGGGTGTGGACTACGCAGTAATCGGACAGGGCGAAGAGACAATCGTGGAACTGCTGCGGTGTCTCGAGCGCAGCGATGACCTCAACAGCGTGGATGGCATCGCCTACTTCGCGGCTGGCGAGTTCAGGAGGACTCGGCCGCGAACGCCTCGTCGCCCCCTCGACACCTTGCCTTGGCCGGACTATGAGGGCTTCGGTCTGGCTGGGTCCGAATCTTGATTGTAGGTAGAGGTCCTCAAGAGGCCATCTTGAGGGGCTGCCAGTATTCGTCCCAGCGCTCGTTCAATGATAGGCAGCGCAGGTTGAGGATGGAGCCGGCAC
>Ga0181520_10011543_pt1 | contig 11584 bp, 9 predicted proteins | sample PEATcosm2014_Bin_29_FD_132451 | JGI IMG/M metagenome (GOLD analysis project Ga0181520, IMG submission 132451) | Peatland microbial communities from MTU Mesocosm Facility, Houghton, MI, USA - PEATcosm2014_Bin02_30_metaG | ecosystem: Environmental > Terrestrial > Soil > Wetlands > Peat | place...
CCTGCAGAAGGTGAGCAGATCCCGGCCGCCGCCATCCCTCCGGCTCCTCCTATCCCGCCGGTTCCTGCAGCACCCCGTAAAGGCGGCAGGAAGATTCTTGCGGCCGCGATCATCGTCATTCTGGTAATCGCGGTTGTTGCCGGGGGATTGTTTGTCCTCCCGGCCCTGAACAAGTCTGCTGTCGTGACCCCGACCCCGACACCAACACCTGTTCCCACTACTGCAACCCCGACCCCGACACCCACGCCAGTCCCCACTTCTGTCGTCACCACAGTTGCCGTCACCACTACCCCCCAAAGCCTTGTTCCCCAGAGCGGGGTCTGGGCCGAAGTCACGTACGACAATACGTACTCCGGTCAGGTAGGTGTCCCGGGATCCCAGGCCTCGGTCAGTGATACCGGGGATCATTTCTACCGTATTCCGACGGTTGACGGGATCGTGGCAATTACCCTGAAAAAGACCGATGGATCGGGAGACGAGCTCAAAGTTGTCCTGTACAAGGATGGCGCCGTAGTAACGACAGCATCAACAAAGGCACCTTACGGAACGGTTGATATGCAGTTCTCGCTTCCCGCCGCGTCAACCCCGACTCCGACTGTTGCCATACTGACGGCAACACCCACAGCGACACTTACGGGTTCGAACGCGACTGCAAACAAGACGGCCTCCTCCTCATGATGAGGGCACCCGTCCGCCATATTTTTTCGTTATGATTCAAAGGGCAGATTACCAGGATAATTCCGGGGCAGCGGCCCGGGCGGGATACCGTATGATCTGCGCAGGTCTGCTCCTGCTCTTTTTTGTGCTTGCCTGTGGTGCAGCTGCCAGCTCGATACAATCCTACATCGGAGACACGGTTCATCTTTCAGGCTACTGTCCCACAAGCCAGACCGTCTACCTCTTCCTGACTGGTCCCAACCTGCCGGCAAACGGCGTGGCGCTGGATAATATCAACGAGCGTGCAGACCAGGGCGGATTTACGCAGGTAAGCGTAGACAGCAACGACCGCTGGCAGTACGACTGGGGCACCGGTTCGATTGGTGGGAGGCTCGATGCCGGAACCTACACCGTATGGGCAGTTGACGGTCCAAACGATCTTGCCAACCTCAACCAGGCCCAGTACAGCATGATCTCGGTTACGCTTTCCGAACCCGGCCTGGGAAGCGTAAGTACATCAAACTCGCCTGGCAGCACGGTAACGGTAGCAGAGTCCGAGCCCGGGATCCTCAACGTCAGTTCGGTTCCGGAGGATGCGTCAGTGGTGGTTAACGGGAATTATCAGGGGCGATCGCCAATCAGCATCCCGGGCATTTCTCCCGGCACGTATTCGGTGAATGTATCCCGGTTTAATTATGAGACTCTTTCCACTACCGCAACGGTCGAATCGGGTGCAACAACGGAAGTAACCGCTACTCTCCGGCCAAAGACCGGGACCCTGAGTATCAACACAACCCCCGAAGGGGCAAATATAACTCTTGACGGGGTTTTTGCCGGGCTCTCCCCGCTTACCTTAAACGGGGTTTTTGCCGGCAATCACACGGTCAATGCAACGCTTGAGGGGTATGTCCCGTCTGAATCCGTGGTCTCCGTGATCGCAGATCAGTCGGTTACCAGTACACTCCCGCTTGCAAAGCCTGCCTTTAGTCTCCTCCCGGTAAGCCTCACGCCCATCCCTGCGATTGTTCCGCTTGCCGCCTGTGCCGGTGCCATTATCCTGTTTGTACTCTTCCGCCCGCGGAACGGTTTGTAACCCCCTTTAACTGAATTTTTACTATTTTGTTTTCCTCCCGCAGAACCCTATATCATAGGAAAGACAATATCTATTGAGATTCCCTGTATGGCCCGTATATCCGGAACCGGCCCCGGCCGGGAGCGCCTTGAAGATCTCAGCACTGAGCAGCTCTACGCTATGTTTGCGTATTACGCAAAAAGGCGCCCGGCAGTTGTTCCCTCATCCGATCTTGCTGATGCGTGGGGTCTTTTCTTTTCCGGCCTGTACCTTTCGGCTGAGGAACTGCTGGCCGGTATGCAGGGATCAGAAAACCGTCTTCCCGGGGAAAGGGAACAGGTATTGCGCGAATTCATCCATGCAGACTGCCAGAAGGGCGGTTCCTTTGTCATTGCAGTGACACGCAACGGTGGGAAGATTGACCGTGCTGCTCTCATTATGGTTGCTGATCTTCCTGACCTTGCAGCGGTTGAAACCCATGGTACTACCGCCCTTCACCTGCTGGCTGCTGCCTGTGACCGGCGGTCCCGCCCGGCTCTTATCATGCGGGCCGGAAAAAAAGCGCTCTCCGGGTTCTTTGATGCCCGGGGGATGCCGGTGCTCTTTACGATCCTCGGGCTTTCCGATCTTGCCCGGGAGGATCTCGACGCGATCGGAAAGGTCTTTTCCCGGGACGAGCTGCGGGGTATCAAAAGCAGGAACCGGGCAGGCAGGAACGGGCTCCAGATGTTTGCTGAGGCAGAGCGGCGCCTCAAGACCCGGGAGCCTGCCGATCGCAATGCATTCTCTATCCCCCGGGCCGTGAAGAATACAAACATGCGGGGCGAGCTTGGGTCGCAGATGCAGTCCCGGGAACGCGGGGGGCACGATGCGCATCTTGCAGGCAGGGATGTGATGGGCGGGAACCGGTGTGAAGACAGTGACTCAATGCAGGGGGCCGCCGAGAAGTATGATGAGATGATGAGGCAACCCCTTGACAATATCCGGGGAATGGTGAAACGCGGAGGCGGCACTAGATAGGGATCCAGCCACCGTCTCCTGTTTTGCGGCCAGCAGCTCCGGAACAGTTGCCTGGGTAAGCACCGCGGTGTATACTGCGGGTGATGAAGTGACCTACAAGGGTACGACATATCAGGCGCAGTGGTGGACAGAGGGAGATACTCCGGGAACAGCCGCGGTCTGGAATGTTGTAAGTTCGTAATCCCCTGGGGATCCCCTTTTTTTTTCGTACAGGTACTATGACCTGTCCTAATCGGGACTTCCGGTAATATACCGGTATTTTTCAAAAAGCACGGTAAGAGAACCTTCGGCATAGATGCTGTTGAGGAAATCGGGTGAGAAGAACTCATCGATCATGATAAAAAAAATATTTGCCGGGGTCTCGCTGTGGCTGTCCGGGTCAAGGACTATCTTGAAGCTCCGGTAGTCTGCAAGATCTTCCGTATCGTAAATCATCTGCCAGAGTGAAGGCAGGGAAGAAAATTTCTCCGGGTGGGCGGTTTTAAGCCAGTTGACAAATCCCGGGAATTTCGCCCGGTCGCCTTTCTTCTCTTCGTCCACCCGCCAGCGCATATACTCGTGGGCAGTAAAATTTTTTGCAAATTTATGGGAACGGAAGGTGAGTATCCCGAGCGTATAATCGATATGGGCGAGCGAGTCCACGAAATAGAAATACAATACCGGGTGGAATTTCCGTACATCCCAGAGAGTGATCGTTTTACTGTACAGATGTTCGAGAACGTTGAGATATTCACGGTTGTCAATCACACGAGTCCACCTGTTTTCATCCATAACCGGTTTTTATCTGCGCGAAGAAAATACGCTCATAATTGAAGGGGGGCCCGGCAGCAATCCCGGGGTCCGTTTGTTTATTGGAGATTCACAATCGTTAATATTTAATCATTGGTTTCGGGGACACAGGATTTTTTCCGAACCGTTATGACGAAATTGCTCGATGATTCCTGCCCTGAACGGGATGTGACAAAAAGATGCCGGAAAACAGGTGTGCGGGTATCAGTCAGTGGCGCACTGATTCAGGTTATTCTCTCTATTATAAAAAAAATGAAGAACCCCGGTGAAACATCTCACAATCTGCCTGCGGCATTTCCAGCGATCAGGAGGCACCGTTCCACTGCATTGATCCAGATCCTCTTGTCCCCTTCGGTATTTTCCTCTTCCATCATAATTGAGCCAAGCGAAATACCCATAGAGATCGCAAAGATCATCCGTACGGCCTCATCAGGATCTACCCGGGGAAGAAGATCTCCTTTGGCCTTTGCCCGGATCAGTGCGTCGCGGAGTATGATGCTGTGGATTTTGAAGATCCTGGCTATTTTTTTTCGTTGTTTTGGATGCTGGGATAACTGGGCGAGAAGCTGGATGAAGGCAGGTCCGTAGTATTTCTTCTGGTTAAAGGTCAGATCGGCGATATCCCGGATAATCTGATGGATATCGTCTTCGTGGGCCACGCCTGCTTCAAGATGGAGCTGCGTAACATGGGCAACTTTGAGGATCACTTCGTCAAGCAATGCGTCACAGTTCTTGTAATAATGGTAGAGCGCAGGAATCGTGACGCCGACTTTCTGGGCAATTGCATCGAGTGTCACGGCATCCCAGCCGTTCTCACCGGCGACTTCGATGGCCGCGGCGATGATCCTTTCCTTTGCATCCTCCCGGTATTGTTTATTGACTTTTGCCATTCTCCTCCCTTGTTGGTCCGGACAGTATATTCAGTTTGTTCTCAGGATGTTTAATCAGGTTTTAGAAATGTTAAAAAGATTTAAATAAACATGAAGTGTTTTTATGATATAACGGGATAATCCCGCGAAATTGGAGGAATGTACATGGATCTTTTAACCGCAGTTGTTGGAATTATCCAGTTGATTATCGCGGTCATCTTTGCGGTAGTGGCACTGTATATCGGATTTGCTGTCTTTGGCAAGGTCACCAGGGAAGTTGACGAGCAGAAGGAACTTGCAAAGGGCAATGTTGCATTCGGTATCATTGTTGCTGCAATCTTTGTCGCAATCGGGGTTGTTGTCCAGTCCGGTGTTACCGGCATCTCGGTGGGTATCAGCAAGGCTGCGACCATGGGATTTACCTCAGTTGACGGCCTGCTGGTAATTGCTATTGCCATCATCCAGCTGGTGCTCGGGGTTCTCCTTGCGATTGGTTCCATCTACCTTGCCATCAATATCTTTGACAAGCTCACAAAACAGATCAACGCATTCGAGGAACTCAAAAAAGGCAATGTCGCAGTGGCGCTTGAAGTTGCCGGTGTCATTATCGCCGTTGCCCTTATCATCCAGTCCGGTGTTGTCGGCATCACGGCAGCGCTGGCCTGAAAAGTACCTGAATCCATTTTCTTTTTTCTAAAAACGAAATCTGTGATGTGAATTATTTTATCCGGATTCTCATACGCCCGGTTGCACGGAAACTTTACCGTGCACTCTCCGGTGTCGGTGCCCGTTTGAATTTATCGCCAAAATCCCAAATTCTTTTTGAAATTCAAAAATAATCCCCACTGGATTTTCCGGGAAATTCCCCGCTGTATTGAGGTAATCTATGAAAAACCCAATGCTGGTTGAACAGTGGACTCATCACCGGAGCATAGGTGGTGATATTACATACGTTCCCTGAGGGGAAATCATCTAAAAATACGCCCGTAAAACCGTCCGATTTGGTTCGCATGGAAAAAAACCGTTTTAATTGTGTATTTTGCCGAAATGCGCCCAAATTAAACCCCATATAATGCCCTTTACCGGCCCATAGAGGCCTTTTTTTCAGCATCTTTTTCCGGGAATGAACAAATGCACGTTTGAAGTGAGATCCGGGCAGGAAAAGGCCTTTATGCGATCCCTTAAAATCGTCCGATCGCAAAAATACGGCCAATTTGGGCTTATTTTGGAGAGTCGGGAAACGGAGCCCGATACGGGCTTTTTCGGATCTGAAAAGAGGTTATCGGAGCTCAATTTGGGCCCGGATTAGGGTAAGTCAGATCGGGTGGATGGGGGGAGTACCTTCATCTTCCAATAGTGGGGAGACCTGCCACCGCCTCAGACGAGGCACCTCCGAGGCGGAACGAGGAAGAGAACACGACCGATATTTGCCTCGTCGTGCCCGGACTCATACTCTCAAATAGAATACATTTTCAGAGAGGGCCAATCCTATTATTGAACATCATCACTGGGAATATAATTTTTTGTAAAAATGATCATTCAGTTGTCATCTTCCGGGAGGGAGATATTCTCATTAACCGGAATTAATACCTGCCCGCTTGATGTAACAGTATATTCAATAATATCTCCATCGACATAATTCAGGGTGAGCAGGTTGTTATTATTTTTAAACATACCGTATTTTACGACGTTCGTGGAATTATTATAATTTATATGAGTAAAGTTTCCCTCGTAAAAGAGAAAATTACTGTTATTAAAAATAATGGATTCATTATTTTCTCTAAAATTTCTCTCGCTTATGTACTCACCGGATACTGCGTTATTTTCCTGTAAACATCCTATGAAAAAAGCAAAAAATGAAAGACATAGCAAAATACTGAAAATCTTTAGCGGATTTATGTTCTTCGAACACTTTTTGGATTGATACTTTCCTCATTCAATGAGGGGATAATAATATATCTCCCTTTTTTACCCAAACTAATATTTATTTTAATCTCTTTAAAATTTTTTAAGCCATTACATCTCTGAAAATACAAAACACAATATTTTTATTAATTGTTTTCCCATAACCGATTAAAAGTTCCAGAAAACACTCATAAAAACCGAAGAGATGGGTTCACCCACCCTGAAAGCCGGATGATCCCATTTCCGCCCGAAGGCATAACATACTCACCATTATAAGAAATGAAGTTTGTGTTCGTGCCTTTCGAGCGGAGCAGAGAATTGGCCCGGAGGCAAAGAATGCGATTATCAATGACAGGCGATGTTATCGTCACAATTTTTCTGGTATCGATATTTCTGATATCAGGTGTACAAGGTGATTCGAATATCACCTCACCCTCAATTATGCCCGTTTCGATGAGCATGGGAGCGGTTGCATCCAATGGAACATCGACAGAACAAAACGCGGCTTCACCGCGAAGCTTCGCAAGTTCGGATACAAGTTCCCTTCAAATCATGGCTTCCAGCATTCCTGGCATCGAATGGCAGGATCTCCTTGGTGGCCTTGACGGAGAAACACTTTCTGGTATCCGGCAGACACCCGATGGCGGATATATCGCTTGTGGATTTGTGGGATCTCTTGCCGGCGATGGTGATGTCACTTCAACCCATGGCGGGGGGGATGTCTGGATCATCAAATTTGATTCCGCAGGGAACATCCAGTGGCAACGATCGTTAGGTGGGAGCGGTTACGATCAAGCGATAAGCATTCAATTAACCTCTGATGGAGGATATGTCTTTGCAGGCTTTACGAAATCCAGTAATAACGGAGATGTCGGCCAAAATAATGGGGGTTACGATGCGTGGATCGTGAAACTGGATTCAAACGGGAACATCCAGTGGCAGAAAGTACTTGGAGGAAGTGCCGATGATCTGGCATTTAGCATCCGGCAGACATCAGACGGGGGGTATATTTTTTCCGGAGTAACCGGCGCTACATTCAACGATGAACTTAACATAGCCTCCCATCCGTTTATGGGAGGACATGCGTGGGTAGTAAAACTGGATTCCACAGGTAGCGTCACTTGGCAAAAAGTATACGGAGGGAATAGTGATGATGAGGCAAACAGTATCGTACAAACATCCGATGGAGGATACATCTTTGTCGGCACTACATATTCCAATAACAGCGGGGATGTTGGAGCAAATCACGGATTAACAGATATCTGGGTTGTCAAACTGGATTCCACAGGTACGATTCAATGGACAAAGCTTCTTGGAGGTGCGGGATGGGACATTACGAGTCTGTGGTGGGATAACGGAATTCAGCAAACTTCCGATGGCGGGTATGTCATTATTGGTACAACTACTTCAACGGATTTCGGCGGGCAAATAGGGATAAATCATGGCGCAGGTGATGTCTGCATAATCAAACTGGATAACAACGGAAATATTATCTGGGAACGTCCCTATGGGGGATCCAACGCAGATAATGGAATAAGCATTAACCAGACTCCCGATGGGGGTTATGTCTTTACCGGATTTACTTATTCGGATAACTCCGGAGATGTAGGCGCAAGTTATGGAAACGGGGATTACTGGGTAGGGAAAACAGATTCTAACGGGAATCTCCAATGGCAGATTCCACTTGGAGGATCTGCCTACGATCAGGCAGAATCTATTCAGTCAACATCTGATGGAGGATACATTGTCACCGGACGATCCTATTCGAGTAATAGTGGGGTAGTGGCCGAACAAAATCATGGAAATATAGACGCGTGGGTAGTGAAACTCACCCCCCGTTTTGTCGTTAACGTGATGGATTCCGATACCGGCGGATTTATTCCAGGATCCAATGTTGGATTGTACGATTCCAAATACGATGTCTGGATGAATCAAACAGTTGGGGATGGACCGGTTGTATTTAACGGATCCGTGGGATTGAATGCATTCAATTTTACGGATGACAGGGTTTTCGGCTTGAGTGTATCTGCTGGCGGGTATCCTTCCGCATCCGAAAACGTGAAGTTTGAGATTACCAACCAGACCGTCAACGTATATTTAACCTCATTTGACAGACCAGCGATTGGACAAACATACTCGATGACTATGATTCAAAATCCTGGCCCATTGGGGGGGGTCTCTAGCCTAATTGTGGATGGTTTTGGATGGGGGACAGCAGTTCATGGTGTCGTACAAAATTGGCTGGAAACTCAAGAGGGATGGTCAAATACATTTTATCACACGGAAGATCAAGTTACACAGGTCGATTTTGGAACTAACTATCAAGGATTAGATAATGCTACTTTCTTTTACCATTTTGGACATGGACATTTACTTTTTTTGATGGAAGGATCCGAATTAATCACTACAGATACATACATCCCGCTGTCTGGATGGTCCGCCTTTTATCCGACACCGAGTACTAGCGTGAAACCTTCTGATGTCTATAAAAAATGGGGCGGTCAGAACAAATGGGTTTTCTTGGATGCCTGTAGTTTACTTACCGATAAACGATGGGGGGGGGCATTAAATACATCACACGGAATTCTCGGATATCAATCTTCAAAGTACGTTAGTACAGATCTTCCAAATGCATTCTTTTACAATGCATTCGTCAGAAACGAATCTATCGTTCAATCGTACTATGAAGCCACAATCGCTTCACAAGCTGGATATGCTCCTGCAGTCATTTTCGCCACACCTGATCAATTTTATCATGACCATATGCCGGGCCATGGAACAATTGCCGCCGATGAAAGTCCCGATAATAATATTACATATTATGTTAGTTGGTGCGCACAAGGAGTGTGTGGCCAATGAAATATGCAAAAGCGACAATAACTGCAATAATTGTCACTATCGCATTATTAAACATTGGGGGTTTAGCATACGCCGATGATATCGCACTTTCTCCCAATCAATCCGTCTTCGGTGAGATCAGTTTCAATACCACAATTCCTTCGTCCCCATCGGAGATTCCCATTATTGCCTCAACAACGAATACGGGAGATATCATACAATCCTGGAGCCCGGATCTGATGCAGGAACAGCAGAATGTGACTTCTGAAGCGGATGCTCCACAGGCTGCGATGGCTGTATTAAATGAAAATGGTGGAGTACCGAGTGGAGCCGTTTAATCTTATGTCAAAACAGTGTATCTTACCGGGTATAACATACAAACAGGACAGACAACCAGCCAGACGCCGCTCCTCACCCAGGTCGCATACTCTCGTGAAATAAACGGAATGCCGGTTGGTGGCCCGGGAGGGATTATTGATATCTCTCTTGGGGAAAACGGTGAAAATCTCGGTCTGTTAAAGGTATGGAGAACCGCAACACCAGTGGGTTCCCAAAAAGTCATTACAGCAGATGAGGCTATCGATAAATTGCTGAATGGAGAATTGATCCAGACCCCTCAGGATCCGGTTAATGTAACTATAAACAACATCTCACTTGGATATTATGAAACGGGAGCAAGTGATCAACAGGATTACTTCGAACCGGTGTGGATTTTTTATGCCAATACGTCATCAGGGGATCCCATCGATTTTTACGTTTATGCCCGGCACTTCGCCAACTTTACTGCAGAGCCAACAAATGTTTCCATGTGGCAGGCTGTGAACTTCACTGACACCTCGGATACCAACACAACGCAATGGTACTGGGACTTTGGCGACGGGACTAATTCGACATTGGAGAATCCCGAGCACATATACTCAGCACCGGGTAATTACACGGTGAATCTTACTGCATGGAACGACATTTCAAGCGATACCCTATCAAAACCGGATTTAATCAGCGTTTCCTATAAGAAACCCCTCAATTCCAACTTCACTGCAAGCCCCACCAATGCCTCTATTGGAGATACCATATCGTTCACTGACTCCTCCGACGCATTGCCAACACAATGGTACTGGGACTTTGGGGATGGTACCAACTCGACGTTAGAAAACCCCACGCATGCCTATGAATCCGGCGGATACTATACAGTTAACCTCACCGCCGGGAATAGTTTCGGGAACGACACCCTCTCCCGGTTGAATTATATCTATATCTATCCGTACCCGACCCCGGTTGCGGGGTTCGTATCAAATTATACCTCCCAGAACAGATTTACCCCACTTGCTGTGGCCTTTAATGATACCTCCAGTGGAAATATCACCGCTTGGAGTTGGGATTTCGGAGACGGAACAAATTCTGCTGATCAGAATCCCATTCACATCTTCAACGTATCTCCGGGAACTTTATTCGGATCTTATACCGTAAACCTCACAGTCACCGATGATTTCGGAAGATCGTCAGCATATCAGGATTACATCCATGTCAAACAGGCATTATCACCGGATTTCACGGCAGAACCAGTCAGCGGCCCAGTGCCGCTAAACGTCACATTCACCGACATCACGCCGAACGGGAATCTCGCATCAGGCAATGAATGGGATTTTGGGGATGGAAACGATACCGGTGAACTAAATCCGTCGGTAACCACAATTTCGCATGAATACGACTCGCCAGGAACTTATAATGTAACACTGTACTATTATGTCAACGAACCATTCTTCACTTCCGTGGTCAAGGGAATCCATCCCAATAATATTGGAGGATGGCTTGATACATATTCCACCACCAAGACATACTGCATCAATGTCACTTCACCGCAGTCACCAATAGCGGATTTCACTGCCAACGTTACTACGGGAAAGGAACCGCTTACCGTCTCGTTTAACGATACTTCGACGGGTTTCCCGACATCATGGAACTGGACCTTTGGCGATTCCGGAAACTCTACTGATCAAAATCCTGTCTATACCTACCAGAATGCAGGCACGTACTCCGTTTCATTGATCGTGGTAAATGATAATGGCCGCAACTCAACAACGAAAACCGATTATATTTCGGTTCTTCCACGCGCGTCCCCGGCAGCTAATTTCACGGCAAATGTCACGACGGGGACAGCACCTCTTGCGGTTGCATTCACAGATACTTCAACCAATAATCCAACCGGGTGGAACTGGACCTTTGGGGATGGCGCCTTATCGGATCAACAAAATCCCACCCATGTTTATTCAGAACCCGGAAACTATTCAGTTAATCTCCAGGTGATCAACGCAGATGGTACAAACAGCCTGCTCAAGACCGATTACGTCTCGGTCTATCTTACAGAAACCGTCGTAACATTGCAGCCTGCGCCGCCAAATCCCCCTCTCGCCAACTTCACTGCTAATGTCACCCA
>Ga0181520_10011548_pt1 | contig 11582 bp, 10 predicted proteins | sample PEATcosm2014_Bin_29_FD_132451 | JGI IMG/M metagenome (GOLD analysis project Ga0181520, IMG submission 132451) | Peatland microbial communities from MTU Mesocosm Facility, Houghton, MI, USA - PEATcosm2014_Bin02_30_metaG | ecosystem: Environmental > Terrestrial > Soil > Wetlands > Peat | place...
GAAAGCGCCATGAACAACGCCAACGCGTCCATGAATGCGCAAAGCACCGCGGCCTCCGACTGGGTGGACTACTCGCTGGACCAGGAAACCGTGATGAACCCCGACGGAAGCACCACCAAGGTTTCCGCCGGCTATTCCGAGACCTGGACCAACGGAAGCCAGTGGTACCAGACCGACATTCCAAACTCAAACCCAAATGGCATCCTCCCGGGAAACTGGTCGCCCACCACGAAGGTTCACGGCAACGGAACGCCGGAATAACCGGCCACGAACAATTGACCTATTGGTAGTCAGTCGAAGGGTGCGGGCCTCAGCCCGTACACTCGACCGATCAGGAAAGCTTTCAGCCCGTACACTCGACCGATCAGGAAAGCTGGGCTTTACAGGCTGCGGAAATACTGCTTCTGAAGAGCACGAAGTGTCAGGGCACGACTTTAGTCGTGCCGCAAACACTGCAAATTGAGTTCGGCTTTAGCCGCTGAAGAATTGTTTTCTTCCCGTTGGCAACTTTTTCCGCAGCCTGTTTAGCCGCTGAGGAATGCCTTTTCAGGCCGATCCATCATCGCAGCCCAAAGCCTGCTATCTTATCTTCAAATCAAGAGGACAACCAGATGTTCGAGCTATTCAAAGTTGGCTGGGACCTATTCACCATTCGTCATTACTCGCGCCAGGGGATGAAACTGTCCGCCGGCGATTATATTGTCGCCGTAGGATTCGTGGTTTTCCTCTACGCCACTGCAGTGCCCGCCGCCGTTCTTTACCAAAACCACCCACAGTACAAATGGGTGCTCATTGCGACCCTCGTGATCGACGGAATTGTCGCCATCACAATGTTCGTGTGGGAAGTCAAATGGTGGATCAAGCACCGTGCCGCCGCACTCGCCGCCCGCTCCGCGCAACCGTCCGCGATCACCAACCTGCCCGGCCAGTAACAGGCTGCGCAAGAACTGCTTCGGAGGAGCACGAAGTGTCAGGGCACGACTTTAGTCGTGCCGCAGAAGCCGCATAAAATCTGGGGGCTTTAGCCCCTGAGGGTTATTTCTCGCTGATCGAATGGCATTGATGCAGTTTGGTCTGGCAATTCCCCAAGGAGCCGCGTCGCAGATGGTTTCGCTCGGACTCGTCGTCTTAGTGCTCGGCATGGCTCTCGCCGGCTTTCGCAAAGCGCACCGCGCCGAAACATGGAGCTGGTCGAAGTTCGCCTTGACGCTCGGCTTCCTGGCGATCCTCATCGTCATCGTCACGGCTCCTGTCGTGCTGATGAACCCCAACGGCCCCCATTTCTTCCCGGTCTACGTCGCGACCTGGGTTGTTGCGCTAGCCCTCATGGTCGCTTTCATATTCTGGGCGCGCCGCTGGAAGTTCCCCAACAGCCGGAGCTCACTCGAAACCGATCGCAACCAGCCGCCGCCGCGCTAACGAGCAGCCGATTTCGGAAAACTGCACGCGCCTGGCCTATTCGCTACTCCCTGCCGTCTCGTTCACTGGTCCCTGCGGCTGCCCCATCCTTCTTCGCGCCGTTTGCGAAAAGGGTGGGATAGCGCCACCGCCAACCGCCACCCAATTTTTCTGTTGACTCCAAACCGATACCTCCGGCAATCTTCCTTCAAGGCATCCCCAGGGGGTCACCGTGGCGACAGCGCCCGCAGTGCGCGCCCCAAAAATGACGTTGCATACCCGCGGCGCCTGGAGCCCCCGCGAAGACCGAGTGCCTTCCGCCGTGTGGCTCGGCATCCTCTGGCTGGGCATGATCGCCGGATTCGGCGTGGATCTTCCCCGGTACCTGCATCAAAATCCCCCGGCGCCAACCATCGTGCATGTGCACGCGGCAGTCTTCACCGTGTGGATGCTGCTGCTCACCGCGCAGGTCCTTCTGGTGCTGCGCGGCCGCGTCGCCTTCCACCGCAAGCTCGGCGTCTTTGCGGTGTGCTGGGCGTGCCTCATGGCGGCGATGGGGCCGGCGGCCTTCATATTCGCGGTGGCGCAGGCAGCAAAGCTGCACGGCCCGTTCCCCTATCCATTCGTTTCCGTTCATGTGGTCGACATCGGCGGCTTTCTGGTTCTGCTGGCGTGGGGCATTTCGCTCCGCAAGAATCCGGCTGCGCATAAAAGAATGATGATCCTGGCAACCGTCTCGCTTGCCGATCCGGGGTTCAACCGTCTCTTTGGATACTTGATCCCGGCAGAGCCGCAGTCGGCGTTTGCTGGGTTCTTCTACGTCTTCTATGGCAACGTTCTGCTCATCGTCTTCATGCTCGCTTGGGATTGGTGGAGCGGCCGCCTCGTGCGCTCCTTTGTCGTCGGCGCGGCCGCCCTTCTCGCCGCCGAGTATCTTGCCTCTGTCTTGTATTTCTGGAAGCCCTGGCAGGCGCTCACTCTCGGATGGGTCCAGGCCTGGGCGAAGCACTTCGCCTAGCCGCAACCGGCCCTGCCGCGCCTGCGCGTCCAGGAACCGCTTCCACAAGAGCCGGCTTACAGGGAACAATTGAAAATCACCATTGCTTCTGGATGGCCGCCCATCCGCCGGGAGCGCGCCAGCTCACTTAGATCGCTCGCCGAGTGCTATGGCGCTTTACATCTACCTTCACAAGGCGGCAGGGACAACCGGCAGGTCGATGAAGCTCGCGTCTCCCGGCGTATGCCACACGCGCTCGGTCGCCTTCTGGTAATCCGCTGGCTTGGCGTCGAAAATATTCGGCACGAAAGTCTGCGGATTGCGGTCATACAGGGGAAACAGGCTCGACTGCACTTGCACCATGATGCGGTGACCCGGCTTGAAGACGTGATTCACCATCGGCAGCCCGAAGCGATAGAGCAGTGGCTGATCCGGCGTGATTGCCTCAGGATGTTCGAAGCTGGTGCGATAGCGCCCGCGGAAGATGTCGGTTGCGATCGGTAGCTCATAGCCGCCCATCGCCGCGTCGTATGCATCCGTGCCGGGATAGACGTCGATCAGTTTCACCACCCAGTCGCTGTCGGTGCCGCTTGTCGAAGCGTACAAGTTCACATCGGGCCGTCCGCTCAGGTCGAGCGGAGCTGTCAGCGGATCGCTGACAAATGTGAGTACATCGGGCCGGCCATCCACGAAGCGCTGATCGTGCACCAGCCAGGTGCGCCAGGCGTCGGTGTCCGTCGCAACGAATGGCCGCGGCGAAAACGGCACCGGCTTGGCCGGGTCCGACACATACTCCGTATACTTTCCGCTCTCCGCATCCGGCGCGTCGAAGGATAACTTCCCCCCGGCCTCGAGATAGAGCGGCCGCGACTTGTTCGGACACCCGCTTTCGCAGCTCAGCGGCCACTGGGTAAAGCGGTCCCAATGGTTTTCGCCCGTGTTATACACCTGCACCGGCGGCGTGCCGGCTTTGGGCGCACCATCCACCAGATACTGCGTGAAGAAAGGCAGAAGAACATCGTGGCGATACTGCCGCGTAGTGTCGCCGGTCCACAGCAATGGTCCCAGCGACCATCCCTTGCGGTTGATTTGGCTGTGAAACCATGGGCCCATCACCAGGAAATTCATATCGTTGTTGGTATCCTTCGGCTCCACCGCTTCATAACAGTGGATGGCGCCCCACATATCCTCCTGGTCCCAAAGGCCCTGCTCCCACAGCACGGGCACTTTCAGCGGAACCTTGGCCATGAACCTGTCCAGCGCCTGGTCTTGCCAGAACTCGTCGTACGCCGGGTGTTCCTCGATCTTCCGCCAGAAGGGCAGCTGCCCCAGCCCTCCGTAGCGTGCAAAGTCACCGGCGGAGCCCTGCTCCAGGAAGTTGGTGTAATCGTCATAATTCAGCCGCGGGATGTCGTCTCCACTTTTTTGCACGGTAGTCTGCTCAGTAAAGTAGTCCAAGTTCACTTGCCGGAATGCGCCGTAATGAAACCAGTCGTCGCCCATCCACCCATCCACCATCGGGCTCTCCGGCGCGGCCACCTTCAACGCCGGGTGCGGATCGATCAGCGCCATCACAACTGTGAAACCCTCGTAAGACGAGCCGATCATGCCCACTTTGCCGTTCGACTCGGGAACGTTCTTCACCAGCCAGTCGATCGTGTCCCACGCGTCTTTGGTGTCGTTTGGCCCGCTCGGATTCAGCGGGCCGGTCGGCGGCGGCGTCATTACGTACTCGCCCTCCGAACCGTATTTGCCGCGCACATCCTGAAACACGCGGATGAATCCCGCCTCAACCCACACATCGTCACCCACCATAAGATCCGCGGCCAGATACGGCGACTCCATCACCTTCATGCGCGAGGCGGCGTCATACGGCGTGCGCGTCAGCACAATCGGCGCGTGCGTCGCGCCTTTGGGGATCGCGATCACGGTATACAGCTTCACGCCGTCCCGCATCGGAATCATCACCTCGCGCTTCACATAGTCGTAGCCATTCTGTGGGGGCTCGAACTTCGCCGGAATATCCGGCGTCATTGGCGGCGTCTGTGCCGGCGCCTGCGCAAACAGCGCAAACGCAGTGGCGACAGCGAATGCAGTAGCGGCAAAGCGGTGGAATCGGTGGAATCGATGCATTGGGTATGTTCCTGTTATAGATGTCCGGCAACGAGGCTCGGGAAGGTTCGGCGTCAGGGCTGGCTTCGACCACAAACGACGCGTGCCCGGCAGTATATCAAGCCGCACGCCGCAGGCCCATGACATCGGACCGGTCTTCTCGCTCAATTCTCGGTCGTCGAATTGCGGTTTTTGGCATGGTCAGATTTAGCTGGCGACTGCTTGCTGAGCGACAGCGGCATGCTGGGCCACGCGTGTCAGCCTCGCCGTCACGCGCATCACCCCCGGCCATACCCTGAGGCAAAACGGTAATACAGCGCGCGCGAGTGCGTTGTTCAAGCCATCGGCGGCAAGCTCGGCAAGGCGCATCTGGGCAAGCAGTGCGGACCGCATTTTAGCCTGGAACACCGGTGCCGGCTCGCCTGCATGATAGGCAGCGGCGGCGCATCGCGCAGTGTGCAGCGCGATAGATATCCCATCCCCGGTGAACGAGGGGATGACGGCTGCCTGATCGCCGATGCAGTAGAGCCCCTCATCCGATGTGCGACGGATGTAACCATAAGGAATATGAGTGATGGCGATCGGCTTGGCCAACAACGGCTCCGCGCCGGCGAGCCTCATAGCGAGGTGTGGACAGTCCTGCTGCATCTTCGCGAGAAAATTCTCCCAGCGATTGCCCGCACGTGCCAGATACCGCTGTTGCACCACCCAGCAGAGGTTTGCAATGCCGCCTTCAACCGGCTGGATTCCGCCATAGCCTCCGGGATAAAGCATCAGCTCAGAGGCGCGAGCGAGCTCAGCGGCCTGCCCGAGCGCCAGGCGAAAATACATCTTGAACGCGACCCATCGCTCCGGGTCTTCAGGACGCGTGTAGCCGCGCAGATCGTGCTTGCCTGTGGCGAGAAAGACCGTTGGAGCTTCACGCGTGGTGCCGTCGTCGAGCGTAGCCTGCCACACGTTCCCTGTCGTGCGACCCAGCGCCTGCACGCTGCGACCCCGCTCTACGCGAACTCCCGCGGAAATTGCTTCCGCGATGAGCGCCGTATCCAGCGCCTTGCGCGTGAGCGAGGCCGCCGGAAAAGGCAACGGAGCCTCAGCAGCGCGCCTGCCAGCGGCAAGGCGAACGTGGTCGATGGGCGCGGCGCCAAGCGAGGCCACGTCAATGCCGAGCGCGTGCAGGTCCTCAAGGGCCTCACCGCTTAGGAACTCTCCGCAGACCTTATGGCGTGGTGTGGGCTCGCGTTCGATCAGCGTCACGCCTCGTCCCTTGCGGGCCAGCGCGATCGAAGCGGCACAGCCTGCTACTCCACCACCGAGGATGAGAACTTCGTCTTGCAAGCGAGTCCTATTCAGACTTGACGTTATGACTGGAATCTCCTTTTTCGGATCCGATACTTTAAATTGTACCGTTCCTGATGCGTGTTAAATGACGAATGCTTCATTTGGACAGCGGTGCAATTCGAGCACGGGCGCAAGTGTTTGACGGGCCGCGGAAGAGAATGGTGAGCCACAGCCCGCTCTGTCTAATCTTCTGCGTCGGCGAAATTGTTCGTGCAGCGCTTGTCACTTCGCCAAGTCGGCTAATCGATTGTTGGCAAATCCGGCGACGATCAGACGCGCCGCGTGGTGAGCTCGCGCCAGTTCAGTCCAATGTCGACGGCAAGCAGCGAAACCAGCGTAAAGGCGATTACGCCGACTGCGGCAAAGGTGTCGCCAAGATGGCTCCAGTAGCGAGGCCACAGGTTGAGCACGCGGCTTGAAACGAATGTAAACGTCACTGCATAGGAACGCGCCATCCACTGGCGATGCACGTCGATCTGGCGGTTTCGCGCGGTCATAAAGGCAGCAGTGGTGCAGACGATCCAGGCGGCGGCCTGCATTGCAGTTCCCGGCAAGCCGGGCCGGCCGTTGGCGAGCGCGATCCCGGTAAACGCGCCGATAAACACACAACCAACATAGACGCGGCCGAGGACGCGATGCAGTTTCAAGTGACGCTCGCGAAAGCGCGTCCAGAACTGTATCGGGCCAGCCACGAGAGCGATCACTCCGGCCAGCACATGCGGGATCAGGAGTTCGCGGTCGGCGATCACCTGCAGACGGTACGCGTGGTACATGGGATAGTCGGCGACGAGAAGCACTTCTGAAGTAATAAAGACAAAGAACGCCGTGAGACCAAGCGAGATCCAGAGAGCGGTCTTGAATCGGGAACTGGTTCGGCTGGGCGCGACTTGCGTGAGAGTTGCCATTATTCTCCTTCGAGAGGAATGAAAGTGATAAGAGGTTCCGCTAGAGTGAGGGACTCGAATGGGTTTATGTTGTTAGCGTCTCATAGTCGCTGCGGCGGGCAATTCGGCGATGAATCTCCACAGAAAACGAAAACCGCAAGAACAGGAAAAAGCTCTGAGCTTTTAGCCCTCAGCTATTCGCTCGAAGCGCGAAAAAATCAAAACCGGAAAACAAAACTGTGAAACTGTGAAACTGTGGACGCAAGCTATTGATTCTAAAGGCTCCACAGTTTCACAGTTTCACAGTTTCACAAAACGGCATGGGGGTGGGGTCCGGAATGTATGGGGGGGTGGGTGCCGAAGGTAGGGGGGGTGGGTCGAAATTCAGTGGTTAGTGGGTCGTGGTTAGTGGTTAGAACAGCAGGGAGTGAGGGAACAAGTGAAGGAGTGAACGAGCGAATGAGTGATGAGGTGAGTCGGGGAAGAGGGAACGGAAAGGCAGCTTTCAGCTCCCAGCTTCCAGCTCTTCGTGCTGAGGCGGCTTTCGTCGCTCCCGTGTTCCCTTGGTCCCTTGGTCCCTGCCTTGATCATGGAACCATTTTGCGCCTAAAGGGAGAAATGATCGGCAAACTTGGCGGAGATCAGGGATCAGGGGTCAGAGATCAGAAAAGGAAGGACTTAAGGCGAAGAGGTCGGGGTTGTCTGGGCGGCGGAGGGCTTGACAGCTTAGGTGATTGGCTTTGGCCAGAGCTTTAGTACCTGTGCTCCAATTTTCTTGAACTCCGCATCCGCCAAGCTGCGCTGGGAGGTGGTGTAGCGCGTGTCCGTCAGTTTATTCCCGTTGATCTCTTGGAAGCCGACCCTGACCTCCGGGGCGGGACGCCCGTATCGCAAAGCTATCGCTGTTTGTATGAGCGGCATCCTGAGTTGGTCTTTCCATCCGGGGGCAATGGACTCGAACAACACCGCGCGGTATTCCGACCCAAGATAGTCAACTCTCGATATCAATCCTCCGAGCTGCCAGTTGCTCTTGAGCGGATAGGCAAGCAACACGTTTGAGTCGGCTGAAATGATCCCAGAGGCCGCGTACCATTTTGCGTATTCATCTAGGAATTCGTATAGTTTTGCGATCCTTTTGGCATTTTTGAAATTCTTGGCGTATCCGTCGAGTCGGACTAAGGCCGATTTGATGCTGTCGGTGTTGTGAAAAGTGGAAATCGCGTAATTCAGGGCTTGGTTGTAGCCGAAGCTCGATCGCCCGCCTCCTTCCTGTTTCGAAGCCACCCAGTTCTTGGGGCTGGAGCGACACAATTCGAGTTGCTTGTGGCGGATCTTCACGACAGTACCTTCGCTAAGGAGGGGTACTTCGACAGTACTGCTCTCGTTTCGGCCGCCGCGCGTCGGTACATCTCGATCGTCGCGGGCGCGTCGATGTTTTCAGAAAATAGCTCAGGCCATTCGTCAAAGAGCTCAGCGTCTGACAACTTTTCGAATTTCAGCGTTTGTTCTGCAAGATCCGCCAGGTTGCGACGGCCTTCGTCTGCAGGCTTCAGGCTGCCGAATTTCTCCTTAAAGAAGTCCCTCCCGTAGGCCGTCGTGTCCGGTTGGTAGCTCTCGACGGCGATGCGCCGAATGAAGCAAGGGATGCACTCGCCGCAATGGGTTGCTCCCTTTTTGATCCTCGAGTTTTTCCAGCAGCTATTTGAGTGCGGTATTGTCTCAGGTGCTTTCTTGATAACTGGCTCGATCACCTCTTTCTTCGTCTTGAATACATACGGGTTCTGAATAACAAATTCGACCCCAAAGGCCTGTCGCAGGAAGAGCTGCATGTCAGCTAGGACATCTGGATGTGCTGTGTGTGTGGAAAACGCTGCAATTCGCGCAGAATTTAGGGGTAGGTGAATGGCCATCTGCCCATTTTCCGCGATCACGACTATTTCTCGGCGCCCTAGACGGTTTGCCGTGATGGCTGCAAGCGTGAGGAAGAGAAAGGAGCGGGTTCGCTGGCTATTCTCGGCGGCATGCTCGAATAGGCCGCGGTTGCGTGCGGACACGAAGAAACTGTAGTGACTCAGCTTGCATCCCTTGCTTAGCAACATTTGGTAAAGCGTCGATTGAGCGGTAGTGGTCTGCCAGTTCATTGTGTGGTGGCTCACAAGCGCTAATGTATGGGCGCCGTGCGAGAGATCGATTGCGGCAGCAAGGGAGTCCAGGCCCCCGGAGAATAAAAGAACTTTGCCAGGAGAGGCCTTGGCGGGTTTGATGTCAGAGATTTCTCCTTGGCATTGGTAGAAGTTGATCTTCCATGTGTCATTTGACAGTCGGCGGAGGATCCTCTCGACGGTCGGGATCAGCGCCGTGAGCCGGCCAGTGTTGATTATTGGTATGCTTAGTTCCAGAGTGCGCGCGAATTTCTCGCGTTCGCCTCTTTGTTGTCCACGATCCGCGGCGAATACCGATGACGAGATAGCGAGCAGATCGAGTTCGAAGCTAGATATGCTTTTGAATATCTCCTCAACGCTCTTCTTGCCCGTAATGATGTCACCGTCCAGCTTCAAGGGGATTCCTAGCGGTGTCGCCGGGACTTGGCCGCGGTAAAAGTGAAATTGGGCCATCAGCGTGCCCCTCGCAATCTTCGGAAAACGCCCGCGACGTATTTGGCCCATCCTTCGGGGTCGATTGCGGGTGTTCCGGCAGATCGCACAATTGAGCGTGTAGCCTCTTTCAGCCTTGACTTGAGGGCTATCGCATCTGTCGTCGTATTGACGCGGCCGCGGCTGCCCGTAAAGCTGGGCAGATCGCGCGACGCGTAGTAGGATGTCGCTTCGGCGAAAAGCTCGCGCGCAAACCCGTCAGCTCCCTGTTTTGAGTAAACGGCGCGGGCAAGTGCCCTCTTCGCGATTTCCACTGCAAAGCCGCTCTTCCCTTGATTCGCCAAGTGATTTTCGTACGCGTGGAGCGAGGCGCGGACTTCTGAGGATTCCTTTGCCAGGCGGCAGGCGGTGGCTAATGCGGGTTGGGAGAATTCATCGGCGACTTCCGGGCCGCGTTCGGCCTGGACGGAACGCCAAATCTCAAGGTTCTGATTAGGGGCGGGCACTTCTGGTCGGCCGAGCGCCGCAAGCGCCATTTTCCACGGCGGGGTATTCGGAGAGGCCGCATTCCTCTATGTCCCCATCAGTAACGCTCCGCCTTGAGGGCTTCGGTTTCCTTGTCGAACATCGCCGCTGTTAAAAGGCCGCCCGCGAACAGCAGGCGCCAATTCAGTCCCGATCTAAAGCTAGGCTTGCGTTTTAGAGATTTTACGATATGGGCGAGTGTTTGAGCCTCCAAAAAGGCCACCGGTACTCCCGCTTGCGCCGTGAATTCTCGAGAGATTTGGATGAGGGAGCCTTGGTTTTGATCAAAAGCCCTGGATACGACGACTGAAGCAAGCACCTCTGTGAAGCCTCTTTGCCGGAGCTGCTGATTCCTGGTATATTCCACGAGCGCTCGAAGCTGCGCGATCGACGCGTCGAAGGATGTGGACGTGGCCTTCGCATCCAAGACCAATACACCTCCGTCCGGGATCGGGACAATCATGTCTGAAACCTTTTGGCCTCGCTTCGCGGCCCCGAGGCGCCTGACTGACCTGCCGAGAGAGAACTCGAGACCGTCTGCCACTAGTGATTCGAACAGTCGCCACGCTTCACCTTCGAAGCCCGCGGGCCTTTCATTTCTCGCAGCCACCTCGAGCTTTTCGTGATATGAGTCGTCCAGGGCGCGCCAGGAAGGCACGGCCCCGCCAAGAGACTCCAGGAAATCCGCCCATCCCAGCTGATCCATGCCCGAGGAGTTGGCGATCACAACTAGTGTTCGATTGCTGCGTTGGGCAGCGAGCCTTACTTGGGACCAGGTTTCGGGCGACAATTGGTCCTCACTGGTGAGGGCGATCATAATCGGCGCGCTCGCGCCGAGGATTGGTGCGGAGCAATTGATTTCCGAGTGCGTCGGCTGCCTCGTGTTGTTCTCAATTTTGAAGCCCGAGAGGAGCAGCGTGCGGATGGCAGTCTGCAAATTCGGGCGACTTGCGTCCTCTGCGGGGTTCATTTGGAAAGCAATTGTAGATCAGCGGACTTCTGGCGCGTTTGGACTGCGGGTTGGTCTGGCGCCTTGGAGCAGGGCAAGCGCACCAGCAGGGGCTAAAGCCCGCTCAGTTTTTGGGCGGTTTGCGGCGCGAGTAAACTCATGCCCTGACACAGGGCCCGTGGAGTTAGATTTGTGGTGGGTGGGGCGGCGAAAAGCTACTGCGGGTCTCTCGACTCGGTCGCCGGGGGCGACCTCGCTCGAGGCGACAGCGCAAGAAGACGGGGTCGATGGGGTGGGTCGGTTCGGCGCTAGCGCAAGGAAAATCGGTGTATGCTTTCAGGCGTGTCAGGGCACGACTTTTAGTCGTGCCGTAAAGAGCCGTGGAGAGCTGGGGCTTTAGCCCCTGTCATGGCAAAGCCATCAAGACCGTCGGATCCGAAAAACGCTGTGGGGCGTCCACGCACTTTCTTTGTGACTACCTGCGCGGCAGGGGGAAGAGCGCTTCTCCAGACGGAGCGCATGGCGAGTCTTTTCATTGACGTTCTCCGTTCCAACGTGCGGGCAGGAAAATTCATCGTCCATGATTTTGTTGTGATGCCTAACCATGTGCATGTCCTTCTGTCGGTTCCTGGCGACACCAGCATCGAGAAAGCTATGCAGTTGGTCAAGGGCGGATTCTCGTTTCGGGCCAAGAGGGAGTTGGGATTCAGAGGCGAGATATGGCAGAGGGGATTCTCTGATGTTCGTATCACAGACGAACTGAGCTTTCGAAAGCACAAGGA
>Ga0181520_10011549_pt1 | contig 11581 bp, 10 predicted proteins | sample PEATcosm2014_Bin_29_FD_132451 | JGI IMG/M metagenome (GOLD analysis project Ga0181520, IMG submission 132451) | Peatland microbial communities from MTU Mesocosm Facility, Houghton, MI, USA - PEATcosm2014_Bin02_30_metaG | ecosystem: Environmental > Terrestrial > Soil > Wetlands > Peat | place...
GCAGCGGGGCGTAAAAGAAGTCGATGGCGTAAAGATCGTCAACCCTGGTCCTGCAATGGACGGCTACTGTGCCATGCTCCATTTCGGGAACGAGGCAAAAGACATCAAGATCGAACTGCTCACTGTGTAGAAAGGAGCAGTTCGAGGTACGAGGCGAGGATCGGCTCGCCACCAATTCCCATCTCTTTTGCAAGTTTTGTGATCTCTGCGGTGGCAGCTTCGCCATTCTTTTCTGCCATAATCTCGATCTCGGCAAAAGTACCCAGACCCTCAACGGTATCCAGCGCAAAGGAAGCGTTTCCCAGCCGGTAATTCTCCCGCCACTTGTTCACTTCTGCGGTTTTGGTAAACCCGAGCCGGTCCAGAATCGTTTCGAAGACCTCGCCGGATTCCACGCAGGTGTTGAGCTCTTCCCGCGCCTTGAGGCTCAGTTCGGGGATCTTCTTTCCCTTGTAGGTCACAAGAGCCGGGCCATCGGTATACCGGATCCGCAGGGCCTCATCCGTGGTGCCGAAATCGCGGTGCGGGGCGTTGTAATAGATATCGTGCTCGCACTGCTTTCCGGTGAACTCCGCATGCCGGGCAAGGAGGTTCTTACGGAGGGGATCGAGCGTATCTACGCGTACCTTGAGTTCTATTTCGAGCATGGTCGTGCCACACTTTTATCTGTCATTGTTGCGATTTAATATAGTCAGGTGACGATTATGGCAATAAAAGAAGGAGATTTTGTAAAACTCAGTTATACGGGCAGCGCAAACGGGATTGTTTTCGATACTACCGATGAGGCTGCAGCAAAGAAGGCAGATATCCACAGCCCGTCAGCGATCTATGGCCCGGTCACGATCTGCATTGGCCAGAAACACGTGATTACCGGCCTTGACGAGGAACTTGTGGGAAAGAAGGTCGGTACCGAGGCTGACGTTAGCGTTCCGCCGGAGAAGGCTTTTGGGGAACGCGACCCCAAGAAGGTCCAGTCTTTCCCCAAGAACAAGTTCCAGGAAAAGCCCGTCCGCGGGATGCGCATTTCCGTTGAAGAGCATGGCGAAGGTGTGGTTGTTGATGTGATCGGCTCCCGGGTCCTCGTTGACTTCAATGCCCCACTTGCCGGCCAGACCCTCACGTATCACTACAAGATCGAGGAAGAAGTCACCGATCCGCTGGAGCAGCTCAAGGGGATTATCCGGCTCTATGCGGGGAAGGACATGGAGGCTTCGCTTGATGAGGGCAAGGCCACCATCACCCTCCCCCCCGGCATCAACTACGATCGGCGCTGGCTTCTCTGGCGCGGCCGGATCATTCACGAAGGCTTCGAGAGTGTTAAGGGGATTAACGAGATCACGCTCGTTGAGACCTACAAGAAGCCGGAAAAGAAGGAAGAATAAACCGGTTAATTCGAATCTTTTTTTTTTGTTTTTTCAAATCAAAAACTCCACAGAACACATTTCACCGTTTATCCGGAAACATCTGCTTATTCTGCTCGGGATAAATCACCCCGGGAGAGATATCTTTCTCAAGCCGGAAAAGAAGATGGGCCCCCACCAGAATTAAATATTGTATCCGGCTAAAATTTAATCGGTTAACAGGTGTTTTCAATAGCATCGGTAAAATATTCTAAAAAGGAAAAACAAAGGAAAAAATCAGGGCTTTTACCACCTTCCCAGAATCCCTGGAAGATCCTCTACATTGGGCTGTGCCTCGTTCTTATCGCTCTGACAGCATTCCAGTTTTTTGTGATATTCCGGGAACCCACATATGGTGAAGATTACCGCGTTTTTGAAGGTGCTGTTTTGGCATTTGACCATATGCAGAATCCCTATGTTCTCGATAACATTAACCAGTATGTTGGGCACTATACGGGAGAGGTTCTTCCCTTCACCTACCCCCCTCATACGCTGTATTTCTTCGTGATTCTCGATCAATTCCTCGTATTCCAGAATATCGGAATATATTATGTATTGCTGATCCTCCTCCTGATACTCAGCGGATATCTTATCGTGACCTTGGATCAGGATCCGGATTATCTTTTCCTCATTACCCTGATAGTAGCCGGATTTATGGGAACTGCATGGAACCTTGTAACCGGTAACAAGGATATTTTATTCCTGTTTTTATTTGCCCTCACCTTTGTTTTGCTGTTAAAAGAGAGATTCTGGGAATCTGCTATCATAACCGGCCTTGCTGCTGCCGTTTCGCTTATCACAGCCCCCTTTGCAGCACTGTACCTTACGTAAAGCGCCCTCTCCCGCATCGTTTCGCATACATATGCATCGCGGGAGGTGTTGTTGCGGCACTGTTTGTTGTGAGCTATTGCATTAACCCGGCATACCTTGGATCCTATATCAGTACCCTGCAGGGGACCTCAAGCCCCCTGTATGATCAGGGAGGAACTGATACACCCACACCCTTCCTCCTGTTCGGGGATCTCCTAAAAGAGATAAATGTCAATGGCATTTTGCCGGTCGCCATTGTTGCATGCATTTACGCCGGCCTTATCCTGTATGCGACAGGGATATTTTTTACCAGCAACGAAAAGAATACGCTCAAAATGTATTCCATTGTTTTTCTTGCTATCTTTATGATGCTGCCACGAATAAAACCCTATGACTTTATTATCACGGTCATACCGCTTTACTTTTTATGCAAGGATTACAGTTACCGGATGAAATGCCTGATGTTGGGGGTTATTTCCCTGCCGATCTTTTTCTGGTTCCTTAATTTTTTTTCCGTTTATACTCAGGGATTTCCTCTCAAGTTGGGAGGATATATCCAGGCATACAGCCTCATCCTTGTCTTTATTCTGATAATTTTGTACGATCGATGGCTCCCTGTAACGCATAATGGGGGGGGCATAGCAAGTTAAAGCGATATGATATCACAGGAAATGTCATTTTTCTGAATAATAGGGATAGGAAATAGCCTTGATGCTGTAAATGAGTCAATCTTTTTTTTTATTGTAGGATATTTCTCATTGCACCCTTCATCCCATTTTATATCTCAGCAGCGCCGCAATTCCGCCGAGTGCAGCAAGCCGCTCGCCGGGCTCAAACTCAGTGGAGAGCACGATAATCTTTGCCTGCATTCGCTCGGCACTCTCGATCAGGGGCACAATCGCCCTGTCCCGCAGGAGGGAATCAGCAAGCAGCACCTCATCTACCGCTCCATACTCTATCGCGGTGGCAACATCCTTGTACCCGTAGGCTATTGCTCCGTCACGAGAAATACGCAGGAGCACTTCGTCCATTAACCGGACCTCCCGGGAGAGCTGGAGATCGCCGATCAGTTTTTCAAGTGTTCCCGCCCCGATCACGTCCTGCACCGCACCGCGCCCGATCCGGCGGGTTTCAGCCACGATTGCCCGGCCGGCCGGGGCACAATTCTTGTTCTTTGCATACCGGACAAAATCCTCTTTTACAAACCCCGGCCCGGCAATGACCATCGGCCCGGATACCTCGGCGATGCTCTTTATAACCGTATCAAAAAAGCCGGTCCGGGTCTCGGTCTCGCCACCCTTGCCGCTCCCTGCAGTGATTGTGATCACACTCTCGGGACCGTACTGCCGGAGACGGAAGAGCTCCGCCTCTCCTTCCTCTAAGGTAAGGATGTGGATCACCCCATAGACCGAGGCCTTGACCGCACGATCAAGGCGTTCGAGGTCTACCGGCCGCCAGCGACGGATCACCGAGATCTCGTAACCGGTCTCCACATTGATCGTGTGGTAAGCACCGGTATCCATTCCGTGCTCGATAATCCCCGAGATCCGCAGGCGCACACCGTGATGAGAGAATTCCACCTTCTCCACCCGAACCCCGAGCCGGACCGGGCGTTTTTCCACTTTCTCCGGCCGGATCTTGTCGGTGGCCCCTTCCACGCTCCGGAACGTAGTGGCAAAGACAAGATCCCCGGGGGAGACCAGATGCTGGAGATGCCAAAGGTCGTCGATGCTCTCTGGGAAGAGCCGGATCTCGCCATAATTATCCTTAATCTCACCGTACTCCGCTTTCATGGCGTCCCTGCTATATCGGATCCACCCGGCGGGACAAATGCGGCAACAGATTCGGTATTGAGAATCCCTTTGAGCAGCTTCTCCTCTTCAGGTGTTATCTTCTCGCGCAGCTGGCGAAGCACCTTCTTTGCCACATCGTTTGGCTCGAACCGGCCGGGCTTTAACTCGGCAAAGGTCTTTGTCCGCGAGCGGATCATGGCCGGTGGCCCCCCGATCACGGCCGCATATGGCTCCAGCACAAGGCCTATCCCGACAGACAGAGGGACATCGCGGTAATAGGTGCGCTCCCCCCGGACGATAAACGATCCCCGGGCAACAAATTCGCCGGCCTGCGGGGTCTTGCTGACCTGAGTTGGCTGTGCGCTGAATACATCTGCCGTAAAATGCCCACTCCTCCAGGCACCCGAGTACGATGCGGCAAACTGCGCCACCTCATCCATTTTTTCCGTTTTACCTTTGACGATCACCACACTTGCCCCATGTACGTCAGCATGGACAAAGAGATCGCCGCCGGTCATGTACTTCTTGACCAGTTCCTCGTTCTGCCCGGCGTCCCGGCCGCCCAGCACTACCACGCCGTCACTGGTGATAAACCACCGGAACCGGTGGTACCAGAGTTTTTTCATCGGGACGATATCGTGGCGGATCACTTTCTTCCTGGTTTTTACCGTTTTCATCGCAAGGAGGGCGCCTTCTTTTTTCTTTTTGAACTTCTTAATCTGGTCGTAGTAGTGCCCGGCGTTCTGCTCCACGGTCTCGTGGACAAAGATCTTTACCTTTTTGCCGATATCAACCTCGACTGCGGCCTCACCGGGGAAAAAGGCGGTGATCCGTTTTGCATCGGCCGATGAGGTATCTTTAAGATGATGCTCAATTTCCTGCCAGGAAAGGCGTTTACTTGCGGCGGCAAGGGAGGTGATTACCTGAGAGATAAACGGATAGTTCTCGTAGATCGCTGCCACAACCTCCTCGGCCTTTGCGACCTTCTCGTCGAACTTTTTGATCGCGGCCTCCTGGTACTTCCGGATCCGCTCCCCTTCTGATAGTTTGGGCCTCGCTGCCACCTTTACCTTCTCGGCTTTAGTCATTGGGTAAAAGACTTCAAGTGCCTCAGAGAACCCGGCAAACGGGTTCTCATCCTGCGGGGCATTTTCAGCAAGCACCACCGGCTCGCAGCTTGATTTGGAGATCACCGGGTGCACATGGTGCTCCACCCGGTCAAAGAGTGAGGTCACCGCATCAAAGAGCATGGCTGGATCTGCCTGTGCGGCAGGCATGGCCTTATCCGCGCCGGCAGTCCTGCAGACCCATTCGGCATACGTACCGCCCAGCATGCAGGCAATCGCAAGCGCCCGTACCAGGTCGCGCTCATCTCCGGCGAGAACTGCCGCAAGGTTCTCCCGGGAGCCGGTCGGGTCAGTGCCACTCGTTGCGTAAACCGCATCGGGAACAATATCCCGGTCCTTGAACCGGTGGTGGCGAAGCGGTTTGATGATCCGGTATGCTTCATCGGCAAGGATCACATTTCCCTCGTCAAAGAGCTCAATGATGAGCCGGTAGGTAAGCGCACCCTTCCCGATATCGAAAATGAGAATCCGTTCCAGACCGTGCTGGCGGATTGCAAGCACCTTACCTCCCGTCAGGTACTTGCGCAGGAACATGGCAAACTGCGGGGGATTTTTGGGCGGCTCGGGAGCATTTTTTACCAGGTGTGCCCGACGCCCGGCCTCGATGAGCAGCAGGTACTTCGCATGCGCCTCCCCGTTTAAGCGGATACCAAGCGTGCGGGAATCAAACTGATACACCTTGTCGATCCAGAGCGGCTGCTTTCCGGCAAGCTCGTATGTAACCGCCCGTACATCGATCCCGCTCATCCCCTGTGCTGTCGCCATGGATTATACCAAGGTACATATGGCTTGCGCACTAAAAAATAAGACTACTGGGTGAATTATTCATGACCGACGAGGTACACGAAGAGGAACAGGTTGCTCTTCCAAAGAAAAAGAAGACCAAACTGGAGAAACAGGCAGAACATATCGTACGGATCAAAAAGACGCTTGTAGCCTGCATTGCCGGTATTTTCGTCGGGATTCTCTCATGGTATCTCCAGGTGACCGTGAAAAATGATATTGGCCTCCTGGCCTTCATGCTGATGGTTGCGGCCATCGTCCTCCAGCGGCACATCTTTATCCTGCTAAAAATTGATTCCACGAAAATGGGGGCAAAGGACTGGTTCTACCAGGCATTCATGACCTTTGCGTTCTGGTTCCTGTCCTGGACCATCCTGCTGACCACCGTATCCCACTGATCTTTTTTAAAAAAGAAGATTATCATGAGAATTGCCATTGTCCACAAGGATCGCTGCCACGCCAAAAAGTGTGGAACCGAGTGCATCATCTATTGTCCCCGGGTCAGGACCGGTGACGAAACGGTTAGTATCGGTGAGGATGGCAAGGCACTCATCTCCGAAGAACTCTGTGTTGGCTGCGGTATCTGCATTAAGAAGTGCCCGTTTGATGCCATCGATATCGTGAGCCTTCCCGAGGAACTCGAACATCCCACTCACCGGTACGGCAAAAACGGGTTTGCATTGTACGGCCTGCCCATACCGGTCCAGGGAAAAGTGACGGGCATCCTTGGCGCAAACGGTATCGGAAAGAGTACGGCAGTAAAGATCCTCTCAGGACAGCTCCGCCCCAATCTTGGCAGTTTTGATTCCGAGGTGGCATGGGAGGAGATCCTCAAGCGCTACGCCGGAACAGAACTTTTCGATTACCTCCAGACGGTCTCCAAAAAGACTAAGAAGATTGCAGTCAAGCCCCAGTACATTGACTTTATTCCGAAAGTGTTTACCGGCACGATCCGCGATCTCCTCAAAACCACAGATGAGCGGGGGAAACTTCCCGAACTCGTCTCCGCACTCAGGCTGGATGCCATTCTCGAACACGAGATCAACACCTTAAGCGGCGGAGAACTCCAGCGGGTGGCTATTGCCGCATGCCTTGCACGAAGTGCCGATCTCTACTTCCTCGATGAAATCACCCCGTTTTTGGATATCTACCAGCGTATTTCAGCGGCAAAACTGATCCGCGAGCTTGCGGCTGAAAAGCCGGTTGTGATTGTGGAGCACGACCTCGCTATTCTTGACATGCTTGCCGATACCGTGCACGTTGGCTATGGCAAACCGGCAGTCTTTGGTGTCATCACCCGGCCCAAGGGCGTCCGCGTCGGGATCAACCAGTACCTCGAAGGCTACCTTGCCGAAGAGAATGTACGGTTCCGGGATTCACAGGTGGTATTTGAAAAACGGGCACATGAGAAGGGATCCAAGCGCGAGGATCTTGTCGAGGTCCCGGCACTCTCAAAAAAATATGATACTTTTCACCTTACGGTCTCGGGCGGGACCATCCGAGCTGGCGAAGTTCTTGGTGTCATTGGGGCAAATGGTATGGGAAAGAGTACCTTTGCAAAACTCCTTGCCGGCGTGGAAAAGCCGGACACCGGCAGCATGGACTCAAAGATCCGGATCTCCTACAAGCCACAGTACATCAAGGCAGATACCACTGTCTCGGTGGAGATGTACCTGCGTTCATGCACAACCAAATTTGATACCTCGTATTACCAGCATGAGATCCTTGAACCCCTCTCGCTCCAGTCCATCCTCCAATCCCCCGTTGACACCCTGAGCGGGGGAGAGCTCCAGCGAGTGGCTATTGCAGCCTGCCTTTCGCGCGATGCCGACCTCTATATTCTTGACGAACCAAGTGCTCACCTTGACGTGGAACAGCGTGTGAAAGTAACAAGGCTCATCAAACGCCATGCAGAGGGAAAAGCGGTGGCGATCCTCGTCATTGACCACGATATCTACCTCATCGATATGATCAGCGAGCGCATCCTTGTCTTTGAGGGCGAACCCGGCATTGCCGGTACCGCGGCAGGTCCCTTTGAGATGCGGGACGGCATGAACCGGTTTTTAAAAGCGCTGGATGTAACCTTCCGGCGCGATCAGACCGGCCGGCCCCGGATTAACAAGCCCAACTCCTTCCTGGACAGGGACCAGAAGAGCCGGGGAGAATACTACTATTATGCGGCAGAGGACGAATAGGTCCGCAGAAGCACTTGCACTAAGTATTCTTTAGCGGGAATGAGGTAAAAAGCCGAAGATCCCGCCAAGAAAAGTTCTGATATTGTCGATAAACGAGGGACCGGGCGCTGGGGTCGCCGTTATCACCGGTTCCGTAGTCGGGATGCTGGTGGGCGGGACCGGTGTTGGCGTCGGGGTCATGGTTTCAACCGATATCGGGGGAGCGGTTGAGATATCCCCGGTATAATATCCGACAACATCCATGGTGGAGAACCAGAGGCGGTCCCGGGCATCGACAAAAACCATCTTGACGTTGTGCGCGGCACTACCAAATCCTTCAAACGTTCCCAGATGTCGGGTGACTGCCCCGTTCTGCCATACATAGATGCCGTTTTCCGTTGCCACATAAACCGCCCCTCCCGGGCCGGCTGCCACATCGTCAATGATATACGGCCCCCCGTAGAAATCACCAGATGAGAGAACCGGGGTAAATCCCCCGGCCTGACTGTAGTGAGCCACATCTGTTTCATTAAAGAAGTACGCCCCGCCCAGCGGATCTTTCCTGACGTGGCCAAGCAGGCCATAGGGATCGTCCCGATCCTGGATCCGGGTAAATACGATTGTGTTGTTGGCTTCGCTCACGGCCCAGAGACCTTCTTTGAGGGTTCCCACAAGAAGGGTGTCTGAGGCTGAGTCAAGGGTCATGCTGTCAGCCTCGTAAAACCCCGGGCCCCCGGGAGAGTACGGGGCATACCAGGTCCATGTTTCGTTATAGTACCGGCTCAGGCCGGAGTTCCCTGTAGCGATCCACATCCCATCATTCCAGCGCTGCAGAGCCCGTATTTGGAGGCTCTTTAAGAGCTGCTGGTCAGTGATCAATTGGTAAGTACGGCCATCGTAGATCTGGATCCCACCAGCGTAGCCTATCCAGAGATGGCCGGAACTGTCATAAGCGAGTGCTGTAACAAAATTATCTAAAAGACCTTCAGAAAGATTGCTCCGATCGATATGCCGGGTGCTCCACGTACCATCGTAGCTCGAAAGGCCCAGAGGGGTTCCCAGCAGGACTTCTCCCTGCAGGCCGTTGATAATGGCATTTACCTGTGTGGACGGGACAGAATCGGAGGCAGGGCGAAACAGGGTGATATTTGAAGAATATTCCTGCCCGGCAGCACCGGTACCCACCGCCCCGGCTCCTGAAACAACCGGAACCAGACCGCAAAGGATGATTAGGATAAGAAGGAAATATTCAGATCTCATGGGCGGCGCCATCAGCGCTCCTGACCGTCACTTTCCCGCCCTCGTCCGGGTAAAATGCCACGGTCCGACCTGCCTTCCCGCCCACTTCCTCAGCATGAAGGCGGAGATTGTGCTCGGCAAGGACAGCTCGCACACGCTCTGCATTTCTTTCGCCAATATTGAGATTATTGCCAAAATATTCAAACATGCAGGCCCCGCCCGCCATCTTGACCACGAGAGATGACCGACGGGATCCTTTTTCCACCAGTTTGCTGATGAGAAGGGGTATGGCGGTATCCGCATATTTCCCCGGCCGGTCAGTACGCCCCGAACTGTCCGGTAACATAATATGGACCATAGCCCCGATGCGAAGATCGCGGTCATACAGGGTCAGGCCAATGCATGAGCCAAGACCGATCGTCATCATCGGCCCTGAACCTACGTGGTACTCGCCTATACCAATCATTACGGGCGTTTTTATCTGGGGGGCGGCTGGGTCAGTCATTCCTTGTCAGATACGGTTCAGCTGGGATTCATCAGGTTTTCCAGGCGGTCGACAAATGTCTGGAGCATGCTTGATTCCGGCATCATGATGATGTCGCTGTCAATCCGGTGCTCCGCGCACATGAGCTCGGTGGAGAAGAGCATGACTTCATCGATCTCTTCCTGCATCTGGGCAATAAGCGACTCCATGGCGGCATGCGCCATATCAATGGTTAGTGACGGAGGGGAGGGGAGCATGACCAGGCCCAGAAGTTCAGCGGTTGCGTCAAGAAAGGCAGATGCCATGATGTTTCCGACTTCAAGCAGCGCACTTTCGTCCATGTCGTTGAGGGATCGATCCGGATCGGTCAGGCCGAGCATAGTATTGGTCAGGCGGACTGCAGAAGCTCTCGAGATATAGAAGATGATATACCCGCCATGCGGGATCTCACCCTGCAGTTCAAAAACCACGAGCGCAGCCGGTTCCTCCCCGATATGCTCTGCCAGCTGTGCAACGTCCACGACCTTGATCTTGGGGACGCTCATCTCCACCGTACTCGAAAGCATCTGGGAAAGGGTGGTAGCGGCGTGCGCAGCCCCGATGTTTCCCAGTTCCTGCATTGCATCTATCTGAACTGACGATAACTTCATGGTTGGTTCATTCCTGCATCGTATTTACATCAAGCACCGGCACCACATCCCCATCCCCCAGAATGGTGACCCCGCTGATACCTTTAGTGGTCCCGATAAAACTGCTCAACGGCTTTACCACAACTTCCTGTTTCCCTTCAACAGCGTCAACCGGGATACAGCATTTCCGTTTCTGGTACTGGACGACAATGAGGATCTCGCACCGGTCCGAGCTCCCGACCATCTCATCAAGCCTGAGGATCTGGAGCACTTCATCCCTGATAAGCGTCACATCGCCTTTACCGATATGGTGCATGGTATCTTTCCTGAAATTGGCTACCTCCACAATGCTGCTGATGGGGATTGCAAGGCGCCGGCCATTGAGCCGCACTATCATGACATCAACAATCGCCATGGTGGGTGGGAGGAGGAGCTCAAACGTGCTTCCCTGGCCGGGCGTTGTCTCAACCTTGATGGTGCCCTTAAGAGACTCGATTGACCGTTTCACCACATCCAGCCCCACCCCCCTTCCCGAGATATCCGTGATGGTATCCGCAGTGGAGAAGCCTGGCTGGAAGAGCAGGTCGATCGCCTCGTCCGTGGAAAGGGTTGCCGCTGTCTCGGCGGTGATAAGTCCCTTTTCTATGGCTTTCTTTTTTACCTTCTCGACATTGATACCGGCACCATCGTCGGTTAGTTTGATAATGACATTGTCACGGTCGCGGTAGGCGCTCAGCTTTACCAGACCTTTTGCGGGCTTGCCAGCCTCCACCCGTACCGCCGGGTCCTCTATCCCATGGTTTACGGCATTTCGTATCAGGTGCAGGAGCGGATCGTTAAGCCCGTCCATCACACTCCGGTCGAGTTCCGTCTCCCCACCTTCCATGATAAATTCGACTTCCTTATGGTCATACTGCGCCACATCGCGCACGACCCGGGGGAGGCGGTTGAAGATATGCGAGAGAGGGATCATCCGGATCATCATCATGAGGCTCTGGAGCTCGGAGACCGATCGCTCGACCATGCTAATCGCCTCGTCCATCTCTTTTATTTTCTTCTCCTCAGCGATCTGCTTGAGCCGGCCCCGGTTGATCACGAGATCCTCGACCAGGTTCATGATGTGATCGAGCTGGGCAATATCC
>Ga0181520_10011551_pt1 | contig 11576 bp, 12 predicted proteins | sample PEATcosm2014_Bin_29_FD_132451 | JGI IMG/M metagenome (GOLD analysis project Ga0181520, IMG submission 132451) | Peatland microbial communities from MTU Mesocosm Facility, Houghton, MI, USA - PEATcosm2014_Bin02_30_metaG | ecosystem: Environmental > Terrestrial > Soil > Wetlands > Peat | place...
AGGCTCGCCTCCTGTCGCAAGAGAATCGAGAATGCCTTGTTTCCTATCACGTAAAGCAGCAAGGCTTGATTCCGTTCGCGCCGTCGCTGTCGTGTAGTCGGGCGGAATAACTTTGAGACGAGATACCAGGGCAGAGATTTCGGTGTCTATGGATGCGAGTTCCACCTCTTCAGCGAGATAGGCGGGTGAAGAACGAACTTCGTCCTGTGTGATCGAGAGGAACGAGCCCTCCGACCTCTCGATCACCTGGAGGCTCGCCCCGAGGCTCGCGATCGCGGAGAGGATGATGAGGGCGAACGCGTAGATACGGTAGGTGCCACCCTTCCGCCAAGCGAGGATCTTCGCGCCCTCAAGAGCGACAGAGACCACCCCGAGGAGGACCTTGCTCAAGATGTTACCGTCGCCTAGAGAAAGAAGTAGGACGCATGTCAGGGTTGCCGAGACTGCCCATAAGAGGAATCCGAAGAACAGGCGGAGGTTGGATTCCAGAGTGGAAGGGAAAGCGGCTTGCATAGACGGTCCTCGCTTAGGGTGGTGGTGGGATATCCATAGGAGTAGCAGGGAACAACAGGCGAGCGCAGATTCTCGTAAACGCTTGAACATAAGAAAACCCCGCTAGGAACGAACCCTAGCGGGGCGGGCGGAGAATACAACTGCGCGAAGATCGGTTTACTTCGGCGCGGTATTATCGAATGGTATTGGCAGTGCTCTCACGAGCAGTGATTACTCTTCTTCAACGGACCCAGTTCCGATTTCGACCTGCTTCTCGAAATCGGGCATCGCGATGGAACCATTTAGCATTGCAAGGATAGTGGACTGCGGAAAGAAGTAGTCATAGACCGTTCCATCAGGCTGCGGGGCGCCGAGGATGAGGAGCTGGGTTTCGTCCTTCATCTTCACAAGGCCCTGGGTGAACGCATAGCCGAAGACCATGGCGTAGGTTTGCTGCATGGAGGCAGTGTCCATGTTCTTCCTGGGGAAATTGAGTACCACGCAGACACTGCCTTTCTTGGTGTTGAATACCAGCAGGTTGTTCTTGAGCATGGTGGTAAGCGCCTGGTACTTCGGGGTGTCCTTCCGCATGTTATCGATCATCCCGATCATTCCAACGACGAGGAAGTCGGCGTTGCCCTTCTCAATCTCGGCCATGGTTCCGATGCGTTTGGCTTGGGAAAATGCGGTGGTAGCGACGAAGGCGAAAGCGACAAGGCACAGGATGAAGCGCTTCATAGGGACTCCTTCATGAGAGGTTTGAACTATGTGGCCGCATAGTAGGCCCTCGAAGCGTCAAAAGCTGGCGGTGTAGGGCCAGCTATAGAAATAGAGAGTTGAACGAAAGCATTGAACGCGATCGACATGGAGAAAGCCCCTCATAATCGAAATGACGCGCGATCCTCTTACGCGTTGGAACGGATCGTCCTCACCTCTCGGACGGAAGTCCCGAAACCCTCTTGGGCGACGGCCGGCGGTTACTGCAATCGCCTGGTGGTCACTGCGACCACGTTGTGAATGCGGTGTACGAGCGCCCTCAGGGAAGAAATGGGCCGATCAAAATGTGCGTCTGGCGTGCTTGAACATTAGGGCGACGAAAGGGAGCCCGAGTAGAGGTTGGCGAGCTTGAGGGCTTCCTCTCGGAGGGCATCACGGAGAGTAGGCGGCGAGAGGATCTCGGCGCCCGAACCGAAGGACAGGAGCCACCGCAGAAGGTCGCGGGTGCCCGAGGTAGAAAGCGTGAGCGTACAGGAGCCGTCGGGGTCATCGATGATGGATTGGTCGTCAGACCAGTGGCGCTCGCGCACGAAGGGGGCGTCCTGGGGCGAGAAGCGAATCGAGGCGGTGACGGGATCGTCGAGGGTGAGGTCGAAGGCGGATGCGAGGAGAGCTTCGGCGTCGAAGTCCTGGGGGTAGGCGAAGCTCGTGTCGAGGAGCTTGGCCGTGCGTATGCGATCCACGGCGAGGATGCGGATGATGTCGTGCTTCGGGAGCCTGACGAAGATGTAGAGGCCGCCGCGGTGCTCGAAGAGCTTCAAAGGGTGGACCGCGTAGGACTTGGCGACCGTGGTGCCGGGCGAGCTGTAGGTGATGTGGAGAACCCGGAGCTGTTCGAGGCCATCGAGGAGAATATCCAAGATGGCGTCGTGGCCCGCGTAGGATTTCAGGCCATTGGGCGAGCAAGTGAAGAGCGACGAGAGCGGCATCGCGGTACGGCTGCCCGAAACCGTGGACACAGGAGACGGTAGGAGCGCGGCGAGCTTGGCCTTAAGGGAGGAGAGGTCACGCTCGACCTCGGAGTCAGCGAAGATCGCGTCACGGGCGAGGAGGAAATAGAGAAAGAGGGACTCGCGTGGGGTGAGCGCGACTTGCGGTATGGCGAGATTCGGAAGCTTGCGGACGAAGGATTCGAGGAGGTAGTGGCGGGTCTCGCCGCCGAAGGAATCGCGCTCGTCGGTGATGGGAAAGCCGAGGTCGGAGAGCGTGGAGAGGAGCCGGAAGACCGAGCGAGACGAGAGGCCGAGGTGGGATGCAAGCTCTTTGTTCGATGCGCCTTGCGGGCGAGCGAGGAGGTCGATGGCGCGAAGGATCTTTGAGATGTTGCGGCCGTAGGTGCTGAACGAGTACGCCATAGGGAGCCTCCACAGGATGAGCGCCGACAGCGTGCACGGGGGTAGTGACAATACCTGGCGGTCTAGGGCGGGATGTGGAGATGAATAGGCTCCGGGGGCGCGGGGGCGAACACGATAGGCCTTCAGCGAGTCAGGTCGTAGTGGTCGTCGTGCTCTAAGTCCGTCGTATCGGTGGGAAGGTAGAAGTACAGGCGAACGAGGTCAGCATGGCGTGGCTGAAGCCAGGAGCCGACATAGACCTTGAAGCGGCCCGAGGGGATGTGGAAGGAAACGCGGCCTCGGGGGACGGCACAGTAGTCGTCACGAAGAACGTGGGAGAGGCCTGCGGTCCGAAGGAAGCCTTCGCGATTGAGATGTTCCCAGTAATCGAAATGGGACGTCGGGTTGATGCGGTAGTCGCCGTAGAGCTCGCCCTCGGCCACGGGGAGCGTGGAACCGCAGAGGATGCCGGATAGGTCGGGTTTGAGCCAGAAGATGCCGACCTGGGGGACGGCGAGGTCGTCGAAGCTGGATGCGTTGGACATGGTGAGCCTCCGGGAAATAGGCGACGACAGCGTAGAGGATCGAGGTGACGACTACGGGCGGGGATAGAAAGCCTGAAAACATTTGGAGGGTCGGAGGTAGGCGGCTCGTCTGGGGTGCTTGAACGGTCAGCGGAATGTGCGAGTCAGGAATGCGCGCGAAGATGCGATGTCTACGGAGACTGCGAGACAGGGAAGCGCGCCGTCTCGGGTGCTTGAACTGGGTAAATGTGGCGAGGTGGCCGGTCAACCAAGCCCGATAAATGGCTCTGAGACGTCGATAGATCGTCTGGAGCGCTTCCGATAGGTACAGTCCATATCTTTTCTTGCTGAAACACCGTGTGTGTAAAGAGGATCACAAGGGCGGGCCCGTCGGATGTGCGGAGCGGGCGAGGAGGACAAGGGACGGGACCGTCTGGACTGTTTGAAAACCGGGGAACAGAGGTTAAGGGCCTCGGGAGCGAAAGGACAACAGCAGGGCCTTGGGATCGACGTCCAGTCGGGGAAGGTCACGCCAGTAGGAGAGAGCCGGTGTCGTCGAAGAGAGCTCAGGCACCACGGCGACAGTGATCTTGTTACTGTTGGCGGCCTCGGTAGCACGGGCGGCCTCGCGGGCGGAGGCTAAGGAGCCGACGTGGTTCTGGACCCAGTAGCCACTGACGAGGGAACCGGCCTGCTCGATGACATTGAGCAAGGTGAACCGCATAGCACACTCCTTCAACTAGTCCTCATCGACGAGCATTGCGGTAATAACTGGCTCACCGTCGTCGCCGAGGCCACAGATGGCCTTAAGGGCGATACTGACCGGCGTAGAGCCAGCGGACATCAGAAAGAGGACCTTGAAGAGGATGATGTCGGTGTCGCGGGCCTTGGCGATCGCGAAGCGGAGGACGAATAAGAGATCCCACAGACGACCGGCGATAGACTGGCCCTCGGCAACGAGGTCGAGTGCAGGAACGACGTAGGAGTGATAGAGCGTTTCCGTGAGCGCCACGGGGAATACAAAGCCAGCCTCCCGCGCGAGATCAGAAGCGTCAACGAGGACGCCGTCGGCAAGGGCTTGCTGACGCGTGTAGCTGTAAATGAGCTCGCCAAATAGGGAATCGAGATCAGAAGGCATTGGCGGCCTCCCCAGGTATGAGCTTCGGAGTTGCAGCGGGCCTTGGTTCGATGTGCTCCGCGAGGATGCATAGGCGGAAAGAGCCAGAGACTGCCGTGGCTTCGACGTCTTGCGCGAGGCGCCCAACAGCGCGGACGACAGAGCCCTTGGTGAGGATCTGGGAGCAGCGGAGCGCAAGGCGGCCGTAGGTAACTACCGGGACAGAGGCGGCTTCGGGTTCGGAGCCGATGGAAAAGATGCATCGGTCTGGTTCGTTGTCAGAGGTAGCGCGGGAGAGAATTGGGGTGTCGAGTAGGACGCCCTCGATAAGGATCGAGTTGAGATTGCGCATGATGGACTCCTTATGAACTGGGCTTGAGGTAGAGGGAGTCGCGGCCAAGCTCGGCCTCGACACCGGGCACGGCCTCACCATCGGTGAAGATTAGGGAACGGATAGAAGAGAGGCTGATCGTCTTCTTGGTGACGATAGCGGCCGGATGATGGGATTCGAGGTAGGCCATGGCCGCCGCTTTATCGAGTACCGAGACGTGATCGGGGGACTTCCGCAGGCTGGCCGAGGCCGTAGGAAGGTGGAGCGTCCGAGAGCGAGAGCGCGTGCGGGAAAGCTCGGCCTCGATGTAAGGCTTGAGGAGTAGGGACAGGTAGGCGGCTGAGGCCTCGTCGTGAGCGTTTGAATCTGAAAGCCAAGCATCGATGCGGGCCTTGTAGGTGCTGGCTAGCTCGGCGCGCTCAGCCATGCGGGCCTGGGCTGCGAGGACCTTAGCGGCCGCCCATGAAGCGCTCGAGATGTCGGCGATCTTGAACGGCGCGGCTGCCTGGGCCTCCGTACCTTCGGCGGGCGGAGTAGACGGGATGTCGATGTCCGTGAAGAGAAGGTCAGCGAGGGTGGGCGTGGAGCTGCTGGCCGGCGCCAGCGCGGCCTCAGAGCTGGGGGCAAGATCAGCGAGAGGATCGAGTGGAAGAGGAGTAGACGGGAGCGGAGCAGGAACGGCATCGCCGGTGAGCTTGTCGGGCGAAGCCTGACGGGCTGGCCTGTCGAGGGCGACGGTAGAGGACATACAGGGCCTCCGAGTGGATGAGGATAGCGGCCTGGGCCTGCCCACGGGACAGGCCACGATGGCTGCATGCGTAGAAATAGCGGCCGAGGCCACCAATAGGAACTTGATGGGAGTTAGGCGATCGACGGCTAGGACGGGGACATGCACGGCCGAGGCCGGAGGCCCTGGCGGGCGCGGTCTCGGATGTTTGAAGAGCGGATGGGAACGGGTGGTGGATATAAAGGTGGGCAGGGAAGCGGAAGATAGGTAGGTGGATATTGGTATGAAGGTATGGGGGTATTCTCTGTATTATATATATATCCACCGGAGAGGGAATCAATGAATAACTACTAAGTCGAGAAGACACCTTTACAATCGCAACTGTAGACAAGAGGCAGGATCAACCTCAAAAATTTTCAGTGAGGCGCCAGCGCGGCTAGATGGGACCATGGATGTCCTGGTAGTAGTCGTCATCGAGGAATGGATACGCAAAGCCGTCACAGTGTGGCAGGATTGCGGAGCGCGAGCCGAGCAGTATTCCGCTCGCGAGCCTTGTCGGCGCGGGCGAGAGCCTTGCATATTCGACGAGAAGAACGAGATGAAGCACACCCGCCACTTTGGTGCTTGAATGCTGCCATATCGAGGAAGTCGTAGCCGTCGCGATGAAGACCGAGTCTACGCATGAGTGCCTCCGGTAGAGGATTGGAAGGCTAATCGAACTTCGCTGGATCGAGGAGCCCGTGCTCAACAAAGCTATAGTAGCCGTCTTTGGAAATAATAACGTGATCAAGCAAGGCAATTCCGAGAACCTCCGATGCCTGCCTGAGCCGGACCGTTATGTCCCTGTCTTCCGCCGATGGATCGAGTCTGCCTGATGGATGGTTATGACTTATTATGATCGCGCATGCATTCTGGACTATTGCCGGATAGAATACTTCTCTTGGATGTACAACTGTTCGGTTGACCAACCCAATGGATATCAGGTTAGCCTTGATCACCTGGTGTGCTCCATCCAAGGTCAATACCACAAACCTTTCGGTCCGAGCAGTCGAATAGCGCTTGAGGACAGTGAAGATGTCGGAAGGGCAAGAGACCTTATAGGGTGTTCGGCTTGAACGAACGCTGAGGATATCGTACTGCATGTATTGGCTCCTGCAATATCAATAGGAGCCAAGCCGCTGATAATGAAATCGATTGAATAGTATCGACTGAAAACATTTGGATGATGGCCTGTGCTGTGGTAACGATCTATTGCTGAAGATCTCGAATGTAATAGCCCCAGGGCAATGCTCCTGGGGCTTCTAGGTGCTTACGCCGCAAGGTTATGCGGAATAATATCGCTGTCGAGAGAATCATCTTCCGGGGGAAGCCCCCTCCGAGTGCGAAATGGATGACTCTGGGCGTCTGTCGGCGGCGTATCGGAGGGCAGGCCAATCGCGCCGGTCTTCTGTGCGTTGTCATTAGGGAACGCATACAGCATGATCCCTCTCCTATATTCCACGTGGTAACAGCCGTAGGGCTGTGTCCCATTAGGCTACCGGGAGGGAGCGACCCCTCCCGGTGTTTAAGATCAGGCAGCCAGTAGGTCGGGGCTCTCCCCGCCATCTGGCAAGGGTCCAGTTGACTCTTGGCCAGAAGACGTGGGGGCATCGGTACTGGCGATGTCGGTGGAGATAGCCTCCGCCGAGGATTCTGGCACCGATGGCTCGATAGTTATCTGCGCCTCCAGTGCTAGCTCGGCCTGAGCCAGAAGTGTTGCCACTTGGGCCCGTTCGGATTCGGCGAGAATCTCGATCACCTTGACAGTGCGGCCCTGGGCGATGAGGTTATTCACCTCGGCAAGAAGCTCGACAACACGAGCTTCCTTCTTCGCCGAAAGTCGGCGAAGAGAGCCGTGTTCATCGTAGTGGGAGTCCTTGGCGTACTCCGCGAACTCCCTGCTAGACAGGGTCCTGAGCCGAGTTCGAATCAGCTCGACCTGCGAGCCATGATTGGTCATTGCTTGGTCGAGGTATCGGAGTGAAAAAAAACATGTGTCCGTGTCGAAGCCGACCTGGCCCTCGAGGATGCACGGGAAGCGAAGGAGATTACGGCCGATACGGAGAAGGTCGCGGAGCTCCTCGCCAATCCCAAGCACCTCGCGGGCGTAGAGCGCGAAAGAGTTGTACTTGTTGTGCCACTTCGCATAGAAAAAGGGTTCGTCGCGGAGGCGAGCGACGAGGATGGCGAGGGTACGCCGATTGACGGCCATGCCCGCGAAGCTCCGCCTGATGTAGTCCTCGATGTCGATGGCCACGCGACTCTTCAGGATGCCGTCTTCCGCGCTGAGCGCGTTCTCTTCGCGGAAATGCAGTCGGTTGGCCTCGTCAATGGAGGTTCGCCACTCGGCGAGGCCGGACTGAACACTGGCAAGAGCATCCGGAAGGGTTGAGGAGAGAACGAGGGGGATCCCGCCACGCGCGATGATCCTGCGAAGGTCGAGGTCGAACGGACTCCTCGGGCCTTGCTCCAGGAGCGACGGGATGCCACGGCGAGAAGATGCGTCCACGACCTTCTCCGCTAACCTTTTGGCCTGCCTCGCAGCAGCGCTAGACACCGTCACCGTAACATGGGGCTCGTTGGTGTATTGAAGACGCCGGAATGCCTCGAAGCTGAGGGTCTTAAACCCCCGAAGAGCTTCCTTGGAGCCCCGCGCCTCTCGAACCTTGCCGTACACGGCGAGCTTGGAAAGGGACTTGTTGATGAAGTCATCGTCGACGCCTGGCTCGCCGTCGACGCCAGCGCGGAGCTCTCCGGAAAAGAGCCTATCGCCTTTGCCGACTGAAGCTGAGAAGGCGAACGATGAGGAACACATGCCGATACGGCTATCGACGTTCCGGAGATAGGCGGAGTCAGAGCCGCAGCCATGAATCTGTCGGTTGAGATGGTTCTCCCTTAGCAGATCGCTGCATCGAGCAATCAAGCGCTTGTGGCGGTTGATATCGCGGGACAACTTCGTCGTCTGCATGACGACGAAGTTACGATCTTCGCTGATGAGCGCGATTGCGGCTTCTCCGTCACATGTGAGACCGAGTGACTTCGCGATCTCAGCGAATTGAGGGGAGAGCTTCACGCGCTCCTCTTGTGGCAGGTCCCAGAACTGCCGCTCCAGGGCTTTAGGGACCTTAGCCCAGAGTCCCTTCGAGAAAACCCGTGCCTTCCCACGACGCTTAGTCTTCTTCATGCATGCTCCTTGCTATGTGCTGAGAGCCGGCAACGCCAGCATCGATGATCGAACTCTACTCATCGACGTCGCGAAATATATTGCGTGAGTTTGGGTTGATCAATGCGACCCAGGGCAAACTGTGAAGGACATTGAAGGTAATTGAAGATGGACTAAGTGTAGAGGGCGAAATCTATTGAGTTATCACGTCCTAACATGCAGCGATCGAGTGGAACAACCTAAGCATAGGGAAATCTAGCGCCTTACAACTATCAGTTATAATCATGGCTTCCTCGGCCATTCCTTCGGAACCATCAATATCATCGAAGTACTCATTCAAAGCCGAGAGCAAGATGTTGTCTAAGGGGAAATCGAGCTCATTCTTCTTCGCATAGGCCTGTACATGTGAGGTAAAGAAACTGACCTCTTCCTCAATATCCTTGGCATAGTCGCGATCGATATTCTGAAGTCTGGACTTGTCCTCAGCAGTAAAGTCGCGTTCAATTGTCGCTGCGTAGTCAGGCCTTGGTAGCTTCTTGCCCTGAGATTCAGGGATGCTGATTAGCCCTGCGTGTTGGCAAAGTACTATGCATGTCACGAGTGACTTGCGTAACTTGAGCCAAAGTAGCTGTGCCTCGCCGGAATCGAGCTTTGACCCGCGAAGAATCCAGTTCTTGAGCCTTTGTGAATCGCTCTGTGATAGATAATCCTTCTCCCAAAGCAGCGCAATAAGCTTGTTGATCCGAGAGAGGGTCTGTGGATGTACTCGTTCGTCGAGCGATTCGGTGTTGCTTCTATCCTTAGCGCCCAGGTCATTAGCTGTAACGGAATCAGATACTGCCTTGATAGGCTTATGGACCGCCTTAGCATCATTCGAGTGTGTAGATGACTTTGCTTCTCGCAATCTCCACCACTCGTCAACGCTCTCCTTGCGAAAACGCAGGCCGCCTGGTTTTGTACAGGGAATCCCTTCCTCTTCGTAGTGTTTGTAAAGCCATGAGGAGGAAAAGCCTGTGTATTGGGCCAGCTGTTCGATATTCATAATATCAGGGCTACTTGACTTTGGATCAAGTGGCGCTGGCATGGCTGCAATTAGTGAAGAGAATACAGGTGCGGTGGAAGGCGAGGGTGGCGGCGCAATAACTGGCGCGGTGTGATCAGCGTCGGCGAGTAGCAAGCTTTGGCGCAGAATACCAAGCTCGGTGACCGCCTTATTAAGATCGGAATCATAATCCCAAAACAATTGTGGATCATTGAGATCGTGTTGCTCGGTGATTGCGTGATACTGGCGCCAGCCATCGACCTTGATCTGCTTGAGTTCCTCGATGCCGATATCTATGTAGCCTATCTTGACCTCGAGCACCTTGGCCTTGTCGACTTGGCGCCTTATCCTGGTGAGAAGAGTCTGAATCTCGGGAAGAGGAGGAATGATGGGAAGAGGAGGAATGATCTCTTGTTCTTCCGGAGTCGTCTTGCGGTCACTAAACAGAAGCTTATAGGACTCTGGGTCTGCCATGCTAAGCCTTCCTTGCCTTCTTCATGCTGAGCGCCCGTCGCCCCTTCTCGAGTGTCTCGGGCTGGAGGTGACCGCCATAGCGCGAGAGCATCGAGAGGTCCTTGTGCCGCGTGAGCTTCGCTACTTCGGCTGGAGAAAGTTCACCGGAATCGAGAAGCCTTGTCGTATACGAATGGCGGGCTCCATGCAGAACAAGATTCCTGGCCTTTCTCTTCTCCTCGTCAATGCCGATCGCCCCGAGAGCTCGTTCCCATCCTCTACGTAAAGTAATATCACTAACGGCCTCTTCTCTAGAGGTTCCGGGGAGGACGAAATCATCGGGCTTGGTATAGCCAAGCTTAGTTCTCAGGGTCTGAAGATCCTTGAGAATGGTCTCGATTTCGGGAGCGAGGGGTAAGACTCCCGTAGAGTCTTTCTTGGGTGCCTTGTCGCCATCGAAGCGCACGAAATTGTGCTGCACGTCGATCTGCTTGGTCTCGAGGTCGATGTCGCCCCAGCGCAGACCTCGAATCTCTCCTCGGCGGAGACCCGCGAAGAGGGCGAGAAGAACAGCGGCCTTCTGCCGTATATCGAGGATAGGTGGAGTCTTGTATTCCCCCTTGGCCTTCAACCGGGGGCGGGGACTAATGCTGACCTGCACCTTGCCCGTACCTTCGTTCCACGGCTTAGCGTAGGGGAGGGCAATGATCTTCCTGATCTCGTCCTCGGTGAGGATTCCACGCTCATGGTTGATCCTCTCGGGCAGGACAATTGACTTAAAGTCGAAGGGCGACTCGATGAGACCACGAGACTGCGCCCAGTTGAGGGGTGTCCTGATTGCGTCGATGTTGCGCTTAATAACATCGCGGGACTTACCGGCGCGCCTGAGCTTGCGGACGAAGGCTTCTATCATGGACAAGTGTATATCGTGAAGGGATGTGAGCTTAAAATCGGAGAAGCCCTTGATCGTGGTCCGAACGTAGCTTTTGGATGTCTCGACGTACTCCTGCGAGAGCGGCCTTCCGGCATCCTTGCGCTCGGTGATGTAGTAGCTATTGTCGCTCCAGAACCAGTTCACGAAGTCGTAGACGGACATGTCCGCGAGCTGCTCGTCATCCGCCCGATCGGCCGCGTGAACCTTGTCTCTGGCCTTGACGATGGCGTCGAGGTTGAGATCGGCGAGGAGCTCCGCAATCTTCGGCTTGACTGCCTTCTCCGTCGCCTTGGGTGTCTTCTCGGCTTCGATGCCTGTGGATCGCGTGGCGATGATCTCGCCAGACTCCATGTCGACGAAGCGGACATAAACAATAGGGCGGCCATTGCTGGCCGCCCTAGAGAACGTTGCGTACGTGAAGCGGTTCTTCGAGCTGGTCCGGCGCATTCTTGATCTCCGTTTCAGTAACAGTATCAAGTAACAGTGCCTAAAACCAGTCCCTTACCTCACGTAACTCCTTGTCGGGCTGAGTGGATTTGAACCACCGATCTCTTGGTCCCGAACCAAGCGCGCTAGCCCCTGCGCTACAGCCCGTAAAAAAATCCCGTCGTACGACGGGATAGGCGGGAGCGACGGGGCTTGA
>Ga0181520_10011552_pt1 | contig 11575 bp, 10 predicted proteins | sample PEATcosm2014_Bin_29_FD_132451 | JGI IMG/M metagenome (GOLD analysis project Ga0181520, IMG submission 132451) | Peatland microbial communities from MTU Mesocosm Facility, Houghton, MI, USA - PEATcosm2014_Bin02_30_metaG | ecosystem: Environmental > Terrestrial > Soil > Wetlands > Peat | place...
AATTTCCCCCTGAAAATTGTCGTGGCGCCGACACACCGCGAGCCGGATGGCCTGGCGATGAGTTCGCGCAACAAATTTCTGGATGCCGAACAGCGGGCGCAGGCCGTGATCTTGTTTCACGCCTTGCAGGCGGCGAAAGTGGCGGTGGCCAAAAAAGCCATTGCGGCGGCGCGGCTGAAAAAAGATTTGCAGGGATTCATCACCGCCGCGCCGCTGGCCAGATTGGATTACGTCGAATTTTTTACTCCGGAGACGTTGCAGCCAGTCCGGCAGGTGTCGCGCGGCACACATATGGCGCTGGCGGTCTTCTTCGGGAAAACGCGGTTGATTGACAACGCGCGGCTCTGATTTTCAAGCCGCACTGCTGAGCGGGGCGGGCGCGCTGCTTCGCCTGCGCCACGAGGGCAACCATAGCGCGGTGACTTGGGCTTCGGCAAGACGCCAGAAACTCGCGGGCGAGCCGCCCGCGCTCCGGTTGCACGGCGCCGCTTTGGGTCGCGCCCCCCCCCGCCTTAAAAGTGCCGGTCTTCAGGCATCAATGGCATCAATCACTCCCCACCCGGCCGGTGTGCCGGGCGTCGGCCCGGAACATGGGCCAGGAACTTTTCGCCGGCGCCAATGTCACCGGCGGTTGCAGGGCTTGGACGTACTTTTCGCAACAGAAATAAATCTGGCCCTGGCTGCTGATGACCGGTGATGAAGTGGGATTATTGGTCAGATGTGCCACCCATAACTCGCCACCAGCCGGTTGCCGGGCTGAAAGCTGCTGCCAGGAATCGTTGAAACAGACCGTGCCCAGGGCCACGGCCGGGGTCTCATCTATCCAGTAGGGCGAATCCAAACTCCATACGAGGGCGCCGGCCGGCGAAATAATCAGGGTCTTGTACTGGGCTGCGATAACTATGTTTCCATTCTCCGCCAGCACGGGCGAGCCGTTCCCACCGCTGCCAGTGTGGTAACGCCACTGCTCGGTGCCATCGGCCTTGAGCCGGTAAAGGTTGCCATCGGTCGAACTGAAATAAATGCTGCCGTCGTCGCCAATGGCGGGAGACGAAGTGATTTCCGCTCCGGTCAAAAACGTCCAGCGCGGCTTGCCGCCGGCATCCAACGCGTAAAAGTTTTTGTCATGCGCGCCGAAATAGATGGTGCCATCCGCGGCTATGGCCGGCGAGGAGTCCACGATTCCTGCCACGGGGAATTTCCATTTCAGCGAACCGTCGGGATTCAACGCGTAAAAGTTTTTGTCCCACGAACCGAAATAAATCGTGCCATCGGTGGCGATGGCCGGCGAAGAATCCAGCCAGGCGCCGGTGGTGAATTTCCACTTTAATTTTCCGGCCGGAGTCAGGGCGTAAAACTTGTGGTCGCGGGCGCCAAAATAAATCGTGCCGTCATCCGCAATGGCGGGCGACGACTTGATTTCACGGCCGGCTTGAAACCGCCATTGTTCCTTGCCTTCAGGGGTGATGGCGTAAAGTTTGCCGTCGAAAGAGCCGGCATAAATGGTTCCATCAGGCGCCACCGCCGGGGTGGAGAACGTTTCATTGTCAAAGCCTGCCACGAACGGGAAAGCCCAGAGCCTGGTCGCTTCCTCCTGGGGGGCGGCATGAACGGCCAGGCTAAATAACAGGAAACAGCCGAGCCACGCCCAATGACAGAGTTGGAACGTATTTGCCGTAGTGCATTGCGCATTGCTGCATGAATTCATCCGCGCGAGTAAAGCAGCGTCCCGCCTGCGACGCAAATTCAAAGACAGGTTCGCGCAAACCCGCTGGCTGGCGGTGAGGATGGGAATGGTTTTCAGATTTGGACCTTTGGTTTTCGCAGTTAATCGAGTGTCTGTCGGTAACGTTTGATGCCAATCACCAGCATCACCAGCAGGAACAAGGCGATGGGCCACAGGTCCGGTGCGCACTCCGCCAGACCGTTGCCCTTGAGCAGAATGCCGCGCACCACGCGGAGGAAATGCGTGAGCGGCAGGCATTCGCCAACGTCCTGCGCCCAGCCGGGCATCCCGCGAAACGGAAACATGTAGCCGGACAGCAGCAGCGACGGCAGGAAAAAGAAGAACGCCATCTGCACCGCCTGCAACTGGTTTTTGGCGATGGTCGAAAACGTGATGCCCACCGCCAAATTAGCCACGATAAACAGGAACGTGAGCACCACCAACAGCGGCACGCTGCCGATGAACGGCACGTCGAATAAAAACTTCGCCGCCAGCAGCACCAAAAGCACCTGCACATAACCCACCATGATATAAGGCACAATCTTGCCCACGATGACCTCGCCCGGATGCGCCGGCGTGGAGAGCAGGTTTTCCATGGTGCCACGCTCGCGCTCGCGGGTGATGGCCAGGCCGGTAATGATGATCATCGTCATGGTCAGCATCACACCCATGAGACCGGGCACAATGTTATATTGGCTGATGCTTTCAGGATTGTAATGCTGGTGCGTGACGAGGTTGAACGGCGGCGCACCCGACTGCAGCCGGGTGAGCGGGCCGGTCAAATCGCGGTTGATCACGGAGGTGGCCAGTTGGTTCACCGCTGCCATCGCGAATCCCACGGCGGACGGGTCGGTGGCGTCGGCTTCCAGGAGCAGGTCGGGCTTTTCGCCGCGCAGGAGTTTGCGGGAGAAATCCACCGGCACGGTCACGGCAAACTGGACCTTGCCTTCCGCCAGCCATTCGTGAATTTCCGCCGCGCTGTGCGCTTCGCTCGTGATGTCGAAATAACTGCTGTTGGCCAGGCCCCAGACGATTGTCCGTGAAAACGGGCTGTTGTCCGCCGCATAGACCGCCGTGGGCAGATGTTTGGGGTTGGAATTGATGGCGTAGCCGAAGAGAATGAGCTGCAGCATCGGAATGCCGACCATCATGCCAAATGTCAGCCGGTCGCGCCGCATCTGGATGAATTCCTTCACGACGACGGCCCAAAAACGCCACAAATTGAACTCCGGTGTTTTCATGCCCGGTTCATTTTACGTCAACTTGCGGTTGCAGTCGCTGCGCAAAACGGCGCAGCAGCCTGTTCGCGGGGACTTCGACGTAATGGTACGTCAATAAAGCGAGCCCAGCCAAAGCACCAACCGTGACAAGAAAAATAAGGACTCGAAGCAACATGGATTCCGGCACTCGTTGCCAGAAGAACAAAAGATAGCTTCGCCGAACCAGAAAATGAGTCATATAAAGCGAATAGGAAGCCAAACCTCCAGCCACCACCAGCTTCGTGGACAGCAGCCGCGACAGAAAACCACGTTCCCAGGAAAGTCCGAAGATCAACAGCACAAAGGCGGCATACAAAACACAAACCGGCAGCCATTTATTAAGCAACACATAGGCTACAAACAGCAGCAGGCCACCAACGACAATTGCTTCAGCGGGCGGGTTTTTAACCAGTGAATGAATTTGATATAGAGCGCTCCCGGCCAAAAAAAAGAAATAAATGGTCCCACAATCTCCGCAATACTTTACCATGGGAAGACAGGATTGCAGAATCAAAAACAGCGTTATCAGGACCGCCAGCATCCGCCATGATCGAATCCGCTTAAAAAAAATAAATGCCAGCGGAAACAGGACGATATAAGCAAACCATTCCACACTCAACGTCCATGCGGGCGCATTCCAGAGAAAGGGGGCCGGGCGCCAGTGCTGGCGAATAAATACAGGAAGCCAGTACCGAACCATGAACAGTTCTTCGAGGAAAGCTTTAAGAATATCCCCTTTTAGGGTGTAAACATTCTGGCCCAGAGGGAAAGCATCCTGGCCCATAACCAGGAAAAGCAGGGTCAGACAATGAACCGGCCACACCCGGGCGAATCTTAAAAAAATAAATTGGGGATGCCGCGACAAGGAATAGGAAGCAAAATAGTTATGGCTCAGGATGAATCCGCTTAAAATAAAAAAGAGACTCACCGCATGATAACCAAGGTTGGAAAAGGGAGATAGCCAGGGGGAGAGAAACGGGAACAGCAGGTACAGAAGGTATTGGAAATGAAACGACACGACCCAGGTTGCCGCGAAAAAACGGAGTCCGGTCAGCGGTAGAATGTGCTTGGTTTGCATAATGCCCTAGGAAAAGTTATCCGCCGCCGTTTCCATCAGGCTGATGAACACATCTTCCAGGCCTGGTTCAATTTTCGTCCAGCGATGTTCGTTGGCGCGGAACGGTTTCACACTCGCCTCCAGCTTTTCTGCGTCCCGCCCGCTGACGTGGAGCGTGGTGCCGAAGGCGACCACCTGTTCCACGCCGGGCAGCCCGCGGATTTTGTCCGCCAGCGCAAAGAGATTTTCGCCGGCAACTTCCCACGTGGTCAGCCCGCCCGCATGGATCACCTCAGCCACCGTGCCACGTGCGAGCAGATTGCCATAGGCGATGTAAGCGAGCCGGTGGCAGCGCGACGCCTCGTCCATGTAATGCGTGGTGATGAGCACCGTCAGGCCGCCTGCCGCGAGCTTGTGGATCTCCTCCCAGAAATCGCGCCGCGCCTTCGGGTCCACGCCCGCCGTCGGTTCGTCGAGCAGAAGCAATTGCGGTTCGTGAATCAGACACGCCGCCAGCGCGAGCCGCTGTTTCCAGCCGCCGGACAAGGTGCCTGCAAGCTGCCGGCGCCGCTCCACCATGCCGAGCCGCTCCAGGCTTTTTTCCACGGCGGCCTTGCGCCGGGGCATGCCGTACAGCCGGGCGATAAAATCCAGGTTTTCGGCAATCGTCAAATCCTCGTAGAAACTGAACCGCTGGGTCATATAGCCGACGCGCATTTTGATGGCAGCGGATTCGCGGCGGAAATCAAAGCCGAGGCACTGGCCGCTGCCACCGTCCGGTGTGAGCAGGCCGCAGAGCATCCGCAGAAAGGTGGTCTTGCCGCTGCCATTCGGGCCGAGAAAACCGTAAATCTCGCCGGGCCGCACCTGCATGGCGATGTCGTTGACGACCGTGCGCGCGCCGAATTTCTTCGTGACGCCGCGCACGTCTATCGCCAGGTCGGTTGCGGTCATAACAATTTTTGTGATGCAGATGCGTGAAAAACGCCGCGCAAAAAATTCACGCATTCCGCATCACGTTTCATTTCAGCTCCACATCCACCGGTTGTCCCGGCCGCAAATCTGCCGTGTCTGCCGGGGAAAATTTCGCCTCGATCATGAACACGAGATTCGCCCGCGTCTCGCGGCTGAAAATCACCGGCGGCGTGTACTCGGCCTGGGTGGAAATGTAATTCACGGTGGCGTTGAGCGGATGCGCCGCGCCGTCGGGTTTCACGGAGACCGTTTCGCCGGTCTTGATTTGCGGCAGCGTTGACTGCGGCACAAAGAAACGCACCTTCAAATTCTCCGGCGGCAGCAGAACCACCACGGGATTTTGCGCCGCGACGTATTCGCCCTGCCGATACAGCGTGTCATGCACCGCCGCGTTCGCCGGCGCAAACTGCTGCTTCTGGTCAAAGGACCACTTCGCCTTGTCAAGCGCGGCGCGCTGCGATTCGACCGCGGCCTGCGCGGCGCGGATGGCGTCGTCGCGTCCGCCCAGTTTGGCAGTTGCCAGGTCCGCCGTGGTCTGGGCGACTTGTGCCTGGTCGGCATCGCGCTGGGCGCGCGCCTGGTCCAGTTCCTCCTTGGAAATTACGTCCGAACCGCCGAGTTGTTCGCGCCGCATCAACTCCGCGGCGGACAATTTCAAACTGGCCCGCGCGCGTTCCAACTGCGCGACGAGCGATTCGATTTCCGTCGGGCGTCTGCCTTTCATCAGGTCATCGAGTTGCGCCCGGGCCTGCGCGAGATTTTTTTCCGCCTGCGCCACGCCGGCGGCTTCCGACTGCCGTTCGAGTTCAAACAGCAACTGCCCGGCCTTGACGGTGTCGCCGCGCGCGACGGCGAGATTCGTCAGCGCACCGCCGAGCGGGGCGGCGACATAGACGTATTCGCCCTCGAGGTAGCCTTGAAAACCGACGGGGGGCTTTTCACCGCAGCCAGCCAGCAGCCCGGCGACCAGCACCACGGGAATGAAGCGCAGTAACTTATTCATGCGAAAGCGTCGCGAGGTTAGCATGGCATTGAAAATATACGAGTGAAACGATTTATTCGACTTTTATCCTACCGAATGGTAGGATGCCGGCGTTTATGAAAAAGCTGACGACCTTGTGCCTGTTTTTCGGTTTCCTGTTTGCGGCGGCGGCCGCCGACACCAACACGGCGGCGTGGCTGACGCGGCCACTGTCGCTGGCCGACGCGCTCAACACCGCGCTGGAGCAAAATGCCACCATCCTCGAAGCGCAGAACGATCTGGAAGCCTCGCAGGGCATTGTGATCCAAACACGCGCGGTGGCGCTGCCTTCGGTGAAGGCCACCGGACAATATGCGGACGAGGAACTCACGCTGTTGCAGGAAATTCCCGGCTTTGCCTTCCCGGTGCCACATCAAAACTGGAGTTCCGGCATCCAGATCGTGCAATCCGTTTACATGGGCGGCCGCATGGTGGCGGCGTTCCGGGCGGCGGACGCCACCAAACAACAAGCCATCGCCAACTACCAGACTTCCGTAGCAGACACGCTGTTGAACGTGCGCATTGCGTATTACGACGTGCTGCTGGCCTTGCAGCAAATCACCGTTCAGGAAGCCTCGGTGAAGCTTCTGCAAAAAGAACAGGACGACCAGCAACACCGGCTTGACGCCGGCACGGTTCCCAAGTTCAACGTGCTCCGCGCCGAAGTGGCCGTGGCGAACGAACGCCCAACCCTGATCAACGCGCGCAACAGCTATCGCATCGCCAAAAACAATCTGGCCAACCTGCTTGGCTACAATCTGCCGCGCGACGTTTGGGAAGACATCCCCCTCAACCTCACCGATAGTTTCGACACGTCGCCCTACACCGTCAACCTGCCCGACGCCGTCCAGCAGGCCTTGACGCGCCGCACGGAACTGACCTCTTTGCGCAAAGACGTCGAACTGCAGAACCTTAACATTGTCAACGCCAAGTCCGGCTATAAACCTAACGTGCAGGTATTTGCCGGCTACAACTGGCTCAGTTCTGACTACAGCACGGACCCGACGGTTGAGTTCAATGGCTGGAATGCCGGGGCGCAGTTAAATTGGAACCTGTTCGACGGCGCGCTCACCTATGGCAAGGTCAAGCAGGCCAAGGCGCAATACGCCAAGTCCAAGACCACGCTGGAAGACCAACAGCGCCAGATCGAACTGCAAGTGCGCACGGCCTATTCGGACTTCATCCAGGCGCGCGAAACCTTGGAATCGCAGGAGAAGGTGCAGGAGGAAGCCGACGAAGCGTTGCGCGAGGCCAAGGCACGCTCCGAAGCCGGCACCGGCACGCAACTGGACGTGCTCGACGCCGAAACCTCGCTCACGCAGGCGCGTACCACGCAAATCCAGGCGCAACACGACTATGTTACCGCCCGCGCCCGGCTGGAACGCGCCATCGGCATGGACCTGACCCCGATAAAATAGCTCTGGTCTGGCAGGTTCGATTTTCAATGGCGGCTGATCGAGGCGAGGCAGGTGTCCGAAGGTGTCCGAAGATGTCCGATTTGGTCATTTTGGGTCTGATTTGAATTTTTTTAGCAGGATTTGGTGGGATTTGGTGGGATAAATTTCATAAAAGCACCGTTGCGCGGACAGGTTGGTGGCAGTACGTGAACCGCTGAGCGCGCCGTTCGGGACGGTTTCCGAGCTTCAATTCCTGCTGATGCAGCATCACCAGTGGCATTTTGCCATGGAATTCAGGATTGGCAACGGAGCCGCTAACAGAATATGGGATTGGGGAGAGATTTTTAGCCTAAACGCAGAGCTGCGGAGAACGCGGAGAGAGGCAGAGTTTTGAATCACAGCCACTTTCGTCCAGACCATCCTTCAATTTATCCCTTCCATTATATGGCGGCGCTCTGCCTGGACGCCGCTCCAGCGTCTATGCCAAGGCCCAGCCGGGGATGACTTCGTCGTCGAGGGGGGGGAGGGGGGGGTGAGCGAGCAATTTTCTTTCGGCGAGGATGCCGATCATGGCGGCATTGTCGGTACACAGGCCCTTGTCGGCAAGGCGCAGGGTGAGGGCGTGGCGCTGGCAGGCGCGGGCGAGTTCGCGGCGCAGGCCGCTGTTGCAGGTGACGCCGCCGGACGCCGTGATGCAGCTAACGCCTTCGCGTTTGGCGGCGCGGAGGGTTTTTTTCACGAGCACTTCCACAATGGCCGCCTGCACGCTGGCGCAGAGGTCGCGGATTTTCTGCGGATCGTCGAGCAGCGCGGGGTGGTCGCGGATGAAATAGCGCACGGAGGTTTTAAGGCCGCTGAAGCTGAAGTCGTCGGTGGCATCGTGGAGCAGCGGGCGGGGGAAGTCGTAGGCGTCCGGGTTGCCCTGTTCAGCGAGCCGGTCAATGATGGGGCCGGCGGGATAGGGAAGGCCCATGAGCTTGCCGGTTTTGTCGAAACATTCGCCGGCGGCGTCGTCAATCGTGCCGCCGAGGACGCGATGTTTCAACTCGGATTCGACGAGCACGAGCAGGGTGTGTCCGCCGCTGACGATGAGGGAGACGTTGGGCTGAAATTTTGAGAAGGCGGCGGTGAACCGTGGAGACAAGTTGGAGTCGGTCGGAAGCCCGCCCTCCCCATGAACCGGAAGTCCGCCCTCACCCCTGCCCTCTCCCCCAAGAGAGGGGGAAACGCTCCCAGCGTCTTGGCGAAATCGGACATTCGGTTGGTTCAGGGGTTCAAGGCGTGAATTTGTTAGGGGAATTCTCACCCCAGCCCTTTCCTCATTGAGGGGAGAGGGAGGAGCAACGGGCGCCTCGGGTTGAAGCGAGGGAGAAGGAATGAGCGGCTCGCTCTCAATCCACGGTGAATATAAATGGGCTTCGTGATGGTTAATGCCGATAAACGGTTTGTTTAGGGCGAAGGCAACAGCCTGCGCGGCTTTGAAGCCAACGAGCAACGCGATGGCCAGGCCGGGGCCTTGCGTGGCGGCCACGGCGTCAATTTCGAGGGGAACGCCGGGCGACGCCTCTTGGCCGACCGGCAGGTCGGCCCTACCGATGCCGGCCTGGTGCAGGGCGGCTTGGGCGACGGGCAGCAGGTTTTTCAGATGTTCGCGGGCGGCAAGTTCCGGCACCACGCCGCCGTATTCCTGATGGAGTTTGATCTGCGAGGAAACGACGTTGGACAGGACTTTCCCGTCGCGCACCACGGCGGCGCTGGTTTCATCGCAGGAAGTTTCGAGGGCGAGCAGGGTCATTTCGCCGCCATTTTTTGCGGCTTGGGCGAGCTGGTGAGCCGGTCGTAAAGGATAAGCCCCTTGAGCAGGTCTTCGGCGCGGGCCATTTGTTCATCGTGCGAGGCCAGAATGCCGGCGCGGTCTTTTTCGGGGAGGGATTCGAGGCCGCCGGGGGTGCGCTTGACGATTATCGCCGCCTCCTCGGTGTGGGTCAGGGGCACATAAACGTCGGGCGTGATGCCGTGCTGATGAATGACCTTGTGGCTGGGGGTGTAATACTTGGCCACGGTCAGCTTGAGCGCGGAGCCGTCATCCAGCGGGAAGATGGTCTGCACGGAACCTTTGCCGAAGGTCTTCTCACCAAGCACGACGGCGCGGTGATAATCCTGCAAACAGCCGGTGACGATCTCCGCCGCACTGGCGCTGCCGAGGTTCACCAGCACAACGATGGGGATGTTTTTCAATTCATCGCCGGTGCCGCTGGCAAAGTATTTTTCGACCGTATGCCGGCCTTCGGTGGAGACCACAAGCTGGCGGGCAGGCAGGAATTTCTGGCAGACTTCCACGGCCTGGTCCAGCAGGCCGCCGGGATTCCAGCGCAAATCGAGAATCAAACCTTTCAGATGCTCCTGCTTGAGCGTGGCGAGCGCGGCTTCCAGTTCGCTGCCGGTGTTTTCGCCGAACTGCGTGATGCGGACGTAGCCAATCTGGTTTTCGTCGAGCGGGAAAATTTTCAGGCCGTTGATGTCCTTGACCATTTCCATCTGGATGATGGCGCGGGTGAGGATGAATGTTTTGGTCAAGCCCGAGGCGGGCCGCTGGATGGTGAGACTGACGGTGGAACCGGGATCGCCGCGCAGCATTTTCACCACGTCGGGCAGGTCCATTTTGTCCACGCTTTTGCCCTCGACCTTGGTGATGCGGTCGCCGCTCAAGATGCCGGCGCGGGCGCCGGGGGTGTCGTCCATCGGCGCGATGACGGTCATCTGGCCGTCTTTCATGCCGACCATCAGGCCGACGCCGCCGAACTGGCCTTCGGTGTCATCCTGCAATTCCTGGTAGGAATCGGCATCGAGAAATTCGCTGTGCGGATCGAGCCGGGCCACGGCGCCCTTGAGGGCGGAATAGACCAACTGGCGATAGGTCAAGTCCTTGCCGTCCACGTATTCGCTGTGAATTTTCTGGAGGGCGTCGTTGAAAATGTCCAGGCTGGCCTGCGCAGTGTCGCTGTTATTGGTCGTGCGGGCGGCGTTTAAATAAACATTCGCGCCCAGCGCCAGGTTGAGCACCAGCGCCACCAGCACCAGGCCAAAAATCAAACTTCGTTTCATGCTACAATTTTTACGCCATCATGCGGCCAACTGCAATAGCGATTCGATAAATGGCAGATCTGCCGGCACCGTGACCTTGGGGTTGGGCGAGGCACTTTTGACCAGCCGGACGGGCTGGCCAATGAGTTCGCACGCGGCGGTATCGTCGGTGAAAACCAGGTTTTGGGCGCGCGCCATCTCGATGGCGCGGCGGATGACTGCCACCCGAAAGGTCTGGGGCGTCTGCACGAACCACAATTTCGAGCGGTCCACGGTGCGCGAAATGGTCTGGCCGTCATCGGTTTCCTTGAGGGTGTCGGCCACCGGTTGAGCGGCCACGGCCGCGCCGGTTTCCTGGGCGGCTTGAATGGTGGCCGCGATCAGGTCCGCAGTGGTGCAGGGCCGGGCCGCGTCCTGGATGGCGACAATTTCCGTTTTTGGCGCCAGGGCGGCGAGGCCGTTCCAGACGGAATCCTGACGTTCCGCGCCGCCGACCACGAGGCGGAAAGTTTTTTTAAAGGCGAATCTGGCCGCGAGTTCCGTGAAGTCTTCCGCCATGCCCACGCGCACGACCAGGATGATTTCCTGGATGGAGGGAGCGTCGTTGAATTGTTTCCAGGTATGGGCGACGACGGGCCGGCCGGCGACTTCCAGCCAGAGTTTGTCCACGTTTGCACCCATGCGCGTGCCCTTGCCGGCGGCAACAATGATGGCGGAAGTCATTATTAAAAGGCTAAAGGCTGAAGGCTGAAGGCTAAAGGCGAATCGCCATGAATTTCAGCCTGCAGCCGGCAGCCTTTTTTCAACCGATGCGCCAGACGATGCGGGCTTTGTTCAAGTCGTATTGCGACATTTCCATCTTTACCCGGTCGCCGGAGGTCAGGCGCACGAATTTTTTGCGCATCTTGCCGGAGATGGTCGCCAGCACCTGATGCTTGTTGTCCAGTTCCACCCGGAACATGGTCCCGGCCAGAACCGTCAGGATACGTCCTTCAACTTCAATATGCTCTTCCATGATGGCTTTTCCATGAAAAACAGATCGGCTGCTAGAAAAAG
>Ga0181520_10011553_pt1 | contig 11574 bp, 8 predicted proteins | sample PEATcosm2014_Bin_29_FD_132451 | JGI IMG/M metagenome (GOLD analysis project Ga0181520, IMG submission 132451) | Peatland microbial communities from MTU Mesocosm Facility, Houghton, MI, USA - PEATcosm2014_Bin02_30_metaG | ecosystem: Environmental > Terrestrial > Soil > Wetlands > Peat | place...
GCCTCGTCCCATGCCATCGTATTGGGCGCAATTTCGCGCGCGGAAAAACTCCGAATCTCGCGCCTGAGTTGCTCCTGCTCTTCGGTGAGCACAAATGGATACAACCGGTCCATCGGCTCCAGGTCGAGCTTCATATTCGGGCTCCTTCTCGCTAGGACTGCCATGACCTGCTTTCCCTGTTGGTTGGTAAGATGCCACCGTCCTTACAGCAGTTAAAGCAAATTGAACCGTGCAGGTTCAAGTCTGCAAAACTCCCGGATTGAATCTGGGAATCGCGGGATTCAAGGTGCAGGCCTCAAGCGCGGCAATCAACATCTCTCTCGTTCGAGCCGGGTCGATGATCGCGTCGATCCAAAGACGCGCCGCCCCATAACGCGGATCGGCCTGCGCTTCATAGTCCGCTCGAATCTCGTCGTAGAGAGCTGTCTTCTCTGCCTCCGACACAGTCCTTCCATCTCGCTCCAACTGTTTGGCGCGGACCTCAGCCAGCGTGCCCGCAGCCGCTGCTCCACTCATCACCGCATAGCGCGCCGTCGGCCACGCAAACAGAAACCGCGGTTCGTAGGCCTTGCCGCACATCGCGTAGTGGCCGGCGCCAAAACTGCCACCCACAATCACCGTGATCTTCGGCACTACGCTGGTGCTGACTGCCGAAACCATCTTCGCTCCAGCGCGAATGATCCCCGACCACTCTGCATCTTTGCCCACCATGAACCCATTCACATCGTGCAAAAACACCAGCGGAATCAGGCTTTGATTGCAATCCATGATGAAGCGCGCCGCTTTTTGCGCACCCTCCGTGTAAATCACGCCGCCCACCTCAATTCGCATCGTGCCCGCGGCTGGGCCCATCGCGGGCGTCTGTCTCTGGTTGGTCTTCTGATTGGCGACTATACCGACTGCGCGGCCGCCGATCCATGCGTACCCACAGAGAATCGTTCTGCCAAACTCCGCCTTGTACTCGTCAAATTCGCTGCGGTCAACGATGCGCGCGATCACTTCCCTCATGTCATAGACGTTGCTTGCGCCCGGTTCGGGATTGAGCAATCCATACATTTCTTCTGCGTCAAATCTCGGCGCATCGTGCACGGCATCGAACCCCCGGTGGCGAAAGACTTCTTTAGTTGCCTGACGCTCGCCCCACTTCGCTACTAGCGACCGCAGTCGCGCCAGGCACAAGGGATCGTTAGGCTCCTTGAAATCCACCGTTCCCGAGATCTCTTCATGCATCGCGGCCCCGCCCAGTTCCTCGGCTCCTACTTTTTGTCCAATGGCAGCCTGCACCAGCGACGGCCCGGCCAGAAACAGTCCCGACCCTTCAGTCATCAGCACCGTGTCTGTCATTACGGGCAGGTAAGCACCTCCCGCAACACACATGCCCATGATGGCCGTGATCTGCGGAATCCCCATCGAACTCATCACCGCATTGTTGCGGAAGACCCGTCCAAAATCGTCAGTATCCGGAAACACGTCCTCCTGCAAAGGAAGGAAGACTCCGGCGGAGTCCACAAGATAGATGGTTGGGATGCGGTTTTCCAACGCAATCGTCTGCGCGCGTAGCACCTTCTTCGCGGTCATCGGAAAGAATGCGCCGGCCTTCACCGTAGCGTCATTGGCGATGATCATGCACAGGCGTCCGCTTACCCTTCCCAGCCCTGTTACTACGCCGGCACACGGCGCGCCTCCATATTCCGAATACATTCCGTTCGCCGCCCATAGGCCCAGTTCCATCAACTCTGTTCCTTCATCCAGCAACAGCTTCAGGCGTTCTCTTACGGTCAAGCGCCCTTTCGCGTGCTGCGCCTCCGCAGCTTTTGCGCCGCCACCCAGACGAATCGCGTCCTCTTCCTTGCGGAGTGCAGCCATCAATGTCAGTAGCGCCTCACGGTTCGCTTTCATCCGCGCGACTTGCGGATCGAGCACCGATGGCAAACAGTTCGTAAATTCAAATTCCTTCGACATTCTTTCTCACGATTCAGACAAAAAGGCTTTAAGTCGTCGTTCGGATTACTCGATTCTTTCCACTGCAATGGCCGTCGCTTCCCCGCCGCCAATGCAGAGTGAAGCTACTCCGCGCCTAAGTCCGTATCTCTCAAGCGCCGAAAGCAAGGTCACTATAATCCGTGCGCCCGAGGCGCCTATCGGATGTCCCATGGCACATGCGCCACCGTGAACATTGACCTTGTCGCGCGGAAGTCCCAAATCGCGCATCGCCGCCAAGACCACCACAGCAAACGCCTCGTTGATTTCGAACAGGTCAACCTCGCCGAGCGCCCATCCAGTCTTCCCGGCAAGCATTCGGATCGCGCCGACCGGTGCAGTCGTAAAAAGAGCAGGAACCTGCGCGTACGTAGCATGACCCGCAATGGCCGCCAGCGGTTTGATCTTCCGCAATTCAGCTTCGGAGCGGCGCATCAGTACCAGTGCTGCCGCTCCATCGGAGATAGAACTGGAATTTGCGGCTGTCAAGGTGCCGCCCTCGCGGAATGCCGGCTTGAAACTCGAAATCTTGTCCGCGTTTGCTTTTTGCGGCAGCTCATCCTGACTCACTTTGCGGTCGGTTTTCCCCGACTTCACTGCTACCGGCACAATCTCTGCCGCAAAGCTTCCATCCTCTGCCGCCTTCTGTGCGCGAATCAGCGAGGAAGCTGCAAATTCGTCCTGCGTCTCCCGCGAAAACGAGTAGTTCTGTGCGCAATCTTCAGCGAACGTGCCCATCAACCGGCCCCGCTCGTAGGCGTCTTCAAGCCCGTCGAGAAACATGTGGTCGATTACCCGGCCATGCCCCATGCGATAACCAGCGCGTGCCCGGTCCAGCAGATAAGGCGCATTGGACATGCTCTCCATGCCACCGGCTATGGCAATGCGGGCGCTGCCGGCAACGATCAGATCATGCGCCAGCATGGCGGCCTTCATGCCGGAGCCGCACATCTTGTTAATTGTTGTTGCTCCCGTGGAAACGGCCAGCCCGGCTCCCAGCGCAGCTTGCCGAGCCGGAGCCTGCCCCTGGCCGGCAGGCAGCACGCAACCGAAGAGAACTTCATCCACGGAGTCAAGTGGAATGCCGGCACGCTGCAGACTGGCACGGATCGCAATCGCTCCAAGTTCAGGAGCGGCGAGGTTCTTTAGCTCGCCTTGAAAGGCGCCAATGGGGGTGCGCGCGAAGCCAACGATAACAATGGGATCGTGAACCGCCATTCACTCACCTCGGATCTTCGTCAGCGTGGAGCCATGCGCAGCGCGCCGGATCATGTTGAAGCTCTCACCAGATTGACGCCGAACGCAACCAAAAAGACATCCACCAGATGCACGCCGTCGCGGTCTATAATCTTTCCGGCAAGTGCGATACCGGCGCAACTTACCAAGCGTGTAAGTGGCTAAAGCTCGTGATCCTTGATCTGCATCAAAGTCTTCCTTCGTGGCCAGCAATTCAACTTCAAGCGAAGCATAGCACCGACAGACTGCCTTTGATAACTCATTCAAAATCGGATAAAGGAGATAAGCTCCAGTGAACACACATTCCTCGGTCCGGCCAGTAACCCAGCTAAGCGAGGAAGAACAACTGTTTCGCGATACCGTGCGGCAATTTGCCAAGGATAAGATCGCTCCCCTCGTGCACGGCATGGATGAAAGCCAGCAGATGGACGCAGGGCTGATCGGCAAGCTATTTGAACTGGGCTTGATGGGAATTGAGATTCCAGAGGAGTTTGGCGGCAGCGCCGGCACATTTTTCGACACAGTTTTGGCCGTCGAAATGATCTCGACCGTGGACCCGGCAGTCGGCCTGATCGTGGACGTGCAAAACACTCTCGTTGTCAACGCGCTGCTGCGATGGTCGACTGCTGAGCAGAAACAAAAATATCTTCCCCGACTGGCTGCGGACACGGTCGGCGCGTATGCGTTGAGCGAAGCGGCTTCGGGGTCCGATGCGTTCGCGCTTCAGACGCGCGCAGAGCTGCGCGGCGATGTCTATCTTCTCAATGGCCGCAAGCTCTGGATTAGTAATTCTAAGGAAGCAGGCTTGTTCATTGTCTTCGCCACCGTCGATGCCGGCGCGGGTTACAAGGGCATCACAGCATTTCTCGTTGAGAAAGATGCAAAGGGTTTCCAGATCGGCCGGAAGGAAGACAAGCTCGGCATACGCGCATCGAGCACATGCGAACTGGTCTTTGAGAATTGCGAGGTTCCGGCGGCCCAGGTCTTCGGCGACGTGGGCAAGGGCTACAAGATTGCCATCGAGACGCTGAACGAGGGTCGTATCGGGATCGGCGCTCAAATGCTTGGGCTAGCTGAGGGGGCGTGGGGTCATGCGCGGAAATATGCTGGGGAGCGCGAGCAATTCGGAAACCCGATTGTGGAGTTTCAGGCAATGCAGTTTCAGTTAGCCGAGATGGCGACTGAGATCGAAGCCGCCAAGCTGCTGGTCTACAACGCAGCCCGGCTCAAGGACGCGCAGATCGATTTTCGCAAAGAGGCGGCCATGTGCAAATACTTCGCTTCACAAACGGCGGAGCGTGTGGCGAGTCTCGCTGTCGAGGTCTTTGGAGGCCCCGGTTTTGTCAAAGACTATCCGGTCGAGAAGTTATACCGCGACGCCAAGATCGGCAAGATCTACGAGGGCACTTCGTTCATGCAACTGGCTACCATCGCCAAGCTGGTTCTCAAAGATAGTTAACGGAAGGGTGCCGGGCCAGCATCTAACCGACAGGTGCACCGGCTGTTAGGATGCGGTGTAAGGAAGAGAAATGGCAAGCAATCAAAATCGGCAGTCACCCGGTGCTCGATTCCGCGCCGCGCTCGACGCGGAGACCCCACTGCAAATAGCCGGCACCATCAACGCCTACACAGCGCGCCTGGCAGAGGCTGCCGGGTTCCGTGCGATCTATCTTTCCGGCGGTGGCGTTGCTGCAAATTCGCTCGGCATGCCAGACCTGGGGATCAGTACAATGGATGACGTGCTGACCGATCTTCGCCGGATCGTCGGCGCGACCGCTTTGCCGATTCTCGTGGACATCGACACCGGCTGGGGCGGGGCTTTCAATATCGCTCGCACTATCCGGTCGATGATTGGAGCCGATGCCGCGGCCGTGCACATCGAGGACCAGGTGAGTGCGAAGCGGTGCGGCCACCGGCCCGGCAAGGAACTGGTAACTGCCGAAGAGATGGTTGACCGGATCAAAGCGGCCGTCGATGCCCGCACCGACGAGCAATTTGTCATCATGGCGCGAACCGATGCGCTGGCCAGCGAAGGGTTGGCGGCGGCCATCGAGCGTGCCCAGGCTTATGTAGCCGCTGGCGCCGACATGATCTTTGCCGAGGCCGTTACCGAAGCGGCAATGTACGGCGAATTCCGCAAAGCTGTAGGCGTGCCCATTCTGGCTAACATTACGGAGTTCGGGCAGACGCCGTTGTTCACCCGCGAAGAGCTTGCCGCCGCCGGCGTGGATATGATTCTCTACTGTTGCGCGGCTTATCGCGCGATGAATGCCGCTGCCCTTAAGGTTTATGAGTGTATTCGCGCCGAAGGAACGCAGGGCAGCGTGGTTCCGATGATGCAGAGCCGCGCCGATCTTTACCGCTATCTTGATTACCACGCATACGAAGAGAAACTGGATCAGCTCTTCGCCCGGAGCAAGCGAGGATAGATCTGGGCGAAGACGATCCAATGGCTTAATATTCGCCGGAGGATCTCGATGAGAGCTAAGGATTCCAATTCCGTGCCTGCGGCCTTCAAACCCAAGAAGTCCGTGACACTTTCCGGTATAGCGGCGGGCGAGACGGCCGTCTGCACCGTCGGACAACGCGGTAACGATCTGCACTATCGTGGCTACGACATCAAGGATCTTGCCGCCAACTGCACCTTTGAAGAAGTGGCCCATCTGCTGATCCACGGCAAACTGCCCAATGCGGCTGAACTTGCCGCATACAAGGCGCGGCTGGTTTCTCTACGTGGGATGCCTGCTGAAGTCAAGCGAACTCTGGAACTACTTCCCGCCCGTACAAACCCGATGGACGTACTGCGGACGGGCGTCTCAGTGCTGAGTTGCGTTCAGCCCGAAGACATTGGTCATAGCGACAAGACAGCGCGCGCCATCGCCGATTCGCTGCTGGCCCTGACACCGTCTATGCTGCTCTACTGGTATAGCTTTGCGCACACTGGTAAGCGCATCGAAGTCGAGACCGCTGACGACTCGATTGCCGCCAACTTCCTTCACCTGTTGCACGAGAAAAAGCCTGATGCGAAGTGGACCGCGGCCATGGAGGTTTCGCTGATTCTGTATGCGGAGCACGAGTTCAATGCCTCCACATTTGCAGCGCGGGTAATTGCCGGCACCGGCTCCGATCTCTACTCGTCAATCGCCGGAGCGATCGGTGCGCTAAAGGGGCCAAAGCACGGCGGCGCGAACGAAGTGGCGTTAGAAATCCAAAGACGTTACACATCTCCGCAAGAGGCGGAGGCCGATATTCGCCGCCGCGTGGACAATCACGAGGTGATCATCGGTTTCGGCCATCCGGTCTACTCACTCGGCGATCCGCGCAGTGAACTCATCAAAGAAATCGCGCACGGTCTTGCCGTGGACGCCAAAGGCACGCGGCTTTTTTCGATTGCCGAGCGCATTGAAGCCACGATGAACGACGCCAAGAGCATCTATCCCAACCTCGACTGGTATAGCGCGGTCGCTTATTCTCTTATGGGCGTTCCAGTTGAATTATTCACCCCGCTCTTCGTGATCGCGCGCACGGCGGGCTGGTGCGCGCACGTTATCGAGCAGCGTAACGATGGCAGGATCATCCGTCCCTCTGCCCATTACACAGGGCCAGAAAATCTGAAGTTTGTTGCAATTGCCGAACGTGAGTGAGTAACTCGTCGCCGTACCCGCCAATCCAAGAAGGAGTTTGTGTGTCTTCGCCAACCAGCAATGAAACCACCGCGCCGGACAAAGTTCTTACCGACATCGCCGACTATGTGCTGAACTATCAGATCAACAGTGAATTGGCTTACACTACGGCCCGCTATTGTCTTATCGATACGCTGGGTTGCGGACTTGAGGCTCTGGAATATCCAGCCTGCACCAAACTGCTTGGACCGATTGTGCCCGGCACGATGGTTCCAAACGGCGCGCGCGTGCCGGGTACCACATTTCAACTGGACCCGGTGCAGGCGGCATTCAATATCGGCGCGATGATTCGCTGGCTGGACTTCAACGACACATGGCTGGCTGCCGAGTGGGGACACCCATCAGACAATCTGGGTGGAATTCTCGCGACCGCCGACTGGCTCTCGCGCACCGCCCTCGCCCACGGAGCGTCGCCGCTCACCATGAAACATGTGCTCGCCGCGATGATCAAGGCTCACGAGATTCAGGGTTGCATCGCTCTCGAAAATTCATTCAATCAGGTAGGCCTCGATCATGTTGTACTGGTCAAAGTAGCCTCCACTGCCGTTGTAAGTCAATTGCTCGGGCTCACTCGCAAGCAAACAATCGCTGCACTCTCGCTGGCATGGATCGACGGCCAGAGCCTGCGCACTTATCGCCATGCGCCTAACACCGGTTCGCGCAAAGGCTGGGCGGCTGGCGACGCCACCAGCCGCGCCGTGCGCCTTGCGCTGATGGCGCGCGCAGGAGAGATGGGCTACCCCTCCGCGCTGACGGCTAAGACCTGGGGATTTTACGATGTTTCGTTTCGAGGCCGCGAGTTCTGCTTTCAGCGGACCTATGGCTCCTATGTCATGGAGAATGTGCTGTTCAAGGTGAGTTATCCCGCCGAGTTTCACGCCCAAACCGCTGTCGAGGCCGCAATGACGTTGCGAGCGAGGCTCAGCCAACTCGGCAAATCGGCTGAAGATATTCGCAGCGCCACGCTGCGTACTCACGAAGCCTGTCTGCGCATCATCCACAAGAAAGGCCCGCTCAAGAATCCCGCCGACCGCGATCATTGCGTGCAATACATGATTGCAATTCCGCTTCTCTTCGGCCGGCTCACGGCCGCGGACTACGAAGACGGAGTTGCGGCCGACCCGCGAATCGACGCACTGCGGGCGAGAATCGAGTGCGTGGAGGAACCGGCCTACTCAGCGGATTACCATGACCCGGAGAAGCGCTTGATCGCCAACTCATTGCGTCTGGAGTTGAATGACGGCGCAGTGCTCGAGGAGACAGTGGAGTTCCCCATCGGCCATCGCCGCCGCCGCGCCGAGGGTTTGCCGTTGCTGGTCGAAAAATTCAAGACCAATCTTCGACGCCGTTTCAACGAGAAACAGCAAGACCGGATTCTAAATGTCTCTCTCGACGTGCAGAGTCTTGAATCCATTCCGGTTAACGAATACGTGGATCTCTACGTCCCTTAAATCGACCGGCAATATGACATCCCTTCGTGCCCGACCTTATAGCATTTTCACTGATGCTATAAGGTCTGGGTGCCCCACCCTCGCCGCGTCTTTGTTTTTGCGGCCAGGGTGGGATATCTCGATCCCCTCACTACACAATAGTAAAAATTGTCTAGAAGTCATGTCGATCATCGGCCAACGATGCGACCGTCCTCGACTGGTCTCCGACCTGGCTCGATGGCGAGTCGGCTGCCTCGGTCTGGGCGCGCAATCTGGCCACAGCCAGCCAATTGTCCTTATGCTGCTGGTCGGCGATCCATGGCGGCAGCGGCATGCGCAAATACTCAGCCAGTGCCTCGGCGTAGCCCTCGTAAAGCGCGCGCATCTGGCGCAGCCGCTCGATGGAGTGCCCATCTCGGCAGACCTTGATGCCGCTCTGACAAAGCAGCTTGTAAAGTTCTTCATAACGCTCCGGCGGAAGCCTGTCGGGGCCATCGTTAACAGGAGTTAGCGAGAATATCTGCGCCAAGTCAACCATTGCGTGCCGGGCCATGGCAAAAGTCAACTGGGCCTGGCGCGCCTCGTGCCCTTGCACGCCGGCGATCAACAAAGCAGAAGTATCCAGTACCGCCGTCAGTGCGCTGATCCAACTTTGGTTGTTATGCTGCGAGCGAAAGTAGCAAAGCAGCGGATAGGAGATATGACTTTCCAGCAATTCGGCCGACCAGCGTTCCCACTCCTCCAGCAGTAGAGTGAGTGCGTGTTCCGCGCCATTGTAGGAGTGGCGGCGCATCAACTCGGCTGCGGTTGGCGGCGATCCTGCCCGTGCATCCAGCAGCGAGATGCTGACCTCGCGGCGCGAAAACGCACTATAGAGCACCGGGAAGTATCCCATCACGACAGCCAGAAAGCCGAGGCCGGTGCCTGCTTCCAGAATGACGAGTTCGCGCGCCCAGGGGCTTTGCGGTGTCACATCGCCCAATCCAAGCGTGAAGATGGTGGTTCCGCTTACATAAAGGTCTGAGCGGAGGCCCGGCTTTTGGATGCCATCGTTAAACGGGCTGCCCAGTGAATAGTAGATCAGCGCGAAGCCGAAGACCATGGCGCCGGCCCAAACCACGAGCAGAAAAATCAGCGACAGCGGCCCGTAGTAGCTGAAGGCGGACTCCCGGCGGCGCGGATCGCGAAGCCGCCTGGCAAAGAAGACCCAGGGCTTCCATGTGGCTGCATAAAAAATGTGAGTAAGCCGAAAACGGCCCGTTGCGCGGCGCGGCAGAATAATGGTCTGAAAGGCGTCGAACAGCACGGCAAACAGGCAAACAATGCCGGCCACCAATGTGAATATCCGCATCGATCCTCCAGCCGCTGGAGCGATCGAGAGCTTTCACGCTCCGCCAATGGATTGGATTCTAGTCGAAAAGGGAAGGAAGAGCCTTGCGCCCTACTCCGCGTTATCGATCTGGGCCCTTTGCAGTTTGTCGGAGTAATCGATGTAGACCGCCTTCCATGTGGTAAAGAAATCGATAGCTCCGCTGCCTTCGCGGTGACCATTGCCAGTGTGTTTTACGCCGCCAAAGGGTAAGTGAACCTCCGCGCCAATCGTGGGTGCATTGATGTAAGTGATTCCCGACTCCAGATCGCGAATGGCCGTGAAGGCGCGGTTCACATCCTTGGTGTAGAGCGCGGTCGATAGGCCATAGTCAATGGAGTTGGCGATCTTGATTGCCTCTTCAAAGTTATCGAATTCAATCAGACATACTACCGGTCCGAAAACCTCTTCGCGGGCTATCCGCATCGCGGGAGTTACTCCGCCCATCACCGTCGGCTCAAAAAATGTGCCGTGCGCATAACTCCCCTCAGTCAAAACATGACCGCCAGTAAGTAAATTGGCGCCCTCAGCCAAAGCTATCTCAACATATTTAACCGAAGTTTCAATCTGATTAGGATTGACCTGCGGACCTACCTCGGTCGACTCATCCAGCCCATTGCCGACCTTGAGTTTTCTGGCCCGCGTAACAAACTCCGCGGTAAACTTCTCGGCAATTCCGCGTTGCAGCAAAATGCGGCTGGTGGCCGTGCAGCGCTGGCCGGTGGTGCCAAATGAGCCCCAGAGCGCACCGTCCAAGGCTAACTCCAGATTGGCGTCTTCCATTACGATTTGAGCATTCTTTCCGCCCATTTCGAGCGAAACCGGCTTAAATGCGAGTGCGGCGCGTTGTGCCACGAGAGAACCCACAGCGCTCGACCCGGTAAAGCTGATGGCGCGCACGTCGGGATGCTCGACCAGCGCAGATCCCACCGTCGAGCCCGAACCAGTGACGATGTTAACCACCCCCGGTGGCAGGCCCGCATCGACCAGCGCCTGGACAAGATTGTAGGTCGAGAGCGGCGTGTCGGTGGCCGGCTTGATCACGCAGGTATTGCCCGAAACCAGCGCAGGAAAGAGCTTCCACGAGGGGATGGCCATGGGAAAGTTCCACGGCGTGATCAGACCGACGACGCCCACCGGCATGCGGACGCTCATAGCGAATTTGTTCTGCAACTCTGACGGAGTGGTCTGCCCAAAGAGCCGCCGACCTTCGCCGGCAACATAAAAAGCCTCGTCGATAGCCTCCTGCACATCGCCACGCGTCTCCGCGAGCACCTTGCCCATCTCGCGGGTCATCTCGCGGGCGTATTTTTCCTTGCGCTCTTTGAGCAGCAGACCGGCGCGGACAAGAATCTCCGCCCGCTTGGGCGCGGGAACCAGCCGCCAGGTGGCAAAGGCCTTTTTTGCGGATTCCACGGCCAGGGCAACGTCTTCAGCGTGTGAGGAAGGGAACGCGCCGACTACATCGGTGTGGTCGGCAGGGTTCAGGTTGAGGATGGTCTTGCCGCTCGCCGCAGGCAGCCATTGGCCGCCGATCAGATTGTGATAAGTGGGATGGGACATGGAAACCTCGAAGAGCAGGGACTAGGGAACAGGGAACAGAGGGCCAATGCCCGAATCGAAGAGCCCCCTGGGTCGATCCCAGGAAACAACTGAGTTTACCGCACTTGTTCCCGGAGCGGCACGTTGTTTTGCTTTCGCCACCCGGCCCGCGATACGGCATTGGCCCTTGGGCCGTACAATAAGCCTTGAGGTAAAACTGATCTTCCGATGTCATTGAATGGATACCCATCTCGCTCCAACCGGACGCACGGCCTGCGCTCGCTGTTCAGCATGTTCTCCAGCGACCTGGCCATCGATCTAGGCACCGCCAACA
>Ga0181520_10011554_pt1 | contig 11573 bp, 14 predicted proteins | sample PEATcosm2014_Bin_29_FD_132451 | JGI IMG/M metagenome (GOLD analysis project Ga0181520, IMG submission 132451) | Peatland microbial communities from MTU Mesocosm Facility, Houghton, MI, USA - PEATcosm2014_Bin02_30_metaG | ecosystem: Environmental > Terrestrial > Soil > Wetlands > Peat | place...
GTCGACGGTCAGGTCGGCCTTCTCGCCCGCAGTTCTGAGGCGGCGCACGATCTCGGCCGCGAATCGGTCTCTGGTCAGTTTCTTCTTCACTTAGTTGCTCCTTGCGTTGAAGTTGTCAGTTCTCGAAAGCCGCCGTTCTTATTTGCCGGCTAATTGTCCAATCGGCAGTGCCGTGCTTGAATCGGAAAGGTCAATCATGATGCCGACCGTCCGCAGTTCCTGCTCACTGTCGAATTTCAGCTTCATCTTCGCTCGTCGATCCCGCGGTGTCGTTCACCTTTCCATCGCAACTATGGAATCTGGTCTTTTCTCGCCAGAAATGCCTTGATCCTGGTTTCGGCGTCGAGGCAGTACTGAGCATTTACCTCAATGCCGACGTATTTCCTTTCGCCACCGGCGCGAAGCACGCCTTCCGCAGTCGAGCCAGCGCCCAGGAATGGGTCGAGGACGAGACCGAACTCCGGGCAAAGCAGCCGGACAATCCACTCCGCCAATTCCGCAGGATACTGCGCCGGGTGACTGTTGCCCTTGGCATTGAGCGCCACCGGAATCGAAACGACGTCGCAGCATCGGGCAATTCCGCTCATGCGTCGATCCTTCACGCCCCCAACCCAATTTCCTTGACCTTTGGCGGAAAACCCGCACTGGCCGATGTTGTCGCACGGGCGACCGTTTGCCTTGGAATCACAGTACGGTTTCCGGTTTTTCGAGAACCAGAGAATCGATTCCCAACTTCGGCGCGGAAAGAAGTTATTTCCAAGTGCAGGTCCATCCGGTTTGGTCCAGATCATTTCATCGGGCTCGATCCATCCCCATTCCCGAAGTGCCAGCCGGGTTCGGAGAACATAGTCGGAAAGCTCCCAATTATGAACATGTGGTCGGATAACGATGGCGACGTTGCCGGCAGGTTTTAACACCCGATGCATCTCGGCCATCCACTTGACTGTCCAGGCAGGGTAGTCGGCCTCCGACACGCCGCCGTACTGGTTCTTCCGTTGGTTGGCGTACGGCGGGCTGGTGCAGACCAAATCGACGGATTCAGTTGGGAACTGTGGGACAACGTCGCAACAATCGCCGTTGAAGATCCGGTTCCCGAAGCCAGACAATGTTCCGGTTTGCGGCGCGTCCGCCAACGGCGTATTCTGGGTTTCGCCCTGTCCGTGGTTGAATGAATTGTTACTGCTCTGAAGGTTTCCTGGGTACATACTTAGTCCTGCTGCGAGTCCGGGCGCACCGTCTCCGGTGCGCGTGGTCAACTCGCAGGGACCAGTATTAGGCGACCAAGGCGCCAGCATTCCCTGCTTGGCTGCCCGAAGGAACATTCCTGCGGAACAACAGCCGATCAAACGCTATTCACTCTCTCAATCAAATTGTCTCTGCCGTATCAGCAGACCGCATCGGTCGCTTGATGACCGATGGGGCGCACTGACTCAGCGGCAGTGGTTCCGCACCTGGTGCTTTTCGTTGTGCGGTCACCTCGCCGGCTTTGGCGTGCGGAACATGGACCGACGGCGCGTGGGCGATTGTCACATCTCGGGGCGGTAGCGGGATCTGTGCGGCCAAGCCCTCCGGGCACATGGGAACTCGACGAGCGTTTCCTTCCCGCGCCTCCCGTATCCTTCGTTTGGCGATCTCGACGTAGGCGGGGTTCAGTTCGATCCCCAACACGGAACGTCGCAGCCGCTCGCAGACGATGGCAGTCGTTCCTGCTCCCAGGAACGGATCAAGGACCGTTCCGCCCTCGGGGCACCCTGCCATGACAGGTATCTCGACCAGTTTCTCGGGATAGACGGCAAAATGGCCGTCCATACAACGGGCCACCGGCATCTTCCACACACAGCGCATGTTCCTGAACTCGCCGGTGAGGATGTTCCTGCTGAAATACGTCCTGTTCACGCTACGCTGAACGACTTCCCCCTTGCTGCCAGGACGCTTCGCGACATTCTTGCCTCCGGGACACAGCGACCTTTCGCGTTGTACGTCCTGTTCACGCTACGCTGAACGACTTCCCCCTTGCTGCCAGGACGCTTCGCGACATTCTTGCCTCCGGGACACAGCGACCTTTCGCGTTGGCGGTCGAAGTAGTACCTGCCGGACTTCACGAAGAGGAAAACAGACTCGTAGTCGATCGTGAACCGGTCTTTCACGCTCGTGGGAATGGCGTTCGGCTTGTGCCAGATCGCGATGTTCCTCAAGATCCAATCCCGGTCCGTCATGGCGATCGCGAACCTCGACGGTATCAGCGCCAGGCACTTCGCGTTCCCCGTCCGGGTGCGGCCGAAGTAGGCGTCTCCAAGCACGACCCAGCAGGTGCCGTCGTCACGGAGCACTCGCCAAACTTCGTCGAACACCTGGCAAAGGTTGTCAATGTACTCACGGGGCGTCGGCTCCATCCCGAGTTGGCCAGGGACCCCGTAGTCCCGCGCCTGCCAGTAGGGAGGGCTGGTGATACAGCAGTGGACCGACTCGTCGGGGAGCTGTTTCAGCACGGTCATGGCGTCACCGATGGCGATTCGAGTAAAGATCATGTGTCCGAAGACCTTTGCAATTCGGCCTGTTCGATTTCCTTCAAACTCTCGTCTTCTGGCGCATCCGAGCCCCGGCCCAATCCCGGTCGTTCGTCCCCGCATAACGCGAGTACCTGAAACCCGGCACGGGATCGTCGGACCTCAGCGTCCGTATGTGCTCCAGGATCGTCAAGCCGATCGCCTTCCCGAACAGGACGGGGACGGCGTTGCCGATCTGCCTGTACTGGCTTACAAGGTCGCCGCAGAGCTTCCAGTGATCCGGGAACCCCTGGATCCGCCGGTACTCTTCGACGCTCAACGGGCGAAGCTCCTCGGGATGGCACAAGTCCGTCGCGGGCATGTCGGGCCTACTAACCAGGGTGGGACATGGCTTATCCCAGGCGAGCCGCCTGAAGAACCCCGTCTTGCCGCCCGCCGCGCCGCGTGCAGCTTCGCTCAAGGCGGCCTTCTGGTCTTCTTTGCTCAGGTGTCGCCAATTCTGCCCCGCTTGGAGTTTTTTGAAGAATGCTTGTCGCTCCTCGGAGAACTCCACATGATGGTGTTCCGCATTCGCCATGTCTCCGACGACGTCCCGGAGCGTCCGCCAGGGCGGCAGTCCGTCGCCAAGACGGTCCGAATGGGTCGGCGCGAGGTATGGCACCCGGTGGCCATTGCGGCTGCCGATGATGACCAAGCGCTCGCGCTGCTGAGCTACCCCGAAATAGGCGGTGTTGTAGAGACAGAACGACGCGGCATAACCATCGTCGGCCAGCATGCCCACGACCTTCTCCAGGGCGCGGCCCTTTCCGGCCGAAAGCAGCCCGCGGACATTCTCGATGAGGACGTATTGAGCACGCAACTCCACCGCAAGGCAGGCGAACTTCAGGAGGAGTTTCCCGCGGAAGTCGTCTAGGGCTTTCCGGTTCCCGGCCGTACTGAACGACTGGCAGGGACACCCACCAGCCACCAGGTCGATTTCCGCCGGGCCGATGCCCGCCGCCGTCCGCACCTGGGTCGCGGAGCATTCCATGATGTCTCCGATCAAGGGCAGGCTGGGACGGTTCAAGGAGATCGTCGTCCTGGCGTCCTCGTCGGTCTCTGAAGCCAGCCGGACGGAAAACCCCGCCTCCTCAAGGCCGATGTCGAGCCCCATAGCCCCGCTGAAGAAGCTCAGGGCGAGCGGCTCCATCGGCATGGAGGGCGGGGCAACTCTTGCCGGCGGCTCCCCCACCGAAGGCTCACGGACTGCGCGCCCGGCGCGCGGCGCAGGCTTCTTCCTTGCCCCTTGGATCCTCCGTTTGCTCATGTCGGCGTAAGCAGGACTGAGTTCGATCCCCAGGAACGAACGCCCCAGCCGTTCGCAGACGATGCCTGTCGTTCCCGCCCCGGAGAAGGGATCGATGACGATCCCACCCTCCGGACAACCGGCCAGGACGGCGATCTCGACCAGCTCCTCTGGGTACGTGGCGAAGTGCAGCTCCTTGCAATGGCCTACGGGGATCGTCCAAACCGCCGGCATGTTGGCCCCCTCGGGACGCAGCAGGGGTTCGCCCTCGCCGTTCGCGCGCTTCTTATGCATAGTGTGAGACGACCGGCCCTTGACTTGCAGATTCTTGTGCGCGAGGTGTTCCAGAATCCTCATACCACCCTGGCGGTTGTAGCTCTTGTGGCGCAAGGCGTCGAACCGCTCTCCGTTGCGGACGAATTGACGGAGACGGTCCGTTGTCTTTGGACTGTACGGGACGAACTGCTGCTCGAAGAAGTAACGGGCGCATTTCGTGAAGAAGTAGACCTCCTCATGATCTACCGTGAACCTGTCCGTCGCGCTGGCGGGAATCGGGTTCGGCTTGTGCCATATTATCCGGTTCCTACATATCCAACTGCGGGCGATCATTGCGGAACCGAACCGTCCGGGAATCAAGGCCAGGCACTTCTTCACATAAGTGTCCCCGAGCACGACCCAGCAGCAGCCGTCCGGGCGGAGCACCCGCTGCACCTGGTCGAAGACCGGGAGCAGCCGAGCAAGATACTCCTCGGGAGTGGCCTCCCAGCCGATCTGCCCGTCGATTTCGTAGTCCCGCTGCCGCCAGTACGGCGGGCTGGTGATGCAGGCGTGGACCGACTTGCTGGGAAGCTGACGCAGCACGGCAAGGGCGTCGCCGGTGGCGATTCGCGTGAAAGTCATACGTTCTCCAACGATTCTGCCAGTTCGTGGTTCGTTAGAACTGGGGCCGCGTTCTCGACCAGCTCGTGGCCGTGCTTGCCATTGCCGGCTGACACATCCGCAGCCCATCGCGGAGCGCACACGACGCCGTTTGCCGTTTTCCCGGCCATACGCTCGTCCTCGCCGGGCACCGCGCCGTCAACCGGCCGCTGTTCATCCGGCGGCACGGTGCGTCCCAACACGATCCTGGGCGGTTTGGTCACTGAGCGATACCGCCTGACCTGCCGCAACCGCCGGTAGAACGTTGCCCGGTCGGCGCCAGTCTGCTCGTTAAACGCCATAGCGCGGGCCTTGTTCGACGGGAACGAGCTGTCGTCCAAGAGATTGCGCACGGCAAGTCCCAGCTCGTCGTCGACGTGCGCGTCGATCACCTTCTGCCAGGTCATCCTGGCGAGCTTCGCCTTCTTCCGGTTGTACGCCTTGACGAAAAGCCGCACGTCCGGCTCCCGCAGCACGTCGAGGCGTTCCCAGACGTAGTCGTATATGTCCTGGTCCCAGAACCACTTCCCCACCTCCCGGTACACTTCCGCCCAGTCCGGGTCGAAGAAGACGAACTCCGCTCGGGACTCCAGCGCCCGGAAGACCGGGTCGTGCGCGTTCCAGTGGTTGGCGATCAGGCAGACCGGCGAGGCGGTCCAGAAGAACTTCGGCACCGCCTCCTCTTCCAGGATCTTGGTCTTCGTGCCGTAATCCAGCCGTTTGTACCGTTCCGTCTCCGTTAGGGCGCTCACGTAGTCCCGGCAAAGCCTTTGCGACATCAGGTCGTTGGCGTCGTCGAGGATCACCGGAAGGTCCTTGTAGGTGTAGAGGTCGGTGTAGAAGTCCAATGCCGATTTCCTCCCCCTGACTATGAGCGTCCTCTTGGCGCCGACGGCGTTGCGAACGCGCCGGCTCTTTCCGAGCCCAGGCCCCCCAACGGCGACAAGGAGGGGGATGCCGCCGTCGGCGAAGGCGCCAAGCAGTTCCTGGAAGCCGTCGTAAGTCTTCTCGACGGTTGCACCCTCGGGTGGATGATTACTATGTCTGCCCATACGCATTTCCTGAATAACGTGCGACAGTGCGACAGGTCGTGGTCGCTGGGTCGCATGAGATCCTTATTTCTTCCTCTTCCTGGCCCCGCCTGATCGAGACTTCTTCTTTTCCTTCGTGATCTTCCTGCCGGGGCACTTGGGGCCTGCACCGGGCACGTTTCGCCGCTTTGCAGGTTGCTCCAGGTGCCAGGGCGGAGACGTGATGACTGCGGGAATTGATCCCTCGGGGATCAACTTCAGGACTTCCGCCATAGTCAAGTTCAAAATCTTCATACCGCCATCCAGTTGATCCCTTTTGCCTTGCCGCTATCGACGATCACGACCTCGCTGATTTCCGACGGCGTGAGGACGGCACGAGCCGCTCTGAACGCTTCGGCCAGGGCGTCCTTGACCGCCTCCTTGTCGCCGCCGCTGACGCCCTTTGCCAGGAGTACCCGGACGGCATGCACTAGGCCGCCGACGGCGCCGACAAACACCTCGGCGGCACCGATCTGCTCGTCGGTCACGGGGAGAGGCTCGGGTTCGAGTTCCTGAGGCTTGGCACCGGAGTCTTCACGGTTCCCCTCGTCGTCCGGCTCCCCGTCTTCAAGCCCGTCGTCGTCCGGCTCCTCGTCGCCGTTTCCGTCGCCATCGTCCAGGTCGTCGTCGAAGTCCTCGTCGTGCGAGTCGTCACTCTCCTCCGGCGGTTCCAGCGGCTCGACGACGCACCCGCCTGCCTTGTTTCTGCGGGGCTTTGCCAACCCGTAGGCCAGCAGTACCGCCGTCCACGTGCCGTAGACCTTTGCCAAGTCCCGCGCGCTGTGTCCGTCCGCCGTTGCCCGCTCATAGACCTCGATTACTTGCCAGACCGTTGTTCTGGGCAGGGCGTTTTCCTGCTGATATCCAGTCCACCGTCCCTCTGCCCGTAGGCGAGCCCGAAGGATCGAGAGCGCGTGCCCACCCCGCATCCGCGAACTGATGGACTGGCGCATGAGGGGTTGCGATTGGGCTTCGAGCCGGTCGCCCTCTTCCAGCGACTCCCGCCCGCAATTCAGCAATGTCTCGTTCGACCAGGACTCGTGCGGCTCGTCGGCCGGCTGGGCCGGTATTGTTGCCGGCGTGGCCAAGACGACCTCACCGGCCGCCGTCCTGGGCAATTCGGTCACATTCATATCGTGCATATCGAACTCCTATCGCGTTCAGAATCTGAACGGGCAACATGACTTATGCGGCCCGCCTATTCCCCCGCCATTTGGTCCAGGCAAGACTGGATGCTGTCCAACAGGTCAGGAGTGTCCTCTGCAACGACGACCAGTCCGGTTTCGTCCCAGTGGGCATCGAATCGCGTGCTGCCGTTGCGGCCGTCGAGCACGGTCAGGAACAGGTCGGCCGTCCGCTCGTCCATGCCGGTCATCCCCTCTTGGATGACTTGCAGAACGACCTCCTCAGGCACGCGGAATTCGCGCCGCTCCTGGCCTGTTTTCTGCTTCCGGGGTTTCTTCTGCGGGTTCGGGTTGAAAATTTTCGCGTTCATGTGTTTTCCTTTTGCTAATCGTTGTTTTTGCCTGTCAATACACTTGGGGCACAGCATAAACGGGGGCGGGCTGCTCCAGCCGTTCGTAGATCCTTCTTCGCCTGCCCTTAACCGTCCTCGTCTCCCATTTCGCTCGGGCGGCCGAAAAGATGGGGTGCGCGAGCAGCACTCGGTAAACGGTTCGCCGTCGCCTGCCCTCCACGCTTCGCTGGATAAAGCGGACGACTATCCCCTTCCGATCGAGCGCGGACTTGGCAGAGGCCACGTTCTGTTTCCACTTTGGATGGGACTGGTCACCCCACGGCTCCTTGTCCGTGTGTGTCCACAGCGGCGAGTACTTCTCCTCGATCAACCGATCAAGTTCCTTATCCGGCATGTACCCTCCATGCGCGGATACCGCTGCCCGGATGAAATCCGCGTATGCCTGCGGGGTGATGGCTTGCTGCATGATTTTGCTCTCTCGGAATGGATGTCGGTCGTGTTCACGTCGGCTTCTGTTTTGAGCTTACGGCATGTCCCCTGGGACAAAAAAGGGACATAAATCAGACTCGCAAGGCTCCGCACTGGGGGCCGAAAATGGAAACGAGAACGCTGCTACGCCCGCTCCCAGAGATCTCCTAGCATGTAGCAGAGCCGGTTACGGTCGCGCAATCCCCACTTCACGTTTCGCACGTCGGCGCGGCGGCGATGTCCTCGGCCTTGGCCGGCTCGTGCAGTTGGAGGTAGTCTTCCAAGCGGCTTTTCGCGATCCTTCTGTGCGGTGCGGTAGCTCCACCGCAGCCTCATCTTCGAGAATACCGGCGGGTTCTGGCGGACAAAAAGAGGACAAAAAGGAAAACCCAAGAAACAAAAAAGCCCCGCAGTGCGGGGCTGGAAGACGAGGAAGAACCCTACCGGAACACGTCCCATTTGTTGCCGAGTTGATATTGGAAGCGATCCCGGTCCTGCAGCGTCTTCTTCACCTCTCGCAAGTCCCAACCCAGCTCGGCGGCCAACTTCCAATCTTCGCGGGGACCGTTCGCCCTGATGTACTTCTCGATCACTTCAGCAAGGAACAACGAACCGGAACCAGTTGCCGGGCGCGAAGCCGGCGCCGGCTTATGCACTGGGGTTGTCCGAGCCGCTGCCATGCGTTGAAACCAGTCCGATCGCGTGATGCGCTTACGCGCTGCGTCGGGCCTAAGTCCGATCTCCGCCACCGCCTCTTTTACCACCTGTCCCACGTTGCGCAGTACGGCAAATCGCTCGGACGCCCACTTGTCGAATTCCTCATCCTTGGGCCGTCCCGGGGGGCGCCTGCCCTCGGCCAAGAACTGGAGGCGCTCCTGCTCCTTGGCGAGGTAATCGGCCGTCTCGTCCCAACCGAAATCCTTTACGCACTGGAACAACGATACGCGCGGCTTTCTGGGGGGAATTCCTTTCTGGCAGTCTCCCTTGCGCTCGAACAAGGGGGCTAGCGCGTAGGCCGGCGGCATCAGAGGACGGCCTACGAAATTCACCGCATGACCGTGCAGATAACTGACCGTCCGCTCGTCCAACGCGATGTCCCGTTGGTGGAGGAGCGTTGCTAGCGTGGCGACTACGCACATCTCTTCCATTGCGACGGTTAGGCTCGGATCCTCGTCCGGCGAATTGCACAGAAGCAGGTTGCACTCCGGGGGAAACAGGCCGTTGAGCACGATCTGTTTTGCATCGGCACCGCTGAAGCGTATGGCTACGGGCATCGGGACTTCGGAAGTCAGAGCGACCACCCAGTCCCAGCACAAGACGTAGTGCAGCGAAAACCCCATATTGAGCCGTGCGATGATGTCGACGAGTACCGCACGGCGAGCCGGCTCAAGGTGGTATCCGTGTTCCTGCGCCCATCGCTTAGTCGCATCCATGGTCTTTCTCCCATACAGGTACTGTGTTGTTTTGCTAGAACCAGCCGCCCGGTTTGTCCCATCTCAGTCGTCCAACGTCCCGATGGTCTGGCTAATCGTGTTGAACTCAACGGTCGTTCGTTCGCTTGATCAGCTTGCTGTCTGAACGGCCGAAACGATCCCGTTTTGGCAAGGGCGGCTGCATTGAGGTGGCTAACCCCCTTCGTCAAGGATATCTGGGCGAGTATCCGGAGCCGGGCAATCGGCCAAGTTCTCTCTCTTGCAGCCTGCCAGCGCAGACTCCCAATCAGCCTTGAACGGCGGCTGTCGGCGGGCCTAAAGACGCGACCACTCCCTACCAACGCTAATGGAGGCATCGCATATTTTCGACCCTCAGATTATACGAACGCTCGGGTCAATCGTCCAAGAATTCCAAAAAATTGTCGCCATGCCGGCGCCATCACCGCCCGCTTGAACAGGCATCCGGCCAGCGGATCGGCAGTGAAGCGGACTTTAGCGGGCCGGCGGAAACGGTCTTCGGAAGCACACGGGGATGCCCGTCTGTGACGATTTATTGTCCGGTTTTTGTCCATCGAGTTGTGGGGTAGTCTCAATCCGAGGGACTTCTATGCGTCGTCAAATATGACATACATGGTCCTCCAAACGGTCGAGGCGGTCCTCTGCGACATTGAAAAGAACTGCGAAAGATCCCTTGATGCCGCAGGCGAAAAGCGGGCGCGGCGGCGCGCCCAGCGAATCCGGCGGAGGGCGGCTAGGCACGGGGTTTGGAGGGGCTGAGCAGATATGAGTTTTGGGTTCAAGTGAGAACTGGTACTGGAGCTTATTGAAGGGAGAAAATGCGATGACTGACGAACGGCAAACGAGGCCCTCGGAGGGCAAGGTGAAGATCCACTGCATCATGGACGGCCGGGAAACCAAAGGATGGGTCCATACCCACGGTATGGATCAGCTTGACATGCCGGAATTGGAAATCCGGGACTCTCCGGCATTCCTTTACGAAGCATCGGCCCGCATCCTGCTGGAAGTTTGCGACTACATGCTCGATTCGGGCAAGGTGGTGAAGGCTGGCGAGACCATGGGAATCTGGGACCGGACCGATTTCCAGTTTGTCAAGCCGAGCCCGATTCCCGGCCAAGAACGGCATTACGAAGTCGAGCGGCTGCAAATCGTGGAGATGGAGGGCTGTTGCGACGAGTGCAGGATACCTGACAACCCGGAAGAGTACTATTGGGACGAGTGGCGGGGATGGGCCGACTTCCTTGGCGTCATCACGGGACAGGATCTCTTGCTAGTACTGAAGGACGGCAAGGATACGGCCGAGTTCTATGCACGTCCCGACGGCCAGGTAGACCTATTCTTCGCCAACGACGGACAGCGGGAGATCGTGGCCAACGACCGAAAGGCCGTGGTCGATGACTTCGCCGGGTGGGCCGTAGCGAAGTGCAACAACGGATGGTTCCAGGTCGGCAGTGTCGTGGCCTGAGTGAGCGTGGAGTAGCCACGAGGGTGGCGCTCATAGTGAGTTGGCTGGATCGCAGGGCTTAGTGTAAAGCAGCGAGTACTTTGAGACCAGGATGCGGTAGACCCATGCCGAAACAATCCTTCTCCATCCGGCAAGTGCATCAAGAACTTCAAGGAGAAGGGAGTTTGTTGGCTGCCGTGGGCGGAAGGGAGACTAAGTAATGAGAGCCAAAGTAAGCAAAACCGTCAAAACGTTGTACGGGATGAATTGGCGGAAGAAGGTTCGAAATCTGGTTAGAGCTGCACTCGGGGGATCGGAGGGCGCGACTGGAGAATGCTTCACCCCTTGCTACATCACAGTCAACATCGCGTTGAGCAAAGAGGGCGCGACGGTGACCGCCTAGCCCGCCTTCTTGCCGGAGCTGGAGGAGTGTGAACTTCGAGTGGAAACGTGATAGCAGGATTGGTGTTGGGTTTTTGCCAACGGAGAAATTTCGGCAGGAATTGAACGATGAACCTTGAAGACCTACGGAATCATATTGTGTTTGTCGAAGGTGCGGGGCAAGCCCTTGCGGCTAAAGGATACATGGACGGACCAATCTCGATTACGCCCAAGGGAATCGCCGCGTACGACCAATTGATGGCATCGGGATGGAAGCCCAATCACGAGATCGTCCGTCGCCTCTTGAGGGACGACAAGGGCGTACCGACAGACCAACTCGATGTGATGACTGACCTCATCATGTCGGTGGTGGACGAAAAACGGACTGAAAAGTGAATACCTGCCGACTGTGACCATGCCTACCTCGTGAAATAGTAAGGTGAAAGGTGATCTTATGAAGGACTACGTCTACTCGCTGACTGGTGGCGGCATCCGTCTGTCGCCGGAGTTCGCGAAGAAGGGCTTGGCCCAGTTTGCCGTCAACGTCGGGCTCCGGTGCGGCCATGATTGTA
>Ga0181520_10011555_pt1 | contig 11573 bp, 7 predicted proteins | sample PEATcosm2014_Bin_29_FD_132451 | JGI IMG/M metagenome (GOLD analysis project Ga0181520, IMG submission 132451) | Peatland microbial communities from MTU Mesocosm Facility, Houghton, MI, USA - PEATcosm2014_Bin02_30_metaG | ecosystem: Environmental > Terrestrial > Soil > Wetlands > Peat | place...
ACAAGATCCGGGATCGAATTCGTGCGGCCGTGGATCGACAGAACCGGGACGCGCTGTTTGAGAGAATCGAGGGCTGGTGGTTCGGCAAGGTCGTTGACCAACTGAGAGCCGACCGTCCGACGCCCGTTGCTGGCTTCGAAGTTTACGACAAGCTGCGCACGATAGCGGAGCAATTCGGGCCGAACGCGCTGCCCATCGATTACCTGGACGCGAGGCCAGATAGCGTCGATCCGCAGGCAGACAACCGGATCTTTGTCAGGCAGCTTAGAGCCATTGACGTTGGCCTGACCCGAATCGAAAAGGCCATACTGGACTACTACCGGGCCTATGAGCAGCGTTCACGCTGGGCGCGGGAGGAACTGCTGGTGGGCGATGAGGTCGAGTCATACGAGCGCCGTCTGATCGATGAATGGGAGCGCTTCGCCGCCGCGCTGACCGAGGAGCTGGACGGGGCCGCAACCGAGATCGAACTCAAGAAGGTTGGTCGCCAGCTATTCAATTGGATGGAACAGACCGCCGACCTGAGGATTCGTCCGAACGTGTCGGAACTCTACGTCATGCGGGGGAGCTTTCACATTCTGGCCAACAAGCCCGCTCCAAGCGTTTGGTGGCACCCCAAGTTTGTGGAGCGGCTTTCGGAGATTCTCTCCGAACCGAGTGTCATCTCATGAGACTCTGGAACGACCGGCCCCCCGAGATTGCCCACTTGTTCAACCCGGCGTTCTGTGCGCTCCTGATTCGAGAAGGCGTGCTGGGGTTCATGGAAGTCATCCCTGCCGGCATGCCGTATCCCCTGGTGTTTCTTCTGCTCCCGATCGTGCTACACAAAGCGACCAGAGAATCGCTTCCAGCGAAGATCACGACCAAGATGCACCCGTGGATTCAAGAGCATCAGGAAGCCCGCGTCGGTTTTTCTGAACGCTGCGCTGTGGTGGCAGCTTTTACCCGTGAAGCCATTCTGTTTGCCGCGAACGGCGCGCTGTTGACGGTCTCCCCGGAAGGGGCGTTGCAGGCGCCGCACTTACGACTCAAACGGCCGCCCTGGCCGGCGGATTCGGAATCCTGGGACTGCAGGCAGCGGTCGCGGTTCGTAGGCCGGTGGCTAGCGAGCGCGGGCGACAATGCCACAATTTTTGCGATGTGGGGAATCCGCCCATGACGATGCAGATACGCTCGATCATTCTATACAACCGCGCCGGAGCCACCCGCGAGGTTTCATTCAGGCCGGGTGCGGTCAATATCATTACCGGCCGATCCTTGACGGGCAAGTCGGCGATCATCGACATTGTCGATTATTGTATGGGACGCTCCACGTTCAACATTCCGGAGGGCGTCATTCGCGACTCCGTCGCGTGGTACGCAGTCGTGTTCAAGTTCGGCGATAACACGGAAGTGCTGGTCGCGAAGCCCGCACCGAAAGAGAACGCCGCCAGCATGAGCCAGGTGTATTACGAGGTTGGTGCGCCCATCACTACGCCTCCCTTGTCCAGGTTGATTCCGAACTCCAACGACGACGCGGTGACGAAAGATCTGTCCAAGCGGGTCGGCATCCTTCCGAATCTGCACATGCCACCTGCCGGTCAGTCACGGAATGAGTTGGAAGCCACGATCCGGCACACGATCTTCTACTTGTTCCAAACCCAGGGACTCATCGCCAGCAAGGAATTGTTATTCCATCGGCAATTGGAACAACAAATGCCGCAGACGATCAAAGACACGCTGCCCTACTTTCTGGGGGTGGTGAACTCGGAACGTGTCCGTCTGGAACATGAACTGCGCCTCGCAAAGCGTCGGCTGAAACTGGCTTCGCGTGACTTAGATGAGGCCCAGTTTGTGGCGACGGACCAGTTGACGCGTGGGCAGAGCCTCATCACAGAAGCCCAACAGGTCGGGATACTGAGGTCCGCAGTGGCCGCCGGAACGGCCGAGGAGATCGTGGAGACGCTCAGAACTGTCCTGACGTGGGTGCCGTCCACCGCACCGCTCGTCGAGGAGGACAGACTCGCTGAACTTCGCCAGCAGGCCGATACGCGGCGAGAGGAATTCAAGGGTTTTCAGAGACAGATCGATGCTGCTGAGGTTTTCCAGCGGGACGCTCAGGCATACGCAAGCGAGGCTGGAGAACAGGTGATGCGGCTGCAATCCATCCGCCTTTTCAACGCGGCTGACGGTCCCCATCGCTGCCCTGTCTGTTCATCGGATCTCCCCGTTGAAGTCCCGACGGTTTCCGCCGTAACCGAGAGCCTGCGCCGGTTGGGCGCCGATCTTCAGCAGGTGGATGGCGAGCGTCCCAGGCTTCGAGAATACATCGACAACCTCAAAACTGAGCGCGAGGCAGTGCGCCAACGCTTGGCGGAAGCGGAGTTCGCGTTGGAAGCGGCACAATCGGAACAGGAGGCGGCCGAGGAGTTCCGAAACGCAAACGCCAGAGCGGCTCGCGTTGTGGGCCGGGTGAGCCTCTATGTCGAGACAGTCAAACTGGTCAATGAGCAGGAGACATTGCAGGACGCAGTGCGAAAGGCAGAGACCGAAGTCGAGCGTCTGGAATCGCTGCTTGCTGAAGAAGGCGAGCAGGATCTCCTCGCTTCAATCCTCAATCGCATGGGCCAGCGAATGACGACCTGGTCGGAACTCTTGGAGCTTGAGCATCGCGCGCCGTACCGGCTCGATCTCAACAACCTCACCGTAGTCGCCGATCGGCCGGGGCGCCCGATTCCGATGCAAAGGATGGGCGGCGGAAAGAACTACCTCGGATGCCATCTATTGGCCTTGCTCGCGCTTCACGAACATTTCGTGCAAAACAATTGCCCGGTGCCCGGTTTCTTGGTGCTGGATCAGCCGACGCAGGTCTATTTCCCTTCGACACAACAATACAAGGCGCTTTCAGGAACGACGCAGGAAACTCTCGAATCGGATGCGGACCTGGATGCGGTGGGGAGGATGTTCGACCTACTCTTTTCGGTGTGTGCGGAATTGGCACCGAACTTCCAGATAATCGTCCTGGAACACGCCAATCTGCCGGATGAACGATACCAGGCGGCGGTGATTGAAGCTCCGTGGAGCGGAATCGGGCAACACGCGCTGGTGCCGGAAGGTTGGAAGTGACCGCGTCGGGCGTTTCCATTTTAAGTGTTGTAGCCCGTCTTCAAGAAGGGTCGAGCCAGTGGCTGTGGCACGATAACCGGCCAACCCCTGGTCACGGAGGTGCGGCGACGCAGCCGTGCGCTTGGCTGAGGACAGGGTTCCAGCCGTGCTCCGGCCGATGAACTCGCATTGTGCACTACCGCACGAGTGTATAATTGTCGGTCAGGTCAAAGGAGCCACGAAATGCAAATTCTGATAGCCACTTCAACATTCTGGCAGGCGCGGAATCCAAGGAGGCCGGAATCCCGCTCCCGAGTCCTTGGTGCCGCTTGCGTCGCCTTAAGCCTGTGCTGGTTGAGCTTCACTCTCGTCGGCTGTGGCGGGAAGAATACGTCGGTCAGCACCCCGGCTGCCCCGACGTTGGCAACCGCGACCTTCGGCCTCCCTGCCGGCACTGGCGACTCAAGTGTAACCGAACCCCTTTCAGCCGTCCAAAACATTTCAGACCCAGCTAAGATCCTCTTTGGTGCACCAGCCTGTACCCTGCATGCGGGAAACGCGCCGATGGTCTTCACGGCAGGCGCATCGTCGACCTGGTTCGGGGTCACCCCCCAAGCGGGCAACATTCAACCGAACGGGACAACATCAATCGGGATCTCCACCATTATCTGGAGCAACGTAGCGACGGGCGGCCAAAACAACGGCTTCGTCATCGTCAGCGCCCCGGGATACAACCAACTGACCGGTTTTACTTTCTTTATCCGGAGCGCTGGAACTAGCAGCAACGGCACTCCGATGGTGACCGTTGGCTATACCTGTCCCTGAGATCCACCGTCCTACGGCAGCAGACTGATTACTATGGCCACTCGCGAGGCAGATCGGTGGCGACATAATTCTGGCGGCATCCTGTCGTGGCACATACTCACAGCGCCACTCGCGGTCTGGCTTATCTTTACTAGACCGCTGGGCGCGCAACTTGTGAACGAAGAACCTGAAGGGAAGCCGCCGCTCCAAGCCATTTCATATAGCCAGATCGGAACTGTGCAATCCGATGGGCGGCCGATTTCCGGAGCAACGATTCGAGCCATCCATGGCGATCTGGTTCTGACGACCCTCACCGACGAAACTGGGAGTTTTGTGCTGGGCGGAATGACGCCGGGCGTCTGGGAAGTGAGCGCCGCGATATTCGGTTTCGAGACAGCTCACCAAGACGTGCAAATCGGAGAGCCTTCCAAAAGAATCGAGTTCACATTTCAATTGCAAACACGCGGGGCAGTCCCTCCCGAACCATACCGGTCCGACTGTCCTGGAAATACGGATTCCTGCACACCGCCTCCGAAGAAAGCGGACGATAGGAATGATGAGCCCCTTCTTGTAAACGGTAGCCTGAGCGGAGGACTAAAACCTGACCTTCGTTCAAAGACTCCACCTCAGGAACAGAAACAAGGCCGCGGAATAAGCGAAATCATCGGGAATCGCGCGAAACCAGAGGACACTCAGATCCACTGGGGTTACTTCTACGACCCAAGAAGTTCCATACTCGATGCGGCACCGTTTTCGTTGAATGGTCAAAAGAACACGAAACCCACAGGATTTCAGAACCTGTTCGGAGTCAACATCGGGGTTCCGATGAAGGGTCCGAAGCGACTGGATGTCGAGAAACTCTTCTTGTTCGTCAGTTATACCGCGAACCTACAACGGGTCGGGTCGAGCCTCACCACTACTGTGCCGACGCTCGCCGAACGCAGTGGAGATTTCTCGGGAATAGGCCACGTTGTCTATGACCCAGCCACTGGCTTGCCTTTCTCGAATAACCAGATTCCGGCCTCACGGATCAGCCCGATCGCTCAAGGCTTGATGCAATACATCCCGTCCCCAAATCAACCCGGTGCGGTTCAGAACTTCCTGTACACCACCTCAACGCCAAACATCTCGCAGGCGCTGAATACAAACTCCATCCTGACTCTCTCGCACGGGGACCAGATTGCAGCGGCATTCAACTGGCATCGCGGTACCGGAAGGGCGGCACGGGCGTACGGATTCATTGACCAGACATCCGGGCACGGCGTTGGCGCAAATGTAGATTGGCGGCACAATGTTGGAACGCGTATCTCTAACAATGTCACACTGTCGTTCAACCGCAATACGAATTCAGCCATCCCGCATTTCGCCGGCGGTCTGGATGTATCATCTCAGTTGGGCATCGGAGGCACTTCGCGCAACCCGATGAACTTCGGCCCGCCCAATCTGAACTTCACGAACTTCGGAGCGCTTACGGATGGTGCTCCCTCTAAGAGCGCGATCTACAGCGCTGGTATGAGCGATCTGCTGTCGGTGAACTCAGGAGAGCACGCCTGGAGTTTCGGCGCCGGCTACAACCGGCTCTTCAACAACACAGCGACCGACGATAACGGGCGTGGCACTTTCACTTTTACCGGGCTGGCCACTGGGTCGCCCGCTGCCAGCGGATTCGATTTTGCAGATTTCCTACTCGGTCTGCCCGACTCAAGTTCGACCAGCTATGGGAATTCTGCGACCTACTTCCGGAGCACGAGTTATTTCATTTTCGGTCAGGATGATTACCATCTCCGGCCCAACATGACGCTGAATCTTGGCTTGCGATACGAGTTCTTCTCGCCCTGGCAGGAAAAGTATGGGCGCATCTCTAATCTGGCGATCGGACCGAGCTTCACCGACGTGACCGTTGTTACCCCGGCGACGCCGGGCGAACCAGCAGGGCTCATTAAGCCGGACCGAAACAATTTCGCGCCGCGCGCCGCTTTTGCCTGGAAACCGTCGGCGAAGAGCAAGATGACCGTGCGCCTTGGCTACGCATGGTTCTATGATCCCGGCGTCTACAATCAGTTTAGGGCGCGATTGTCTGCGCAGCCGCCATTCGGCGTTTCAAACGTCGTGAACTCGAGCCTGGACAATGTGCTGACCCTTGCCACTGGCCTTACTGCGATGTCGGCCGCCACGAGCGCAGGCAACACATTCGCCGTTAAACAGAACTACCGCGACATGTACGCGCAAACCTGGAATGTGAGCGTCCAGTCGGACCTGCCGGCAGCTCTGACGGGCGAGCTTGCATATATCGGGACCAAGGGCACGCATCTCGACGTTCAAGGGATACCGAATCAAGGGATGGTGAGTGGGAATGCGACCGGCTTTGTTTACGATGCGCCGGACGGCAACTCGATTTATCATGCCGGCCAGGCTCGTCTAACCCACCGGCTCCACGATGGTTTTTCAGCGAGTCTTTCGTACACTTATGCCAAGTCAATCGATGACTCCTCCGCCCTTGGAGGCGGGGGCAACACGATCACTCAGAATTTCTACGACCTGCGGGCTGAGCGCGGGTTGTCGAACTTCGACCGCCGCCATTCATTGACGGGTGGATACGTCTGGACTTCTCCGTTCACGGAGGGTAGCGGGCTGTTGCCAAATGGCGGATGGATCGCATCGGTGCTGAAGGCCTGGTCGGCATCAGGCAACATCATGCTAGCGAGCGGGACTCCGCTAACTGCTCAGATCATTGGCAGCCAGTTCGACCCGGCAGGTACGGGGACCATCAGCACCAGCCGGGCATCGGCCACTGGTTTGCCCGTGAATGCAGGAACCGGCTTCTTTAATCTTCAGGCTTTTTCGGTCCCGGCACCAGGCCAAATCGGAAACGCCGGGCGCAATACAATTCCCGGCTCAAGGGTCTTTTCGATGAACCTCTCGCTCCAGCGCACTATCCGTATCGGCGAGAGGAAACAATTGCAGATCCGCCTCGATTCGACGAACGTCACCAACCACGTCAACATCGTCAGCGTGGGGACCGTGGTGAATGCGCAGACCTACGGTTTCCCATCCGCAGCGGGCGGCATGCGCACGCTGAGTTCCCATTTGGGATTCAACTTCTGATGAAACCGCTCCGGGCGTTGTTGCTGGTGACAACGGCGCTGTTAGCACAGGATGCCACGTTCAAAGTCGATATCAACCTTGTAGTCGCGAACGTATCGGTGAAGGACAGGAATGCCAAGCCTATCATGAACCTTAGAAAAGAGGATTTCGAGGTTTTTGAAGACGGCGTTCCACAGACCATCTCCGTATTCGATGTACAAAAGCTCAGTGAGGAACCACTGCCGCCGCTTTCCTCCACAAACCGACCCTCACCATCCGGGCGACGGATTCGGAAGCCTATCGACACATCCGTAAAAGAACCGTCACTCGCCTATCGCAAACGCTTCCAGGATCGCAGGCTCATCGTGCTGTTCTTCGATCTGGCATCCATGCAGCCGGCCGAGCAGGCGCGCGCGCAAAGGAACGCGGTCAAATTCATTGAAACTCAAATGACCGTTGCGGACATGGTCTCGATCATGACCTTCAGCTCTGCACTCCGCATCGTCGAGGATTTCACCGAGGACCGGGAAAGGCTGAGCGAGGCACTACGAACAATGAGCTTCGGTCAAATGAGCGATTTGGCAGGCGGGGGGCGGACCAATGCGCGCGGGGGCGACGGCCTACCTCTCGCCGAACAAGCCGAGTTCAACATTTTCAACACGGACCGCAAGTTGAAGACTCTCGAAAGGGCGGCAAGAGATCTTGGAGAAGTTCAGGGGAAGAAGGCTCTCGTATTGTTTTCGAGCGGCATCGAGAAGACCGGAAGTGAGAACCTAAGTCAGCTCAAGGCTACGGTCAATGCCGCCGTGCGGTCGGGCGTCTCTTTCTATACCGTCGACGCTCGCGGTCTTGTCGCCCTGCCCCCAGGCGGCGATGCATCTACTGCATCTCCGTCCGGGACGGGGATATTAACCGGAGCCGTTCAGCAGTCCATGAGCAGGAGCTTGACGGATTCCCAGGAAACGCTTTACACTCTCGCTGCCGACACCGGCGGCAGGGCGATGCTCGATTCAAACGATCTGACGCTCGGCATCCGCCAAGCGCAGCAGGATTTGAACAGTTACTACTTGATCGGGTACCGCAGCACCAATTCCGCCGAGGACAGCAAGTACCGCCGTCTGCGGGTTCGCCTCGTGAACAATCCTGAAGCCCGGCTCGATTATCGAAGTGGCTACTATGCCACAAGGAGTGTGCTGAACGCCATGCCGCCCGGCGTGGGGGGCATCGAGGAAGCACTGACCTCTGGCGTGGCCGTAACAGAGCTACCGATGGCTCTTGAAGTGGACTATTTTAGAATCGCAAGCAATCGCTATTTCGCCCCAATTTCAGTGAAGATTCCAGGCTCGGTCGTGGATCATACCAACAAGGGCGCGAGGCAGACCGCCGATCTGGATTTCATAGGCGCGGTGCACGATTCGACTGGCGAACTCGCGGGTGGTGTTCACGACCACATCGGGGTTAACATCGCCGGCGACGCGGCTCATAAGGCTCCCCGCCCTCTGCAGTACGACACAGGATTGACTCTTTCATCAGGCTCCTACAGCCTCATCTTTCTGGTCCGCGATAATCGAACCGGCAAGATCGGAACATTCGAGACCAAGTTCACGATTCCGGATCTGGATTCCGAGGACTCGCTGCGGGTCAGTTCGATTATCCTTAGCGGCCAGAAGGAGGCGCTTTCATCCGCCGTCGGCGCGGCTGCCAACAACAATAAGCTACAGGCTATCCACCCGCTCGTTCAGGATGGGCAGAAGACGGTCCCCAGTATAACGCGCGTCTTCCGGCAGGACCAGACGCTCTATGTTTACTTCGAGGTCTATGATCCGAGTATTGATCGCGATCTGCACAAACCGAGCGTCACCGCGGAACTGGATCTGCTGTCAGGTGAACGCAGCGCTTTCAAAGCACAGCCGGTGCGGCTCACTCACCCGGGGACTTCCAGACCAGGCGTGATTCCGTTTGCCTTCCAAGTCCCATTAGCGAACCTGGAGTCTGGGGAGTACACTTCGCAGGTGACAATCATTGACGAACTGGGGAGCAGATTCGCACTCCGGCGCAACACGATCCACGTGGTGCCATGATTTACCTGCGTTGCGGGCGGGCCATCAACGGCAAGCGGTCCCCAATGAATGCTCAACAGTGGGCTTGATTCTAAACACGACAAAACACATCTCTGGGTCAGCGCCACCTTACGCTGCCGTCTCCTTGGATTTGATCTCGACGACCTTCTTCTCCTTGGCCTTCTTCGCCGCCTTGGTGCGTCGGCCTTGAATGCGGCGCGTTAGTTCGTCTTGCCGCTTCAACTGGACGATGGTGTACTCCTCCGTGATCTTCGTGTTGGCATGGCCGGCGATCTTGCTGGCTTCGATGCTGCTGCCGCCGACTTCTTGCCGCCATGTGATGTTGGCGCGGCGCAGGGAGTGGGGCCCGAAGCCGGGGAAGTCGCAGCCTTCGGCGGTCGCCGCCCTCTTGAGCGCCTGCCGCACGCCGGAGTCCCACATCGGTTCGTTCAGGTCGTCGGCCTGCGGGAAAACCCACGCCTCCGGGCCGCGATGCTTCAGTTTCGCGATCCAGACCTTGTAGCGCGGGCCCAGGTCGCCCAGCGCCAGAACGCGCCTGCTCTTGGCGGTTTTCGGTTCGTCGATGTCGCCGCGCCAGTTCCGTTGATCGATTCGAATGCAGCCTTTGTCGAAGTCGACATGCTTCACCTTCAGGCCGGTCACTTCGGAAATGCGTGTCCCGGTGTCGAGGCAAGTCTCGCAGATCAGGAGATTTGGGTCTTCGAGACGCGCCATCACGCGCGCCGTCTGGTCCTCGTCGAGGATGCGCTTCTCGCGGACCTCCCACTTCTTGGGGAGCTTCACGCGGTGGATCGGATTGGCGAACGTTTCCGGCAGGAGTTCCCACTCCTGCGCCTTCGTGATCACTCCGCTCATGATGCCGCGCAGGTCGGCCATGTGGTGCCACGACGCGCACGTGTCCTGAAGCCAGTCGAGCACTTCCTTCGCGCGGAACTCCGCGAGGCGCGTGTCTTTCCACCTCGGCAGGATGTATTTCTCGATGTTGAAGATGTACTTGGCTCGCGTGGGCGCGGCCAGCAGCGCTTTGCCGCCAACCGACTTTTCCACGAAATCGGTGCGCCACATCTGCGCCAGCCTGCCGAAGATAATCGCGCCGGGTTCGAGTTCCGGTGCTGGCCCGGCGACGGCATCGGCGGCCGCAGCCTCCGGCCGCGTGGGCGCGGCGTTCAAGTTCACCAGAAACTTGTCGCGCTCGCCTTCAGCCTGTTTCCTCGTTATCGCTTTCGGCCCTTTGATCGTTCCCACGATCTGACGTTTCCGGGTGCTCTTCACAGAGCCATCCGGCTGGGGTTCGTCGTGCCAGTAGCGAAAGAACCAGTACGCCGTCTTCCAGTCCTTGCACTCGTTAATCTTCGGGTGCTGTACCCTCTGTTTCAAGTAGTCTCCCGTCAACAGCGCTCGAATGTTACCTTCGTGCGAGAACATAAGCAAGGCCAGTCTTTTCAGCTAGATAGAGATCGCCATGCGGCTTGTGCTTTGACAGATATACAGGGTCTCCCGCGCGCGGGTCACGCCCACATAGAACTGCCGGATCACCGAGTCATGGGGCACGCCGCCGCGAGCATACTGCGCGTCTCCCGCCTGGCTGAGATCCGGGAACAGATAGACCACATCGGCTTCGCCGCCCTTAACAGAATGGATGGTCCCGACGACCGCGCGCGGAGTCTCCATCAGCGTGTGCGCGCCGTGAATCGCGGCGATATCTGCCGGGAACTGTGCGCGCGGGTGGATCTCGGCCGTCACGCGCGCCCGCCACCAGTCGAGCAACTCGCGCGACCCGTGGTTGTACGCAACCAACAGCGATTGGAGCGCGGAGGTCTCGAAGAGTTCCTCGAGGTGTTCGTAGCTGGCCTGGCGCTCGGCGCTGTACGCGGCCAGCCGTTTTTTCGCGCCGTGTTTCAGGATGCCCTTCGCCTGGAGGCATTCGGCCCAGAGCGCCAGGTCGCCGTGCGTCCAGGGCCGGTGACCGTCGCCGTAATCGGGATGTGCCACCAACAGGGCGAGGATGCGGTTCGGCGTCGATCCGCGCCGACCGAGTTGGAGCGGGTTCCACGACCCGTTGCTCTTGCGATACGGATTGTGAAACGGGACGGCGTTCTTGCGGAGCACGCTGACCAGCGGCTTCAGCATGTAGGAACAGGCCACCAGGAACATGACCGACTTGCCGTGCTGCAGGTGCTTCATCGCCGAACTCAGGATCGACACGTCGGGCGCCTGGTAGGTTCCGCTGGTGAGCCTGATGGTCTCCCCCGCTTCCGCGCGAGGCAGGTACAGCTTTTGTTGCCGCCTGGCTACACGGTGGATCAGCCGGTCGGCCACCGCGTGGACCGCCTGCGGCACCCGGTAAGACTGCTTGAGGATAATCTTGTGGTCGTCCGGAATGTCCGGATCGAGGAACGCCTCCGGCGTCGCGCCGGTGAACGCGTAAATGGTCTGGTCGTCGTCGCCCGCCACGATGAAGTACTCCGCGCGGTTGCCCCACTTCCGGACCAGCGACAACTGCATCCTGTTGAGATCCTG
>Ga0181520_10011556_pt1 | contig 11573 bp, 7 predicted proteins | sample PEATcosm2014_Bin_29_FD_132451 | JGI IMG/M metagenome (GOLD analysis project Ga0181520, IMG submission 132451) | Peatland microbial communities from MTU Mesocosm Facility, Houghton, MI, USA - PEATcosm2014_Bin02_30_metaG | ecosystem: Environmental > Terrestrial > Soil > Wetlands > Peat | place...
AGGGGGCAATCCACAATCCTTCGCCGGACAAAAGGCTGTCGCGTCCCAAAAGCCCTTTTCTCCGGGTAGCGCTGGTGCGGGCGGCTTCAAGCCGCGTGGCCAGGATCGTGTCGCGCGTCAGGTTCAGAACCTGCAATGGTCCCTGAGGGGCTGGCGACGGGTGCGGAGCAAAGAACTGCCCCACCGCCTTCGCGATCCTCTGCGGAATCATCCACATTTCCCGACTTCCCCAATTCAGTTTGGAATCAGCAGGCGCTATGGCTGCGGCGGCGTTCCCGCGGACCCGGTTGATGAGGAGCCGCCGGAATTGTTCAATGTGCCCCCTACGCCAAATCCCCCGGTCCCGCCCTCAATGACCAGCGTCTTCTCAGGTTTCATGCTTTGGATCAGCGTCTCCACCGGAATTTCCGGCGCAGGCGGCGGCAACGTGTTATCCGCCGTCTTCTCATCCGGCTGGTGCATGAGAGTGTTCGAATTGGGCGGCATGAACTGATCCGGATACTTCAGGTCCGGCGTCGGCGAACCCGCCGGCAGCGGGGATACGATCTCCGGCGTGACCAGCACGATCAACTCGGTATCGTTCTTGGTCTTGGACTGGGATTGGAACAGCTGGCCAAGAATCGGGATGTCACCAAGAAACGGAATCTTCTGGAATGTGTCGGTGAGGCTCTTGTCCAGCAGACCGCCAATGATGAAGGTCTGTCCGTCTTTCAGCTCCACTTCGGTATTCACTCTGCGCGTGGAGAGGCCCGGCACCTCAAATCCCGAAATCTCCACTTCATTGGCGTAGTCCAGCGCGCTCACCTCCGGCGCCACCTGCAACCGGATGGTGCCACGCGGAGTAATTGTGGGGATAAAGTTCAGTCGAACGCCGTATTCCTTGTACTCGATACTCACCGCGGCCGTCCCACCCGATGTGCCGGACACCACGGGATACGGGAACTGTCCGCCCGCGAGGAAGCTGGCTTCCTTGCCGTCCGATGCCATCAGATTCGGCTCCGCCAGCAACTCCACCACGCCCTTGGTTACCAGAGCATGAATATCCGCGCCTACGTTCAGGCCGGGGAAGTAGGCAAAAATGCTTCCCTCCTGGCTAAAGCTCGCCGATCCAGCCGATCCCGTGAGCCCTGATCCACCACTCGACGAACCACCGGAGGTGCCGATGAGAGGTGGAGTAAACTGTCCGGCCGAAACCCCGCCAAGCGCATTTCCCAGACCCAGGTCCAACAGGTTGATGCCAAGCTGGCGGGCCAGGTTGCGATCCACGGCGGCAAAGCGCACCTTGAGCAGAATCTGCGGATCCGCCGTGGGCACGTTCACATCCATCAGGTTCACCACCTTGCCCGCCGTCGACGCAATCTGCACCGCGCGCGCCGAGCTGGTCAGATCCTTCACCGTGCCGCGCAGAAAGACGCTGTTGTTGGTGTAGCTTACTCTGATCGTCTGGCCCGGCAACTCGGTTTTCAGCTCGCGCCGGATGGCGTCCAGGTTGTCGCCCGACAGTCCTGCATTGGGCCGCACCGTCACACTGAAGAACTGCCGTCCCCCGTGAATATCCCAGAGAATCAGGCTGGTCGCGCCCGGCCCTTTGCCGGTGATCATGATCTCGGTGGGGCTCACTGCCGTGGCTTCCGCAATGTCGCCCGCGCCCACTGCCACGCGCTCAATCGGTTGCGCACAGTCCACGAGCACGGCTTTGCCTACTTCCACGCTCAGTTCATTCGTGGAGTCCTCGAACCGGGTTCCCGCGGATGGTGAGGAAGTCGGCGCTGCCTGAGCATAAACCACCTGCCCGGTGCAGAGAGCCAAGACCAGCGCGCTGCAATATGCGATGGTGATCCCAGTCGTCGATCTCAATGCTGTCCCTCGGGTGTTGCGAATTTCTCTTCCGTAGTCTTTGAGCCGTTGCTGATGGTGATCGAATACGTCTTCGGCGCGGGCTTTTTTCCGCCGCCCGCAACCCGCCGTGGTGCGGCGGGTGGCGGAGCCGTGCTCGTAAAGATGTTGCTCATCGCTTCGGGCGGTACTTTGGCCACCTGTGTATCCAGGGGGTTGCGCAGCACCAACTGGATCTTTAGGGTGTTGCTGGCCAGGCTCAGCGTCTCGGCCTGCTCCGGCGTCACAAGCAGATTGACAACCTGCACCTGCTGCGGTTTGCCTTCGGCGTCTTTCTGAATGTCGGTGCCCGCCGACAGCACTTGAATGTTCTGCAGCAGAGTCTGCGTCTGCACGCCTTCGTTAGCGCCCCCCGGGCCCGGCGCATTGCCTGAAACCAGAACGTCCACGCGCGAGCCCGGAATCACGAATCCGGCCACGCCCACCACTTCATCCACCCTTACCGCGCACGCCCTCATGCCTTCGGGAATTGTCGGCGCCAGTCCGCCGCCGGAGCCGATGCCGGCCAGGCGGCTCTCGAGAATTGGCTCTCCCTGAAAGATCTCTGAAATCACGCCGCGGCCCACCGCATCTTCGGGCTTCAGAACCGCGCCTTTGGGTGCCGTGCCTGCAATCGTGATGGTCGTCAGGTCGGCTTGCGTTATCACGGCTCCCAGGGGAATGTCCTTTGCCGCTGCAACCAGCCGCGCAGTCGCCATCGGCTTTGAAGCCGCCATGCGCACGCCTACCAGGCGATACACCAGCCACGCGCAGACTCCGGCGATGACGAATGCGATGAGGAGGATCGTTAGCAGTCTTCGATTCATCCTAACCTCGTTGGAGCCGGCGGATCGCCAACTCCGCCTTTCTCTGCCTGCCCAATCTTCCGGACCCACCAATTTGCCGTCAATCCTACGAACGGGCCATCGATTTTGCCTCGCACCGGGCAGTGCGGTTTCAGTGTAGTCCCTCACAACCTATCTCTACCCGCGGGATTTGTCGATATTACTAGTGGGGTATCAAAAGTGCTATGGGGCAAATCCCCGGAATGAGCGATCCTTGGAGCAGTGTCGAATTCCCGGGGCCCCATGGCGCGTTGCAGGTTTGAGCGCAAACAAAGACCGCTTGGGGTTGCCTGTCATTCATCGCGAATTCCGTAGTCGGAGGTCGCACTTGGCTCGTCGCGCGCCAAACAGGGAAGATTCGGACTCGCTGGCATGGGAGATCCTTCAGGGTCGACTTGGCTTGGAAGAGAAGCCAAGTGACCACCCTACAGAGAATGCCGTTCCTATTGCTCCGGTGTTGATGATGCCTTCCAGCGGCATCATGCTCTTCGCAACCCTGCCCCCGCAAAGTCAGGGGCCGACATCGTTCGTGGGTTCCGTCCTCATCCATGCCATCGCTGCGGCAGTCGTCTGGTTCAGCCTTGGCTACAAGCCTCCTGTCGCACGAGTGGTTCAAGAGCATTACATGGTTCGTCAACTCGATCTGCGCGCGCCGCTTGAGCAACAGGCGCAAACAGCCCCACGCATTCCCTACCCGAAATCGCATCCCGCCGCGGCGGCTCCCGGGGGCCGCACCGAACAATCCCGCTCTCTTCCGCGTCCCGTGAATCAGGTCCAGCCGGGCCCGCAAACGCTCATCCAGGCCGACCTTCTCAACCCCATCACTCTGCCCCAGCCCATTCCTGTGCCGCAGGTCGTCATCTGGTCGCCCAGTAAGACCACCGCGAAACACATCGTTCCACCCTTGCCGGAAAAACCCACCGCCGCCGATGTCCTTCCCGTCCTCGACCGGCCCAATCAGGAGCTCACCCTCGCCGACGTCAACATCGCGTCCAGCAATCTGCCCTCGTTTAAATCGCCCGTCGCGCCCAGCACCACGTCGCCGGTCACCGTCCACGTCCCCTCACAAGTACAACTGCCCCCGGCCTCGGCCTCGCAGCAATCGGCGCCGCCCACGCCCGCTGCTGTCCTCTCTCTCTCTGATCTCCGGCTGAAAAATGGAACCGCCGCCCTGCCTCCGGTTAACGAGTCCCAGGCATCGAATGCGCAAGGCGCGCTGTCTCCCGGCCACGCTCAGAACGCCTCTACTCAGGCCGGCAATGGCCCTCCTGCTGCCAGGCCGGGCCAGGCCGGTGCTGCTGGCCAGGGCCCAGCCGGGGGGGCGAATCATTCTGCCTCGGGCTCGGGTTCGGGGTCGGGCAAGCCCGAAACCTCCTCATCCCTGTCGGAGGCGGAAATTGGGTCTGACGGAACCGGTCGGGCTACGACCACTCCCATCGCCCTGCCCAAAGACGGCCACTTCGGCTCCGTGATCGTCGGGGAAACCCTCGAACAGCAATTCCCTGAATTAGAAGGCGCATGGAATGGCAGGGTCGCCTACACTGCGCATTTACACGTCGGTCTGTCCAAGAGCTGGATTATGCAGTACTCGCTGCCGCGCAACTCGGAGGCCGCCGCCGGCGGCACCATCTCCCGCCTTGAAGCGCCATGGCCGTATAACATTGTGCGGCCCAACCTCGCGCCCGGTACCATCGACGCCGACGCCTTGATGATCCGCGGCTTTGTCAATGAGTCCGGCCGCTTTGAAGACCTCAGCATCGTCTTCCCTCAGCCCTTCTCGAGCGCCCAGTTCGTCCTCGCCGCGTTGCAGCAATGGCAATTCCGCCCCGCCACGCAGGATGGGCAAGCTGTCAGGATTGAAGTGTTGCTGATCGTCCCCGAAGAAGTGGAGTAGCAGCAGCCTCGTCCACGTCGAAGATGCTATTCATTGCAGCAAAAAGGGCACGGACTTCGCGTCCGTGCCCTTCGTAAACTGCCCCGTTTTCCTTGGCCTTGCTACGTGCCGTTGGGAATCATCCGCGGCCCGCTCATGTTGTCGGCGATGGCGCGGAAGGTCGCGGTCAATTGCGTGTTGGCCCGCCGCTCTAAAAGTCGCCGCTCGGGATCAATCGGGAATTCGTAAGGCTGTTTGCGATCGCCTGAAAGATTCCGCCGATGGTTTCGAATTGCGGCTGGTTGTTCACCAGTGCGGCGCATCCAGCTGTATTGTCGGAATAGAATGTGTTTGAAGTCGAGGCCATCGCAGCGATCGCGTTGCAGGGCTGGCCGGAATAGGTCCCGGCCGGATATGCTTCTGCGCCATGTGTCGAGCCGGACGAGACCGTCACATGCTGGTCCGTCTGGCACCCTCCTGAAGTCGGCGAACCCATGGCGATCGTGTAAACGGTGGTTCCAGCCGCTGTTGCCGCCTGCGCCGCCGCCACTGCCTGCCCGCACTGGCCCAGCTCGGATGGATACGTGGCCACGTTGTAGCCGTTTTTGTTGGTTGTCGACGTCCCGGTTCCGTTGAGGGGTGGGCCAGTACAAGTGCCGGGCTTCGACGAGCTGATGTACCCCGGACACTGGAGTGTGGTGGCAGTGCCGTCTATAGAGACACCGCCGTATGTAGAGGTAGTGTTTGCGACGCAGGTGCCCGATGAGTTAACTGCCGGGCAATTCACCGCGACTATCTGGCTGCCATTGCTGCAGGTAAGACTGCCAGTAATGTCGGCGGCGTAGGCTTGCGTGTTGCACGCAGTGGCGTTGCCGTCGCTCAGGATGATCATGATGTTCTTCGAGCCTGGGAATGAATTCTGCTGGGTTACCAGCGCCGCTTGCGCTGCGTAGATTGCCTGCGCGTAGTAGGTTCCCTCGCCGCCCGGCGCCTGAAGGCCTGCGCACGTACCGGATGTTTCGTACCCGACCGCCGACGCGAGACCATCGCCGCTGTTGAGCGTGCCGGCGCTATCGGAATTCCTGTAACCGTCATCGAATGCCATGATCTCGTAGGTCCCTGCGATGGTTGGGTATGTGGCCGGCGAGGAGGGCATGGCCAAATTCCCGCCAGTCGTCGCCACATTCGTAAACGAGTAAGGCACGATAGGGGGGTTCGTGGTGGGGCAAGTGGTGTCATCATACGGTCCGGCTGCCACACTGTGCGAATTCGTGGTCTCCGTCACGGCCGGAAATGTAAACAACGACACGCCGTCGACGTAAGCCGAGTTTCCGGGGCAGATTTGGTTCAGCGGACATGGATCCATATCTTGCAGCATCGCCTTAAGCCCCGCAACCGCGCAATTGATCTGCGTTGCCCCGCTGCCGCAACCGTCGCCCGATGGTGCTGAGCCGGTCATCGAATTCGTGGTGTCGATGATGACGGCAATGTTATACGGGGTGTCTGACACGCCTCTGATGGCCGCGTACGAGACTGCCGTGAGGTTGAACGTACGGATTCCCACCAGCCCGCCAAACCACAAATTCACCGACGCCGTCTGCGTTACCTTAATCGTGTTGCAAGTTAAAAGGGAGCCGCCGCAGGAGCCGGACGTGGGGCTCTGGCACGCCACGTTCAGGTGGGTCGATACGTTGCTGGAGCAATCGAACGTCATAGAGATCGCGGCGCCCGAAAGCAGGGTGTTCGCGTTTAATCCGGATGGGGTGCTGGAAGTGTCGGAGCTATATTTGTAAAGGTTGTAATACGCCGTGCCCGCGGCCGGGCTGCTCGAGGTGCCTATATTCGGCATCACTTGTCCTGCCGCCAGCGCCGCCGCATTCGTCGATGCCACCAGCCTCTGGTAGGCGTAATAGACATGGCCCGCCTCAATCGCTGCTCCCCCCAGAGTCGCCGTTACCAATATGCTCACCGCCATGACAACTGCTGATTGTCCGCGCTGATCCCGTAAGAACCTGAGCAGAAACGAAACTCCGTGGTGTTTCATGGGGAAATCTCTCCTTTTCATGAGTCAGCTCCTTAATCAGCAAGCGCCGCTTCTGTCGACGTCAGCGCGCTACTCGGGGTGAATTTAAAGACGGGCAGCCAGGTGTAGGTATAACTGACCGTAAGAATGACCGGCGTGTTCGGCCCCATCGCGGTCGAAGTGTCGGTCGAGCCATCGCCCGCCGTCGGGCACGTAAACGAGGTTGACGACGCTTCCGCGACTGGACCCTCCGTATGGGAATTATTGGAAGAGTCCGTCCAGGTCATGGTGAAGGTCAGTTTCGTCGTCGTCCAGTTCGGCAGCGCGCCCTCAACAGCTGTCGCGGCAGTCTCGCACGGATCGGCGACCAGCCCCTGGTTTGCGGCAGCAAGTTGCACCGCGGTAGTGGTCGCGTTGCCAAGTTGCTGCAGGCTGTAAAAAGCCAGCGAGAACGAGGCTGCCCCGGTCAGCAGCGTCATCATAATCGGCAGCGAAATGGCGAGCTCAACCAGCGAGGTCCCCTCCTCGCCCTTCACGCCCTTCGCCCGCATGAGCCGTTGCGCGAGCCGGAGGGCTTGCCTGGTGATACCTCTGCGAATGCTCATCGTTTTCCCTCCAGCGCGGCGATTCCTCGCTTCGAAACTCCGCCGCGCGGCCAATCAAAATCTCTCTCGACGCCGGCTACGTCTCTCATCGGCGCTCTTCCAATAGCTCTTGAATGCGCGCGCATTCCCGCCCGCCCGGGTCGCTGTTCGGCTGTTTTGCAGGGGGGTTCCCCGTGCGCGGCGCCTGGCCGGTAAGCTCCGGCACACGTCAGCCTAAGCGCTGTGCGCGGGGACAAATGGGCGCGTTCGTCTCTGTGCGATTCCAACTTGCGGCCTCGCCGACACTACTGCGACCTCTTGGGGAATGGGCCTATTAGGTCTATGATCATCCGTCTCTGGAGCGGGGTATATGCCCCTTTAGTGCTACGCAGGTGCGTCGTTTGTACCCAGAACAACCCTTTGCTATTCAGCAGGTTCCGTCGCCGGAAGCTGCGCTGGTCTCCTGACCGGCTGCGTGCGGGAGCATGCCCTGAGCGAAGCCGAAGGGTCCACGCCCGCACCAATCGGAGGCGATTACGAATCCATGCGGTCTGAGCACTCGCGAAAACAAAAAGGGCGCGGGCATCGTGCCCGCACCCTCTTGCGTTCTCCCCCTTGAAGCGCTCTTTACGCTGTTCCGTTGGGAAGATTCCGCGGCGCGCTCAAGTTGTTGGCGATGGCGCGGAGAATCTGCGTCAGCTGCGTGATGGCCCGCCGCTCTAAAACGCGCTGCTCGGGATCAATCGGGCATTCGTAAGGCTGTTTGCGATCGCCTGAAAGATTCCGCCAATCGTTTCGAATTGCGCCTCGGTGTTCACCAGCGCGGCGCATCCACCTGTATTGTCGGAATAGAATGTGTTTTCAGTCGAGGCCATCGCAGCGATCGCGTTGCAGGGCTGGCCGGAATAGGTCCCGGCCGGATATCCTTCTGCGCCATACGTCGAGCCGGACGTGACCGTGACATGCTGGTCCGTCAGGCACCCTCCTGAAGTCTCCGAACCCATGGCGACCGTGTAAACGGTAGTTCCCGCCTTTGTTGCCGCCTGCGCCGCCTCCACTGCCTGCCCGCACTCGCCCAGCGCAGATGGATATGTGGCCACGTTGTAGCCGTTATGGTTGGTTGTCGACGTCCCAGTTCCGTTGAGGGGTGTGCCGGTGCAGCCGCCGGGCGGACAACCGATCGTCGTGGCGGAACCGTCAATAGAGACACCGCCGTATGTAGAGGTAGTGTTCGAGACGCAGGTGCCCGACGAGTTAACTGCCGGGCAATTCACTGCGACTATCTCGCTGCCGTGGCTGCAGGAAAGACTGCCGGTAATGTCGGCGGTGTAGGCTTGGGTGTTGCACGCAGTGGCGTTGCCGTCGCTCAGGATGATCAGGATGTTCTTCGAGCCCGGGAAATTCGACTGCTGGGTTACCAGCGCCGCTTGCGCTGCGTAGATGACCTGCGCGTAGTAGGTTCCCTCGCCGCCCGGCGCCTGAAGGCCTGTGCACGTACCGGATGTTTCATAGCCCACTGCCGAGGCGAGACCATCGCCGCTGTCAAGCGTGGCGGAGCTATCGTTGGCCCTGTAACCGTCATCGAATGCCATGACCTGGTAGGTCCCCGAGTAGTCGCTCGAATAGCTTGCGCCGCTCGGCGAACTCGGCAAGGCCAGGTTCTGGCCAGACGTCGCCACATTGACAAACGCGTAAGGCACGATAGGGGGGTTCGAGGTGGGGCAAGTGGTGTCGTCCGAAGCGTAATTCTTGGACGAGGAGACCTCAATAGCGGGAAATGTATACAACGCTACGCCGTCAACGTAAACCGAGTTCCCGGGGCAGACTTCGTTCAGCGGGCATGGATCCATATCTAGCAGCATCGCCTTAAGCCCCGAAACCGCGCAACCGATCTGCGTTGCCCCGCTGCCGCAACCGTCGCCCGACGGTGCTGAGGCGGTCATCGAATTCGTGGTGTCGATGATGACGGCAATGTTATACGGGGTGTCTGACCCGCCCCTCATGGCCGCGTACGAGACTGCCGTGAGGTTCATCGTACGAACACCCACCAACCCTCCAAACCACAGATTCACCGACGCCGTCTGCGTAACCTTAAGCACGTTGCAAGTTGTAAGGCCGCTGCCGCAGGAGCCGGACGTGGGGCTCTGGCACCCCACGTTCAGGGAGCTCGATACGGTGCTGGAGCAAGCGAACGTCATAGAGATCGTGGCGCCCGAAAGCAGGGTGTTCGCGTTTAATCCGGTTGGGGTGCTGGAAGTGTCGGAGCTATATTTGTAAAGGTTGTAATACGCCGTGCCCGCGGCCGGGCTGCTTGAGGCGCCAATATTCGGCATGGCTTGTCCTGCCGCCACCGCCGCCGCATTCGTCGACGCCACCAGCCTCTGGTAGGCGTAATAGACGTGGCCCGCCTCGATCGCTGCTCCACCCAGAGTCGCCGTCACCAATACGCTAAGCGCCAGGAAAACCGATGTTTGTCCGCGCTGATCCCGCAAGAACTTGAGCAGAAACGAAACTCCGTGGTGCTTCATGGGGATATCCCTCCTTTTCATGAGCCGGCCCCCTAAAAAGCAAGCGACGCTTGTGTCGACGACAGTGCGCTGCTCGGGGTGAATTTAAGGACGGGCAGCCAGGTGTAGCTATAACTGACCGTAAGAATGACCGGCGTGTTCGGCGCAATCGCGGTCGAAGTGTCGGTCGAGCCATCGCCCGCCGTCGGGCAGGTAAACGCGGTTGACGACGATTCCGCGACTGGACCCTCCGTATGGGAATTATTGGAAGAGTCTGTCCATTTCATGGTGAAGGTCAGCTTCGTCGTCGTCCAGTTCGGCAGCCCGCCCTCAACAGCTCCCGCGGCAGTCTCGCACGGGTCGGCGACCAGCCCCTGGTCTGCGGCAACAAGTTGCACGCCGCTTGTGGTCGCGTTGCCAAGTTGCTGCAGGAAGTAGAAAGCCAGCGAGAACGAAGCTGCCCCGGTCAGCAGCGTCAACATAATCGGCAGACAAATGGCAAGCTCAACCAGCGAGGTCCCCTCCTCGCTCGCGAGGTCCACACTGCGCCCATGACGTCGAACGGGCAAAAGAGCCCGCCAGGCCTTGCTTCCACGAATTTTCATGAAACGACCTCCGGACGCGGCCGCCATAGGGAATTTGCAGTCAGCCGCGCCGTACTTGCTCAGAACTCTCTGGCGCCCCAGGCGCCCTTTACTTCGCCGGTTTCAACCGATTCAGGAAACGTTCGAATTCCCGCCCGCCTGCTGCGGTTGGCGCTGTTCTCTTGCTTTGCCGTGGGATCCCAGGTGTGCAACTCCTGGCCGGCAAATTCCGGAGCACATCGGCCTATGCGCTGTACGCTTGGGGAAATGAGCGCGTTCGCCGCTGTGCGATACCATCCGGGAGCCTCGACGGCATCACCCCGACCTCTCGGGGAAAGTGAGCCTTATCTTCATCATCGTCGATCTCAATCGCGTGAAAATTCCTCTTTAGTGCTACGATTTGTCAACTTTAGGCTAATGTCCGTATTTCCCGCCGGCAGGTCCGCTCTGCTCGTCATCCACATAGCCGACGAGGATAGAAAGGGCAGTGACAGAAACGGAAACCTTTAGGTGACTTCACCTTGACCGTGCAGCCCTTGCCTTTCGGGCACCCTTACTTGGCCAGTTTCAACTGCCCCAGAAAACGTTCGAATTCCTTCCTGCCCGCTGCGTGCAGCAGCGGCGCACTGCCACTGCCCCGGTCCTGCTTATCGGGCAGAACAAACTGCAGGCCCACGCCATCCGGTCCCCAGCGCACTGCCCGCGACTGCACGCCAATCGAGCGCTCCGCGACTTCCTCGCCCAGATCGTTCCTCTGCAGCGTCATCAAAACCAGCGTCCCGGGATACCAGCGCTCTTCCGTCACCACGTACAGCCCCGTCGTGCTGATGTCGCGAATGCCGTGCGCTATTGGCGCCTCGCCGTTCCAGTAATACGCGGCCAACCCCGGCGTCCGTACCCGCGGAGCCTTACGCGGATCCGGCGACCACCAGCGCTGCAACCAGTTGCGCGGTTGCTTGAACGTCTTCGCGCCCGGCTGCGTCAACTCCATCTCGTAGGCCTCTTGTGCGGCCTTGTTGCCGTGTCCGTTCCGGTTCTCCAGCTCCAGCAATCCCGGCCCGCCGCTCCACAGCGGTTTCTCGCGCAGCAGTACCGCCCCGGCAATCGTCGTCGCCACGGCTCCCGCTTCGATCCGCGGATTGCTCAGCCGCTGCAGTTGCCGGCCCATCTCTTCGGCCACGCACAGCACCAGCTGATCGCCGGGCTGGGTCTGCGACGTGTAAATGGAGTGCGCTGGCAGCGCCAGCACGCTATTCGGCTGCGGGCTTGACGAACTCACCTG
>Ga0181520_10011558_pt1 | contig 11571 bp, 11 predicted proteins | sample PEATcosm2014_Bin_29_FD_132451 | JGI IMG/M metagenome (GOLD analysis project Ga0181520, IMG submission 132451) | Peatland microbial communities from MTU Mesocosm Facility, Houghton, MI, USA - PEATcosm2014_Bin02_30_metaG | ecosystem: Environmental > Terrestrial > Soil > Wetlands > Peat | place...
GCTGATTGAGGGCCAGAACACATTATGCGCAACGCTGTCGCTGTTGAGGAATTCGACGGTTGTGCCAAGTGCGACTGCGTTGATGTGCGGCACAAACATCAGGCCCTTCTGGTCGATGGTGAGATGTGACGTGGGAGCAGGAAAGGTTTTGCCGGCGACGGCTTCAACATATACCACGGACTCACCGCTAACACCGGATACCTTGCCGTGAATTGTGCCGGCAAAGGCCACTGTAGCGAGTGCCGTCATAACGATTGTGACGAGTGCGATTTTTTTCATTCGTTCTCCTCTTTGAAGAAATGAGAGCCCTGTGTGCCGTGCTAATAAACGAATTCCAGCCCAACAATCAGGGCGTTCGTTCGGAATGGCCCGGTGAGCGGCAGGCCCGTTGCAGGGTTGTAGACAATCTGTTGTGGCCGGATCTGGTATTCGACCGAGGCCTTGATGTTGGCGTGGATAAGAAACTGCTCGCCAGGAGTAAAGCGGTTTCTCGTGGCTGAATACGGCGAGAAGAACGAAGAGGTTGGAGGCGCTGACGGATCGTACTCGATGAAGTTAAGCCGGTCAGCCGTAGATTTAACCTGGTCCCATCGCATGATCGTCATCGCCCATGGCAGAGCCAGGTAGTCCGCTTCAGCGAAGCCTCCACTGAAAGTGGCCGGCGCCGATTGCGTAAACCCTGTGATGCCCGCTGCTCCCGATGCGGTGACCGGTAAGAGATTGTGATCATGGGCCGCCACGTACACGCCAAACACATTCAAGTTACGGTAGTTGAAGTTGACGTCTCCGCCCAGGCGGTAGAACGGCTCCCGCGCCGTGAGTACGGTTGGCGTTACACCATCGGAAAGCACGCCGCTGAGGGGTTGTACTGTTCGTCCATAGAAGTAGAAGGTGCCCAGAGCGAGAAAGGTATGATCGCGTGGGCCTGTCGTACCTGCCGCTTGAACCTCATTGCGGCTCGCTCGGTCCTTCTCCAGGTTGAATCGGTAGACAAACCTGCCGTAGAGATCCTTGAAATTTGAATCGGAAGAGTACGCAACGGCGTTCTGGGGCGCGACGTTCGGCGGGCTGTTGAAAACCCCGGTAGTGTTTTGGTCAAACACCGCAACTGAGTAGTGGTATCCGTTGTAAGCGTGGCCGCCGCTGAATTCGGCGCCATTGGCTGCATCCTCCAAGGCCAACCTGTTGTTGACATTCTGTGTGGACGCCAGCCCGTTCTGCACGCCGATGTTAGCTTCGCTGAAAATGTCCCAGCCGCTGAGGTTCCAGGTGCGCGCCTGGCTGAAGGGGAGATCTAGCTCAAACTGGCCTGCGCGCAGATTCAGTGAGTCTTTGGGCAATTTTAGGAAGCGGCTGAGGTCATTGAACTTCAGGTAGCCGTCGCCCAGAGCTCCGTTGACGTTGGCGCCCGCAACACTAATATCGTCATCCACCCACCACGAAATACCAGTGCCGAAGTTTCCAGCCGTGAAGATGCTGAAGTACCCAGGCTCAAAATCTGACTTAGGAATGAAGTTTCCAACTGTGCCAGCGGGTAACGCTAGATTGAAATTGTTGCGGTTGGCACTAACTTGCTGGAAGTAGGTGTTGTACCGCAATCCCACCGGTAGCAGGCCGGGAATGGAACCGGGATACACCGTGTGCGGCCACAACTCTGCTTGAGCCGGGGCGCCCAGAAGGATGGGGGGCGTCTTCAGGAAAGATTCGTCGTCTTTGGGAAACTTGAATCCCGCATCTTTGAAGGCCTTGCCAAAGTCGTTCAGCTTGGGGAAATCCGAGTGACAGGTGGTGCAGGAGGTGCCATAGCGTCGCGAGAATGCGGGAATTGCGTCGGCGGAGGGTGGAAGCGACAGGACTACCACCGTGCACAAGATCGCCAACACAGCGGCGAAGACGAAGGAGAACCATTTGCCATTCATGGGTGGGCCTCAGTGTTCCAGATCACAGCATGGAACGTTGCTTGAGGGAGAATTGTGACCTACCTCACATCACAGTTACTGTGATGGTGATCACTGCATTTGAGTTAATTGTTTGATGCGTGTTGAGTGACGCACCTTCGGTCGATCGCTTCTTGGAGGGGCCATACCGATGTGACGATGTATCGGGCCGATTTCCAAACTTCATTTTGCATCGACGGAAGCGAGGACTCTAGGCCGATAACGAAATCACCAGTGAGGGGAATACGCAGTTCCAACGTCTTGTTCAGGTCAAACAGCGCACGAAGGACAGAACCTGTCATTCGATGGTCGAGCGCAATGCTAAACGTGATTCAAAACATGTTGTGTGCAATACTGACCACCTTTTGACTTTTTGTTCAATGTAGGAGCCGCCATGTCGAAGGCTGCCCCGACGCACGCAAAGGCCAGCCCAAAGATGGCGATGCCAACGCGACGCCGATGACAGCCCCACCTTGCTTGATTGGGATGAACGATTCAACAGCAACTGTCGAGATCGCAGCGATCGGAACGCACAAGAATGCAACCATCAGGCAATTCATTGAGCCCTACGGCCTGAAATTCCTTCCTTCCGATCATCGCGGACTAGTAGATTCATGGCATCCCTTCAATTCCCGGGTTCGGGAGAGGCGTGGCAATGAGCAAAAGTCTCGTGGCGATTGTTGGATCGTTGGCAATAGGCACATTGTTGCTCAGCTCCCCTAGACCGCAGGCGCAGGAACACGCGCGCCTGATGCCGCAATTGGGAATGGGATTTGTCTCGTCCGTCGCTCTTTCCCGAGATGGCCGATTCGTACTCACAGGGAGCTGGGACCAGACAGCGCGGCTATGGGATGCGGCCACTGGGCTGCAGATTCGCCCTTTCGAAGGACATACAGACATCGTCACCTCTGTGGCCTTCTCTCAGGATGGCCGCTTTGTAATCACCGGAAGCTTTGATAAGACAGCGCGACTTTGGGATGTAGCGTCCGGACAACAGATTCGATCCTTCGTAGGCCATGCGGGGTTGGTCACCACGGTCGCTTTTTCTCCAGATGGCCGGTTCGTACTCACCGGGACCTGGGATCGAACAGCGCGGCTATGGGACGCAGCTACCGGGCAACAGATTCGATCCTTCAAAGGCCATACGGCGGCGGTCAACTCCGTCGCTTTTTCTCCGGATGGCCACCAAGTACTCACCGGAAGCGACGACAAGACAGCGCGGCTATGGGACGCAGCTACCGGGCAACAGATTCGATCCTTCGAAGGCCATACGGAGGCGGTCACTTCAGTCGCCTTCTCCTTGGATGGCCGCCTCGTGCTCTCTGGAAGCAAGGACCAGACAGCGCGACTTTGGGATGTGGCCACCGGACGGCAGATTCGCACCTTCGACGGGCATACGGACTCTGTCAGCTCCGTGGCTTTCTCTGCGGATAGACGCTTTGTGCTGACTGGAAGCAACGACACAACAACCCGCATTTGGAATTTTGCGAGCGGCAAGCTGTTGGCAGTGCGGCTGAGCTTCGACAATGGCGGATGGGCTGTAGTTGACCCGGGAGGGGCGGTTCGATACGAGCGATCTTGACGGTGGTGCGCCGCTGGCCTGGGTTGTCTCGAGTGAGCCGATGCGAGCGCTGCCGCTGGAGATCTTTATGCGGGACTACTACACGCCGCGGCTGTTGACACGGATTGTGAGTGTGGAAAAGCTGCCAGAGGTCCGGCCCATTGCGGAGATAACGAATCGGGTGCAGCCGGAGGTGAAGATTGTTTCGGTGAAGGCCTCGAAGACGCATGCGGCGCGGGCGGATGCAGTGGTGCATGCCGCGAGCGTGACGAACGAGAAGGGGCAGCGAAGCGGCTTACAGGATCTGCGGCTGTTTCGGAACGGGCAGCTGGTGGCAAATACGCCGCTGGATAAGCCGCTGAAGAATGGGGATTTTACGTTCAAAGGTATCCAACTGCCGACTTCTGCGAAAAGTGTGACTTTTACGGCCTATGGGTTCAACAGCGAGCGGATCAAGAGCCCGACGATGCAGATGAACTACGCGTATGAGCCGGGAGCTGCCAAGGAGCCGCGGGCTTGGCTGCTGCAAGTTGGTTTTGTGGGAGCCTGAAGATGCCGGTCACACCGGCGCGGCGGGTGCGGAACCTCAGGAATTCGAGCTCAGAGTGGTTGGCTGGTTCCAAAGCCATGCACCTGCGCACTAGAGCTTGGCAAGCATTCTGCGGTCTGGGTGCGGGCAGTCCGGAGACCGGACCTGAAATGCTCTCTATCTCGTCACCACTGCACCTCTAGGTCAGGCAGACCGGCCACATCGAATCGCGAGTAGCAATGCCTGTCCGCATGCTTGCCGCCGGGAAGTACATTAGCACCCCTTTGGATACCCTCGAAGGAGAAGCCGAGTCTTTCGGCAATGCGTCGGCTAGCCTCATTGCCGCCCGAATGCGTGAGACCGATGCGGCGCATTCCAAGCGCGCCGAAAGCATAGCGCACCAGCGCGTTTGCCGCCTCTGTAGCAATCCCTTGCTTTTGCGCGCTCTTGCGAACCCACCATCCGGTGTCACATTGGCGACCCTGCCAGTCGATGTCATGGAAGCCACACCAGATGACTGCTGTGCCTGTTGCCTCCTCGACCCCAATCAGTTCTATGCCGTCACGCAGGATGAAGCTAGCCATCACGTGCCGATTCCTGATTTCCAGGAGTTCCGCCGTAAACTCATCCGGTTCTTCAGCCCAGCGCATCCATTTGTGTAGTTCTTCCCAAGTCTCCGCAACCGCGGCAGACGTGACCGCTCCGTCGCCAGCTTGTTTTGGCCGGAGAATCAGGCGCGGCGTCCGAATCGGCATCGGAACGTCAAGCAGTACTGGATTCAAAGAGTCCATGCTTCACCATGTTAGCGAAAACTGTGGCAGTCAACGCTACTTCCGAATGCAACCTTCTCAGCCCCAAAACGGGCTTGTCGCCAATATTTCGCTATCTAATCAGGTAGGGGAGCGAGTCACCTTCCACCCGACCTCGGGAGTTCAAATTTCGAAAACTTGGCGTAGCACTTGTTGAGGCGAACTCCAACAGGCAACGGGACACTTCCGACCTGGCGATATTACTCAACCAGTCCTGACGCCTAACGATAATGACGGTTTGGCGACGATTGGGAGGAATACGGAATCTTAGCAGCCACACCAGGACCGGAAGCGTCTCTCTTGGCCGTCGATCAAGGCCAATTTGTCGCGAGCAGCCAAAAGACTAGCGTTCCGACCGCGCTCGCAGGGGCTTGCCAACGGAATGGGCTTCGCCGCCAGACACCGCCAATTGAGCATGCAATTCCCAGAAGAGAGAGAGCCACGCCTTGCCGAACGCAACGGTACAGAGGCGATGTACTTGGCGAATATACAGGATTGTTACCAGTGTGCTCGAAGCCACCGCCCTCGGCATAAAGGATCACACATAGAGCGAGGAGGGCCGATGCCGACGCGAAAAGGAACCCGACGAATGAAAGCGCCGATGAGATTGTCCACAATCGCGGTCTCTGGTTGATCCACCGCGCCCAGCCCAACACAAGCGTGGTCGGTGCAACCAAGTAGCTCAACCCAAATAACACAACGGAGAGAACGACAGAGGCCGGGGTCATTGGAATTGCCCTTTTAGAAAGCCTACCACCGGTCGATTCACCACCGAACCGGAAGTCCCTCTCAAAAGTCGATAACTTGGGATTGCACTTTTTGAGGACAATTCCTGACACCCTGCGAGCGGGAGTACATCGGCGTTCTGCCTTTTGCGCTGAAACACTAGTCAGCCTCGAACCTCGAACGGCTTGGCTTGAGTCTTGAATTCCCAACCTCTCGCCTCACCTTGCCCCAACTCCCCCTGAGTCTCTAAACTCACAGAGCATTCGCACCGGGAAAACTAGGGAGAACCGCGATCAAATGAACAAGAGGCAGTTCCTAAAGAGGACCGCAGCACTCGCAGCCGGCACGCTTCTCTCTCGTCACGTCCACGCCGACACATCCGAGCCTGCACCCCACGAGACCAATTGGGCTGGCAACCTGCGCTACCACGCCGACCATGTCTTCGCGCCCAAATCCGTGACAGAAGTCCAGCAGATCGTCAAGCAATGCGCCACCCTGCGCGCACTCGGTTCACGCCACAGCTTCAACACGATCGCCGACTCGCTCACCAACCAGATCTCGCTCGCTCACCTTGACTCCATCGAGATTAATGAAAGGGCCCGCACCGTTACTGTCGGCGCAGGCGTCCGCTACGGAGTCCTCGCGCCGATCATCGACGCAAAAGGATTCGCTGTTCACAACCTAGCTTCTCTGCCCCACATTACCGTAGCGGGAGCAATCTCGACAGCCACCCACGGCTCCGGCGTCAAGAACGGCAATCTGGCCACTGCTGTTTCAGGCCTTGAACTCGTGACGGCGTCGGGCGAAGTCATAACCCGAACCAGGGCCAACGAACCGGCGGAGTTCCCGGGCATTGTCGTGCAACTGGGAGCCCTCGGCATTGTCACCAAGGTGACTCTCGACCTCGTCCCACGCTTCGACATGACTCAGATCGTCTACCGCAACCTTTCTTTGGACCAGCTTGAGCATAACCTCGAGAGCATCATGGCGTCGGGATACAGCGTGAGCCTATTCACCAACTGGCAAAACCACAATATCAATCAAGTCTGGATCAAAGACCGTGCCAAGTCTGCCGAAAGGGCTCCCATCCCACCCGAGTTCTATGGAGCCAAAGCCGCTACCCGCAAAATGCACCCCATCGAGGCCAACCCAGCCGAGAATTGCACCGACCAGCTCGGCGTCCCCGGCCCCTGGTACGAGCGGATGCCGCACTTTAAAATGAATTTCACTCCATCGAATGGAGCCGAACTCCAAACCGAGTACTTCGTCCCCTGTAAGCGGGGCTACGAAGCCATGATGGCCGTCGAAACGCTCAAAGACAAGATCACCCCGCACCTATTCATAACCGAGATCCGCTCCATCGCCGCCGATGATCTCTGGATGAGCATGGCGTACCAACGCGATTCGCTCGCCATCCACTTCACGTGGAAGCCAGAAACCCCCGAAATTACCGCAATCCTGCCCCAGATCGAAGAAGTACTGGCCCCCTTCGAAGCTCGTCCTCATTGGGCCAAACTTTTTAGCGTACCACCCGCCACACTCAGATCCCGCTACCCAAGGCACGATGAATTCGTAGCTATCCAGAACCAATACGACCCCAAAGGAAAATTCCGCAATGAGTTCATCAACCACAACCTATTCGGACAAGCCTGACCCAACCCGCTGGAACAAGACATTGCGCGGTCAAATGTCGATAACTTGGCATTTCGCTTTCTGAGGCCGAATCCAGGCGACACCGGTTGACTGTCAACTGCGAATGCTTCGACCCTCGGCGCTATTCTTGTTGGCGAATGGGAGGCTGGTGGAGGTCTTGCCCAGCTGGCCTAGGCAGTTGTCCTGCTGGCGTATGATGCGGGGAACGTCTGCCAAGCTGAGGTGGCGCCCTGTGCTGGAGGGGATTGCGAAAGCTCAATTTACGGAAATCACAAGCAGGGTGGCGTCGTCTCGGAATTGAGCGTTGCAAAAGGATGTGACTTGCGCCAGCAACCGCTTATTCAACTCGGTTGCGGAGAAAGTTCTGTTGGCCTCTGCGAATGCGGCTATGCGACTCTCTTCAAACTCCTGGCCGTTTGCATCCGACGCTTCTGTGATCCCATCGGTAAACAGGAGCAACCGGTCTCCTGTCTTCAACTCGATTTTGAAGTCCTCGTAAGTCCAGGCCGGGAAAACTCCAAGCACCGCGCCACTCTGATCAAGCATTCTCACGGCTCCGTCTGACAGCAGAATGGGATAAAGGTGCCCGGCGTTGCAGTATTGGAAGGTATGCGCTTCGCCATCGAGAATTCCATAAAAGAAGGTCACGAATTTCCCGGTTGCAATATTCTCATGCAACAAACAGTTGACTTTTGAGCATACTCGTGCCGGGCTCTCCAAGTCGGTCGCAAACGCGCGCACTGCGGCCTGTACATTGGCCATAAGCAGAGCGGCGGAGACACCTTTCCCGACTACGTCGGCTATGCAGATTCCAAGCTGGTGATCGCCGAGACGGAGCACATCGTAGTAATCTCCGCTCACAATGCTGGCGGGCTGCCACGATCCTGCAACCTCGAAGCCTGGAAGCTGGGGAATGTTGCTTGGCAACAAAGACTGCTGGATCTCGCGGGCACGTGACAGTTCCTCCTCTTGCATCTCGAGCTTGGCAGTACCCTGTTCCACTGTTTGCTGAAGCTCGACGTTACGCCGCTCCAAATGCTCTTTTGTGGAGTAGTAAAGAAACGAGGGAACGCCGAATGCGAAAGTGATCACAAACGAAAACTTCCATCCCGACATAATCAGGTTGGAAAGTGATTGCGCAGACGGTGGAGCAACCAACCACACGACTACACTAGTAATCACGTAGATCGGGATCGTCAGAACAATAAGGAGGGGCACGAAAATCATCAGGCTGTAAGGGAATGGCCTCTCTGCATAAAGGAAACCCAACCAACCGATTGCGGGCGAGACCAAATTTCCGACGCACAGAGTGTACACCAGAATCGTCACTGGATTAGGCCGCAGTCCGGTGGCCCAGAGAATAGCGGTAATGACCGCGGCCATAGCGATGTAAACGACTTGCTGCCGGAGAAATTGAGCCCAAAATGCGAAGTTCACGTTTACACCACCAAAGTTCCGATCTGGAGATATTGCTCAACTGCTGCCGAGATGGCGACCACCCGATCACCACTGCGCCAATAGGCGCCGTACAAAGGGCTTCCAATTTGGAGGTTAATACCGCTGCTACCGAATCACCACTGAAAACTTTTCCCTTCTCTTGACGGAGCGCCTTTCCGCAGAGAATTCTTGTTCATAGACCAAAGTCTTGGGTCTTTAGTTCGTCAAGAGGCACCAAAATCGGAAAAGCGTAGCTCAAATTGGAGCCCAGAAGCTATGCGCTCGCTCGTTTGGCCTGCGACACCATGAATCGGAAAATGCCCTGAAAGTATTGCGACGATTCATTTATCGAGATGTAATTGCGATCCCCGTTGAGCGACCCGCCACCCGGAACTTACGGTTAAATGTCGATAACTTGGCATAGCACCAACTGAGAGCTCAAACAATGAAATGATGGGGTGCCTCTGTAGCGCCCTCTGAGCCTCCACTAGGATATGGGGTAGAAGGATTCGACGGCCCTCGGAGACCACGACCCTTTACCGGCCAACGGGAGAAACTGAACTTGCTCTAGTTCGTGGCAGCGGCTGGACCGTATTTCTTTCCCGGTTAGCCTAGCTCGTTAGGGATTGGATTTCAGCCATCGCACAGCTTCGTCAAGGAGCGATCCGCGTAAGAGAATTGGCGACATCTGCGCCTGAACTGCAGCCTCTGACGCCGCCTGCACTTCTTTCCGTGCGTTCGATTGTTGCCCCTGCGCCGCCTTCCACAAAGTCAGCGTGAGAGCTCCGATCATCATCCCGTCGCCGAGAGTGCCCGAAAATGGCTCCAGTAACTCCGATGCGTGGTAGTAGGCGGGATCGGTGGCCACGTAACGGGCCAGCGTATGCGCCCATGCCGCAGGAAACCCAGGCACTGCTTGGATGCTGCGCTGGAGAAATGGTACCGAATCTCCGCGGATGCCGTGCCGCCTGGCTCGGGCTGCCAATAGCAATATGATCTCACTCAGACAGGCGCGCTGACTGTTCGTGAGCCTGAGATTAAAGCCCGTGCGAAGTGTGTTTGCCTTGTACATGTTCTAACCCGGAATTTCTACTTGGCTTCTGCGGTTCAATAAATTCTACGCCCACATCATCGCCCGGCCCTCATTCACTAAGACAACCTAATATTACTCACCCGCCGGGTCGATATTCGATTGTGGGCATTAAGCGCGGCGAGTGCCCTACCCTTCCGGCTGCCTCATATCTACCCCGCGCGAACAGCAGTCTGGCTTGCAGCGCATTCTGGTCAGGTCGGCGACCTCGTTGAAAATCACCTCCTTCGTATCTGGTTCGCCGCCAACATTGAGGGTTCAAATGTCGAAAACGTGGCATTGCACTTTTTGAGGCCAATGCAGGCTGGTATGGTCCCAAGCTGGCGATGGCTCAACCAGCAACTGAAGGCGACCATTCCATCGGAACTCAAAATGAACAAGATGGGCATCTACTTGACGCACCCGACCCTCTTCCTAGCTGGCCATTAGGGTGGAATAGACAATTCTGCCAGGTGCATGGCCGTAATGAGCAAAGCAGACGCACTGAACTTTGCTCGCTCGGGACATATGAAGTTTCTGCACTATGGAACGTCGGACCTTCGTGTTCGCGTTTATGGCGATAGCGCCGTCGTCAGCGGCCGATTACAGCGAACACGATCAATGAAAGGCAAAGAAATCTCTGACGACTGGAGATTTACGAAAGTGTACGTCAAGCAAGCACAAAAATGGCGCGTTGTTTCATTCCACGCTTCTGAGGCAGCACAATCGCCGGGGAGCTAATCGAGCGTCTGGGAAGCAAGTTCCTGAGTTCCGTGTGGTTGACCGGTCTATCGGCAAGATTATGGGTCAGTTGGCGATAAGTTGGCATTCCACTTTCTGAGGCCGAATTGGCTGACACACTGTAATGCCCGCATGTGCCGACGCGGGCGGCTGCCGCTGATTGACTCCTGGCTCCGCGAGGACTAGCGTCACAGCATGCGCGTCCTTTATCTGCTGGATTGAGCCTAGCACGGGACGCGGAATCAGTCGTCCTCTGTACGCTGAATCGGCTATGGATGCTCTCCTTAGGCTTCGGCTCGACACGCTCAAAGCGCAACTGGTTTCCAGCCGGATTGAAAAGGCGAGCCTTCACGCAGAGATTGCTTGCGCCGCAACGGAAAAGTGGCAGAAGCAGAACGCGATGCTCCGCTTCGTGGAGCTCGTGTCTGAGCTGCGCAAAATCTCTGGCGAACTGGATGTGTTGCAGGGGAAGCGCTCGGCGTGAATTCCGCGAAGAGCGGCGGATTATAGCTCAAGATTGCCGAATCCGAGACCCTTGGAACCGGCTGTCCCAATCATGAGCGAGGCGATTCAGGACTGATGCGCCGAAACACATGCCAGCCTCTCGACCTCCAGCGAGGGGCAATCATGCGTTAGACTGTCAACGTGGCTGGGCCCTGTTTCAAAAAGAAGGATTCAAATCCTCCCCTCTGTGGCGTGCATAATGCGCCACTAATTCAATGCGAGGACTTGATCGACCTTGATGCTCCCTACCTTGGACTCACCACCTGCCTCAAATGCTCTGTAAGCCAAGTGATTGTCCGCGACGAGCATGGGTTTCGTGAGCGATGCCTAGATGAAAAGGATCGCTCCTAGCTGAGCAGAATCGGGCAGCTGATTTCTGTGCGGGCAAGTAAAGTCCCTGGCATGGCAGGACATATACACATACTGAATGCAGTAAATGACGACGGAAACGGCCTGAAAGTGTCGTTCTCCGACGGAACCACAGCCGGGTACGTTGCCGAGGAGTTGCTGGCGCTGAGGCCCTACCGAGAACCTACCCACGAATTGGATAGTCGAAATCTTCCTCAAAGCCCAACAGCGCAGCCTATCCGCCACGCGCCCTAAAA
>Ga0181520_10011559_pt1 | contig 11567 bp, 10 predicted proteins | sample PEATcosm2014_Bin_29_FD_132451 | JGI IMG/M metagenome (GOLD analysis project Ga0181520, IMG submission 132451) | Peatland microbial communities from MTU Mesocosm Facility, Houghton, MI, USA - PEATcosm2014_Bin02_30_metaG | ecosystem: Environmental > Terrestrial > Soil > Wetlands > Peat | place...
GGATCTGCTCGCCAAGGAGATGGAGTTTCGAGGAGAGGATGCCCCATTCGTCGCGCCGGTTGAGGGTTACGGGCCGGGAGAACTCGCCGCGCGCCAGCAGGTCGACGCTCTGCGAGATTTTTTCCAGCGGCCGCAGCACGCGATAAGAAACCATCCCGGCCGAGAGAGTGGCGAAGACGATGGCCACCAGCGATAAGACCAATGCGGCGCGAAGGTTTTGGGAAACTTCGTCGCGGAGCAACACCGTGGAGACGCCCACCCGCACGTCGAGCGGCTCGGCGCCGAGGGCAAGCGGCAGGGTTACTTCATACACGCGCGGCGGGCCGTAGATGGCATTGAGTTGGCGCGGCATCCCCGCATTCACGAGTTGCGAATAGCGTGGAACGGGAGCGAGACGATGGCCAACCTCCTCCGAGCCGCTGTGAACCAACGCTACGAGGTTCGCATCCGTGATGGCGACGTAGTCGACAAAGAGTGAATACGCCATGGCCGATTCCATCTGCGACTTCAAGCCGAGGTTGGACGAGAGTCGCGATTGAACGAAGCTCCGAAGCGCCTGGGTGTCCTGGGGATTCTCGCCTTCCGGCATGTGGGCTCCGGCCAGCGCCACGCCTGCTTGGTGGGAGACCTCGTTGGCGACATATTCACCCTTGGTCTGAATCTCCAGAAGGGCCTGGCGGGTGAGGTTCGTGATGTAAACCGTGGAAATGAGCACCACCACCAGCAGAACCAGCAGGGTGATCAGCGCGGTGAGCTTAGCTTTGAGGCTCAACCTCATACTCTTTCAACTTGTTGTGGAGTGTTTTTAAACTGATTCCCAGCATTTCCGCGGCCCGTGTCTTGTTGTTCTCAGTGAAGTCGAGGGTTTCATGAATCAGCCGGCGCTCGGCTTCTGCCACCGTCATTCCCGGCCGCAGGCGCAAGCCGTCATTTGCACCTGCCATCATCACCCGGCCGAAGTCGAGCCCCAAGTTATCTTTTTCCAGAATCTCACCGGAACAAGTCACCAGGGCCCGTTCCAGGGAATTACGGAGCTCCCGCACGTTGCCTGGCCACGTGTACTTCCGCAAGGTCTCGAGCGCCTCGGGGGCAATCGCTTTCACGGAGCGGCCATGTTTGCGATTCAGGTTTTCCAGCAGGGCCGCGGCCAAATCCGGAAGGTCGTCCAAATGCTCGCGCAAGGGGGGCATGGCGACATGCACCACATTGAGGCGGAAGTATAAATCGCTGCGGAGTTGTCCCTGGGCAATGGCCTCCTCAGGGACCTTATTGGTGGCGGCCAACACCCGCACGTCAACGGAGATCTCTGACTTGCTTCCCAGCCGCCGCACTTTCGAGTCTTCCAGCGCCCGCAGCAGCTTCGCCTGCGTGCCGGGCGGCATCTCGCCGATTTCATCGAGAAGCAAAGTGCCGCCATCCGCCAGCTCGAAGCACCCGATGCGCCTCTCCACCGCCCCCGTGAATGAGCCTTTCTCGTGTCCGAATATTTCACTTTCCATCAAGGACTCCGGGATGGCCGCGCAATTCACCGCCACAAACGGTTTGGCTTGGCGGGGGCTGAGTTCGTGCAGAGTGCGCGCAGCCAACTCCTTCCCCGTACCGCTTTCGCCAGTGATCAAAACGGAGGCACTGGAGGGCGCGACCATACCGATCAGGCGCATGACTTCCTGCATCTTGGCGGACCGTCCCACCAAACTTCCCAGCACGCCCATATCGCGCAAGCGGCGATGCGCAACCTCCAATTGCCGATCGCTTTCCTGCCGCTCCATGCAATTGCGCAGTTCCACCTGAAGCCGCTTGGGGTCGACAGGCTTCTCCAGAAAGTTGTAAGCACCGAGCTTGGTGGCCTCGACTGCTTCTTCCAGGGTGCCTTGGCCTGTCAGCATGATGAACCGCAGCCCGGGCCGCGAGTCGTGCAGTTGGCGTAGCAAATCCATGCCGGTTACCTCCGGCATGCGAAGATCGGAAATGACAACGGTGGGATAGAACGTTGCAATCTTATCGAGAGCCTCGGCGCCGTCAGCGGCGGTATCGGTTTCGTAGCCCCAGGCGCTCAACAGGTCCGACAAACCTTGCCGAGCGTAAGGATCGTCTTCCACCACTAAGATTTTTCCTAGCTTCGCCACTCGCGCCCCTCCCGTCCTTAGTATATTACACCGCTTCAGCCTCTTCCTGCGCATTGAGCCCACGTGGGGAGGAGGCAATGCCAAGAGAAGATCCTTCACAAATGCGAGCGAACGACCGGCGGTCATCCCTTCCAGGCTCGATTTGAACGGTCCGCATTAGCCAGATGGTAATACTTTTTGACTTTGCCAAAGGCAGACTGTATACTCCTGCATTACTAGGCGTGCCCTCGCATTGGGTTGAGGCTTAGCGACCCGTTGGCGCCTCATTTCGCCGCCATGACCAGACGAATCCTGCTCGTCGACAGCGATACATCCTCCCAGGAACAGTGTGCTCGCGTTCTCCGCGACTGCACGTGCGAGCCTTGGGTGGAGACTTCCCCTGCAGAGGTTTTAACCCTGCTGGGAAAGAGAAAATTCGACGCCATATTGCTGGATTTGCGCCTCGCCAGCACGGATGGACGCGATCTGTCCGCCGCTGCCAGGCACGCCCAACCGGGGATCAACATTATTTTGATGGTGGATGGAATCGCCGATTCACCAGCCAGTGAAACCCTGCGATTGCACGGGTACCCACTGCTCACCAAACCGCTGAGAATTGAAGAATTGGCGCGGGCGCTGGAGGCCCCACCGGAAGCAATACCAAAGCCACACCTCAAACCTATAACCACCACGGCAGCGCCGGGACCCCCGGAGTTTCCAGGCCTTGTCGGGCGCTCCGAGAGGATGAAGAGAATTTACCGGCTGGTTTCCAAGGTGGCCGTTCAGCGGCACCCGGTCTTGATCACCGGCGACAGCGGCACGGGCAAAGAACTGGTGGCCAGGGCCATTCACACGTCCGGCCCTTGGCGCGACCAGCCCTTTGTGCCCGTGGATTGCGGGTCCCTGCCCCCCACCCTCATTGAGAGCGAGCTGTTCGGGCACGTCAAAGGCGCGTTCACCGGCGCCAATCAGGCGCGACAGGGCCTTCTGGCATCGGCAGGCGCGGGGACTGTCTTCCTGGATGAGATCGGCGAACTCCCCGTTGAACTGCAATCGCGACTGCTGCGTGTGCTCCAGGAGCATGAGATCCGACCCTTGGGGAGCAACGAACGAGTTCGTTTCGAGGCGCGGATCATCGCCGCCACCAATCAGGATTTGGACGAGGGAATAAAGCGCGGCACTTTTCGCAAGGACCTCTACTTCCGTCTCAACGTAGTTTCTATCAAAATGCCGCTGCTACGCGAACGGAAGGAAGATATCCCTGAATTGGTTCGGTATTTCCTCGATCGCTTCCAAGGCGAGAGTCAGGTGAAACAGACGTCTGACCAGGCCATGGCTTGCTTGATGAATTACGACTGGCCCGGCAATGTCCGAGAGCTCGAGAACTACATCCAACGGGCGGTTTCACTCGGTTCCGGAGCCTTCGTTCAACTTAAGGATCTGCCCTCTCGGATGCTCTATCGCGTCGCACAAAAGTCGTCCTCTCGGCAGGAATTGGGGACCTTGAACGCGCTGGAAGAGCAGGCTATCCGCCATGCGCTCGTGACCGCGGGCGGGGATCGAGTTCGCGCCGCGAAAATCCTGGGGATCGGCAAAACGACGATCTATCGCAAACTCAAAGAATACGGCATCGATATCGAACCCGCAGCAGCGTGAGCCGGCCATCCGGAAAACAGCGCCCCAATTCCCCATTATTCGACATCCCCCACTTTTCAAGTTAGGATTCAGAAGCGAAAATTTCATGCTGAGGAAGTGTCGGATTCACTCTTACGATGGCGACGATAGCCCTTGATGCGACTTACAGTGCCGACCCGCAACTGACCGGCATCGGCGTGTATTCGCGCCGACTTATCGAAACCTTGGTAACGCTGGACACGCCGCATCGGCTTCTGATTTGTTACCGTCTCTCGCGCTTAGGCCGGCGGCAGCACTTCTTGCGACGGGGATCCGTGCCCGGCGCTCGGGCGCAATTCTCAGTGTGCGTATATCAGGAGCCAGTCACGTTCTGGTTGCCCTGGCAGGCGCAACTCTTTCACAGCCTCGCCCAACGCCCGCCGGCTTTTCACTTTCGCCACGAAGTCGTGACGGTTTTCGATATTTTTCCCATCACTGGCGAGAACTATTCCACCGCGGATTTTCGCGAGAAGTTCTCTGACCTCCTTCTGCGAGCCGTGGGCCGGGCGGCCCGGGTGATAACTTCCTCGCACGCGACGGAAAGCCTACTCATTTCGCGCGCGCAAGTGGCGCCGGAGAAAATCCGGGTGATCCCCCTCGGCGTCGATCCTCCTGCCGTTGTCCTTTCGCCCGAAGAACGATTGCAGGAGCGTGCGCGCATCCTCGGCGACGAGGGTGAAATGCTCTTGAGCGTCGGGGTAATTCAAACCCGCAAAAACACACTCAATATGCTCAAGGCGTTGAAGATACTTCCGTCAACATACCGGCTGGTTCTTTCCGGGGGCAATGGTTACGGCAGCGAAGCTATTCACAACTTCATTCGCACCGAATCATTGGGGGACCGGGTAAAGCTGCTCGGGTTCGTTGACGACGCCCAACTCGCCCGCCTTTACCAAGCGGCGAGCGTCTTTCTTTTTCCCTCGCTGGAGGAGGGTTTTGGCATTCCCGTGCTCGAGGCGATGGCGAGTGGCGTGCCAGTCGTGACCTCCAACGTTTCGTCAATGCCGGAAGTTGGCGGGGAAGCAACTCTGTACGTTGACCCGCGCGACCCCGAGGACATTGCGCAGAAAGTTGTCCAAGCAGTTGAAGATTCGGCTCTGCGTATGAGCCTGGTGGACAAAGGACTCGCGCGGGCGAGGGAGTTTACCTGGCGGCGCACCGCGGAGGCAACGCTGGCTGTTTACAATGAGATCCTGTAGGGTCGAACCGTGCTGCGCCGGAACGGCAAAATACACTGGTCCATGGTAAGCTTGTGCCAGTAGGAGTTGATCTATGGCGACTAAAACCTTGGTGACCATCGACCAGTACGCAGCCCTCGATGAACCCATAGGGGTGCGTTACGAACTTAGCGAAGGGGAGCTGATTGTGACACCTTCCGCCAGCTATTTTCATAACAAGACTCGCGACCGATTCAACGCGCGGCTCCAGTCTTTCCTCGACGCTCACCCCATCGGGGAGGTGATCAGTGAAATGGATATGGCGCTGGCCGCCGATATCGTCCGCAGGCCCGATGTCGCCTTCATCCGTAACGAGCGCCTCAAGGGCGTCGATCTTGAGCGAGTCCCTTTGCCGATTGCCCCTGATCTTGCCATCGAAATCGTTTCCAAGAACGACCGTGCCGATGATCTTATTTTGAAAGTTTCGCAGTATCTTCAGGCGGGAGTTCAGGCGGTCTGGCTATTCTATCCCAGCACACTTCTCGCGTACCGTTACGTTCCGGGCAAACTTGATCCCGAGGTTCGCAGCGCCAAGGCAGGTGACCGGTTCGAGGAGCCGGAATTGCTCACCGGATTTTCCCTGCCGCTCGCCGACATCCTGAAATAAGAGGCGTAGCGCGGGCGTCATCGTCACTGTATTTCGCAAGCCTTAGTAAGGCAATTACGTTCCCGTGCTGCTGTAGTTTGCCACCCCACGATTCCAAACCACCACTGCCAATACTGAGAACCCTACCGCGACCACCGGCACCAGATGGAAATACAACGCGAAGGAGTTGCGTCCCAGAAAGTGGGTGGTCGGGTAGAACGATGCGAACCCAAAGGGAATAATCCAGCTCAGCATAAACTGGATAAAGACATTGTAAATCGTCAGTGGATAGCGGCCGAAATTGAGCATGTTGAAAACCGGCGGCACGATCCCCACTCGGTCTTCGAACCAAAAGGAGACTGCGGTTAGAATCAGGAACACGGCCATATAGATGGCGGCTCCGCAGACGATCATCAGCGCAAACCAAAGGTAATCCACCGCCCCCAGGGCAAGTTGCAACCGGCGAACACAAATGGCAATGACCACGAAGCCGGTCACCACCTCCTGGAGAGATTCAAGGCGAAACTTCTCGAAGATCACTTGGAATAGAGTGTGGATGGGGCGCAGCAACACTCGATCGAATCGGCCCTCGATGATGTAGAGCTCGCCAAACTCGTAAAGATTCCAGCTCACGACATTGAAAAATCCCAGCGGTATGAGCGAGAAGCCATAGAGGAACATCACCTCATTGAAAGACCAGTCCTGCAAGCGCGGAATCTTGGAAAACAAGACCAACACAAAGCCGAACCCCAGCACCGTGGCCGCCATGGACGAGAAGAAAGCGATGATGAAATCCGCCTTGTACGCCATGCGCACCTTGGCGTATTGGCCGAAATAGAGGAAGAAGAGCCGGAGATGTCGTTTGATGGAATTCACTGTGTTTGCCAAAGCGCCTGATGGCCAATGTAGTTGTCGTCCGGCAGATTGGCCAGGATCACGCGGCGAATCTCTAGTGGATCGATGTCACCCTGGTGCCGGTAAACCACCATCCCCCCGGGACTGATTAGCGCAGTGTAAGGCAAAGCATCATTCCACTCCGGATCGAAGGCCGCCATCAGGGAATAGATGTCCATTGACCCGAAAAGCAGGTTGGTGCTCGATGCGTGTTGTTGTTCGAGTTCCTGCGTCACTCCCTCCTTAGCGTCAGGATAATTCGCGCTGACGGTCACCAGGTCAAACTTGCGGTGGCGATACATCCGGTACATGGTTTGAAACTCGGGAAGCTCTTTCACGCACGGTCCGCACCAGGTGGCCCAGAAATTGACCAGGAGCAGCTTACCCGTGGAATTCTTGCGCAACTCTTTCAGGTCCTCGGCGCTCGCCAGTTTCACCGCGACCGGCTCGCGCTCGATAGCGGTCATTTCCGCCTTACGGCCTTCTTCCTTGGCAGCCCACTTGGTAGAGCAACCGAAGGAGGGCGTCTTCGATACCGCCACGGGTTTACCTGCGAGCAAGGCATCCAGAGCATTGCGCGCGTCCTGCTGGGTGACGTACTGCTCGCGGGGATTGTTGTCCACGCGCCCTTCATAGCGAAGCTTCCGTTCGGAATCAAAAATAAAGACGTGCGGTGTCGCGCTCGGGCCGTATGCGCGCGCCGTGCTTTGCGTTTCGCCGTCGGAGAGGTAGGGGAAATTGAAGTGCCGGTATGTGGCGCGAATCTTCATCTCCGCGAATGAATCGCCCACGTCGGTATAACCCATTTCATCGAGGCGGACGGCCAGGGGAACGTTGGGTTCGATGGCAACGATTGCCACCCCGCGGCCCTGGTAGTCCGCTGCGAGCCGCTTGATGCGCTCCTCGTACAGTTGCGCCGTTGGGCAGTGGTTGCAGGTGAAAACGATCACCAGGATTTTGCTGGAGGCATAGTCCTTCAGGCAATGGGTCTTGTCGTCAACGCCGGGTAGGCAGAAGTCCGGCGCCTGCGCCCCGAGAGACAAAATTGGGTGCGCGGCATCGGCTTTGAGTGCGAGCGCCATTGCCAGCATGAGCAATATGGCGAATAAAGGATTACGTAACATCCCTCGACCCTCCTGCCGCCTAGCCACCCTGAATGGTAAGCTGGCGGCTCGACCATCTCCACATGCCGTCGCCCGCTGCCAGCAGGACCGCCACCCAGAAAACCTGCAACGCGAGGGCGCGGACAAGTCCGGCCCCGTGGAGATCGCCCAAGTATATCAACATGGGAATGTAGCTAATGTATTCGAAAGGCAGTACGCTAAACGCCTTTTGAAAGATGTGAGGAAAGAACGAAATCGGGAGGAGAAGCCCAGAGAAAAGCTCCAGCAGAAAAAACTTGGCCCGCAGCAAGCCGAGAATCGACTGCAAACGCAAGGCAAAGGTCCCGACGGCATAGTTGATGGCGGCCACGATTAGAAAACTCAATACGACGCTGACCAGAAATGCCGCGGCGGCCCCCACGCTGGCAGGCCCCCGGAGGGGATACACTAGAAAGAGGACCACGGCAGTCGGCGCGGTGAGCATGCCGAGGCGAAAAACCGACTCCCCCGCGGCCCGCGCCAGATACATCCATTGCAGGTTGACCGGCTTGATCAAATCCATCGCCAGGCGGCCCTCGATGACTTGGTAGGCAATCTCCTGGTCAATGGTATTGAAGTAGAAGGAGCGGATGATCCAGCCCACGCCGATGTAGGTCAAAAGATGCGGGAAGTCAAACCCTTCAATCGAGGTGCTGTGTTCGTAAATTGCTTTCCAGATAAAGTAATACACAGAGACGTATATAAAATATGTGACAATCCCAGTGAAGTAGCGCAGCCGGTAGGCGAGGGCATTCACAAAGCCCACGCGGGCGAACTCCAGGTACACCCGCAGGGGTTTCCAGAAAGGGGTCGACACACTTCCAGGTCGCGGCGGGATGGCGAGGGCGCCAGCAGGCATCAAGCCACCTCGCCGCTTAGATAAATGCGCTTGACGATTTCTTCGATGGGCTCCTCTTCCACCAGAAGGTCGCGAACTTCCAGGTTGTTCACAATCTCGCGGATCACGTCGGCGCTGGAATGCTTTTCCCGGTCAAAGCGAATGAAATAGGTGAGTTCATCAACGGGCTGGCAGACGATTCCGTCCGTTTCGATCTTTGCCAAGCGCGGGACCTGCGTACGGTCCTTCAAGAAGAATTTCACCTGATTGTACTTGGCCAGACGGATCTTCATCTGTTCCAGGTCGCCGTCAAACAGGATGCGCCCCTTGTCGATAATGATGATGCGTTGGGAAAGCTCTTCAATGTCGGAGAGATCGTGCGTGGTCAACAACACGGTGGTGCCCTCGGTGCGGTTGACCTCCTTCAGGAATTCGCGAATGCGCTCCTTGGCTACCACGTCGAGCCCGATCGTGGGCTCATCCAGGAAAAGCACCGGCGGGTTGTGCAGCAGGGATGCGGCCAAATCGCAGCGCATGCGCTCGCCCAGGCTCAGCTTGCGGACGGGCGTGTGCAAATACTCCTTTAGGTTGAGCATCTCACTGAAGACATCCAGGCGCCGGCGGTAATCCTGATCGGGGATCTCGTAAATCTCCTTGAGCAGCTTAAAAGATTCGACGACGGCAATATCCCACCAAAGTTGCGTGCGCTGGCCAAAAACAACGCCGATATGCTTGGTGTAGTGGCGACGCTCGCGATAAGGAACGAAACCGTTTGAAACCACGCGCCCGCCGGAAGGCGAAAGTATGCCCGTAAGGATTTTGATGGTGGTGGACTTCCCCGCCCCATTGGCGCCGATATAACCCACCATCTCGCCGCGTTCAATCGAAAAGCTGATGTGGTCCACGGCATGCACGGTCAGGTATTCCCGGACGAAGAGGTTTTGCAGAGCACCCAGAACGCCCTCGCGCCGACGGAAGGTTCGAAATTCTTTTACCAAGTCCTGAACTTCAATAATGGGTGCCATGCAGAAATATCTTTCTTAGCGAGTGGGCGCCAACCCCGCGCCTGGAATTCTAGCAGAGTCACGTCAGTTATATAGCGCTGCTGCTAGCATCGAATTGAGCCCGCAATAGCGCCGTCCCGCCCGAGTGTTTACACTCCTCGGCCGACACCCTGACGGTGACCTTTTCGACTTTCGACTTTCAGCTCTTCGACTCTTAATCTCTTCAACTTTTCGACTTTCGACTCTGAACTCTTCTCCCGCCTCACTCGCCGATTATCTTAATCAACACCCTCTTTCGGCGCTGGCCATCGAACTCGGCGTAATACACCTGCTGCCAAGGGCCGAAGTCGAGCTTGCCGTTTGTGACCGGCACCATTGCTTGGTGACCGATCAGCAGGCTTTTCAGATGGGAATCGCCATTGTCCTCGCCGGTTTGGTGGTGACGATATTCGGCGCGGAAGGGCGCGAGTTTTTCGAGCCACTCGTCGATGTCGGCAATCAAGCCGTCTTCCGCGTCGTTGACGTAGATGCCAGCGGTGATGTGCATGGCCGAGACCAAAATCAGACCTTCCTTGATTTCCGACTTAGCCAACGCCTTTTCGACGTCCTCGGTAATATTGATGAACTCGCGGTGTTTCTTCGTATTGAACCATAGATACTCGGTGTGGGATTTCATTCCTTGCCCTCCTGGTTGTGCCGGATGATCGCCGAAGCGTGAGACGACCCCGCGGCCACGCACTTCGCGAAGAATCCCCGCGAGCGCGCGTCGAAACTTCGGAGAATAGCAGAGTTTCGGCATCCGCGTCGCGCCAGATGACTTCAAGTCCGCAACGCTTCAAAGTGGTTTAGTGCCGTTCCTATTTGTGGTAGGCTTGCACGCCTTGAGCCGTAATGAGGCTCAGTTCTCATATGAGGAGGAGACGATAATGAAAGCCATCCTACGAATCGCCTTTGCTACAACGCTAATTCTGTCCCTGGCGGAAGCAGCGTTCCCGCAGTTAGGTATGTTTACAAACGAACAGCGGCTGGACCTGACGCGCGAGTGGAAAGGCGACCGCTTCCCGGACGGGCGCCCCAAGGTGCCGGACTCCATCCTCTCGGGTTTGAGTGATGTTGATGCCGAGGAGGCCTGGGGGGTTTTGCAGTCGCACGGCTACAAATATCAGTTTGAAGGCGGCTGGCGCGAGATCAATCCGGGAGAGCGGATGGTGGGCCGAGTGTTCACCGCCGTCTTCATGCCGCAACGGCCCGATGTGAACGCCGTCATCAACGATAAGGGCAAGGGCGAAGGCCGCGTCGGCGCTCAGAACTCCTGGCCGATTGACATGCTTGTTCCCGGCGATGTTTTGGTGGTGGACCTTTTCGGAAAGATCAAGGACGGCACCTATGCTGGCGACAACCTCTCCACCGCGATTTTCGCCAAGAGCCACAACGGCCTGGTGGTGGATGGCGCCGTGCGGGACGTGACGGGCATTTCCGAAATCAAAGGCATGCACGTTTTCGTTCGCGACTTCGACCCCTCCGCCTTGCGCGACACGACTCTGATGGGGATCAACGTGCCCATTCGTATTGGCCATGTCTTGGTGATGCCCGGCGACGTGGCCGTGAGCGACCCTGAAGGAATTACTTTCATCCCTCCCCAACTCGCTCAGGATGTCATCGATAAAGCCCAAATGACTCACGCGGTGGATGACTGGGGGCACCAGATGTTGCGCGAGGGTAAGTACACCCCCGGCGAGATCGACCGAAAGTGGTCCAAGCCGATGATTCAGGAGTTCAATAAATGGCTGGAGCAGAAAGGACTGAATCTGCACATGCCGGAAGACTAGCCAGCCATCGATTGAACCTTTTTTCGGAGGTCTGACCACAATGAAGAATTCTGATCCCTATCTGATGAATCGTCGCGGAATCTTGAAGGGCTCAGCGGCGGCGCTGGGCGGCGCGCTGCTGAGCGGCGAGCCGCTGGAGGCCTATCCCCAAGGCGTCAACACCAATTCCAGTCCTTCGGCCCTGCACATCACCGACCTGCGGGTTGCGACAATTGTGAAGCCCGGGCCCAGCCCTTGCCCCATCATCCGCGTTGATACCAATCAGGGCGTCTATGGAC
>Ga0181520_10011562_pt1 | contig 11564 bp, 6 predicted proteins | sample PEATcosm2014_Bin_29_FD_132451 | JGI IMG/M metagenome (GOLD analysis project Ga0181520, IMG submission 132451) | Peatland microbial communities from MTU Mesocosm Facility, Houghton, MI, USA - PEATcosm2014_Bin02_30_metaG | ecosystem: Environmental > Terrestrial > Soil > Wetlands > Peat | place...
CAGCAGGCCGCGCTCTCGGATCTCTTCGCCCATCAGCGCCCGCCGAATCTCCTCGCGCAACGGCATCGTCGGAGCCAGATCCTTCATCGGCACTCGCAGCATCGCCGGAAGCAGGCTCAGCAATCCCAGCAAATATTGTTCGGTGCCATCCAGCCCGCATGCTCTCGCCGCCAGCTCGCAGAATCGCCCGCGCACAAACGCCATGCGCAGCAATTCCAGCGGCTGCCCCATGTTCATCTCGCTCGTAATCGCCACCGTGGCCATGCGGCGGAACGTCTCCTCGCCCACCGCCAGCAGCGCCGCCTGCACGCTATGCACCTCTTGCGGCATGGCGCACACCGGCGAGTTGATCAGCCGCAGCAAACGAAACGTAAGCGACGCATCGCGCTTCACAAGCTGCGTCAGCTTGTGAAGGTTCAGTGAGTCGTCCTTCAGCAGCCGCAGAATCTCCAATTGCGACAGCCGGTTGGCGGGCACCTGCCGGCCGCCCAGCACCACCGGCCGGCAAAAATAATAGCCCTGCACCAGCGCGAATCCCTCGTCCCGAGCCGACCTGAACTGCTCCTGCGTTTCCACCTTCTCCGCCACCAGCGTGGCCTTCGTGTCGCTCGCTTGTCCGCGCAGTGTTTGCCGTTCGCGGGGATTGGTGCGCGAGAAATCCACCTTCAGATAGTCGGCCATTTTCGCCAGCGGCCCAACCAGCGGCTTCGCTTGCGGTTCCCACTTTGATTGGTCCAGCGCCAGCCGGTACCCCGCCGCCTTCAGGTTGCGGCAAGCGCTCATCAGCTCCGGCGAGGCGTCGGCCGGGTCTACGATCTCCAGCACCGTCATTGCCGCGGGAAGCATCTCCACCAGCGTCCCGGCCAACATCTCCGCCGTGCACTTCACGAATCCCGGCAGTCCGCAGGTCAGTTTCTCCAGGCCAAAGATCACCGTGCTGTCCAGCAGCGTGCGAGCGGCCATTTCGCGGTCGCCGCGGAACGCTCTCCCCGACCCGCTCGAAAACAGCAGCTCATAGGCGTGAACCTTGCTGTGCAGGTCCAGGATCGGCTGCCGCGTCACATAGCGAACGCCGTCTCCAGCCTCGGGCACCGAGCCCGCAGCGCCAACTGGGGTTTGCACATTCGTAGCCACGCATGGCCTCCGCAGTGCCTATCGGCAGCCTGCCCGGTAGACTTGAAACTTCGCTTTCGACATCGCCCTCGGCCGATCGCCGGTCACGAGAACTCGAGAACCCTCTCGGCCCATTGCAGCGCTTCTTCGTAGCACTGGAACAGATCCTCCTGCCGCAGGTCGCACCGATCCGCAATCAAATCGCACAGATCCCAGTTGCCGTGTTCGTGGGCCTCGAGCCAGCACAAGAGGCTCCGTTCCGGAATCTTTTCGCCTTCGAGTGCCCTTCGAATCTCATCGCGTAGCGGCAGCGACGGCGCCAGTTCCCGCATGGGCATCCGCAACATCGCCGGCAGCAGGCTCAGCAGCCCCAGCAGATACTGCTCTGTCTCATCCAGCCCCACAAACAATGCAGCCAGCTCGCAGAACCGCGCACGCACGCACGCCATGCGCAGCAACTCCGCAGGCTTTCCCGCATTCAGCTCGCTGGCAATGGCCAAAGTGGCCATGCGCCGGAACGTTTCCTCTCCCACCGCGATCAGCGCCGCCTGCACGCTGCGCACTTCCTGCTGCATGGCGCATGCCGGCGAGTTCATCAGCCGCAGCAATCGATAGGTGAGAGAAGTGTCGCGCTCAACCAGCCGTGCCAGCTCGTGCAGATCCATGGATTCGTTCTTCATCAGCCGCAGAATTTCCACCTGCGAAAGCCGGTTGGCCGGCACTCTGCGATTTTCCATCAGCATCGGCCGGCAGAAATAAAACCCCTGCAGCAGATTGAACCCTTCGTCGTGCGCCTCGCGCACCTGCTTCTCGGTCTCCACCTTTTCCGCCACTAGTGCCACAGTCGCGCGGCTCAGCCGGTTCAGCAGTCTCCGTCGCTCTTCGCGATCGGTGATCGAGAAATCGATTTTGATGTAATCGGCGATCTCCACCAGCGGCTCGATCCCCGGCCTCCACAGGAAATCGTCCAGCGCCAGCCGGAAACCGCCCGCCTTCAGACGCCTGCAAGCCTCAATCACTGGCCGCGATGGCTCAACGTCCTCCAGAATCTCCAGCACCGTCATGCCCGATGGCATCACATGAACCAGGTCGCGTGTCAGCGACTCTTCCGTGCAGTTCACAAACGCCGGCAGTCCCGCCGTCAGCCGTCCCAGGCCGAAGAGCACTGTATTGTCCAGCATGGTGCGGGTCGCCGCATTGCCATCCCCGCGGAACACCGCCTCCGGGCCGTCCCGGAACAACAACTCGTACCCGTGCACCTTGCCGCGCAGATCCAGGATCGGCTGTCGCGCCACATAGCGCACACCGGCCACCGGCTCCGCCGCGGAGCACACAACCCGCTCTGACTTTTCCCTCCGTTGTGGCGTTTCCGCCTGCACCGCCATGCGACCCTTCCCGCCCTTTTATCGGCAGGCCGCATTGGTAACTTGAAGTTACTTTCGTCTATCGCGCTCTTCGTGCCCGCGTCTTCCTATTCTCCTGTTGGCTTGGTCCCTTGTTCCCTCGGTCCCTTGGTCCCTGCATTCTTCACCCGCCCATGAACATCCCGCCGTTCACGTCCAGCACATGACCGGTAATGTACGACGCCGCATCCGAGGCCAGGAATTTCACCGCCTGCGCCACGTCCTTCGGCGTTCCCCGCCGTCCCAGCGGAACCGTCGCCAGCATCGCCTTGGTCTGCTCCTCGCTCAGCACCGCCGTCATCGGCGTCTCAATAAATCCCGGCGCCACAGCGTTCACGGTAATGCCGCGCGACGCAACCTCGCGCGCCAGCGACCGCGTCAACCCGATCAGCCCCGCCTTCGACGCCGCGTAGTTCACCTGGCCCGCCTGTCCCGCGCGCCCCACCACGCTGGCAATGCTCACAATCCGTCCCCAGCGGTTCTTCAGCATCGGGCTCGGCAGCGCCTGCGTCAGCAGAAATGCGCCCGTCAAATTGATGTTCAGCACCAGGTCCCAGTCAGCGCGCTTCATGCGCAGCATCAAATTGTCGCGCGTGATCCCCGCGTTGTTGACCAGGATCTCCACTTTGCCGAACTTCTCCAGGATCGCCTTGGCTCCGGCCTCAATCGATTCCTCGCTCGACACGTTCACGGTGAACGCAGTCGCATCGATCCCCTGCGCCTTCAGTTCGGCCACGGTCTCTGCCAGTTTGGCCTCGTTCACATCCGCCAGCGCCAGCGTCGCGCCGGCTGCGGCCAGCTCCTCGGCAATCGCGCGCCCAATTCCCTGCGCTCCGCCTGTCACCAGCGCAATCCTGCCCTCTAAATCTCCCATGATTTCCGTTGACCTCTGCGCGCTCGTTGTCGCGAGCCGCGCCTTTCCATCGCTCATTCCATCGCCCATTATAGACGGGCAACTTCCCTGCCCATACGCTTGCCGCTTGAGGGAACTTTCCTGCGTTGGTTCGCGTAAGGCCAGCATGAGACAACGATGAAAGTGCTTCGTTTTGTGTCGACCGTGATGCTGAGTGTGTGTGCTGTGGCCTACGGGCAGTCTTCTGACAAGCCCGTCGTTAGTTCCGAATCGCAGAAGTCCTTCGACCTGATGAAGACCCTGGCCGGGACCTGGCAAGGTTCAGTAACGACCGACGATCCCGCCTGGTCCACGGACAAACCGATGTCGCTTTCCATCCGTGTTGCGTCGCATGGCAACGCGTTGATTCACGAGTTGAATACAGGTACTCCGGAAGTCACCGTGTTCTATGTGGACGGCGACCGCCTGTCGTTCGTTCACTACTGCGATTTCGGCAATCGTCCGCACTTGATTGCACGGCCCTCCACTGATGGGAAGACGATCGAGTTCGATCTCGTTGATTTCCCCGGCAGCAACGACGTCGGGCATGTGAGCCACGCGGTATTCACCGTCGTCGATACCAGCCATCATCTCGAAGACTGGACGTTCACGCTGGCCAACGGCAAGCCTGTGCACGCCCGCCTGGATTTCAAGCGGGTGCCATAGCACGTAAATAGCGAATGACCGGCCGCGGACTCAACGAAATCGTTTTATCGCAAAAGCCCCCCCAAAAAATGGCGGAGTGCCGGCCGCCGGTGCAAAACATTCGTTGACTTTCGTCCGGCAAATTCATACATTCTAATCATCTAAGGTCCTCCCGTTGCAGTTCATTGCAAGTTCTCGCAAGATCATTGCAATTCCTTCCAAATTCGCGGGAGAAGACAAGAGCCTCACCATTCGCCGCTTGTGATCGATTGTTCCCCACAGCGGGACCGGTGAAACCGTTTTTCCCTATGCGATAAAAAAAGCATGCTGCAAATTTTGGAGGCTGATCGCGCACCATGCGCAGCCGGCATAACACCACCTTATTCGAAAGGGGCATGATAATGAAAAGCACCCATACGGCCGCAAATTGTTTCGCCGCAAATCATTTTGGCGCGAACTGTTTGAGAACGGTCAATTGCTTAGCCAGTGCAAAATCCTCTAAAACACTCCTCCTCGTCGTACTCTGCGTCCTCGCGATCGCGTTCGCTCCTGGCCTGCGTGGCCAGGCCACAGGAAGCTTCTCCGGCAATGTCGACGATAAATCCGGTGGCGCGATCCCCGCGGCCAACGTCGCCGTTACCTCTCAGGCGACCGGCCTCGAGCGAGACACGAAGACGGACAGCGCCGGTCACTACCTGATCCCGTTGCTCCCGGTAGGGACATACGACGTTAAAGTTGACGCGCCCGGCTTTCAAAGCGCCGTGTCGAAAGATCTGCGTCTCCAGGTCGATGAGGCCCGCGAGCTCGATTTCACGCTTCAGCCAGCGAGCGTGACTACCACGGTGACCGTCTCCGGCGAGGCCGTCGCTGTCGAGACAACGAACCCGTCTCTCGGCCAGGTCATCACCTCGCAGGAGGTGTCGCAACTGCCTTTGAACGGGCGCGATTTTGTGCAACTCGCCACGCTCACCTCCGGCGCCACGGCAGAAACCAATCCCGGCAGCTTTTTCACCTCCGGCGCCGACAGCGAAGTGGCCGCGCGCGGATCGTTCTCGCTGTCGGTCGGCGGATCGCGCCCCAACAGCACGGACTGGCTGCTGGATGGCGTAGACAATAACGAGCTGACGGCAGGCGGTATCGGCATTTTCTCGTCGATCGACGACATTCAGGAGTTCAAGGTTTTGACCTACAGCTACTCCGCCGAATACGGCACACGGGCCGGGCCAACAGTTCTCGTCACGACGAAATCGGGTACGAACGACTTTCATGGCTCTCTCTACGAGTTCGTTCGCAACACCGACCTCGACGCGAGGAGCGACTTTGCCACCTCGACGCCGAAGTTCAATCTGAACCAGTTTGGTGGCTCGGTGGGCGGGCCCATTCGCAAGGACAAGACTTTCTTCTTCGTCGATGGCGAGCAGAAGTATCAGCGCCAGGGAATTGTCTACGCCGGCCTGATTCCCACCACGCAAATGATCGGCGGTGACTTTTCGTCCGATCCCTGGGGAACCGGTGTCCCAGGCATTATCCTCAACAACCCATATGTGACCGGCGCGGACTTCCAATGCGTGGGATCGCAAAATGGTCCTCCCATACCGGCCAATCCCGATGGAAGCCAGGCTCCGGGCGTCCCGTGCAACAAGATTCCCGCGAACCTGATTAGCAGCATCGGCCAGGGTCTCATGGACCTGTATCCACCAGTGAATCCAGCCAATCCCAAGGAAGCGCCGGCAGGCAGCGCTGCTCTTGGATACAACTACGTCACCGAGCCGGTGCGTAGCCTGGACGAATCCAAGTTCGACGTTCGCCTCGATCAAACCATCACCTCAAAAGACACTGCCTTTGGCCGTTTTAGCTACGACCAGGCGTTTACTTACGATCCGGGCGGCGCGCCCGCTCCATATCTGGCCGAGGGCAATCCCTTCGGTAGTAATGAGACGCTCATCAACCACGCCCGCAACATCGCCATCGGCGAGACCCACGTCTTCTCGCCCACCACGCTGAACCAGGCCAGCGTGGGTTACGACCGCATCTTCGACTACATCGCATCGCAGGATAATTTCAGTTGCGCATCGGCCAAGCTGGGAATCCCCGGCGCAGATCTGGGCTGTTCGGCTGGCGGCACTCCTCTTCCCGGTGGTTCATACAGCCAGGGCCTGGTTTCCACTGAGGTCATTGGCGGCTATTGGTCGCTCGGTGATCGCGGCTACTCCCCGTTCCAGGGCGGAACGAACATCTACTCCTTCAAGGACGTCGTGGACCTGATTCGCGGCCACCACGAGATTCGCACCGGCATCGATCTTCGCGATAACCAGATGAATGTGGGCACGGAGGCTTTTCAAGACGGATTCTGGCTGATCGGCAACGAAGGATTCTTCAGCGGCAATCCCGAGTCCGATCTGCTGTTGGGTTTGGCGGGAGGGGCGATCCACGACCAGACATACAGCGGTGCAGTCACCGGACGGCGCTGGAAGATCTACCGGCCCTTCGTCGAGGATGACTGGCGCGTCACACCATCGCTCACCCTCAACCTCGGCCTGGCGTGGGACATGACCACTCCAGAGACTGAGATTCACAACCGCATGTCGGACTACATTCCCGCGACACAAACGCTCCTGATCGCAGGCAAGAACGGAGTAAGCCGTTCGGCCGGCATCAATATGTTTTGGGGCGCATACGAGCCCCGTCTCGGCTTGACGTGGAAGGTGTTGAACAGCGACAAGACGGTGCTTCGCCTCGGCTTTGGCATCTATCACGATTCGGCCTGGAACCAGGGCGCGCAGGGCCTGTGGCAAAATCCGCCGAACCTCGGCGAGTCCGATAACTTCGACGGCCCAGTCAGCCTCGCGAGCGGCTTCCAGGCTCTGCCGACGGCGCAGGGCGTTGCCGACTTCCAGGGCTCGTTCAATTGGCAGCCGACGAATTTCCAGCCCGGCAGAGTGCACCAATATAACGTCAACGTTGAGCGCCAATTGCCAGGCGATGTCGTGCTCACCGCAGGCTACGCGGGGTCGGTCGGCGGTCATTTGCTTGAGTATGGCAACGACCTGAACACCAGCAGTCCGTCGGGCTGCGGAAACATACCGAACTACACAATTGGCTGCCTGCCCGACGGCGCTCCTTACAATTATCCCTACAACCCGCCGAACTTCAACGCGATCTTCCTCATGGGCGACACGGGGAAAACGCACTACAACTCCATGCAGATCAAGGCCGAGACCAAGACACCGAAATACGGTCTCTACGCGCTGGTTGCCTATACCTATTCGCGCACGTACGACAATGGCCTTCCCGACGGACTGGGATCCATGGCGAGCGCGCCCTATTTCCCGCTGCCCAACTGGCAAAACCTCGACTGGTCTCTGTCGCAGATCAATCTCGATCAGAGCTTCACTGCCAGCGTGATCTACAATTTGCCTTTCGGCAGGGGCAGGTCGTTCGGGAACAGCTGGAATACTACGACCGATTCTCTCCTTGGCAACTGGCAGTTGACGTTGATCGAGAGAGTGTCTTCCGGGTTTCCGGTGCCGTTGATCGACAGCGACGATGAATCCGGCGTCAATGGCGGCTTCGGGTTCGAAAACGGCGGAGACGACAACAACTGGAACCGGCCGGATCGGGTTTCCGGTAAGAACCCCTACGCCGCGAACCACGGCCAGCACCAATGGATCAATCCTGCGGCTTTTGTGGCGCCGCTGACCGGCGAACTGGGCAATGCCGCGCGTGTTCCTGTTGTCGGACCCGATTTCGTCAACTCCGACTGCTCGTTAATCAAGGACTTCGCATTGCCGCGGAATGAAATGGGGCTCAACTTCCGCGCCGAATTCTTTAACCTCTTCAACCATCCGCAGTTTGGTGCGCCGGTTAACGACATCAACTCGCCGGGATTCGGCGCCGTGAACTCCACGGTCAACAATCCGCGCCTCATTCAACTGGCCCTCAAACTGACTTTCTGAGGCGGAAGGAACGATGCAAGGGGTTCTGTTCCCACCAGAGGCTTCCGGTCTACAGCAACCCAGAAAAAGCTGTAGGCCGGAGCACTCATCCGAAAGCCGCACCATCGCCCACCCACCACGAAAAAGCGGATGGCTGATGGCTGAAGGCTGAACCCTGAAACCTGAAACCTGAAACTTGCCTCTACGTCGGCGTCGCCGCCACCGTCACCGGTTGCGCCGCCAGCGCCGAACGCACCAGCTCCGCAGGCCACACGTACAAGGCCAGCCGCCGCGAGTAGTGCAGCACCGGCTTCAGGTCTGGCAAGTCCAGGCCCACCGCCGCGGCCAGGTCGTTGCGCTCAATTTCCGCTTCTGCTTCTTCCAGCGGCCACGAAACGTGGTGCAGATTTGCCTTGATCGGCTCTCCCGCACGGTTCGTGCTGTAGACGCACGGCCGCTCCGTAAAGAAATACTCGAATGAGCCCAAACCCATCTCCGCCGTCTGCCGCGTCGGCCCCATTCCGCGGTACCGCACATTGAAGATCACCGGCTTGGGCGAGAATCGCCGCCGGCTATAGAACGCGAACTCCCGCTCCGAGCGCGGCTCCAGGTGCATCTCCGCCAGCCGGTACGGCAGGTGGTACATCATGTGCGCCACCGCCACCGCCAGCAGGTTGCTTGAATCCACGCTGAAGCAGTAAAAACCTGGCGTCCCCGTGTCCCGGTCCCGCACATAGGTCCGCAAATTCAAGTCAGGAAAGCTCCGCAGCCCCGGTATCGCCGGCATGCCGCGGATTTTGATGCGGTCCAGCCAGAATGGCACCGCTCCCAGCCACGCCGAACCCTGGATTGTGTCGGCTTCCAGCCAATCCGGGAGCAGCGCCTGCATCTTTTCGGTCGCAATCGGCCAATGCGCAAACAGCAGATCGTTCCAGCGCTGGGTCATCGCCCAGCGTCCTGCTGGCAACGGCCGCGGTCTGTGCGATGTCCGCACTAAATACTCCCGCATGGCTGCTCCCGTGCTCCAGGGCTCCCAGTCCGCCGCTGCGCGCGGGTGCTCCCTTATGACGTATTCTGTCCGCGAGACCATCCTCATGTCCAGTGAATCTTCGCTGCCCCCCTCCGCGCGTAATGAAACCGAAGTCATCGCCGTCCATGGCGCCGACCCCGAGATCCTCGCCTTCGCCATGGCCAAGTACTCCCGCTCCTCCCTCTCCATGCGCGATTCACTGGCCGAAATCAGCGCCCAGCGCGCCGAACAGTTCCTCAACACCTTTTATTTCCAATACGGCCACCGCTCCATCGCCGATCTCGCCCACATCGCCTTCGCTGTCGAGCGCCTTTCGCTCCTCGCCGCTATCGTCCTCGTCGACGAGACCCGCTGGGATGGGCAGGAGCGGTCTACACGCTATCAAAACTTCCTTGAGTCCGGCTTCTACTACCCCGACTTCGCAGGCGACTCCGCCTCTCAGGACCTCTACGCCCGCACGATCGTCTCGCTCATGACCGCCTACAAGCGCACCTCGCTCGCCGTCGTCGATCTCCTCCGCCGCCGCGTCGCGCGCCCTGATGGCCTCAAGCAGGATGCCTACGACCGCACCCTCCGTGCCCGCGCCTTCGATGTCGCCCGCTATTTGCTTCCTCTCGCCACCAACACCTCGCTCGGCCAGATCGTCAGTGCCCGCACTCTCGAATCCCAGGTCTCGCGCCTGCTTTCCCACCCCGCCGCTGAAATCCGCCTCCTCGGCGAAAAGCTCCGCGAAGCCGCCACCGGCCCCGCCTGGAACCTGAACGCCAAGGCCGCCCAATCCATCATCGACAAGATCGAGGTCCTCAACGACGAAGCCGCGCCCGCTCTCGCCGCCCAGGCCGCTGCCCTCTTCACACGCGAGGTCCGCACCGCGCCCACACTCGTCAAATACGCCCAACCCAGCAACTACCTCGTCCAAACCCGCGCCGATCTCGCTCGCGCCGCCGCCGAGATCCTCAAAAACACCCCTCCGGCCGCCGCGCCGCTCGTCGATCTCGTCGAGCGCACGGAGTCTCTCGAGGTCGAGCTCGCCGCCACGCTCCTCTACTCCGCTTGCCACCACCCCTACCGCCAGCTCCGCGACTTCCTCTCCGGCCAGCCCGCCGCCCGCATCAACGAAATTATCGAACTGGGCCTGAAGCACCGTGGCAAGCACGATGAAACCCTCCGCGCCTTCCACGCCGGCGCCGCCATTCGCTTTGACATTCTCATGGACATCGGCGGTTTCCGCGACTTCCATCGCCATCGCCGCTGCACGCAGATCATCCAGGACTTCACCGCCCTGCATGGCTATGAAACCCCCGGCGCCGGCGATTTGCCCGCCGGTTCAGATCTTCTCGCCGAAGCCGGCGTCCTCAGCGACTATCGTGATGCAATCGCCGCCGCTCACCGCACAGCAAGCGTCATCGCCGCCGTTCCCGTCCCCGAGGCCGCGCAATCCGCCACCTACCTCTACCCTCTCGCCACGCGCATTCGCGCCCTGTTCAAAATGGACTTCGCCGAAGCCCAGTACATCTCCGAGCTCCGCTCCGGCCCCGCCGGCCACTTCAGTTACCGCCGCGTCGCCTGGGAGATGTTCCTGAAGCTCCAGCGCCAGTACCCCGCCCTCGCCAGGAACATCCGCGCCACCGACTTCAATCAGCCCATCGACATCTTCCAGCGCTGAGCTGCGCCGGTCACTAATCACTAACCACTGCCTTCCGGCGTATACTCGCCAAGTCCGCACTTCCCCGCGCGGCGTCGTCACCTCGCTCGAAGACCACGCACGTTCCCCTTGCTCGCGAAGGCCTTCACTTCAATCACGCCCGGCTGCAATGCCGGACCTTCAAATGCCGGGACCACGCTTCCCGGCTTCGAACACGGAGGTTTTTCATGAGCCGAATCAAGAGATCAGTTCTCTGGCCCTGCCTCGCCGCAATGCTGCTGGCCGCGGCAGTGCTCGTCACCCCCGCGTCCGCGCAGGACGCCAACATCCGCAGTGTCACCTTCTACACCGTCAAGCCCGACCGCGCCGCTGATTTTCAGGCCGAGATCAAGGAGTACAACGCCGTCCTGGCCAAAGCCGGCTCTGACCGCTACAGCTCCATGTGGGTCTCGCTCACCGGCGACCATGAGTTCGCGCGCGTCCAGCTCTACACCAAGTGGGCCGACCTCGACGCCACCATCGACAAAGATCCCAAGTTGAAAGATCAGGCCGCCGACCTTGCGCGAATCAGTCTGCACATCATCGAATGTACTTCCAGCTGGCGCCGCGACATCGAAGTTGTTAACCCCGATCTCAGCCTGCCCGACACCGGCCCCGACCTGCCCAAATTGATTCGCGTACTCGTTACCCAGGTGCGCCCGGATAAGGTCCACGACTATCTCGACCTGCAGAAAAACGCAATCCTCCCTGCAGTCCAAAAGAGCGGAGCCAAGTTCTACAACTTCGCTGAGAAACGCTTCGGCGAGCCCACTCCGGAATTCGTCTCTGTCGTCGGCTTCAGCAATTGGGCCGATCTCGACGACACCATTGGCGCTGAAAAAGGGCTCGGCAAGGACGGCTA
>Ga0181520_10011565_pt1 | contig 11556 bp, 8 predicted proteins | sample PEATcosm2014_Bin_29_FD_132451 | JGI IMG/M metagenome (GOLD analysis project Ga0181520, IMG submission 132451) | Peatland microbial communities from MTU Mesocosm Facility, Houghton, MI, USA - PEATcosm2014_Bin02_30_metaG | ecosystem: Environmental > Terrestrial > Soil > Wetlands > Peat | place...
CACCTTCACTAACTCCACTACGCTGTCGTCCGGTTCTTGTCCGATCACCGGAGCTGTAGCTGGAGCATGGAATGTGGTGGTTACTAACCCGAGCATGCAGACTGGAACTTTGGCCAGCGGATTCACAGTGACCAGCAGCGGCGGAGGGGCGTCTTGGCTAAGTAGCGGATGGAACTACAGGAAAATGATTAACATCACCGGACAGACCGGAGCGGGACCGAACTATCAGATAAAGTTATTGGTGGGCGAGAGTTCCGGATCTAGCGGTGCCAGCTTCAACATCGGCGGGCATTCTGCATCGTTCCCGACAGCCATCAATGTCGGAGGAGACTTCCAGTTTACTGCGTCAGATGGCCAGACGGTATTGCCTTTCTGGGTGGAAACGGTGACCGGATCTTCGCCCAATCGCGTGGCGACTGTTTGGGTGAACGTTTCCGCAGATCTGGGCTCTAACCAGTCTATATATCTGTATTACGGGAATTCATCTGCGACCAATGCCTCCAACGGCACGAATACTTTCCTCATCTTCGATAATTTCCCCGGTACATCGATAAACACCGGTACATGGTTTTTCCAGACGTACACTAACGGCGGCGTCGCTACGGGGAATGACGGCGGAGTCGCTGTGTCCGGCAACCAGCTTACGATCACCAACGTGAACACGGACTACAGCCACGTCATTGCCGCGAATACTTTCCTGCCAGCCAGCGGATATGCGGTCGAGTCGCTCATGTACGACAGCAATGGCAGTAGCAGTGGCCAGAACTATGCCTGGTGTTATATAGCGTCGAATGTGTCCACTTCAACCATCCGTTCTGAGGGGGGTTCATGGCTGTACGCTAATATGGATGATACGGATGCCTACAGCGGCGACGGCGTCCAATATACCGATAGCGGACAGAACTGGCTGGGCTACGCTTATAGCGGCAGCAGCATGAATTCAGCTGCCGTAGGTTCAATCGGAAACTGGTGGAACACTTGGAAGCGAGTGAGCTGGGGCGTCGTTGCAAATACGGGGTATATGAAATATACGAGGGTCAGGCAATCGGATGGGGCAACCGAGACCATAAGCGGCACTTCGTCATACACTACGCCGACATCGCAGCGGTTCTATCTGGATATCGGAAACTATGGATGGTGGACCACTCAGTATGCGATTTTTGATTGGGTAGCTATCAGGAAATATCAACAGAACGAACCTTCGTTTAGCACCGCGGGTAGCGAGCAGACTCAGCCAAGCAGTCCAACGGTCACTTCTCCAACCTCCAGTTCAATTACATATAACAGCGCAGTACTGGGCGCCAATGTCACATCTAACGGCGGCTCATCTTTAACCGCTATCGGCATCTGCTGGGGAACGTCGCCAGCCCCTAGGTCAAATTGTTCTCCCCAAGGAGGAACCTCGACCGGAGTTTTTACGATGCCTTTCAACAGCCTGCCGTCGAACACTCTGATCTACTACGCCGGTTATGCTACTAACGCGTCCGCTACGGGTTATTCATCCGATGGGACATTCACCACGTCTGCTCCCGGCGCGCCTACCGTAACCTCTCCCACAGCCACTTCAATAACGTCCGTAACTGCGATATTGGGCGCGAATGTAACATCCAATGGCGGAGGCAGCATAACAGCCGTAGGTACGTGTTGGGGCACGTCGTTGGCTACCGTGACCAGCACTTGCAGCATCGACAATGGAGACACTTCGACTGGCGTCTATACTATGCAGGTGACTGGGCTAACCGCCAGTTCGACCATATATTACGAAGGTTACGCAACCAACTCTAGCGGCACCGGCTATTCCGCTTACAGCACGTTCAGTACGCTCTCGCTGTTGGCTGAAAATGGTTCCCTTGTTTCCGGCGTCTTTGATACCGGATACCCGAACGGCGTCCAATTCAATTCCATAATGTGGCAGGGGACGCAGGGCATAGGCAGCTCCAGCGTCCAGTTCCAGTTTGCAGCTGCGAATTGCGCCAATGGTTCGCTCAACTATCCCAGTTGCTCTAGTGCGACCGGCACCATAGCCGGCAGCATCGATCCCGTGAATTATTGGGCCTGGAACGACACTCTGGGCTGGCTTAATTTCTCGACTGCCGCCGTCGCCACAACGAGCCTGAATCACTGGGCTACGGTCCAATCAACGGGTGATTATATAGCCCTTGATTGCGCGACCCTTCCTCCCGGCGGCACCAATAACTGCGCAGCCGACGGCAACTTTACCGTATCCGACAATTCTAACAATCTGGCGGGATTCGCCTGGAACGATACTTATGGCTGGATAAGCTTCTGCGGCAATTCTTCCGGTGGCGCTTCAACTTGGAATGGGACCAATTGGGTCTGTCCATCCAGCCCCACATATGAGGTCACGGTCAACGCTTCTACGGGCCAGTTCAGCGGTTGGGCGTGGAACGACATATTAGGTTGGATATCATTCAATTGCTCAAATACCACGAGCTGCGGCTCTTCCAATTATTACGTTCAGGTCGACGTAGGGAGTTCGTCCTGGAGCTTCATCGGTCCGGACGGCACGTCGAATACGTACTACACCGCCGCCGGTCCGAATACGCCGGTGCCGTTGGTCGGAGTGAACTACAACAACGACCGTTATTACAGGTATAAGCTGTTCCTAAGCAAATCCGCGGGGGCGACAAGCCCCATAATCAACAACATCGTGGTGAATTGGAGCCCTTAGAATAGGCTATCAGTAAACATAACCCTGCTCAGAGAGGGGATTCGGGGCCGCTAAAATTAGCGGCTTTTCGCTGTCGCGCCCCTTCTAAGCTTGACATATAGCCATTAATATGTTAATCTAAATCCAGCACCTTTAGTTTAGACGGTATAAAGGTCGAAGTTCTTTTACATACAGCCTTCCTCAATGCATAAGGGTCGGCTGAAAATCATGAAGAAATTCATGTCCAGTCATTCTGCATGGCTCGTCGCAGGAATTTTCATTGCAACAGCAATAATGTTCTTCGCTATGCCGTCCATAATCTCCGCGATCACTCCTCAGATCTATCGTACCGTCACCACTGGTGTCGGCCTCGGGATCTTGATAGTCTTCGCCTTGATGGTGACGTTCACAGTCGTGGTCTTTGTCTACGCATTGAACACGCGCCGCCAGAATGGTCAGGGTTCTAGCTATCCTCAGGGACAACGTTAGAACATCGCCCTACGGGGCAAACGGAGCAGGCTACGGTCTGCTCCTTTCTCTTTTTAAACTTTACTTTTAATGTTTTTATGTTATTATCCTAATCGCCAATTTAGGCAGCAGCTCTGCTTATATCTCACATCCCAGTTAAGATTGCTCCTTATATTAGAGATAAAAGTGGAGAGGAAAGTCCGGACACTCTCTCGTCGCAAGACGAGATAAAAATATACGGGCTAACAGCCCGCCACAGCAATGCGAGAGGTGCGAACAGAAACGTTCCGATTCGAAAGGATCGGGAAGACCCAATCCCAACGTTGAAGGTCTAACTCCGTTATAGGGACAAAAAGACGGAGGTGAAACGGCTAAATCCTTATAGAGTGCAAAGCCGAGTCTTGCCGGGATAAAACCCGGCGGGAAGTGCCGCTAGATCCTGAGAGCAATCGATGGACCAGATAAATTGCCGCCTCTTCCGATATAACGTCGGAACAGACAGAATCCGGCTTACTAATTGGCTAATAAAACAACCTCGACTTACGTCGGGGCTGTTTTATTTTTATTCGATTCCGCTTTCTTCCTTCGATCGAGCGCTTACATATGCGCAATAGTCGCATTCGGGCGAAGGCGCGGGCAGCGAGTCGCTGTCCAATGTCTTTCTAGCTTTGACCAGCGTGCCAGGTATCCAGGAGTCATCGCCATCGTATGGTATGAGCTTAACGTCGAATTCCAATTTCGCGTCGAAGGCCTTCGCATCCATCTTGCCGTTGACGTAGACGAAGTAGGCCGTAAGGGACACCTTGAATTTGTTCATGCGGAATAGCCACTGATATATCTCAACTTGCCGCTTATAGCCGTCTTGCCACTCGGCGTCGAGATTCACCTCGCTGCTTTTGGCCGTAGCTTTATAGTCGACGATTATAAGCTCTCCATTCGGTTTAATCCAGACGTCGTCGATTCCTCCGGTAACCCTGAAATTGGTTTTTGGATCGATGTATTCGATGCCACCACGTCTGGCTTCCCGCCATAGGTCGAGATATTCATGTTGATAAGGCACGGCATCCAATCCATAGCTTTTCATCAATGGATGTGGGTCTCCTTTGGCCCGGTATATGTCGAATTCTTTTTTGAGCAATGTGTCGACGGCGGAGTTGAGCGAGAACGGATATCCTGGCGGCTGGGCTATGCCAAGGCGGAGGTCGAGATAGAAACAGCGCGGGCATTTTATGAAGGCGTCGATTTTGCTGCGGCTCAACCTAAACGGTTCGGACGCCTGCGGATCGAAGAGCCCTCTTACTTTCTTGGCGTTATAGTACTGGGACATGATTAGTATGATACCTCATAAAACATCCTTGGGTAACGACCAAATATACATGCCGGATATTAGGTAGATTATCGCCATGATTACGAACAGCATCGTGTAGCCCAGCCACGCGATGACTAACCCGCCGATTATTGCAGAAATGCCGACCGCAATGGAGGTTATGCCTTCGTACTGTCCCCACTGCCATAGCGACCCTTCCTGGTCTGTGTGTTTGCTGTATAAGGAATCATATGCCGGCGCGCCGACGGCAGCGCCTATGCCCCAAAGGACTTGGGTGAGAATCAGCTGGGGTATGTTGCCCATGAACGCATAACTTAGGAACACGGCGCTCCTGATGATGTACCCCAGCGCCACCAGTCGTTCGGGTTGCTGGACCTTCAGGCCCCAATCGGAGAATATCAGGACCAGCAATCCGGTGGTAACCGAGAATAAGCCCCAGGATAGACCGGCGAAGACGACGTCGCCGCCTATCTTCATGACGAATATCGCATAGAACGGCGCAAACAGCCCGGTGGCGAACGTCAGCAGGGTGTTCACCATAAGAAGTATCCTAAGGCCCCGGTTCATCCTGGTCCTGTCGTATATATGGTTGATCAGCTCTTTGATTGTCATTTGCCGATGTTAAGCATTAATATCTTATCAGAAAAAGAAAGATTTTTGGCCCTCAACCCCCGAATTTATAGTGTTTACGTATCGTCTGATTTCTGGTACTATGCCCCGGGGCCCGAGATGGGCCTTTTAATAGCTTGAGATGAAAATACGCAATATCGCCATAATAGCCCACGTCGACCACGGCAAAACCACATTGGTGGATGCATTGTTGAAGCAATCCGTCGGTTTCCACCAGAAAAGCAGCGAGAACAGCGAGCTTATCATGGATTCCAATGACCTGGAGAGGGAGCGTGGCATCACCATTTTCTCCAAGAATGCGGCCATCGTGTACAAAGACACGAAGATAAACATAGTGGACACTCCCGGGCATGCCGATTTCGGAGGTGAAGTCGAGCGTATCATGCGCATGGTGGACGGCGCCTTGCTCTTGGTCGACGCCAAGGAGGGCCCTATGCCTCAGACAAAATTCGTATTGAGAAAGGCCATACAGGCCGGACATAAGATCATAGTAGTTATAAATAAGATAGATAAGCCGGAGGCAAGGCCGGTTTGGGCTCTCGACCGCACCTTCGACTTGTTCGTGGATCTCGGCGCATCAGAAGACCAGGCGGATTTTCCGATAATCTATGCCTCAGGCGCCGCCGGCAAAGCTGGATACGACCACAATCTCGCCGACATGAAGGATGTGATTCCGTTGTTTGATTCGATTCTGAAATATATTCCCGAACCTAAGGTTGATGCGTCAAAGCCGTTGCAGATGCTGACGGTCAATCTTGTTCAGGACAGCTACAAGGGAAAGGTAGCCATCGGAAGGCTCTATTCGGGCAGCCTTAAGAAGGGTATGGAGGTCGGATATATAGATCGCTCTGGAACGCTCAAAAAAGCCACTCTCAGCTCGGTAATGGTCTACGACGGACTGGCCAGGGTTGAGACCGAGGCTGGCATACCCGGAGACATAGTGGCGATAGCCGGAATACCCGAGATTTCGATCGGCGAGACGATAACCGACTTCAATGATCCGCAGCCGCTGCCCACGATCGCGATCGAAGAGCCGACTGTGAAGATGAATTTCCTGATCAATAATTCTCCTTTTGGGGGCAAGGAGGGAACTTATTCGACGTCCAACAATCTGCGCGACCGTCTTATGCATGAACTGGAGACCGACGTGGCTTTGCGGGTAGAGAAAACCGATTCCACCGACACGTGGATTGTCTCGGGCCGCGGCGAATTGCACCTGTCTATCCTGATAGAGAAAATGCGCAGAGAGGGCTATGAGTTCCAGGTCTCGCGCCCGCAGGTCATATTGCACGAGGAAAACGGCAAGAAGACCGAGCCTATAGAGCGATTGTCGATAGAAGTGCCGGAGGCGTATACGGGCACCGTGATAGAGCAAATCGGGAACCGTAAGGGAACCATGACCGATATGCGGGTGGAGAGGGGAACGGCCTATCTGGAGTTCCTTATACCCACTAGGGGCTTGATAGGGTTCCGCAACCAATTCCTGACCAGCACAAAGGGGCAGGGGATCATGAACTCGATTTTTGAAAAATACGATGAGTACAAAGGAGAGTTTGAATCGAATCCGCACGGCTCCTTGGTATCGACCGAGACCGGCATTACCAGGACCTACGGCCTCATGAACGCCGAAGGCAGAGGAGAGTTGTTCATTGGTCCGGGCGTTGAGGTCTATGAGGGCATGGTCGTCGGGCAGAATGCCAAATCGAACGACTTGCGGGTCAATGTCTGCAAGGAGAAACAGCTCTCGAACATGCGCGCAAAATCCGACGGAGGAATGGAATTCCTGAACGTCCCGAGGAACCTGACCCTGGAAGAGTCGATAGAGTTCATCGGCGACGACGAATTGGTTGAAATAACTCCGAAGTCAATCCGTATCCGAAAGTTCTGGCTTAAGGAAGGCGATGAGAGCCGTTCTAAGAAAGGCATACTTTAATCTTTATCCAGTCTTATAATATAAGAGTCTATTACCTAACATTTGCTCAAACATGCTTATTGATGATGTAACAATACAGATCGGCGCCGGCAACGGCGGCAAGGGCATGGTCTCATTCAACAAGAATCTGGGGAGCCTCGGCCCTTCTGGCGCAAGCGGCGGCAACGGCGGCAGCGTCTATTTTGAGGGCGTCGCCGACCTGAGTGCGCTCAGGCAATTCAGAATGAGCAAGGTGTTCAAGGCAAGCAATGGCGAGGATGGCGGCATACAGTTCAGGGACGGCCATACCGGCCAGGATATAGTGCTGAAAATACCTGTGGGAACGGTTATCCATAACTTAGACAATGGAAAAGATACCGAGATAATCAACGTCGGCGAAAAGGTGCTTGTCGCCAAAGGAGGGCATGGCGGCAAGGGGAATTTCCTTTTCCGCTCGGCCAGGGACACGAGCCCTCGGAGATTCCAGTTCGGCCTTCCCGGTGAGGGATTCAAAGTACGTCTGGAAATGAAGCTCATCGCCGACATAGGTTTCATAGGTTTGCCGAACATAGGAAAGTCTAGTTTGCTGAACGAACTCACCAAGGCGGGCAGTAAAGTTGCCAATTATCAGTTCACCACCCTCGAGCCGAACCTAGGCACATATTATGAGCTTATATTGGCCGACATACCGGGATTGATAGAGGGGGCGTCGACTGGCAAGGGTTTGGGCATAAAATTTCTGCGCCACGTGGAGCGGACCAAAATACTATTCCACTTCATATCGGCCGAATCCGAACATCCTGATAGGGATTATAGGATCATCCGGAGCGAACTTATGAAATACAATCCTAAGCTGACCAGAAAGCCTCAGTATGTGTTCCTAAGCAAATCCGATCTTGTTAAGCCGGACGAATTGAAGAAACGGATTGGCATCCTTAAAAAGAAAGGACTTAAAGTGACCCCGATATCGATCTATGACTGGGATAGCATAGAGAAGGTCAAACAGATACTCAATCAGATAAAAGACAAGAAGCTGGGAGTTAAGCGGTCTTCTTAGAGATATAGTGCTTGGAAACCTTAAGGCCTATAAAGCCGATTATGGCGACCAGCCAAGCAAGGCCTACGATCATAAGCTCGTTGTTCTCCCTTATCTCAACTTCCTTCAGTGATCTTGCTACAAGAACAAAGTATGGCGTGGTTCCTTGGGAATAGGTCATAACCGCGGCCTCTCTAATATTTCCTATCTGCCAGGTGAATCTATCTTCGCCGTGCTGTTTTGCATAGGCGAACGTTCCGGCTGGCGGCGTGGGTACGGCGCCATTGAGCTGAGCCGAGGAGACAATCTGCTTATATGAGCCGTCGAATATAGTAATGAACGGATCCAGGTTTTTGGCCATATCCATCGGGTTGTTGCCGGAGACGATCTGTTGCGGCTGGGCGCCGGCCAAAAGGTCCATAGACACGTCTTCAGCCCCCTGTATCTGCGGATCGTTGGCTGTCTGCCTGATATCCTGCTGTACGGCTACATATACCGTAAGGAATACCAATGTTATTAGTCCGACCACGAATATCGACGTCACGTTAGCTTTTATAAATTTCATCATGTATTAAGGTTAGCACTTAAATGAAAAAGCACAATAATCTACGGGTGGGTAAATGCAGTGAAATGCGCTATAATAGGCACATATGAACAATGAAAAGAAGGACTTCTACGGTCTAGGCATAGCCCCAGGCATATTGAACGTTCTGGCAAAACTTAATTTTACCGTACCGACGCCAATTCAGGTGCAGGCCATCCCCATAGCCATAGAGGGTAAGGATCTTATGGGCATAGCCCAAACGGGGACCGGAAAGACCCTGGCTTTCGGCGTGCCGGTTATCCAGAGCGTTCTTAAGGATAACGGACTGGGTCTGATAATCGCCCCGACAAGGGAATTGGCCCAACAGATCGACGAGACCCTGGTGAAGGTTGGTCATTCTTTGGGGATAAAGACGGCCCTGCTCATAGGAGGAGAGCCGATATACAAGCAGACTCGGGCTCTTTCGAGGATGCCGAACATCATCATCGGAACTCCAGGCAGGATAATCGATCATATGAAGCATAAGAACGTCGATTTTAAGAAAGTCAGGGTTCTTGTCTTGGATGAAGCTGACCGTATGTTGGACATGGGATTTGCGCCGCAATTAAGACAGATTCTGGTCACATTGCCACGCGAGCGGCAGACCATGCTGTTTTCCGCGACCATGCCTGAGTCGATAGTCGGTATAGCTCGTACCTACCTCAAGCTTCCGATCACGGTTGAGATGGCCAGGTCAGGGACTGCCGCAAAGGATGTGACCCAGAGAGTATTCTTCATATCCCAGGAGGATAAGCCTAGGTTATTGGAAAAAATATTGCAGGAATACAAAGGTTCGGTACTTGTCTTTTCGCGCACAAAATTCGCTGCTAAGAAAATAGCAATGATGGCCAGGAACTTCGGTCACAGCGCAGTTGAAATACATTCTAACCGTTCGTTGAGCCAGCGCCGCGAGGCTATGGAGGGTTTCAAGAAGGGTAAGTATCGCGTAATGGTGGCGACCGACATAGCCGCCCGCGGAATAGACGTAAACAATATCGAGCTCGTCATAAATTATGACCTTCCGGAGAATGCCGAAGACTACGTGCATCGTATCGGCCGTACCGGCAGGGCGGGCGCACACGGCGAAGCGATATCGTTCGCCAGACCCAATCAGAAATTCGATGTGCGTTCGATAGAACGACTTACGCGGTTAACTTTGCCGATATCAAAACTACCGGAGCTGCCGCCGCGACACGCGTTCCATTCCAAAGAAGAGGTCGCGACCGAAAGGCGTCCGTTCAGAAACAATCGTTTCAATCCACGCCAAAACAGAGGCAATTCAAGTTATAATTATAGAGGTCGTAGAAATCGTTTTTAATCTTATTTATGGATACTCCTCCAGCCTCGAATACATCACCTGAAACCACAGCGCCCATTTTGCCGGCAACCGCCAACATGATCTGTCCTCAGTGCCATCAACCGGTTTTGCCAACATATTATTTCTGCCCAAATTGCGGGAAGAAGCTTGAGGACGCACCGCTGTCGACATCGATCGGGTCGCAGATATGGCTCTATTTCTTCAGCCTAATCATCATGCCCGTGACCTGCTACCTGATTTACACCCGCTGGCAGGGGATAAAATATTTCAAGTCCAAAGACCCTAAAGCCCATCAAATGGGGCTTATAGCCATAATTTTGCTGGTCGCTTCGTTTGGGTTCATCGTCTGGTCAACATTCGCAGGAATTGCATGGGTCCAAGGCTACGTTCAGACAGAACAGACGCAATTGAATAACATAGGCGGGATATAGTTGGTATAATTTATAAGACATGGAAAAAGAACTATCACAAAAGAGGGATTGGTCCATATTTTGGAGCAGCGTGTTTTTTGTACTAGGATTTTCCTTCGTATTCTCGATAGTTGGAGTTCTACTCCAGACGATACTGATTCACGTATCGCATTCAGCGGAGACTTGGCTGGGATGGATTGGCGGGACGATAATAATACTGTTCGGCCTATTCCTGCTGGATCTCATTTCTCCGGATTTTCTCAAAGCGGAGCATAAGTTCAATGTGAGCAATAAATTCGGCTCCTATCTCATTACTTCCTTCGTATTCGGAGCAGCCTTCGCGCTCGGTTGGACACCGTGCGTAAGCGCGGCTCTAGGCGCGATATTGCTATTGGCTACGACGCAAGCGGGAAGTGCCTTTCTTCTCTTGTTCGCATACACGCTCGGAATAGGAATACCCTTCATTCTTGTCGGGTTATTCGTGAATCAGGTCAGGGACCTAATAGCCCGGGCCGGTGTATGGCTGAAATACATCCAATACGCCTTCGGGGTGCTGCTCATAATAATAGGCGTACTCGTTTTCACCGGAGAGCTTAGCCAAATAGCCAATATACAATTCCTGTCCGATTTCCTGACATCGATGAATATCGGCACCAATGCGGGAGGCGGAATAAGCTCGCTCACCATCATCAATATGGCCATAGCCTTCGTGGCCGGCCTCGGATCGTTTCTGAGCCCGTGCATCCTGCCGATCATCCCAGGGTTCCTATCCTACTTGGCCTCAACGTCAATAAAAAACAAAAAAGATGAACCCAAAAACTAAAAATATCATCCTCGGCGTAGTCGTCGTTCTTGTGGTCGCGTCCATAGCGTACATCGAGTACACCAAACCGCCGGGCATAAGCCAGTCGCAGATAAAGAGCATCGCTGCGGCGCCCAGCAGTCTGGGGAGTGCCTCTTCCACCGCCTCAAGTACGGCCTCAGTCGCCTTACTGCAGCAGATCGAAGCCACGGATCAGAGCGAGGGATACCAGCCTGCGGTCGAATTAGTTGATCCAACCGGATTCATAAATACCGCGCCATTCAAGCTGTCTGACCTGGTGGGCAAGAAAGTCATCCTGCTGGATTTCTGGACGTACAGTTGCATAAATTGCATCAGGACCCTACCTTATCTGAACGCGTGGTATCAAAAATATAAAGA
>Ga0181520_10011567_pt1 | contig 11556 bp, 5 predicted proteins | sample PEATcosm2014_Bin_29_FD_132451 | JGI IMG/M metagenome (GOLD analysis project Ga0181520, IMG submission 132451) | Peatland microbial communities from MTU Mesocosm Facility, Houghton, MI, USA - PEATcosm2014_Bin02_30_metaG | ecosystem: Environmental > Terrestrial > Soil > Wetlands > Peat | place...
ATTGCTGGTTCTCGCTGCCAGTGTGGCGTTGGTTTTGATTTGGACGCAGAGAATCCGAAGGCTGGCGAAGATGCAGATGGACTTTGTCACCGGGGTATCGCACGAACTGCGCACACCAGTGAGCGTTATCTCCTCGGCGGCGGAGAATCTTGCCGATGGTGTGGTGGATGCAAAGCCCCAGGTGAAACAATATGGCACGCTGATCCGCAATGAAACCCATCGCCTTGCCGCAATGATTGAGCAGGTCCTGCTCTTTGCCGCCACGCGCAACGACAAGCAGCAGTATGAGCCCCGCCCGGTTCCGGTGGCGGAGACAATTGATTCCGCGGTTGCGGAGCTGTCCCATCTCACCTCTGCCAACGGATTTACGGTGGAAAAAGAAGTCACTCCGGGCCTTCCCTCCGTCATGGCCGATCCCAAAGCACTTGGCCGCTGCCTGCAAAATCTGATGACCAATGCTTTGAAATATGGTGCGGGAGGGCGCTGGATGGCGGTCCGGGCTCAGCCGGGGTCGGGTGATGAGGCGGGAGAGGTTCTGATAACCGTACAGGATCGAGGGCAGGGAATTGAGCCCAGTGAGATTCCCCACATCTTCGAACCCTTCTACCGGGGCAATGCCGCCCGGGCGTCCCAAGCGCGCGGCACCGGCCTGGGACTCAGCCTGGCGAAGGAAGCGGCGGAGGCCATGGGGGGAAAGTTGACCGTGGCGAGCCGCGTAGGCGAAGGCAGTGCATTCACACTGCATTTTCCTGCTGCCAAGTGAATGTTGCCGCCTCCGGTAGTTAACTGCGTGTGTTAATCTCGACGATGTGCCAAGGAAGGACCGCAACTCACATGAATTCCCATATCCTGTTGGTGGAAGATGAGCCAGGACTGGTGCTCACGCTAAGCGACCGTTTGCGCAGCGAGGGCTACACGGTGGAGGCGCTTTACGATGGAACCGATGCCGTTGAGCTTGCTGCGCGCAGCCGTTTCGGGCTCATCATTCTGGATGGTATGTTGCCGGGCAAAGGAGGTTTTGAGATTTGCCGGGAGCTGCGGGAACGCGGTTTTACCACGCCTATCCTGATGCTCACCGCACGCACCCAGGTGGCCGACAAGGTTAAGGGACTTAAGATCGGAGCCGATGACTACCTGACCAAGCCGTTTGAAATGGCGGAGCTTTTGGCGCGCGTCGAAGCACTGTTGCGGCGGGGCAGAGGAGCGGGAGGCGAAGGACCGGACTTTTATGAGTTTGGACCGCTGCGCATCGATATGCGGCGCACCGAAGTCTTGCGCGATGGTTTGCCCGCGGCGCTTTCGACCAAGGAATTCCAACTGCTTCGTTATCTCCTCGAACATCGGGGCAGGACCCTGAGCCGCGAGGAACTTTTGAAAGAAGTTTGGGGCTACACATCGGCTCCATCCACACGAACCGTGGATGTCCACGTGGCCTGGCTGCGGCAAAAGCTTGAGAACGATCCCAAACAGCCCAAGTTTATTCTCACCGTACACGGGCAGGGATATAAGTTCGCGGCTTAATGGGAGGTAGCGGCGGGTTTACCCCGCCATCGGGCGGCGTAGAGCCGCCGTTGCGATTGAATGGCGGCATAAAGCCGCCGCTACAATCCGCCAGCAAACTGCACATCTATGTCCGCCAAAATTCCCCAGCCTCCACTTTGTGGCATAATCGGGCCGCCGAATTTATCCTGACTGATCTTGAAGGGAACCCAATGAACGATCGCGAACGTTTTCTAGGCACGATGAAATACCAATCGGTTGATCGCGCTCCTCTCTATGAATTCATGTGGCCGACGTGGCCTGAAACCGCGGAAAGATGGGGCAAGGAAGGCGGGTACGTTGAGGGCAAAACCGACTTCGGTTGTGACAAGTGGCTGGTGGAATTCTCCTGGTTCTGGCCCCAACCTCCATTTCCCCGGGAGGTGCTGGCGGAAGATGACGAGCACATTACTTTTGTGGACCCGCAAGGTATCGTAATGCGGGAATTCAAAAACAACCCGTTGAGCTCCATGCCACAATTCATTCGCTATCCAGTGGAAACACGCGAAGACTTTCGCAAGTACTGGCGCGAGAGAATGCAGCCCGATCTCACCCAACGCATTGGACCCGATTGGCGTCAGCGGCTGCGCGCCTTGCGCAATCGCGATTTTCCCTTTGTGATCATCGCCGACCGTTGGGGAGGATGCTTTGGCCCGCTGCGCAATCTGGTGGGCGTGGAACGCCTTTGCACACTCTTCTATGACGACCCTGCCTTCGTGGAGGAGATGCTCGACGCGGACGCGGATTTCCTGATTGGAATGCTGTCGCAAATTCTGGAAGAGACGGACGTTGACGTGTTTGGATTTTGGGAGGATATGGCCTACCACACCGCCCCTCTGATCTCTCCGCAACTGGGGCGCAAGTTCATGCTGCCGCGCTATCGGAAGGTGGTTGACTTCGGCCGCGCCCATGGCGTGCACCTGTTCGGGCTCGATAGCGATGGCAACATCGATCCGCTGATTCCGGTTTGGATGGAATCCGGGATCGATATGCTATACCCCTTCGAGGTGCAGGCCAATATGGATGTGATCGCCCTGCGGAAGAAATACGGGCGCGACCTGCGCATGTGGGGCGGCATCGATAAGCGGCCTCTGACCATAGGGCATGCCGCCATCGACAAGGAGTTGGAGCGCGTGAAGCCTCTCATTGATGAGGGCGGGTATCTCCCCATGCTTGACCACAGCGCTACACCCGATACGCCGTATGAGAGCTACCAGTATTTTCTGAAGCGGCTGAAAACGTTCCTTTGACAGAGATCGTAGCGCGGACCGCCGCTGTTGAGGTCCGCGGTTCTTAATGCACAAATTGAGTGAATGTAGGGTGACGAGATAAGGTAGCGCGGAGAGTGCGTCCGCAATTGAAATCAATCGGTTTTCCAATGGAAGAGCCGCGGACCTCAAGAGCGGAGGTCCGCGCTACATTTGCTGCGTTGACTGGTGAAGGACACTCCATGGAAACGGGTCTCGACCACATTATCCTCGGCATTGATGACCTTGACCGGGGTATTGCCTGGGTGGAGCAGCGGATGGGGGTGCGTGCTGCTTTCGGCGGCGTTCATCCCGGTCGTGGCACACGCAACGCTCTGCTCGCGCTCGGGCCGGATTGCTACCTGGAAATCATCGCGCCCGATCCGCAACAAACTTCACCTACATGGTTTCGTCAAATACTCACGATGCCGGAACCCCGGCTCATTGCGTGGGCGGTGCACACGCCGGATCTTTTAGCACTCGCCCAACATGCAATATCGGCAGGCATCCCCATTGACGGACCGCACGATGGTTCGCGCTCGCGTCAGGATGGGAAGATGCTGAGCTGGAAATTATTCCGCTTGCGGGACGACCGCGGCGGCCTGCTCCCGTTCTTTATCGAATGGGGAAGCGACGCTGTGCATCCCGCCGCGGACGCGCCGTCAGGATGCACTCTTGCGAGGTTTCACCTGCAATCACCGGATGCGCAGGAGCTGGCTCGCATCTGCCAAACCCTGGGTGTTGACGTCGCCGTAGAGCGAAGTGAAGAACCAGGGCTGTTCGCGCGCATCGCCAGCCCGCAAGGTCAAATTGAACTTACATCGCGCTGAAGCCGGAATTCTACTGGCCGGTTGATGCGCCGATAACCTTTAGCTCCAGGCCCGTAAGCCACGACACCTTCGCAATCTTTCCGAGCACGTGCCCCACGCCGAGCGCGCAATGGTGCGTGGGCCCTTCGCTGCAATACGCATTGATGAAGGGTGCGGGATCCAGCGCGAATCGCAGACGGCTGTTGGTGTTGCCGATTTTGAGGCGCTCTCCGGGCAGGCACTCACCCTCCGCTGCGAGAAGCTTCAACCGGCCGTCGTGCGTTTGAGTGAGTCCGAGAATGGTGATGGGGCCTTTGCGGACGCTGGCTTCCACGCTTATGCCGAATCCGGATTTCCCATGGTACAGCCCGAGCCCGCGCAGAATCGGCCGGCCATCGGCGATGCCAAGATGGAACGGGCCGTCGTGGCCCATCAGGATGAAGCGCTCGCGAAAGTCCATGGCGTAAAGCTCGGTGAAGCTGCCTCCCGCTCCCAGCAAATCCATAATTTTCATGGCCTGGCAGTTTTTCAGATCCGCTTCGCCCGCGCAGGGAATTCCGCGTGCTGTCAGCAGTGAACATCCCAGGATCAGGCCGGCGCCCAGCCGCTCGTAAATGTTGCCGGCCACTCCGCGGTAGTAATAGGCCAAGCCGTTAAGGTCAAAATCCTCGGCCAGGTGATCGAGCCCTACGGCGACGCGGCAGGCCCAATCCATCTGCTCCGGAGCGGGCTTCTTCGCGAGCGGGTCGGAGGGACTGTCTTCACTGATATCAAAAATGCTGCGAGTCTCTTCCATCTTGCGCGCGATCTCGGCTTCGGTTGCGGCGCTCACCCGCGCATCCAGGTCGCACATTTCCAGCACCTCGATGTGCGTTCCCAATTGCGCATGGTGCTGGGTGTAATCGCTGTACATATCCAGCATGCCGGGATACGGATGCCCAAGGTAGCCGATGCGAGCCCGGTGCTGATTGTGAACCACCTTGGCGGCCGCGCACCACTCGGCGATTTCTGCCCATGCTGAATCGCTGGGCTCGCGCACATCGGGTTCCGCATCGAGCATGCCGGTGACTTGGCGGAAGGGAATGGCTGCGCGGGCAAACGCACAGGCAATTTCCGGAACGCAGCACGCGCAACAGTTGGCCAGCCATTCGGCCGTGTCGGTGTGGGCATAATCCAGAGCGGCTCCGGGCTGAAGATTCAGCACCACGACGGGGGCCTTTGCTTCCTGAATGACCGGCAGCACTTGTGATGAGGTCGCGTAAGTTCCGACATAGCAGAAAACCAAATCGACACCTGCCTGGCGAAATTCCGCGCCGGCGGTGTGGGCTTTCTGGGCATCATCCACCAGACCGGCACTGACCACCGTGGCCCATTCGCCAATGCGCGATTCCACTTTGCGCTGGTAACCCTCCAGCCGTTCCTTGAGTCCGTGAAACTGCGGCCAGTATGCCGCCAGGCCAATTCCGAAAACTCCCACCTTTGCTTTTTCTGCTTGTGGCACTGCTACCTCCATTTTCTTGACAAGGGCTTATAAACCATTAAACAGCATTGTAAGGTACATATTCAGCGCTATCTGTGATAATGCCTCTTTCCGCCCTTGTCAATTCTTTGTGTCTTGAAACACAGAAGATGTCCATCACGGCGTATTTAGCCTCATACGGTGTTGTGACATTCTGTCTAACCCTCCCTTGCCTCGAAATTCCACCGCACTTCCGTCGACTTCCATATTCTGTTTGGGCGCGCACCCTGTTACACTGTCCCCGCTTCAACGCCCGCGGAGAAATCGTCTTAATTCTCTCTCCGAACTTAAATGCTTACGAGGTGCCTTCATGGCTAGTGGTTACAATCGGCGAAAATTCCTGAAAGATTCCGCTACCTGGGTAATGGCAGTGCCGGCCATTTCCGGTTTGAGCAATACGCAAAGTCTTCTTGGCAATGGAACACCCGGTGCCCCCGACGCCTTACAGCGGGCGTTTCTGGAACCTCCGGATGGCGCGTGGCCCTGGGTTTACTGGTTCGTGTCTGACGGCAACATGACGAAGGAAGGCATCACGGCTGATTTCGAGGCCATGAAGCGTGTGGGCATTAAGGGCGTCATCTACATGGAAGTCGATCAGTATGTTCCCAAAGGTCCCGCTCGTTTCCTCAGCCCTTTGTGGCGGGAAATGCTCCAGCACGCGATGACCGAGGCCACGCGTTGCGGCATCACGATCAACATGAACAATGATGGCGGCTGGTGCGGAAGTGGCGGCCCGTGGATTACCCCCGAGCTTTCGATGCAGATGATTGTCTACAGCGAAACGACGCTTCAGGGCCCGAGGAAGTTTACCGGATCGCTTGCCCAGCCTGCGACCAAGGAAGGCTTTTACAAGGATATTGCCGTGATGGCGTTTCCCAGTCCGGCAGGAAGCGTGCGCATGGCGGAATGTTCGCCGACCATGACTTACGGCATCGATCGCAAGCCTTTTGATTACGCCACGCTGCTTGACGGCAATCCCGGCAAAGTTCTGCGCATTCCGTTGGCTCCCCACGGCAAGCCGCAATTTATCAACATTGATTTCCCCCAGCCTTTCACGGCGCAGGCCCTGACGGTTTCGCTGGATTTATGGGAAGGCCGCCTGATTTCGGAGTTGCAGGTCTCTGACGATGGCGTGAATTACCGCACGATCCATTCCATGGTGATTTGGTGGCCGGTGAGTTCGACGAATTTTGAGAAGGTGACGGCCAAATATTGGCGCATTCACATCCCAGCGCAGGGCCCGTTCTTTTACGGGCAATACAAGGATGGATTTCCGATTGGCATCGTGGAACTGCACGCGGAACCACGCATGGAGGACATTTCCGCCAAGGCGATCTACACCTATCGCCACGACATTGACCATGGTGAGCCGCCCATCCCTCCCTCGGCGACGCTTCTTGCCGATCAGGTAATTGATATCACCGCCAAGATGGATGGCAGCGGCAATTTAAACTGGGATGTGCCGGAAGGGAAGTGGACGGTGGTTCGCTACGGCAACACTTCCACTGGGAAGAACAACCATCCGGCTCCCGCCGAGAGCATGGGCCTTGAGTGTGACAAGCTCAGCAAGAAAGCTATTGAGGTGCAGTTCGAAGGATTGATGAGTAAGCTGCTGGCGGACCAGTCGGCCGTGGGTGCGAAATCACTGACCATGTCGCACATCGACAGTTGGGAGGTGGGCTCGCAGAATTGGACGCCTGGTTTCCGCCAGGAATTTCAGAAGCGTTGCGGCTATGACCTGTTGACGTACTTTCCCGTTCTCACCGGCCGCGCGGTGGGCAGTGCCGACCTTTCCGAGCGTTTCCTGTGGGACCTTCGGCGTGTTGTGGGCGACATGGTAATTGAAAATTATGCCGGACATATGCGCGAGATCTGCCACCAGCACGGACTGACCCTGTCGATTGAAGCATACAGTGCCGGCCCGCTGGATGAAGTTCCCTATGGCGGGCGCGCCGATGTGCCCATGAGCGAATTCTGGACGGGGCAGGGAATCGATCCCTGGGTTAAGGAAATGGCCTCGTCCGGACACGTCTACGGCCACCCGGTCATTGCCGCGGAAGCCTTTACCGCTACTCCGGAGAACGGCAAGTGGCAAAATTATCCCTACCGGCTCAAGCCGCTTGGCGACACGGCATTCACCGAGGGCATCAATCGCTTTGTATTTCACCGCTACTCCGCCCAGCCCTGGTTGAACCATGCGCCCGGCATGACCATGGGCCCTTACGGAATCCACTACGAGCGGACCAATACCTGGTGGGAACAATCCCGCGCATGGCTGGCTTACCTGGCGCGCTGTCAATCCCTGCTACAGAGCGGCTTGTTTGTGGCTGACATCGCCCGGCTGGGCACGGAGATTGTGCCGAATGAGTATCCCAAACGCTCCGAGATGTCGCCGCCCATCCCTCCGGGATATGACTTTGACTGCCTTCCCACCGATGCCTTTCAACAGGCTACGGTGCGCGATGGCCGGCTGGTGCTGCCCAGCGGTATGAGCTATCGCATTCTGCTTCTGCCTCCCTCACGCACCATGCGGCCGGCCGTATTGGCAAAGATCAAACAACTAGTTGCCGATGGTTTGACCGTGGTCGGGCCTCGTCCCACCGCTTCCCCCAGCCTGGCCGACTATCCGCACTGCGACGGCGAAGTTGAGCGAATGGCCGCGGAACTCTGGGGCGAATGCGATGGCGTTGAAATTATGGATAGCCCTTATGGCAAGGGCACCGTGGTGTGGGGCCGGCCCCTTGATGAATTGCTTGGCAAGCTGGACACGCCTCCCGACCTTTCCTGCCATCAGACAACGGTGGGCGACCAGATTCGCTATATCCACCGCAGCATTGATGGAAATGAGGTTTACTTTGTGGCGAGCGGCGTGCCGGATGCGCGCCGGTTCCTTTGCACCTTCCGTCCCAAGGGAATGCGCCCGGAGCTCTGGTGGCCCGACACGGGGCGAATTGAACCCGTGCTGGTTTATGACGACGTGAAGTATGGCACGCAGATCCCGATCAGCCTGGACCCCTGCGGATCGGTGTTTGTGATCTTCCGCGCGGAGGACCAGCCGCGTCCGGACCGCATCATTTCAATGCGGCGCGATGGCGTGGAGGTTTCGGGGCTCGCACCCAAACCGGTTCCCGAAATCCAAATCCAGCATGAGACTTTCGCCGTTCAAACCAACAAGGCGGGGCAATACTCGATTGAAGTGGCCGAACCGGGAAGTTACGCGCTGAAGACTGCCGCCGGACACGAGCTCAAGGCGCAGATCGCCGCGGTGCCCATCCCGATCAACATCGATGGGCCTTGGGATATTACCTTCCCCAAAGGTTGGGGCGCACCGGAGCGCGTCACCCTGCCTCACCTCATTTCGTGGACCGACCACTCCAACCCGGGGGTGAAGTATTTTTCCGGCACCGCAACCTACCATCGCAAAATCGAAATCCCCAAGGCGTTGCTGGCTCCTGACCGGGTTCTCTGCCTGGACTTGGGCCGTGTCGCCGTAATCGCCCAGGTAAAGTTGAATGGCCGCGATCTCGGCATTCTCTGGAAGCCGCCGTTCAGCACTGATATTACGCAGGCTCTAAGGGCCGGCTCAAATGATCTGGAGGTCAATGTCGTTAACCTCTGGATCAACCGGCTGATTGGCGACGAACAATTGGCCCCCGACTGCGAATGGAAACCGGCCGGCCGCAATGAAGTACTGGCGGAGTACCCGCAATGGCTGTTGGACAATAAACCGAGTCCCAACGGCCGCCACACGTTTACAGTATTCCGGCATTGGACGAAGGACGATCCCTTGATGGAATCGGGCCTGCTCGGACCTGTGCGGATTGTGGTTAAAGCAAGAATGGTGGCGAAATAGGGAGACACTGCACTTTGAGGTTGTGGGGGCGCACCACCATGCGCCCCCTTCTGCCGTGTTCGCCGCAGGCGTCTTGAATCTATTTCACATTCCATCAATGAGTTTTGTGAGCACTGACAAATTGTCATTTGTTGAAATTATATTAGATTAAGTACTTGACAAGAAGCAATGTGGCTGTTTTAATGCACCCATTGTTTCGCGACGTTTCGTCTGAATTCCGGGGGCGTTGCTGCCACCGGAACAAGAATGTAATACGTCGCGATTTTTCTCCACTTGGTAGCCTTAGCGTCTAGTCTCAGTTGGGTCCCCTTACAGTAAGACAGGAGGCCGAGATTTATTCTCGGAGCAGCAGTTTTAGCCCATTGCTGTGTCCCCAGCGCGGCAACCGAATCTATGGTTCCAATGTTGCCGCGCCAAGGTACCGCCTGGATTACCTTCGCGCTGGCAAAAGCCGGTGCTTTTCTTTACGGCCTGTCGGGAGGCCTCAGAAACCGCAGGCAGTATGATTCACTATTCGAAGTACGAGAGGAGATCTCACCTATGAGGTTAGTGAAGCACCTTTGTTTGGTCCTAGCGTTCCTGTGCGCCCTGCCGATCGCAGTGCTGGCGCAAATGGGCGGCTCTATTGATGGAACCGTCACCGACCCGAACGGGGCCGTAGTCGCGGCTGCCAAGGTAACGGCAACCAACGTACATACCGGGGTCGTGAACAACGTACAAACGTCCGCCGCCGGTTTGTACGCTTTCCCCCTCCTGCAGCCGGGTCCTTACACGATCATGGTGAAGCAGGCGGGATTCAAGACCTTTGTCCGCGAAGGCATTGAAGTTCGCCTTGCACTGAATGAGACCATTGATGTCAGGCTCGAGTTGGGCACGGTTCAGCAAACCGTGGAAGTGAAGGGGCAGGCGCCGGTGTTGACCACCAACAGTGCCACCATCGGCATGAACATGAGCCCGCAGACGCTGGACTCATTGCCGGTCTGGTTTGGCGGTAGTATGCGCCTGGCGAATTCTTTCATGGGATATATGCCCAGCTACCAGAGCAACGGTCAGGCCACCATCAACGGTTCCGCCGGCCGCGGCACGGAAGTCATGATTGATGGCGGCAGCATCGTCAGTCCTGAATCCGGGGGAATTTCGTTCTATTTCCCTGGCATGGAGCCCTATAGTGAAACCAAGCTGGTGACCTCCGGCATGTTGGCTGAAAATGGCCGGACGGGCGGCGGCCTGGAATTGTTCACCACCAAGTCGGGGACCAATGATATCCACGGTTCCATGTTCTATAACTGGGAACGGCAATTCACCAATGCCAACTCGTTCGCGGGCAATGCGAACACGACCGCTGCGAATTTCCATTGTTTCGGACAGGTCCAGACCTATGCCTGCCGTCCCAAGACACGCTATAACGATGAAGGCGGGTCCGCTGGCGGCCCCGTTTGGATCCCCCATGTTTACGATGGGCGGAACAAGACCTTCTTCTTCTTTACGTGGGAGGGTTATTGGCAGCCTGCGGTTGTGGCGCAAAACACCGGTGAGACCGTACCCACGGCCGCCGAGATCCAGGGCAACTTTGCGGGTTTGAACCCCATTTACGACCCTGCCACCACGGGACTCAATGGTAATGCCCCCGGCGTCCGCAGCCAATTTACGGGTAACGTTATCCCCACGACCCGCTTCAGCAACATCTCCAAGAACTATCTTCCCTTTATCCCCGGTGCCAATTCGGGGGGCGGTGGGGCTAGCCCGGCGGGCGACTACTATTTTAACCAGACGACCGTCGTAACGGATAAGGATTGGTCGATCAAGATCGATCACTCCTTTAGAACCAATCACCACTTTTCCTTCTTCGAGACGCACCGGTACGAGCCGAGCGCTCTGGTGCAGTATCTGCCCGGCCCCATTAGCAACGGGCTAACCAGCACCACCGACCCGCATCAATTTCGCGCCAGTTGGGACTGGGTGGCCAATCCCCATATCATCCTCCACTCTTACTGGAGCGCTGACTTTGACAACCAGCAGTGGAACAATCCCCTCCAGAACGGTTATGGCTGCAAGTTGGGCTTCACCGAACTTGCGTGCGGGACCAACCAGGACGCCACGCCGCAAGTGGTCTTTCAGACCAACTCCTACACGGGTTGGGGCATGAACCAGGGGAAAGTCAACGATGGCGGCCAGCGCAACCACATCCTCATGGAAGGGCAGAGTCTCACCTGGGTTCATAGCAAGCACGAGTTCAAGATGGGCTGGGAAATCCGCCGCTCCGCGACCCTCAACAATGACTGGTCCACGACGAACGGAATCTACGATTTCAACCTGGCCCAGACCGCGATCCAGAACGGAAGCAGCAACACGGGGGATGCCTTTGCCAGCTTCTTGCTGGGCACTCCCAACGCCGCCAGCCAGGGTGCACTGCCCGTCTTTGCGGCGAATATCCGGTATGCCTACACGGCGGGATACTTCCAGGACGCCTGGAAGATCAGGCCCAAATTGACCCTCAATTTGGGTATCCGCTATGAGGTTCCGATTGGCTGGCACTATGTGAACGGCACCTACTCTTCCTTCAACCCGACCCTGACCAATGCCGCCGCC
>Ga0181520_10011571_pt1 | contig 11553 bp, 8 predicted proteins | sample PEATcosm2014_Bin_29_FD_132451 | JGI IMG/M metagenome (GOLD analysis project Ga0181520, IMG submission 132451) | Peatland microbial communities from MTU Mesocosm Facility, Houghton, MI, USA - PEATcosm2014_Bin02_30_metaG | ecosystem: Environmental > Terrestrial > Soil > Wetlands > Peat | place...
CGATTTCATAACGGAACTGGTAGGACACGATCTGGCTGTTGGTGTTCAGATTGCAGATGACCGGTATCACGATGCTGGAGCCGATGCCCGCGTAAATGTTCTGGTTCGTGGGATTCGGGTTCAAACCCGGCGGCGTGCCGATGCTGTTGGTGATGACCGGCTGGCCACTCACCAAGGCGCTGATGTTTGTGCCGTTGTTAATTGCCACGAGATGCAGGGAGGTGAGGTCATTGGTCGTGTTAAACCACCGGATGGAGCCGAAGCCACCTACCAATGTAACCGGCGTGCTGTTGATGGTCGGAGTGCTGCCGTCGGTCGTGTAATACACCGGATTCTGGCTTGCCACCTGGATGGCCTGTCCCATCGGATAATAACCCGAATTTGGAGTGATGGCAGGCAGCGTAACCACAAAGTTCGTGCCTGAACCGCTGCCACCGGTGGGTGGGAACAAACCGGTGTTGGGGGTTTTCCGAATGTCGTTGTAAAGAGTTTCCGAGGAATAAACCGACCCGGCGCTGTCCAATGCCACGCCCACCGGATTTGTCATCCCAACAAACTGGAAATTGCCGGGCAGAACGGGGTCAGTCGGACGTCCAAACCACACAATGGAGTTGGTTGTGATCAGGGCGTTGGTCACCGCACCCGAACGATTCATCACCACCAGTTGGTTGGCGCCTGTATCAGCGACGATGACCAGATTGCCCGCCGCCCGGATCATCTTGTGCGGCTGATTGAATCTGGCGAAGTTCGTTGAACCCAGTGTATTGCCCGAAAAGCCCACCTTCCCTGAAAACAAGCTGACCGCCTTGGTGTCGGGATTGATTTGCCAGATGACATGGTTGCCCGCGTCACTGACGACGATGGTGCCGTCGTCAAAGATGGCAATGCCCTGAAGCTGCACCCCGGCGGCGGTCACGGTGGCCCATGTATTGGAACCGCTGGCGGTGCTGTTGGTGAACACCTGCACCGCTCCGCCTTGCTCCGTCACAAAGATGTTTCCGGAATTGTCCAGCGTCATCGCCGTCGGCAGGGCCAGTCCCATGGCGTTCGTCGCGAGCAGATTCTTAAAACGGTCGAATTCCAGAATTGAACCGTTGCCGCCCGTGCCCTGGTTGAGCACGTAAAGATCGCTGGCCGAGTCCACGGCCACGTCCGCCGGAAGGCTGACGCCGTTGTTCGCGAGATAGGTGGCCGTTTGATTGTTGGCAAAATTCAATTGCTCGATGACATTGTTCGACTGGTTGGCGATAAATAAATTGGCGTTCGCATTGTCCAGCGCGATGCCATTGGGAAAGTTAAATACTGGTGGCAGCGCCGTGGCGCTGACTTCCAAAGAGTTTAGGCTCTCGCCTCCGCCATTCAGGGCTGAAACGACGTAGTAATAAGTCGTTCCGTTGAACACGGTGATATCGGAGTAATTCGTGCCGCTTGTGCTGGCAATGGTGGTTTCGCCACCGCTGGATGTGGAGCGTTTTACGTTGTAGCTGGTTGCGCCGGCAGACGGCGCCCAAGCCAGACTAATCTGCCCGAAGTTTGTTGTGACGACAATCAAGCCGGTTGGTGTGGGAGAAAACAGCGGGATGGCGTCCGCTTCCGAGGAGTTTATGCTCTGACCGCCGGCATTCACCGATGAAACGACGTAATAATAAGTCGCGCCATCAATAACGTTGGTGTCGGCGTAAGCGGTGGCGGTAGTGCTGCCAATGGTTGAATACGGGCCGCCGTGGGAAGAAGAGCGTTGTACGTTGTTTGTTGCGCCGGCATTCGCCGTCCATGTCAAATTTATCTGTCCATAACCCGCCGCTGCTGTCAATCCCGCCGGCGGAACAGGCAGGGGCAGGGGCGCCACGATATTGGCTCCCGTGACATCGCGGATGATATGGTAATAATCTTCGGTCGTATAAATCGTGCCGTCAGGCCCGATGGCCACGCCGAAAGGCATTCGCGCCTGGACGTTGCTGACCACATCAGGTTCCAAAACCGCTCCGTCCGACCAGCCTAAATAGGCCGCCCCTCCGCTGACAGTTGTGCCAGTCCACCAATCATTCGAGGAGACACCATACAAATTGGTGGTGATGCCGAGGACAGTTACAACTTTGACGCGCTGGTTTCCGAAATCAGCGACTATCAGGCTTCCGTCGCCAGCCTCCGCCAAACCGGAGGGTTGGAAGAATTCGGCCTGGGAATTTCCAATGCCACGGTTATCAATGCCTGTGCCGTCACCCGCGCCATTGAAGCCGGCATTGGTGGTGACGTTGCCGCTGGTAGTGGCAGGGTTAATGAGATAAATGCCGTTGCGCCCGGAGTCGCAAACGGCAAGCAAGCCGGCGGATGGCCCGCTCCGTTTCATGACAATGCCCTGGAGTGATGCGCCGGGGGCGGTAATCGCGGCAACGACATTGCTGACACCGGCCGGCGTAATCATGAACACGGTGTTGCTGGCCGTCACATAAATGTTGTCGCTTGTGTCCAGCGCGATGCCGCTGGCGTTTGTCAACCCTGTCATGTTGGTGACGTAATAATAGCCGTTATAGTCGTAATAGTATATTTCCACCACGGTTCCGTTGGTGCCGTTGCCGCGGTTGAGGACGAAGACGTTGCCTGCTGCGTCAACCGCCACCCCCACCGGCTGGGATATCACATTGGTCGGGATGTAGGAGGGATCGGGAGCGAAGGTGGAAGTAAAGCTGGATGCGACGTCAGAAGGGGTGGTGATCAGACGAATGGCATTGTTATCCCGGTCCGCCACATAAAGGTAATCATGGGAACTGTCATAGGCGACGCCCATGGGCGTGTGGAATTGCGAATAAAGTGTTCCATAGGCACTATTTGTCGAACCATAGTAAGTGCTGTCGTGAGCATAAGCATTCGGTCCGCCGCCCAAGGTGGCGACGGTGGTTTCCGTTTTTGATGATTGCGCCTTGAGGCTGGCGGCGCCCAGCAACAACCCGGCAGCCGCCAGCAGGCCAAACCAGTGTGCCGCAACGCTTTTTTTTCCGCCCCGCGGCGAAGTTGCGATGTTCATAAAACGGCCTGGATTATTGTCTTTCAACACACGCTGAACAGTCCGGTTTGCATCCTTGTTTATGGCGCTTCCGAGGTTTTTTCGTCCAAAGGATTGCTCCAGTCGCCTCGGGGCTGGGCGCTGTCCAGCCATGTATGCATGTTCATGGGATCTTTCATGGTCCTCGGCGAACTGTCGAGAAAATCGGTGGTCGCGGGCTTGAAATCCGTGTCCTTGACGATGGTGGGGGTGATGAAAATAAGGAGATTGTCCTTCTCCATGCTCTTGTTTTCGTAGCGGAAAGCCAGTCCCAAAACGGGGATGTCACCGAGCACCGGCACCTTGGTATAGGAAGCGTTCGGGTTGTCCTTCACGAGGCCGCCCATGACGAGCGTGTGGGAGTTTGGAATAAGGACCTTGGTATCGATATGACGGCTGTCAAATTCGTCAGCTTGATAAATCGCGCCGCCTATGGATTTGGTGACCGTGGCGAAAAAGCTCGAGACGTCAGGAACGACCCTGAGCCAGATGAAATCGTTTGCGGTAATGCGCGGAGTCACTTCCAGGATGGTCCCGATGTTGGAGTAGGTGATTTGGGAGCCGCCAGTGCTGTTCGCCGTGCCGGCGGTGACGTTGATGACAGGAAAACTGCGCGTGACGGCGATGGTCGCGGTCTCGTTGTCCAGCGTCACGACGCGCGGGGTGGAAACCACCTGCGCCTCGGAGGACTGGTTGATGAACGAGAGAACGGCTTTCAGGCCGTCGGCGGTCAGGAAGCCCGTGTTTGGGAGAAAACCGCCGGCGGTGCTTGCCGCAACGCCGCCGCTGCCAATTGTGCTTATCAACGAGTTGACGGTGCTCGAACCCGGAATGGAGGTCACGGCCGGGATGGCGGTGCCCCCGGTGGTGGTGGCCGGGGATATGACAGCTCCACTCGGGGAGGTCACGGCCGCGGTGGTCACGGTCGGAGTCGTCCCGGCTGGAGTAATGGTCTGGGGCGTGCCCGGCGACGTGGTGGTTGACGTCCCAGTGAGCACGCCGTTTCCGAAGGTGACGTTCTGGGCCTGCAACGTGCCCGACCAGTCAACGCCCTTGGACGTGCTGGGATTGCTGGACAGTTCAACCAGTTTGGTTTCAATCAGTACCTGCCGTTCGGGTTTGTCGAGCTGGCTGATGAGCGAGTCCACATCCGACTGTTCACTTTCCGTGGCGACCACGACCATCTGGCTGGAGCGCGGGTCGGGCACCACCTTGTCGCGCTTGTCGGTCAAAGTGCTTAGCACGGCAACGACCATGTTGGAGGTGCTCGCGTATTTGAGCTGGACGACGCGGGTGATCAGCGGCGGCGGGGCGCTGGTGTCCTTGGTCGTGATTTTATAAATCCTGGTTTTTGGGTTTTGGACGAGCTGCAGGCCGTAGTTGTCCAGCAGGGCCACGAGCGCCTGCTCGGCGGTGACATTTTCCCAGCGAATGGTCAGGGTGGGTTCGGGCTTGATCAGCCCCTTCTCATCCGGCTGGCCGTAGGCGATTTTTGGGTCGAGCAAATAATTGATGCCCGCCAGCCGCGCGAGACTTTCAATGGCGGTGGTGATCGGGACATCCTGGAATTGAATCGGCAGCTCGGCGGCGGCGGGCGCCGCCGAATTAGTTGAGCCGGCTTCGGAGGTCTCATTGGTGGCCGTCATGCTGACGGGTTGATTGGTGCCGCCCGCCGTGGTCAGGTCGTTGCTCATGGACACGCCGGAAACGGGTTCGTTGCCGCCGGCCAACGCCGCAGGCGTGTTGCTTCCGCCCGCAACGGCGCCGCCGGTGGCCGCGGCGGTGGATTCGTTGCTGGTGGTAAAACTGACGGGCTGATTGCTGCCCTCCGCCACCTTCGGCGGGGCGCCCGCGACGGCATTGGCGCTGGTTTCGCCGGCGGCGGATTCGTTGCTGGTGGTAAAGCTGATGGGCTGATTGCTGCCCTCCGCCATCTTTGGCGGAGCGCCCGCAGGGGCGTTGGCGGGGGGATTGCCGGTGGTGGACAATTTGATCACGTTGCTGACCATCGAGCCATAGACATCGTTGCTCGTGGCCGGGCCAGCGGCGGTTGGTCTGGAATCAGCGGCCCCGGTTTGGCATAACGCCAACTGATGCAGGATGAATCCCGCAAGCAAGGTGACGACAAGTATTTTTGTCTTTCTCATGGTTTGACTCCTGTTTGCTCCCGCGTGGGGAAATAGTAAGCGAAAAGATTCACGAATGCAAAACCATTTTTTGCGCTTCCGCCAATAATGAGCGGCGCGGCGCTTTGCCCTGGAAAAACGAATTGTAATAAATGATTCATGGCCCTCCGGATAAATGCAATACCCCGCTCAAGCCGTTTTCTTCGACGGTCGCGGTGCCGGCCCTTGGGTTGATGTCCACGACACGAATGTGCTGCCGCTGCCCGGCTTTGTTGATGACGTCTCCATCCTCGCCGGCGCCGAAAGTATGCGCGCCGCCGGGATAATCCTTGGTTCCGATGATTACAAAATAACGGGGCGCCGCGCCCATGATGGATTTCAAGGTCAGATCGCCCACGGACGGGCCTTGAATTGGTTTATCTGGATTGCTTCCGTAAACCCGTATGGAGGCGGGGAAAAATGGGTCGCGTCCATCCACCGGATTGTTGGGATAGGCAAAGACCGAGACGGCCGGCGGAATTTCCTGCTTGGCGGGCTGGGGCGCCGGCGCGGCGGACAGCGGCGGTGGGCCGAAAGCCGCCAGGGACAGCAGCATCGCCGGCAGGCATTGAAAGATGAGGGCGCGCGGTTTCATTCAGTTTCAACCTTATGATCCGGTTGGATTTGTCAATGCAATGATGTCCATTCTAAAAGCCAGTTTCTCACTGTTATCGCCGATGCCGCCGGCGGGTTCGAGGTTCAGATTGGCAATTCGCGCGTGAGGATAGGTATTTTCGAAATCAGCGATGAACTTGCCCAAGTCATGGTAATAGGCCGTGCCGCTGACCGTGACCTTGAGTTGCTTATACGGGAACTTGGACAGCAAATCCACTTCGCCCATTGACACCTGGCCGTAGCCTGAAATATCCACCTTGTATTTCCCCTTGAAATTCCGGATTGTGTTGTAAATCCATGCGGCCGAATCGCCGGTGGCCAGGTCGCTCTCGGTGTGGATGAGGGTGTAACTCAAATCCGCCAGATCAGCCTGTTTTTTGTCGGCCGTTTTGATGACGTCCTCCATGTCTTGAAGATGGTTGCGGGCGTTGTTGGCCTTCACGTTGATGTCTGAAATGGTGGCATACTGGGGACGAATCAAGCCAAAGACGATCAAGGCCAGCACCAGGAGCGTGCCCATGCCCACCAGAATGAGCATGTCGCGTTTTTCTTTTGGAAGCTTGTTCATCGGGTCACCTCCGGAAAACGGCAATCCAGCGTGAACGTCACATAGTTCTTGCCCGCGTCGGTCTGGACCGAGGAGGGGGGATTGGCGAGCTGCACCCCGTTGGTCTTGTCCAGCATCCTGGCAAAATAAGAGGGCTCTTTCGCAATGGCCTCCTTGAACTTGTTGACCTGATCGCCGGGATTGGGGCTGAAATCCCGCGCATCGAGATGCACGATGATTCTTTCCCTGACGGAACCTGGACGGCCAATGGTCACGCGGTCCCCATTGGTTGTCGTTTCGGTTCCTTCCGTCAAGGCATAGATCTGGTCCATGTGCAGGTGGGTCAATTGCACGTTATCCACCGTGGCGTGCTGCAGCCCGTTGAGCAGGCTGCCTTGCAGGAAACGGGCCGCCTGCAGTTTTTGCAGCGCCGTCAGTTTTCTCTGGATCGTCGCGATTTTATTCTGATCTGACATCACGCGCTGATACGCGTTGGTTTTGGAATTGATGGCCGTTTGCACGCCGTCAAAGCGCTCCTTCGCCAGGATGGCGTTGATTTCCACCATGCCGCTCCACACCAGGGTCACCACGACCAGCGATATGCCGATGAAGACAGCGCGCTTGACGGGGTCGCGCCGCCGCAGTTCCTCCGCGGCTTGCGCCTCGGCCAGCAGGTTGATATGGATTGGCATAACCTGTGTTTGATTAAAGCGCCGCCAACGCCGCGCCAATGGCCACGCCCAATTGCGGTCCGACGTGTTCGATCTCGACGGCCTGCTGCCCCGGCAGCGCCAGTTGCAAAAACGTCGCCGGATTCCACGTCTTGCATTCCGCGATCATTTCCGCGTGCAGCATTTCCAGAAACATTTCAGACTTGGCCGCCGCGCCGCTGACATAAACCTGCGAGACGGGCCGGTCCTGCTGATGCTCGAAAAAGTCCAGCGACGCGCGCAGCTCCCGCCCCAGCGGCATCACCTGCGTTTCAATGGCGGACCTGGCTTCCGGCGCCATGCCCACCTTGGCGCCTTCGGCGGCGGCGTAGGTGATGCTCATGGCCTCCGCCAGCCCCGCCGTCAATTTGTCCCCGCCGATGCTGACCAGCCGGATCAAGACCAGTTCGCCGCGGTCCAGCACGCAAATCGAGGAATGCTTGAAGCCGATGTCCACCAGCGCCACGGCATCGTTGGCGAACACCTGCGGCATGGTCATTTCAAACGCGTTCACCGGACCAATGATACCGGGCACGATGGCCTCCGGCGTGAGTCCGGCGTTTTTGACGGCCATTTGGAAATCATCCACCAGTTGCTGTTTCGCGCCGGTCGCGAGCACTTTTAGCTTGGGCACCCCGACGGGCTTGGCGTGTTCGTCGGGTTTGCCCGGCGTGAACGCTGTCCTGGGCGGAAAAATGTAGCAGTCAAAAACGTAATTCGGCAGGTCCTGCTGCAGATAGCCTTTGGTGTTGTTTTTCAACACCAGCCGCATTTCGCCCACCGGGATCTGCGGCAGCTCCACCTGCCGCACAATGGCGTCGTCCAGCCCGACGGCCAGCGTCACAAATTTGGTGTTGCCGCCCAGTGTCTCGGCCACGCTGCGAAGATGGTCGGAGAGCAGGTCGGCGGAAAATTTTTTTTCGTAAATTGGCGCATCCAGCAGCGCATAGCGGCTCAATGCCAGCACTTCTCCCCGGCGTTCCATGAGAACGGCCTTGGTGGTGCGGGTGCCCAGATCCACCGCCATCATCTGGGTCCGCCTTTTCCTTGATGCCCCGCCTATGAATGGCAACTCCATGCGCGCTCTTCTTATACAGTTTTGCGGTCTTATTGCAAGCGGCAATTCACGTATTTTGCGCAATCCATCATGCGAGCCGGCGGGCGCGCGATTGCATTTCCTCCAGAAACGCCTCGAGCAGCGGCGTCCTGCGCCCGCGCCACAGCGCGCCGATGACCACCGGCGGAAACCCGTCCAGCGGCAGGACCCGCACCCTCGGTGAAAATATTTTTTTCGGAATCGCCGCCGACACCCCGATGCCCAGGCCGCTGGCCACGTAGGTTTCAATCAAGTCCACCGAGCCGGCCTCGATGTTTGGAAACCAGTCCACGCCGATCTGGTTGAGCCGGGCCTGAAAAATTTTGCTCAACGGCTCGCCCGGCGGAAAACAAATCAGCGGCTCGTCAATCGTGTCGCGCCGCCACAGATCGTCCGCCGATTTCACGGCGCTGTTTTTCGGGACGAGCAGCACCGGTGGCAGTTCCAGCAGCGCCAGCGCGTGGATGCCCGGCGCGGTCTTCTTTTCCAGCACGGTAACGGCGAGGTCAATTTCGTCGCGCAGCAGCAGCGCCTCCAACTCCGCCGGCGAGCCTTCGCGCAGCGACAGCTTCAGCCCGAAAAACCGTTTCTGCACGCTCTGGAACAGATCCGGCAGATGCTCGCGCAGCACAATCGTCGCCGCGCCGATGCGGATGCGCCGCGCCTGGCCGCCCTGAAGCTCGGTTGCGATTTTTTCGAGGTTCGAGAAAAACGGCTGGACAAACTGGTAAAGCCTGTCGCCCTCCGCCGTCAGCGCAAAGGGCCGGCGGTGAAACAGTTTGACGCCGAGGAATTCCTCCAGCTGGGCGATTTGCGAGCTGACAGCCGGCTGCTGGATGCCGTAGGGGATGTTGCGCACGGCCGGCATGATGCCGCCGTGCTTCGCGACGAAATAAAAAAGTTCAAGGTGATGGATGTTCATGGCTGACTGGAGCGGCTTCTAACAAATCCGGCGCGGCGTGGAAAGAAACAATTTGCGGAAATGGCGGCGGCGGGCGCGGGGCATCACGTTTTTTCCGGGGATCATTTCTTAACGGAGCGGACTGACGTCCGCTATGGCAGTTCACAATGAGATTGACACATTGGCGCAGGTGAGGCGGGCAGTCCCCTGCCCGCTCAATGGTGGGGCGAGCGTCCCCGCGAGCCGGCTCGTCAGTAGCCTCGCCCCACCCATTGAGCGGCGCGCACAGAGTGGCGCGCCCTACCAAAGCCACCAGTTCGTTCTCCGGCAGGTTGTCGAAGTTCCACTCGTTGCGCGAAAGAGGTTCCGCTTTCATGCCGCTGGTTGGATGCAATTTTTTGTTATCAGATTTTGCGGGTCGGGGAAATTATTTGGCAAACCCGGCGGGGTGATGGGTTCGCCTTTTGATTCCTTGTCCGCGAGTTCCAAGTTTAATTTCAGGAGAAAAGCCAGAATGTCCTCGTCCGGCTTCATGTTGTAGGCTGCGCGGACGGCGGCGTCGAGCGCGGCGTGGGCGGCGCGCTGGGCATTTTCGCCGGGGGGTTTCGAGGGATTTGTAAAGCTCGCGCAGGGACCAGTTGTTGGCGTCCATGATTTCGCGGCGCAGGGCGCGCAAGGCGCGGGCGGCCCCAGCCACGGCGCGGATGTTTTAAAAAGCTTTCGTGGGAGACGAGGTAACGACGCTCCAACTTCCAGAAGATGAATGAGCCTCCTTACGTCGGCTCCTACGCGAACCGGGGCACAATTCCCGGGAGCGATGGTGTCCCGTGACGGGTTCCGGTTTTCGGCTTCCGCCGGGCCGGCGAGACGTCGGCGCTCCCAGGAGTTTCACGGTGATGGAAGTCGTCTGGCCAACCAATAATCGGCCTCACCCCGGCCCTAACCTCTGCTGGTTTTTGCACTGTTCTACAGAAGTAGGGAGACACGAATAGGTTATGTCAATTGACCCATTGCCGATCACGATCTTTTCGATGAGGGCTTCGACGATTTTCCGCCTGTCTGGCATCGGAAGCTTCGGCCACTGGTCATGCAGGGTATTGGCCTCGTGTAGCACATCATTCGCTGATAGCTTGTTGACTTTCAAGAAATCCACCTCGGCTTCCAGCTTCGGCAGTTCGGTGTTCAATTGCTTCAACCGTTCTTCTGCGGGCGCGTAAAAGTCGCGAAAGCCGTCGCCGGAAATCTGCTTGTTCAAATACAACTGGTGTGTATGGTGCATTTCCTCCCGCACTTTTTGAATCTCCCGCTGATGGGTTGCCAGCAACGCGGACTTTTCGGCAAGATTCTTGTCCGCCGCCTGCAAGTGGCTAGCAATCCGCTCGGACTGGCCAAAAAACAGCTTCAATTCCTCACGCACGATGTTTTCCAAATCCACAATGGCAACCTTGTTGCAACATTTTCGGCAGAAGTATTTCGGACTGTTGGCAGAAACATACATTTTATGTCCGCACGAACAATGCGCCAAGCCGCTGAACAGATGCACCGGTGGCTTGCCGGGCTTCTTCCACGCCTTCAATTGTTCCTCAATAATCCGGTTCACCTGATTCCACAAATCTTCCGAAACAATGGGCGGACATTCCGCCCGACCCCATTCGCTTTCCGGTTTGAGTTCAGTGCGCCATTTTCCGAGCAGCCGCATGGTATTGAACACATACACGCCCTTGGCGCTGGATTCATTCAGGATGCGTTCGATGGAAGTGTCCCGCCAGATGCTGCCCATGCGGGTGCGATAGCCGGCGGCGTTCAGTTCCTTGGCAACCTGCCCTTTGCGCCGACACTGCAAAAAAAGTTCATAGGCTTTGCGGCGGATGGCGGCTTCTGCGGGTTTGATGACCAGCTTGCGGTCTTTCCACTCATAGCCATACGGCGAAGCGCCATTGATGGACTTGCCGAGCTTCGCACGGGTCAACACCGAGGCATTGACGCGCTCGGTGATTTCCTCGCGTTCCCATTGCGCGAAAACGCCCAGCAAATGAAAGAACATCCGGCCGCCGGCGGTGCTGGTGTCAATCGCTTCGCTCAATGAAATCAGGTCGGCATCGTGTTTATTGAAGAAATCGGAAAAATCCTCCAGCTCACGCCGGTTGCGGGACAGGCGGGCGAGCTTGGAAAAAACCAGGCCGGTGATATGGCCGCGTTCAACGTCCTTCATCATGCGCTTGGCCTCGGGGTGCTGCATGACGGCCTTGCCGCTTTGGCCGGCCAAATCATACACTTCCTTGACCAGCCAGTTCCGGTTTTTGGCGTAGGAGCGGGCGCGTTCTTCGTGGTGTTCAGGGCTTTCGCCCTTGGCCTGGTCTTCGGTGCTGACGCGAATCCAGATGCCAACCGGTTTGTTCAAGGCACTATTTTCCTTCATAACACGGGTTCTCTCAAAAAATAAACCGCGATTCAAGCATTAACTCTCATTTTTTAA
>Ga0181520_10011573_pt1 | contig 11553 bp, 10 predicted proteins | sample PEATcosm2014_Bin_29_FD_132451 | JGI IMG/M metagenome (GOLD analysis project Ga0181520, IMG submission 132451) | Peatland microbial communities from MTU Mesocosm Facility, Houghton, MI, USA - PEATcosm2014_Bin02_30_metaG | ecosystem: Environmental > Terrestrial > Soil > Wetlands > Peat | place...
AACTCGCCTATGAGTTTAACGTGAGGCGGTGAGGTCCCTCATATCTTTACACGAAGGTCGCGCCAGCAGCCCGCAGAATTTTTGAGCACCAATGAAAAACGAGTTTTGCAACACAATCGGGCCCCTAGCGGACAATCCGATCAAATCGGCGAATGTCCGCTATCGGGAAAAGCGGACGTGACAGCGGACATCGCGTTTCGGTAACGATTGACCAGAAACGCATTGTGGAAGGCTCGTTCGATCACCTCTCGGTTTGCGATGCGGAGAGAATTCGATCGCTCCTTCAAATTTGGTCGAGGCAACGCTCAAACACCAACATCGGCCCGATACTTCAATCACGTCCACCGCCCTATCGAGGAAGCGCTGAGCGCAAAACCCTACGATTTCTTCGGCAAATTGCTCAAAAGTTGTGCAACGCGAGCTTGTCGTTTGCATGATGCTTGCATGGCACGCTCTGAGCTTCCGCTGCCATAAGGCCGAGCAAATGAACCTGAGCCTCGACATTCGGACGCTGCGTTCGCTGATATCGGTCGTCGATACTGGTAGTATTACCGAAACAGCGCGCCAACTCGGCCGTACACAGCCCGCGATCAGTCTGCAAATTCAACGGCTTGAGGAAATCACCGGCAAGGCTTTATTCCGTCATGAGGGGCGCCGGATGGTGCTCACCCCCGACGGCGACATGGTGCTGGGTTACGCGAAGTCTATTTTGCGATTGCACGACGAACTGCTTTCGCGCCTTTCCTCGCCCGAAGTTCAAGGCCACGTGGTTCTTGGTGTTCCCGACCTCTATGCCGCGTACATGCTGCCGTCGGTCCTTTCGGTATTTAAGGAAGCATTCCCGCGCATACAGGTTGAACTGCGCTGCGCGCTGTCTACTCCAACGGTCGAACGTGTTCGGCGGGGCGAGGTCGATGTCGCCTTGGTAACGCGCATGAACGATTTTACGCGTGGTCTTGTTGTGCACCAGGAACAACTGGTGTGGATGGTTAGTGAAAACTCGCGAGCACAACTCGAAAATCCCCTACCCCTCGCCTTGCTGCCGCCCGGCAACATCTACCGTGAATACGCGATCGAATATGTCGAGCGCGCGGGACGCAGTTGGCAAATTGTTTGCTTAAGCGAGAGCGCGAGCGGACTGCAAGCCGCTGTGTTCGCCGGGATGGCAATCACCGTGCTCGGACGCTGCGCTCTCACGGCGGGTATGCGCGAGCTTTCCCCGAGCGAGGGTTTCTTGCCGCTCCCAAAAGTCGACCTGCTGCTTTACAAAGCGCCAGGCGCGTCGTCACCTGCAGTGGATGCCTTGCACGATTATCTCGCCCATTACGTTGGGCTTTCAGGGACCGGCGCGGCGGAGGTGCGGAATTTGTTGCCGAAAGTACAACAGTTGCAAAGCGAGCCGGTGCTGCCGGTTCCCGCATCGCACGGCAAGCCGCGCCGTTCCTGACCGCGTCTGAAAGCGTATGACCTCCGGACGTGCTAAGCGCGTTCGAACTGCGGCCACGCGTTGGCCCACGGTCGCGCCTGTTCGTATGCAGCGGCGACTGAAAGGATCGTGTCCTCACCGAGCCAGGGCGCGACAACCTGTAATCCGATCGGCAGGCCGTCTCGATCGCAGCCGCACGGAACTGTCGCGGCCGGCAAGCCCGCCAGGTTGATTGGCCAGGTGAATGGGGACCATCCAAGATGGCGGTCCACTTTCCGCCCGTCGATTTGCTCCACTCCGATCGTACCCGCGGCAAAGGCCGTGACCGCCACAGTTGGTGTTACCAAGACGTCGACGCGGCGAAACAAATCGACAAAACGCCCGCGTAACGTCATGCGCCGATGCGTTGCGCGCATGTATTCGACGCCGCTGTAAGTCCGCCCCTTGGCGATGACGTCCCGATACTCCTGATCGGAGTGCGAAAGCAGTGCGGGGTCGCGCGCGTCAATCGACGCCGCCTGCTCGGTAAAGGCGATCGGCTGCAATACCTTCTCAAGTACGTCGGGCTCTACGCCAGGATCGGCCGCAGTCAGCTCCGCACCCAAGTCCGCCAGCGCGTCGATCGCGTGCTTGAAAGCCGCCCGTACGTCGCCGGCGACGGCGGCGTAACCCAAATCTGGACTAAAACCGATGCGCAGGCCGTCGAGCTGCCGCGGCTTTGCGGGGAATGTTCGTCCAGCGATCGGCAAAGAGCCGGGATCGCGCCGATCATAGCCGGCGATCACGCCGAGCAGCAGCGCAGCATCGCTGACATTGCGCGCGATCGGACCGGTATGAGCGAGCGAAGGCCACGACGGCGGAAAAAAGCCCGGCGAACGCGGGACTAGCCCATAGGTCGGTTTGAGGCCGAAGACGCCGCAGAAAGCGCTTGGTACGCGGATCGAACCGACCCCGTCGGTCGCTATTGCCAATGGACCGCAGCCGGCCGCGACGGCCGCCGCTGCGCCACCGCTCGAACCGCCGCTGGTGCGATCAAGATTCCACGGATTGCGGGTTATACCCGAAACCGGACTGTCGGCCGTGAGCTTATAGCCGGATTCGCAAGTCGTCGTTTTGCAAGTGATGATAACGCCCGCGTCTTTCGCGGCGGTAACCACAGCCGCGTCGACATCGGGAACGAAGCCGTCGAGGGCCGGCGCCCCGGCTTGGGCTTTCGTCCCCGCGACGTAGACCAGATCCTTGACGGTGATCGGAACGCCGGTCAGCGCTTTCGCTTCCCCGGCTTTCCAGGCCGCGGTCGCGCGATCGGCCTCCTGTCGCGCGGAAGCAAACATGTCTGAGGTCATGACATTGCATAGCGCGTCGGTGCGTTTCAAAGCGTCGATGACCTCATCGACAACGTCGCGTGGCGTAAAGTCTCCGGCGCGGTAGCCGTCGAGCATTTGCGTCGCCGACAGCCGCGCCAGGCTGCGTGGAGCGATATCTGCGGCCGCAGTTTGCGATCGGCTGGTCATCGACACCTCGGCTTCCGATCGTTAGGTGGCGAGCGCAGCGGCAACCGCCCGCTTTGCCATGACCAGGACCAGGTGTGCGCGAAATGCCGCCTCGGCATGAATGTCGGAGGTCAGGCCGGAGGCATCCACGCCGTGCCCGCTGACAGCATCGGGCTCGAAGCGCTTAGACAACGCCGCTTCGAAGGCAGGTAGGCGAAACACCGCCGGGCCCGCGCCGGTGACGGCGACCCGAACACCTGATGAAAATTTGGCTACAAACACGCCGACGAGCGCGAAGCGCGACGCGGCATTTTGCAGCTTGGCGTAGCCGGCAGCGGCGGGCACGGGAGATTTTACCGAAGTGATCAACTCGCCGGGCTCAAGCGCGGTTTCGAACATGCCGCGAAAAAACTGATCCGCCGCAATTTCCCGCTTATCGGTCACAACAGTCGCCCCGAGCGCCAGAACCGCGGCGGGATAATCGGCGGCCGGATCGTTGTTGGCGAGCGAGCCGCCGATGGTGCCTCGATTGCGCACCGCCGGATCGCCGATGGCGCCGGCAAGTTGCGCCAGCGCGGGGATTGCGTTTCTTACGGTGGGTGAGTTGGCGACGTTGATATGCCGCGTCGTCGCTCCAATGGTAAGCATTCCCGCGGTCGCGGTTACGCCCGTGAGCGCTTCGATTCCGGAAAGATCGATCAACGCGGCGGGACGCGATAGTCGCAGCTTCATCGCCGGCAGAAGCGACATGCCACCGGCAATTGGTTGAGTTTCGGCGCCCTCGCCCAGGAGTGCAACCACTTCCGAGACGGAAGTCGGCTTGTGATATTCGAAAGTTCTCATCCGCTTCCTCGCTACTCTGCCGCTTGTTGCAGCGACGAACTCTTTATGATCCGCCACAGACGGTTCGCGCTTGCGGGCATGTCCACGTGATTGACGCCGAGATGGGCGAGGGCGTCGACCACCGCATTCGCGACCGCGGCAGGGGATCCAATCGTTCCGACTTCGCCGCAACCTTTCACGCCCATCGGAGTGTGCGTGCAGGGGGTGCTGTGAGTAGAGACCGTCATGCGCGGCAGGTTGTCGGCGCGCGGCATGCAGTAGTCCATGAAGGAGCCCGAGAGGAGTTGTCCAGACACGTCGTCGTAGACGCAGTTCTCAAACAACGCCTGGCCGATGCCCTGAACGATTCCCCCGTGCAGCTGTCCTTCAACGATCATCGGATTGATCACCGTCCCGACGTCGTCGACCGCGGTGTAGTTCAACAGACTGACGATGCAGGTCTCGGGATCGATTTCGACTTCGGCAATATGCGCCCCTCCGGGATAGGTGAAGTTGACCGGATCGTAATAGGCCTGCTCTTCCAACCCGGGTTCTAGTACCTCGAGCGGGTAATCATGCGGAACGTAGGCAGCGAGCGCGATATCGGCGAACGCTTTCTTTCGGTCAGTGCCGGCAACCTTAAATTCGCCGGCCTCGAACTCGATGTCCTGTTCACTGCTCTCCAACAGATGAGCGGCGATCTTTTTGCCTTTTAGTACGATTTTGTCGCTTGCCTTCGACAGCGCCGCGCCGCCGACCACCAGCGACCGCGAGCCGTAGGTGCCCATGCCGAATTGTACTTTGTCTGTATCCCCGAACACGATGTCGATGTTATCGAAGGGAACGCCGAGCTTCTCGCAAACGATCTGCGCGTAAGTGGTTTCGTGCCCTTGGCCATGGTTGTGGGTGCCGATCAGCACAGTTATTTGTCCGGTCGGATGCACGCGGACCGTCGCGCTCTCGTACAATCCGCCGCGTGCGCCGAGCCGGCCGGCGATACGCGATGGCGCAAGCCCACAAGCCTCGACGTAAGTGCTCAGTCCAATTCCGCGCAGTTTGCCATGGTTCGCCGAAGCGGCTTTACGTTTCGGAAAACCGGCCCAGTCGGCAACCGCGAGCGCCTTTTCAAGACAGCCCTTCGGATCGCCGCTGTCGTATTCCACCATGACCGGGGTCTGGTAAGGGTAAGCTTCTTTGGGGATCATGTTGCGCCGACGGATCTCGGCGCGGTCGATTCCCATTTCGCCGGCCGCGACATCGACGATCCGTTCCAGTACGAAGGTGGCCTCCGGACGGCCGGCGCCGCGATACGCATCCACCGGCACCGTATTGGTGAACACCACCTTGACTTCGCAATAAATCGCCGGCGTCGTGTATACGCCCGCTAGAAGCGGGCCGTAGAGGTTGGTCGGAATATTCGGACCGAACGTCGAGATATAGCCGCCGATATTGGCGATTGTGTTGACGCGTAAGCCGAGGAATTTGCCGTGCTCGTCGAGCGCTAATTCCGCTTCGGTGACGTGATCGCGGCCTTGCGCGTCCGAAACGAAGCCTTCGCTCCGCTCGCACACCCATTTTATCGGCCTGCCGACCTTCGCGGCGGTCCAGGTAAGCACCGCCTCTTCCGCGTAGTGGAATTGTTTGACGCCGAATCCGCCGCCGACGTCGGGTGCTACGACCCGCAGTTTGTGCTGCGGAATGTTAAGCACAAAAGCGCCCATCAACAGACGCACGACGTGAGGGAACTGGCTGGTCGACCACAGCGTGTAGTGTTCGGTCGCCGAATTGTACTCGGCGATAGCGGCGCGCGGCTCCATCGGATTGCCAACCAACCGATTGTTGACCAGGCTGATGCGCGCGACATGCGCGGCCTTTCGAAACGCCGCATCGGTCGCGGCTCGATCGCCAAGCGCCCAATCGCAGCACAGGTTATTGGGTACGTCATCGAACAGGAGCGACGCGCCTGGCTTGATTGCGTCAAGCACACCGACGACGGCGGGCAGTGGCTGATAGTTGACTATGATGGCTTCCGCCGCGCTGCGCGCTTGCTCTGCGGTTTCGCCGACGACGAACGCGACGGGATCGCCGACGTGCCGCACCTTGCCGTGCGCCAGCGCCGGATGTGGCGGCTCTTTCATCGGCAGGCCATCTTTTCCCGTGATACCCCAACCGCAGGGAAGCCCGCCGATGCCGGCCGCCTTCAAGTCTTCGCCGGTCACCACCTTGAGAACGCCGGGCATGGCGAGCGCCGCGCCTGGGTCGATTGACTTGATGGCCGCGTGAGCGTGCGGAGAACGCACGAACACGCCCGCCACCATATCGGGACGCTTAATGTCCGCTACGTAATTGCCGCGGCCCGTCAGAAAGCGCCGGTCTTCTTTGCGCAGCGGACGGGCGCCGATGCCGATAACATTAGAAGACATGCTCAAACTCCCCCTGCGGCGTGCATCGCGGCGGTACCGCGCAGCACCGAGTTCACGATATTCTGGTATCCGGTGCAGCGGCACAGATTGCCTTCGAGCCAGTGACGTATGTCGGCCTCCGTCGGATTTGGATGTCGCCGGGCGAATTCGATCGAGCTCATCAGCATGCCGGGCGTGCAAAAGCCGCACTGCAGGCCGTGATTTTCGTGAAAGGCGAGCTGCATCGGGTGCAGCGAGTCGGGTTCGCCCAGGCCCTCAACGGTCGTCACGTGTGTGCCGTCGACGGCAACCGCAAGCAAGGTACAGCTTTTCACCGAGCTGTCGTCCACATGGACCACGCAGGCGCCGCATTGGCTGGTATCGCAACCGACGTGCGTGCCGGTCAGTCTTAGCGTCTCCCGAAGCAGATCGCATAACAACGTCGCAGGTTCAACATCGACGCTGACTTGCTTGCCGTTGAGGACGAAGCTGATGTTCATTGGTGACGATCCCTCCCATTTGTCAGCGCAACAACCGCGCAACTTCGACTGGCCACGTGGCAAATACCGCATCGCCAACACTGACCGGGTCGTTGAAGAATTTTCGTTCCGACACGTAGACGACAAAGTCTGCGTTACTGCCGGCATCGAGCATGACTTTGACGAAATAACCCTGGTACTCGATAGCAGTGACGCGGCTGGATACGGCAGTCGTATCAGTCGGCGTGGGATGCCCGGGGCGAATGATCTCGATATCATCCCGCCGCACCGCGATCGCGATTGCATCGCCGGCGTCCACATGGGTTCCTGGTGTCAACGGAACCGTAATGCCGGAGCCAGTCGGCGCCGCCACCACCGCATGGTGACCGTTAACGGTTCGAACCTGGCCGCTCAGCACGTTCTGGCCACCGAGGAATTCGGCGACATAGCGGTCCTTGGGGCTGGCATAGACTTCGCGTGCCGGCCCGGCTTGGCGAATCTTGCCCTTCTCCATGACCACTACGAGATCGGCCAGCGCAATGGCTTCGAGTTGCGTGTGCGTGACATGAACGAACGTGATGCCGAGGTCGCGCTGCATCTGACGCAGTTCTTGTCGCATTTGGATGCGCAGAAACTCGTCGAGCGCCGACAGCGGCTCATCGAGCAACAACACCCGCGGTTCGGTAATCGCCGCGCGCGCCAACGCGACGCGCTGCTGCTGTCCGCCCGACAGCTGCGCTGGCAACCGGTCGGCAAACTCGGAAAGCCGGACCTTTTCCATCATCATGTCGGCCGCCTTGTTGCGGTCGGCTTTAGGGATGCCGCGCACGCGAAGTGAGAAGGCGATGTTGTCGCGCACGGAAAGGTGCGGAAATAGCGCGTAGGATTGGAACATCATGGCGGTCCGCCGCGCCACCGGCGGCAGCCCGACGACATTTTCGCCGCCGATCAAAATCTCTCCCGAGGTCGGGTCGTCATGGCCGGCAATCATCCGCAAGATGGTGGTTTTGCCGCAGCCGGAAGGACCGAGGAGGCAACAATAGGCCCCGTCAGGGATTTTAATGTTCACGCCGTCAACGGCGTTGACAAACCCGTCAAAGCTTTTGACTACTCCGGCTAGTTCGATGTGGCCCGCTCCAACCGCCATTCTCGTCCTCCTTAATGGGCCGGGACGCGGCTCGCGCGACGCTTTTGCATCGTTGCGATGGTGCCAAGGCAGATGGCGATGATCATGAACGAAATGATGGTCGTGACGGTGCCGAGCGCGTAGAGCGACGGCGAGGTGACGTTCAAGGTCATCGTCCAGATTTCGAGTGGCAAGGTATTGAGCGAGCCCGCAGTCTGCAGCGTTCGGGCGAACTCGTCATAGGAGAGGGTAAAGCCGAAAAGCGCGACGGCGACGAGGCCGGGCGCCAGAATCGGAATGACGACGAGCCTTATCGTCTGCCACCGTGTCGCCCCGAGGTCATAGGCAGCTTCTTCCCACGCGCGGTCGAAGCGCGACATCACGGCGAACATCACCAGCACACCGAACGGCAACGTCCATGACAGCTGCGCGCCGACGGCGGAAGTGTACCAGGTGCCCTCGATGCCGATGAAATGCATGAGGAGGCCGACTCCGAGACTCAATACCAGGCCGGGCGCGACAAGGCTGCCGATCATCAAATAAAAGACGACACCGTCGCCGGCGAAGCGGCGGCGAAACGCCAATCCGGCGAGAAACGAGAAGACGACGGTCATTATTGTAACGATCACGGCGAGCTTGACCGACCGGTCGAACGCGCCCTTGACGTCGCCGGTTCGCACCTGAGTGAAGAGGTCGACGAACCAATGCAGCGACAGGCCCTTCATCGGGAAAACCAGTCCGCCGCGTACGTCTTGGAATGACAAGATATAGATGCAGATCATCGGCCCATAGAGCGCGGCTACATAAAACACGAATACTGCCAATAGCACGTAAAACGTCCAGGGCCGGCCGCTGGCGCGCGGCGCGATGGCGTGCGCTGCTACTGCCTTTGACACCGCCGGGACGTTGACGGCCCGCGCCGCCGTCATCGGGTGAGCTCCTTCCGCACGTCGACAGTCCGCAAGATCAGAGCGACCAGCATGGTTACGACGATCGTCAGCACGACAGCGCTCGCCGCCGCGGAAGGGTATTGCAGAACGCCGACGTCCTCATAGAGAGCCCCGACCACGGAAGCAGAGCCGCCCCCGCTCATGACTTTGATGACGAAGAAATCGCCCATGACGATCGACACGACGAAGATTGAGCCAAGCGCAATTCCGTTCTTGGAAAGCGGCAAAATAACCATGCGCATGATGTCGAGGCGGCTAGCGCCAGCATCTAGCGCGGCTTCGACGACGCGCTTGTCTATCCGCGCCATGGCGTTGAAGATCGGAACAATCATGAAGATCGTGAGCTGGTGGACGTAAGCGACCACAACCGCGAAGCCCGAGAAAAGCAGGAATTCGAGGGGCTCGTGGATGACGCCGACGTGCAGTAGCGCCGCGTTGATCAATCCCTCTTTTCCGAGCAGCGGAATCCAGGAAATCATGCGGATGATGTTCGACGTCCAGAACGGCACGGTGCAAAGAAGGAACAGCCCAATGGCCAGTAGTGGGCTGCGCACGTGAAATACCAGGAAATAGGCGACCCAAAACCCGATGATCAGCGAGAAAAACCACGTCAGTATCGTGAACTTGATCGTCTCGGCGTAGAGGTTCGCCGTCAACCCGGAGGTGAAGATGTCGGTGTAGTTCTGCAGCGTCGGACTCGCGATCAGGCCGCCATAGCCGTCGCTCTGGAAAAAGCTGGCCGCAAGCACCACAAGAATCGGCGCCACGAAAAATGGCACCAGCACCAGCATCAGCGGCGTTACATTGAGCCAGCCGAGAATGCGTCCGCGTGCGGCCACAGGTCGCCTCTGCAAAAAATTAAGATCCATCAGAGCAAGAAGCGGGCCGGCCCCAGGGAGAGAAAGCCGGCCCGCGCGCGTCACGCGACCTTGAAGTCGTTCCAGCGCTTGTTCATGTAAGCCGCTTCGTCCATCAGCGTGTTCCAGCACGAGATGTTTGTCACGCGTTTGACGAACGAGCCGCCGTCACGCACGGTACCGGCCTTTTCCATCGGCACGCCGTACGGATCGCTGATTGGGCCTGGTGCGGGCTTGCCTTCATACCAATAGGCCCATTCGGTGTCCGTCATGAATTTCTTGGCGGTCGCCGGCACCGGGCTGTAGTAGCCATAGCGGCTGACGAAAGCGCCTTGCCATCCCGACAAGTACCAATTGAGATACTCATAAGCGGCGTCGAGCTTCTTGCCGCTCAGGTGCTTCATTAGCGCCATGCCATTGCACCAGCCGCGGTAACCTTCCTTGCCGTTCTTTACGTTGACCGGCGCGTAGACGCAGGGAATATCCTTGACGCGGACCGCAGCGACCGCCGGTGACCACATCGACTGTATGATCACTTCGCCCGCCGCCATGAGCTGCACCGATTGGTCGAACGTGGTCCAGGTGGCCCGGAAATGGCCGCTCTTCTTCAGCTCAATCAACTTCTCAGACGTGAAGTCGATCTCCTTCTTGGTCATGTTGCCTTTGTTGCCGTAAGTAATGAGACCGGCGCTTTCGAAACAGAGCGCCGCATCCATGATGCCAATCGCCGGCACGTCGAGAATTGCCGCCTTACCCTTGAACTTGGGGTCGATCAGCTCCTTCCATTCTGTAACCTCATGGCCGACAAGGTCGGGCCGGTAGCCGATCGAGTCGGCGTTATAGACCTGCGGCAGGAAGGTCATCCAGTCGGTAACGCCCTCGTGCAGCTCAGTCGCATCCGGCTTTTCGACATACATCGCCTCGTACGGCGAGATGCCCTGACGGGGAATCTTGTGACCCTCAAGTTCGCCCTTGGTGAAGATCGGCAGGATGTTGTCGAATTCCTTGATCTTCTTTACCTCGATGCCCTGCAATATCGCGCGTTTTGTCGCGAGCTTGGACTGCCAGCCTTCCACGTCGGCGATGTCGACCGAGTCTGGTTGCGTAATGAATCGGTTGATCGCGGCCGTGGTGTCGAGATTTTGCATCGTCACCTTAAAGCCGAGATCCTTGGAAGCCTGGTCGCCGATCGCCTTCACGACGGAGTAGGAAACGCCGACGTGACGCAATTCGATGTCCTTGATCTCCTGCGCCCAGATCGTGGGAAATCCCGTGATCGCACCCGCACCGGCGGCACTGCCCAAAAGCGCGCCGCCAGCTTTAAGAAGCGCCCGGCGTGACGGGCCTTTCTTCGCTTTGGCCCGGTCAACAACCGATGTCGTAGCTTTTATCGAATTTTTAGGAAGCTCGATGTCTCTGCTCATGACTTGTCTCCTTGCGCGCATGGGAACGTGCGCGCATCGACGTGTTCAGATGTTACCGGCGGAGTTTCTTTATCTCGCACTTGCGTAGCAGAGTTCTGCAAGGCAAAAAAATTGGAAATACAAATCCGCCTCATAAGGGCAATTAATGTGCAAACATTAGCGGCACAGGCTGCCGCATTTGTTCTCAGACTGCTGGATGACGGCAAAGCGGCCGTCTGCAGACCTTGCTCCCGCGGCAAATAACTTCGAATTATCTTCTGATGGGCATGCGATTGCGTTGCCAGCATGAGGCGCGCTCATTTCCGTAATCTGTCATTATGCGCGCGCTCGATCACCCGAACAGTTGATAATCAGCATTTATGTTGGAGGTGGTTCGGCTAGCTGCCGAATGTCCGTTTTTGGGGTGTCGGCTCAACCGGTCGATGCAACACTGGCGTTAAATCTCTCCTCTGGGGTTTCGAATGTCAAAGCCTGACGTGGCCGCTCGTTGAGCTGACGAGCTACTTTGTTCAGATGAGTTTGCGAATGCACCGACAAGTCGGTCCCCTTCGGGAAGTACTGCCTCAGCAGACGA
>Ga0181520_10011574_pt1 | contig 11553 bp, 7 predicted proteins | sample PEATcosm2014_Bin_29_FD_132451 | JGI IMG/M metagenome (GOLD analysis project Ga0181520, IMG submission 132451) | Peatland microbial communities from MTU Mesocosm Facility, Houghton, MI, USA - PEATcosm2014_Bin02_30_metaG | ecosystem: Environmental > Terrestrial > Soil > Wetlands > Peat | place...
CGACGGAGGAGTTGCCGATGCGAATGATGCGCTGGGTGATGCGGAGGTCGCGGTCGTCGTCGTTGTGTTCGGCGAAGAAGGCGGCACGGGCGATCTGCTGTTCGTCGGTCGACCACGAGCCTTCGTGGTCGAGGCGGGCGATTTCGGCGTCGAAGATGGCGACGTCGTCGGCGAGGAAGGTGCGGCGGATCAGCTGCACCAGTTGCGGCCCGGGCGGGTGGTGCAGGTCGAAGCGCAGAATTCCGCGACTTAGTTCAAATAGTTTCTTCATCTGAATGCGCTGATAGTTTGCGTCGCGGGCAATGTTCTGCTCGCGCGAGGACAGGCGACTTACTATAAGTGCACAAGCCTGAAAAGAAAGCAGCGCGATCCAGTCACGATTCTGCGCAACAGTAAAGGAGAATATTGGCGGAATAAAGAAGTAGTTAAGACAGGAAACCGCGGCGAGAGAGATGAAGGTCGCCTGCCATATTCCATAGTGAAGGGCGGCGAGCACGACGACGAGGAGATACGCGAAGCCAACCGTGGCGAGGGGAAAGTGCAGCCAATAACCGAGCAGAGTTACAGCCGCGACAGCCGCGCAGCCGATGGCGCACTGTTTGAGCAACAACAGCCATGATCTCCCCTCAGTCAACGGAATGGCCATTGTGAGCCGCGAGGTCATCCACTAAGTCCATTTCTGAGGGTAGAAAGTATAGGCGTAAAGATGCAGTCAGGAAGTTGAAAAAAAGTAATAAGAATCAGGCCACGCGCGTGGAACACTCGGTCGGGGGATGGACTTCATGAACCACGCACGTCGCTCTGACTGCAAGTCATTACGACTTGCCCTGCGAGGTTGCGGCGAGCTGATCGAAATGCTGCGCCTGGAGCGCGGCAGCGTCGGCCTGGTTGACGTAGGACTGATAGAAATACTTCGCGGAATCCACGGGCCGGGGATACTTCTGATACAACGCGGCATTAACCTGCGCGCGCCGGTCGAGTTCCGTCTTTTCGGCGACGGCCTCGGCGCGATAGTGCGATTCCTGCTGATGGAAGTAGGTTGCAAGCTGCTGGTATTCAGCGACGCTGTGCGCACTCTTCGTCAGCACCTGGGCATCGTGCGCGGACATGCTGGTTGACTGCGGTGTGGATTGGGCCGTTCCCGCGAAGGGAAGAGCGAAAGAAAGGATCGCAACAGCAATCGAAGTGCGAGTCATGGTTGGAACCTCCTGAACGTGACTCTAGGGATTGCTGCGTAAGGACTGCATAAGGAAGTTGCGGAAGGTTGGTTAAATCGGTGCGCGGTATAACGAATCACTTATATCGGGTGTTATCGGCCACGCGGATTGCGCATAACCGCGCATTTTTATGGGAGTCCCAGACAATTAATATTTTGCGAACTTTCTATGTCTTGCTTATGCCTTCTTGACACGGGTTCCAGCAAACTTGAGTTACTAAGACATTTCGGAGGTTGCGACACTATGTCGAGCCAGACACAGTTTTTCTATACCGTGGAATTGGCGGCGCTGGAAGAAAGCCTGATTCATTCGCTGGATCGGGTGGCACGATTGCGCGAAAAGGCCATGAAGCGGAACGACCTTCGAGCTGCCGACCAAATCAACCATCTTCAGCGCGTTTTCAACGTAGCGCAGCGTCGCATCGTGCGTTTGAAGTAAGTCACAACCAAGCAAGCAGCAAGAGTTGCAGGTTTCATAAAACCAGCATAGGCAGAAGTGTGTCTGCCGAAGAAAGGGACAAACAATGCGTCGCTTTGATTCCAAGTTATTCACGAAAGGTGGAGTTGCCGTGGCTCTGTGTCTGGCGTCGGTGTGTATGAGCGCACCGGCGCAAACGCTGGAGGCCGCGGTGAACCAACCTGCTGCAGACCCGACGGCGGCTGCCAGTGTGGCGGGACATGCCTACAAGATTCCGGCGCTGGATCTGGCCGGCGCAGCCCAGGCTCCGGCGGCGGTAGCGGCCCCGGCTGCGCCCGATCCGCACGCGCCGGCGTTCTCCGACTGGGACTGGACGTGGCTGAACGGCAATCCGCGCAACAAGGATGTCGCGTTCGACTCGAAGTTCTTCACGCCGGAGATTCGCGCCGATATTACGTACACCTACGACTTCAATAAGCCGATCGACGATTCGATGAACGGATCGAGCGAGCTGTTCCGCTCCAATGAAATTCAGTTGGAGCAGTTCGGGCTGGGCGGCGACTTCCATCTGGACGGGGCGCATGCGCGCTTCATGACCCAGTTCGGAATGTACTCGACGGCCACGGTGCGCAACGATCCGAGTTACTCGAAGGGGCAGTGGGATATTGGCGACGCGGACCGGTATCTATCGGAGGCCTATGGCGGCTACCAGTTCTCGCATGTGATGCACGGGCTCAATTTCGATGCCGGCATCTTTATGTCGTATGTGGGATTGTTCAGTTACTACAACTTCGATAACTGGGCGTATCAGCCGTCGTATGTTTCATCGAACACGCCGTGGTTCTTTGAAGGCATCCGCATCCAGATTTTCCCGACCGAGCATCTGAAGATCGAGCCGTGGATCATCAACGGCTGGCAGTCTTACGGGTCTTCTAACTCGCGCAAGGGGTTGGGCGGACAGATTAAATGGACGCCGTACCCGTGGATGAACATCGTCAGCAACAACTATGGATTGGGCCACGACGATTTCACCATTCCGAATCGGAGCCGTCTGCACACCGACAACAGCATCGAGATCAAGTATTTCGACAAGCCGTCGTCCACCGGGATCGACAAGATGGCCTTCAGCTTCACCGGAGACCTGGGTTGCGAATTCGGACCGAGTTTGACCAGCGCGGCGGGTTGGTATCAGCAGGGGGTCAGCTGCCACGGCAACACCAAGGACCCGAATTCGCTGGGCAGCTACGCGCAGTTCGCTCCCGCGAACACGTATTACGCGGATACGGCGGCGGGCTTCAAGCCGGGCGTGAATCCGAAGCAGAGTTTTATCGGATTCATGATTTACAACCGGTTCTGGTGGAAGAAGGACCACGACGGATTGACCATCGGCTACGGGCAAATCAACAATCCAGGCCGCTACCTGGCACTGGTGCCGGCGATCAACGGGGAGACAGCGACCAGCGATGCGCTCGGATCGCCGTACTGGCCTGGAAATCCCAGCGATCCGTTCAAGCCGTGGGACAGCTCGATCACCTACGACTACATGCCGGTACAGTGGCTGACGTGGCGGTTTGAGTATGACTACCGGCACTCCAGTGTTCCTTACTGGGCGGGACATGGCGGGTCGACACCGCCGTCGGCTCTGGGTTCGCCTACCGGGGTGAACAACGGTTCGCCCACGCTCTACTCGTGCATGGACGGGACGCCGGTGCCGACTTCGGTAGGCCCGTACGTCAATGTGCCGGGCTTCTGCGGCGGCGAGAGCGGGCATGGCGGCCTGTGGCAGCCAGATATGCGCAGGGACGAGCAACTGATCGACATCGACCTGATGGTGAAGTTCTAAACAGCGTCGACACGAGGGAGGGCAATGCGGAGACCGACGGGTCTCCGCATTGCTGCGTAAAGGGCACGGGGCGAGTGCGTGCCTGGGCGCCGGGCGCGAGCGACAGCGGCGTGGCGCCGGGTGTCGCGCGTCAAAATTCGGTGAAAACTTTTGGGCGGGAAATCCGGTTTTGACGCAAGCTACAGCAGCAAAGGCGGGGGTGGCCAGTTACTCATACCGTCCTTATGTCGAACGACCAAAAGATAGCCTAACGATAGCCAAAGGATCGGTTACTCTAACTTCAATTCAATCGTGGCGCATTGAGAGTTTTACCCACCGTCAATGCGTACCTGTGCGCAGGCTGCTGCGTACGGGGAGTTATCACCATCGACAGCCGGAAACGAGAGCGAACTCACCGAATGAGTGCAACGAAGTTATTGACCTGGGCAACAAGTAGCTCTGTCGCACTCGGGATATTGCTGGCGCCAGGCTGCATGGCGGGCGCGCAGCAGGCGGCGCTGCCGCAGGCGCCGTCCGCGCAGGTTGGGCAGCCGAAGACCGCGGGTGCGTCTGCGGCGATGGGGTTGCAGGTTGCGCAGGCGAACGTTCCGGGGCTTCCGGCGCCGGCGCCGGGGACGACGGGCCTGACCTGGGAGCAGGTGAAGGCGAAGTTTGAAGCGGCGAACCCGGTGCTGAAGTCGGACCAGGCGAACGTGGACGAGATGAAGGCGGAAGAGATCACGGCGTATCTGCGGCCGAATCCGCAGTTCACCATGACGGAGGACGGGACGGCGATTGCGCCGCATGACGGTAGCTGGCAGCCCATCAAGGGCACGGACCTGTCGCCGAACTTCAGCTATCTGCATGAGCGCGACCACAAGCGCGAGCTGCGGTTGGAGAGCGCGAAGGAAGGCACGCAGATTGCGGCTTCCGCGCACCAGGACCTGGACCGCACGCTGCTGTTTGGTTTGCGCTCGGCGTTTGTGCAGACGCTGGAAGCCAAGGCGGTGCTGGAGCTGGCCCGGGCGGACCTGGAGTATTACGACAAGATCATCGACATCAGCAAGGCGCGGTTTGCGGCGGGCGACCTGGCGCAGATCGATCTGGACCGGATTGAGCTGTTGCGGGTGCAGTACGAGACGGAGATTCAGACGGCGATTGTGAACCTGCGGACGGCGAAGATTGCGCTGCTGCAGCTGCTGAACGACCGCACGCCGGTGGACCAGTTCGACGTGACTGGGCCGTTCGATTTTTCGAGCGACCTGAAGCCGTTGACGGACTTCGAGCAGGCGGCGCTGGATGCGCGGCCGGACCTGAAGGCGGCGATCGAGGCGATTGAGCAGGCGAAGACCAACCACAAGCTGGCGATCTCGAACGGCTCGACCGACCCGACCTACAGCGCGTGGTACACGTACAACTCGTCGAACAACAACCCGAACGGGATCCAGACGCTGGGGCTGAGCGTGCAGATTCCGCTGCGGATTTTCGATCGCAACCAGGGCGAGAAGCAGCGCACGCTGATCGACATTGATCGCAACCAGGACCTGACGGACGCGGCGCGGGCGCATGTGTTCAACGACGTGGACTCGGCGTACGAGCAGGTGCGCTCGAACATCGAGCTGCTGAAGCCGTACAAAGCGCAATACCGCGACCAGGCGACGCGGGTGCGGGACACGGTGACCTATGCCTATCAGCATGGAGGGGCCTCATTGATGGATTTTCTGAACGCGCAGAGCGACTACCGCGTGGTGCAACTGGCGTATCTCGAACTGGTGGGCGCGTACCTGACCGCGGCCGGCCAGATGAATCTAGCCGTTGGGCGCGAGGTGATTCCATGACCAGCAGGAACTTTGTAGGATGCTCGCTGAGCCTGATTGTGTGTTTGGCGCTGACCGCTTGCCAGAAGAAATTCAACCCGGCTGACGGGGCTCCTCCGCAGCCGCAGGTGGTGCCGTCGGGCGACATGAGCCTGGTGACGGTGGACAAGCCCGACCAGTTTCCGCTGGTTCCGGCGGACAAGGTAGAGGCGTCGGCGGAGCTGAATGTGACCGGCGCGGTGTATCCGGATGTTGCGCGCGAGGTGCCGGTGATCTCGCTGGCCAGCGGCAAGGTGGTGGACATCAAGGCGCGGCTGGATGACTTCGTGAAGAAGGGCCAGCTGCTGCTGAAGGTGCAAAGCCCGGACATTACCAACGCGTACGACGTGTATCTGAAGGCAGTGAACGATGAGCAGATGACGAACAAGGCCTACGTGCGCGCGAAGGACCTGTTTGCGCACGGAGCCATCTCCCAGGGAGACCTGGAACAGGCCGAGGATGCCGAGAAGGACAACCAGGCGGACCTGACGGCAGCGGAAGAACAACTGAAGACGCTGGGCATCGACAAGAACGACCCGAAGAGCATTGTGCCGGTGTATGCGCCGATCTCGGGGGTGATTGTGGCGCAGAACGTGACGGACGCGGCTGCGGCGGGCGTAACATACTCGGGCAACGCGACGGCATTCACCATCGCCGACCTATCGGTGGTGTGGATTGTGTGCGATGTGTACGAGAACGATATTCCGAAGCTGCAACTGGGGCAGGAGGCGAAGATCAAGCTGACTGCGTATCCGGACCGGACGCTGACCGGGCGGGTCAGCGATATCGGACCGATTCTCGATCCCAGCATTCGCACGGCGAAGGTGCGCATCGAGTTGGCGAATCCGGGGATGCTGAAGCTGGGGATGTTCGCGACGGCGACCTTCGAGAGCAGGACGAAGGAGACGTATGCCGCGGTCCCGGCGTCGGCCGTTCTGCATCTTCACGATCGCGACTGGATTTTCGTGCCGGCGGACGGGAACCGCTTCCGCCGGGTGGAAGTGATTGCGGGTGAGATGCTGCCGGGCAACCGGCAACGGATCGTCGCGGCGGATCCCAAGCAGCCGATCAATCCCGGACAACAGGTCGTCTCCAACGTGCTCCAACTTGAAGCCACGCTGGAGGCTCAATGATCAAGGGAGTTGTCGATTTTGCACTGAAGAACCGCTTCCTGATCCTGGCGGTGGCGCTGCTGCTGTTTGTATGGGGCGCGATCGCGTTTCACAATCTGCCGGTGGATGCGTATCCGGACGTTGCGGACAACTACGTCAACATCATCACGCAGTGGCCGGGGCACTCGGCGGAGGACATTGAGAAGCAGATCACGGTGCCGACCGAGATCCAGATGGCGGGCGTGCCGGACATGAAGAACCTGCGCTCGTTCAGCCTGGCCGGCATATCGAGCATCATCATGAACTTCAACGACGATTCCGACAACAGCTGGAATCGCGAGCGGGTGCTGGAGCGGCTGACGCAGGTATCGCTGCCGGCGGGGCTGGTGCCGCAACTGCAGACGGACTGGAGCCCGGTCGGACAGATTTACTGGTACACGATCGACAGCAAGAACCCGAACATCGACGTGATGGAGCAGAAGTCGATTGAGGACTGGACGCTGACCAAGCAGTTCAAGAGCGTGCCGGGGATCGTCGATGTGGCCAGCTTCGGCGGCCTGACCAAGGAGTACCAGATCCGGCTGGACCCGGAAAAGCTGATCTCGTACGGGCTGAGTATCGGTCAGATCGAACAGCAGTTGGCCAACAACAATGCCAACGCGGGCGGCAGCTTCATCACCGCCGGGGCGCAGCAGATCAATGTGCAGGCAGCGGGGCTGTACCAGGACGTACAGGGGATTGAAGACACCGTCGTCAAGACCCAGGCCGGCACGGCGATCCGGATTAAAGACATTGCGGTGGTCGAGCAGGGGCCGAAGATCCGGCTGGGACAGATTTCGAAGACCTACAAACCGTTCACGGTGGACAAGGACGGCGGGAAACATTACGAAGACGGCAAGCTGATCGACAACCCGGACGTGGTGGAAGGGGCGGTGCTGCTGCAAAAGGGTGCGGACGCGGACCCGGCACTGAAGGGGGTTGAGGCGAAGGTGAAGCAGCTGAACGACTTCCTTCTGCCCAAGGGAGTGTCGGTGGTGCCGTTTATGGACCGCAGCGACCTGATTCACCTGACCACGCACACGGTGCTGCACAACCTGACCGAAGGCATCGTGCTGGTGGTCATTATTCTGATGCTGTTCCTGGGCAACGTGCGCGGCGCGATTATTGTGGCGCTGACGATTCCGTTCTCGCTGCTGTTTGCGTCGATTTGCCTGAGCCTGAAGGGAATTCCGGCGAATCTGCTGTCGCTGGGCGCGCTGGATTTCGGAATGGTGGTGGACGGCGCGGTGGTGATGGTGGAGAACATCGTGCGCCATCTGAACCGGCCGAACCACACCGACCAGACGCCGATGGAGAAGATTCGCGAGGCAGCGCACGAGGTGCAGCGGCCGGTGTTCTACGCGATCGGCATCATCATTACGGCGTACCTGCCGATCTTCACGCTGCAGGCGGTGGAAGGGCGGCTGTTCAAGCCGATGGCCTGGACGGTGGCGTTTGCGCTGCTGGGGGCGCTGACGTATTCGATGATTGTTGCGCCGGTGACGGCCAGCTTCTTCTTTCCCAAGGGAGCCAAGGAGTGGCACAACCCGGTGATGGAGTTTCTGGCGGAGCGCTATCGCAAGGGTGTGACGTGGGCGATACATCATCGCGCGGTTCCGGTGACGATTGGCCTGGTGGGATTCTTGATGGCGATGTATCTGCTGAGTTCGGTGATTGGTTCGGAGTTTCTGCCGCACCTGGATGAAGGCGCGATGTGGGTGCGCGGGTCGCTGGCGCCATCGACCGGGCCGGATGAGTCACTGGCGATCGCGAACAAGGCGCGGGTGGTGCTGGCAAGTTTCCCCGAGGCGACCGAGGTGGTGAGCCAGATTGGGCGGCCGGACGACGGCACCGACTGGACGGGATTTTTCGACACCGAATACTTTGTGGATTTGAAGCCGAAGGAGCAGTGGAGGCCGGTCTTCCATGAGGACAAGGATGCGCTGATTGCCTCGATGAACCAGCAACTGGAGAAGATACCGGGGGTGATCTGGGGGTTCTCGCAGCCGATTGAAGACAACATGGAAGAAGCGGTGAGCGGAGTGAAGGGCGAGCTGTCAGTGAAGATCTACGGCGACGACCTGAAGACGCTGGAAGCGAAGGGCAACGAGGTGGTGAGCGTGATGAGCAAGGTGCCGGGAGTTGCGGACCTGGGCCTGTTCCGCATCATCGGACAGCCGAACCTGACGTTCAAGGTGGACCGCAAGGCGGCGGCGCGCTGGGGCATTAATGTGGCGGACATCCAGGACGCGATCCAGACGGCGGTAGGCGGCAACGCGGTGAGCACGATGCTGATCGGCGAGGCGCAATACGACCTGGTGCTGCGGTATCAAAAGCAGTATCGCGACACGCGGCAGGCGATTGAGAACGTGCGGCTGCTGTCGCCGTCGGGCGAGCGGGTATCGCTGGCGCAACTGACGACGATCGATACCAGCGACGGAGCCGAAGAGATCTACCGCGAGGGCGAGCAGCGTTATATCGCGGTGAAGTACAGCGTACGCGATCGCGACCTGGGAAGCACGGTGGAAGAAGCGATCGACAAGGTGAACAAGAACGTCGTGCTGCCCAAGGGATACCACACAGTGTGGGCAGGCGAGTACGAGAGCAAACAGCGCGCGGACAAGCGGCTGGCGCTGATTGTGCCGCTGACGGTGCTGCTGATCTTCGTCATTCTGTACATGATGTTCCAGTCGTTCAAGTGGGCGTCGCTGATCCTGGTGAACATTGCGCTGGCGCCGGTGGGCGGATCGGTGGCGCTGCTGGTAACGCATACGAACATCAGTGTGTCGTCGAGCGTGGGATTCCTGGCGCTGTTCGGGGTGTCGGTGCAGACGGGCGTTATTATGCTGGAATACATCAACCAGTTGCGGGCGAGCGGCATGACGATTGAAGGCGCGGCGATCGAAGGGGCAGTACTGCGGTTGCGGCCGATCATGATGACGATGCTGGTGGCGACGCTGGGACTGCTTCCAGCGGCGATGTCGCATGGCATCGGGTCGGATTCGCAGAAGCCTTTTGCGATTGTGATCGTCGGCGGGCTGATGGCGAGCCTGATTTTGAGTATCTTCATCCTGCCCACGATTTACGTGTGGGTGGCGCGGGAGACGGATGTGCTGCCTGCTCCGGAGGAGCATTTTGCAGGCTAACTTCTGGTGCATTGAGTGACTGGGATACGAAGGGGACATCATCCATGAGCAGAAAAGACATTTGCGGACGGATTGAAGAGATTGGCATGATGCCCAGCGTTCGCGTCGGGACGGCGGAGATGGCTTTGTTTGCGGCGGAGACCGTGTACGAGGCGGGCATACCGGTGATTGAGATTACAAATACGGTTCCCAATGCGGTGTCGGTGATTGGCCAACTGGCGCAGAACTTCCCGGACTTTATTGTAGGCGGGGGCACGGTGCTGGATGTCGAGACGGCGAAACGCTGCATCGACGCGGGGGCGCGGTTTATTACCAGCCCGGGACTAATTCCGGACGTGCTGGAATATACGCTGAAGAACGAGGTGGCGGCGATTCCGGGCGCACTGACGCCGAGCGAAGTGATTGCGGCGTGGAAGGCGGGCGGTGATTTTGTGAAGATCTTCCCGTGCGCTCAGGTGGGGGGCGACCAGTACATCCGGGCGCTGAAGATTCCGCTGCCGCAGATTCGGCTGATTGCATCGGGGGGGGTGAACCAGCTGACGGCGGCGAACTTCATCTTTGCGGGCGCGTCGGCGCTGGGCATCGGATCGGAGCTGATGCCGATGAAGGCGCTGTCGACGCGGCAGGGCCAGTGGATCCATGAGCTGGCGCGGCGGTTCACCGAGGCGATCCGGAACGCGCGCATCCATATCAGCGGCAAGGACCAGGACTAGGAGCGGTCCCCCGGGGGGGGGTAAAAGCCCGCATTTTTCGCGGCGCTTGGATGCCCGGACTAAAGCTTGGATGCCTGGACTCAAGTCGGGGCCTATCTCGGAGGCAAGAACGACGGCGGGGCAGAAGCGATGGCGGGGCCGCTTCGCGCTGCGACGATCCAATGGGTGCTTAAGGGCTAAGGGGCTGCCGGGGGATGTCGATGTGGTCGGGGGGAAGGCCAGCGTGGTAGCGGTCGTAGATGGCGGTGTAGGCGGCTTCCAGATGGCGGGTGAAGGCGCGGATATCGAATAGCGGCACGGTGAGGCGGTTCTGCTCGAGCTGGCGGCGGAGCGCGAGAAGACGCTCGGGATGGTGGGCGAGGGCGACGGCCTGGGCTTCGAACTCGGCCGGGGTGGCGGTGATGAGCTGGGGCAGATTGACGGCGCGCAGCAGACTGGCGGCGACGCGGCTGGCGAAGGTTTCGCCGGCGCGGGTGAGCAGGGGGAGACCGACCCAGAGGGCGTCGCTGGCGGTGGTGTGGGCGTTGTAGGGGAGGGTGTCGAGAAAGAGGTTGGCGAGGCGATGGCGGGCGAGGTGGTCGGCGAGGGGCCGGGGACGGGCGAAGATGATGCGTTCGGGTGCGACGCCGCGGCGAGCAGCTTCGTTGCGGAGATTGGCGGTGGCCCAGGGATTGTCTTCGAGCAGCCAGAGCACGCTGCCCTCGACCTGGGCGAGGATGCGCATCCAGGAGTCGAAGACGGAGGGGGTGATCTTGTAAATGTTGTTGAAGCAGCAGAAGACGAAGGCGGATTCGGGCAGACCTTCGGCGGCGCGGGTGGCGGGGATTGCGGAGATGGGCCGCTGGGTGTCGTTGACCTGATAGCTGTCGGGGAGACGGACGATCTTTTCGGAGTAGTGCTGGCGCAGGGACTCGGGAATGAGGGTGTGGTCGGCGATGAGGTAGTGGATGTAAGCGGCGCCCATGGTGCCGGGAAAGCCGAGGTAGCTGACCTGGATGGGGGCGGCGTGCTCGGCGAAGATGCCGGTGCGGGCTTCCTGGGTAAAGCCCTTGAGGTCGACGGCGATATCGATTTCGAGGTCGCGGGCGAGCTGGGCGACTTCACGGTCGGGCATGGCGCTGACGTCAAGGAAGCGGTCCATGGCGGAGGAGACGCGGCGGTTCATCTCGTCGGCGGGATTGAGGCCAAAGGAGAAGGCGAAGATTTCGAAGCGGCTGCGATCGTGGCGCTC
>Ga0181520_10011577_pt1 | contig 11552 bp, 14 predicted proteins | sample PEATcosm2014_Bin_29_FD_132451 | JGI IMG/M metagenome (GOLD analysis project Ga0181520, IMG submission 132451) | Peatland microbial communities from MTU Mesocosm Facility, Houghton, MI, USA - PEATcosm2014_Bin02_30_metaG | ecosystem: Environmental > Terrestrial > Soil > Wetlands > Peat | place...
AGGCCCGTAAACCCGATACTCATAAGGCTGCCCGGGTTTCACGCCCCTTACGAAGACATGCAAATAATGGTAGGTGCGATTCAGCACCGGATCGATGGTAACCACCCGCTCCGGCCGGGGATCATCCTCCCGGTCGAAGAACACCAGCTCCACGCCGGTAGCATTCTTGGAAAAAACGCTGAAGTTCACACCACCGGGAAGAACCGTCGGGCCAAGTGGAGCGCTTCGCCCAACGCCCTCAACACCTATCGGCGCTGTGGCCATGTCCTTTGTAGCAATGGGATGGTTGGTGGAATCAACACTCATGGCTCACCATTTGCCCAACAATTCTTTCGCCGCTGCCACGACTTTCCCGGACTCGGAGTCGAGATCCCGCAAGAGTTTCCGGCGATGCGCTGAGGCGCCGAAAGTCTTCATGCTAATCCCCCGGCCGGCATCGCCGACGTATCGCTTCCATCCGAAAGTGGAAGCCTGTTCAATCGCGAGGCGCGCCGTGACGGTGACTGGATGGCCGGATTTGGCGTTCTTGGCGGCATCCATAGAGAGTGTGTGAATCGTGTTGAGGCACCATTGATCGGCTTGCGTGCTCATCAATAGGTGGGCAGGTTGAATGGCACCCATGGGTTCCTCTTTTTTTTGTAACTTGCGGTTTCCCACACGATGTTATCACACGCAAATCCGTCCCAATGCTTCCCTCGCATAGAGTAATTCCGACTACGGTGGGCCGCTCCTGGACGGCGATGACATCCCACCGTGATTTTCCGGGATTTGCAGGCGCAGTATTCCCAATCCACTGTTACGTATTTTCCAGTTCCAGGTTGGCAATCTTGCCGAGACGCCTGAGGTGACGCGGGGCTTGGCTGAACTTCGCTCCCAGATAGGCTTGGACGAGGTCCCATGCTGCGAATGGCCCTATTGCTCGACCACCCATACAATTGATGTTCATGTGGTCATCTTCGACGCCTTGCCAGGCGGAGAAGTGATCGTGCACCAGTGCGGCACGGACTCCCCGTATTTTATTCGCGCACACTGACGCTCCGACTCCACTGCCGCAGACCGCCACGGCACGCTCGACCTTTCCCTCCGCCACAGCGCGAGCGAGCGGGATGACGAAATCGGGATAATCGTCACTGGGATCCAAGCTATGTGCTCCAAAATCGATTACTTCATGACCGGCAGTGCGAAGACGCGCAACCAGATCTTCTTTCAAGCCAAACCCACCATGGTCGGTGCAAATCCCAACCCGCATCCTAACCTCCTCATTTAATTTCCGCAGTCAATTGCGCAGCCGGCGCCGGATTATGCCAGCCTTCGGCAGGGGTCACTTTGTGGTCTACCTCGCTTGGGCCCCAAGAACCTTTCGGGTATTCATAGACCGGTGTCTCCTCCTTCAGCACCGGATCAACGATTCGCCACGCCTCTTCCACATAATCCTCGCGGGCGAAATGTGTGGCGTCACCGATCAAGGCATCTCCCAATATGCGCTCGTAGGCTTCCATCTCGCGCGGGCTGGCATGACTGCTCGCCACGATTTCCACCTTCTTGGCTGCCATTGTCTCATCCTGACCCATCTCCATTGCGCCCAGGGCAATCACCATCTCGGGACTGATACGGAATCACAGGTAATTCCGTGACAGCCCACTGCCGCTGAAAAGGGTGGGAGGCTCGTGGAATCGGGCGAGGACCTCCGTGCACGTCATAGGCAAGTTCTTTCCGGCGCGGATATAGAAAGGGACGCCTTTCCACCGCCACGAATCCACCAGCAGTCGCAGAGCGGCAAAGGTCTCCATGTTTGATTCCGGCGCGACATTGTTTTTCTGGCGGTAGCCGCTGAACTGCCCTCGGACCAGTTCGCCAGCCCGCAGTGGTGGGATCGCTTTCAATACCTTGACTTTCTCATCCCGGAGGCTTTCACTATCGTTGCGGACGGGTGGCTCCATAGCGAGATTAGACAAAATCTGGAACAGATGGTTCTGGACGACATCGCGAATGGCACCCGTTTGATCGTCGAAAGCTCCCCGGCCTTCGACGCCAAAGTCCTCCGCCATCGTGATCTGAACACTTTCAATATAGTTGCGATTCCAGAAGGGCTCCATCAACGCGTTCGCGAACCGAAAGACCACCACATTGTTTACCGGGCGTTTGCCCAGAGAGTGGTCAATGCGAAAGATTGCGGACTCCGGGAAAACCCTGTGCAAAATATGGTTGAGTTCCCGCGCGGAGGCCAAGTCATGGCCGAAGGGCTTTTCGACAATAACCCGCGCTTTGGCGCAACCCGACTTTGCCAACTGCTCCACAACCGTTTCGAACAGCGCCGGTGGGATGGCCAGATAATAGGCCGGCTGCTCGGCCCCGTTCAGCTCTTTGCGGAGAGCTTGAAAGGTAGCGGGGTCTTGGTAATCGCCACCTACAAAACGCAGCAAACCGCTCAGCTTGTCGAATGCGGCAGAATCCAGGCCGCCTTGTTTCTCAAGACTGTCGTGCGCCCGCGCTCGAAGCCGGTCTAGATTCCAGCTCGCCCTCGCCACGCCGATCACTGGAATATTAAGACGCCCGCGTTCCACCATAGCTTGGAGCGCTGGGAAAATCTTCTTGTATGCCAGATCCCCAGTGGCCCCAAAAAAGACGAAGGCGTCGGAGCGAGGGTCAGTCACGGCAATATCTCCCTATTTTCACTTGGCGGCACCTTCGATGCCCGCCGAACCCCTATCCCATCGCGGGGAGCGGCCTGTCATGGTTATCCAACTTACCGAGCGACGTGAACCGTTCGTACAGCGCGGTAGACAGAACAGGCAGGGCACAGCTTCGTCGATTGCCGCCTTGAAGGTCCAACGTCCCTCGCCCGATTCCGACACGCCCCGGCAAACTCGGACAGATTTGGAAGCCGACCCACCGGTGCCCTCCCTTAATGATCAGCCGCACTCTGTTCCCCTCATCCCTCCCCGCCCAATCACTCCCAGTTGCATAGCTTGCAGCTTTAGCCAGCACTTGTGGCGGCACGCACGCTCTCAAATACATTCACAAACCCACGGTACCGCCCGGCAATCGCGGCCACTGCGTACTCCCGCGACTCCTTTTTGCCGAGCCAGTCAACGAGCGGCTCCCAGAAGTCCGTCCGGCCCACCGCGAAGCCGATGAATCCCTTGACTCCTGCTGCTGTCGTCAGCCATTCGCGAACCTTTTCATCATTCTCGCCACGGCCCAGGATAATGCAGCCCACATTGTCGCGGCCGTCCCGCCGGGCCACAGTCACGATTTTCTCGCAGTCCTCGCGACGGTCGAGTCCCTCGATTTTCCAGATGTCAGGCTCGACCTGTGCGTCCTGAAGCTGATGAAGCGCATTGATCATCAGTGGAGGCCGAAGTTCCAAGTCGTAGGCTTTCTTATTACCATTGACCTTGGCGAGTTGCTCCTTTTCGGGCGGAACGAGCAGCTCAAACATGAACAAGCTGCGGTTTTCTTTGCGCAGGTAGTCCGACAGTCGCTTCAGTTTGGCCGACTGCCGACGGTTCAGCGCCTCGTCGCCCTCCGGGTTGTAGCGCACGAGCACCTTGCAAAAGGTGGGATGGAAGGCCTCGATGTGTCGGGCAAAATCCTCGCCGTACTCGAATTCGAATTCTTCCTGTCCGCTCTTCTCGGCGGGGCAAGCGGTCATATAACCGTTCGCTGCGGCGTCGCGAAGGATGGCTGCGCCGAACTGCTCATCTACCAGGATGCCGGCTTTCTCCTTGGGCACCCCACCTGCAATCGCAGCCTTGAAGCCATCATAAATCACCTGCTTGGCAGCCGCGATCTGGGCTGTCTGTTCCGCATTGAGTGCGCCTTTCCAGCCGAACAGCCCGGTCTCGAACGACCCGCGATGGTCAAAGGGTTGGATATAGAGTGGATGGTTAAAACCTCGTGGTTTCATGAAGCCTCCTTGGATTTCCGGTAGCGACCGATCCCGAGCCGAAGGGCGGCGCGCTGAAACTTCGATTGCTCATTCTTACCCCTTCGAGGCATTCAGTGCGTTATTCACAATTGCCTCCGCCTCCGTGACGATGGCATTCAAGTGTGACTGGCCTTGGAAACTCTCCGCGTCAATCTTGTAGATATCCTCAGTTCCGGAAGGGCGCGCTGCAAACCAGCCACTTGCCGCAACGATTGTCAAACCTTCGATTGGAGCGTTGTTTCCCGGGGTACGAGTGAGCTTAGCGATGATTGGTTCGCCTGCCAGGCTCGACTCTCGGATCGACTCAGGCGAAAGCTCACGTAGACGCTTCTTCTGTTCGGGTGTGGCAGGGGAGTCAATGCGGGTGTAATAGGAAATTCCAAACTCGGCAGTCAAGTCGCGATAGTGCTCCCCGGGGTCCCTTCCTGTTTTGGCCGTGATCTCTGCTGCCAGCAGGCTCATAATTACCCCGTCTTTGTCGGTGGTCCAGACGGCGCCATCGTGCCGCAAAAAGCTCGCCCCGGCACTCTCTTCGCCGCCAAAGCAACATGAGCCGTCGAATAACCGCGGAACGAACCACTTGAAGCCCACCGGAACCTCCCAGAGGCGGCGGCGCAACTTGTGCACTACTCGATCCATCATGCTGCTACTGACCGCCGTCTTGCCAACCGCAAGCTGGGCCGACCAAGCGGCCAGATGGGTGAGTAGGTAGCGGATGGCCAGTGCCAAGTAGTGGTTGGGGTTCATCAGTCCCTTCGAGGGCGAGACGATGCCATGACGATCGGCGTCGGGGTCGGTGGCGAATGCCAGGCGGTATTCGTCCTTTAGTCCGACCAGCCGGACCATCGCGTACGGGCTGGAGCGATCTATACGGATCACTCCGTCGTGGTCCACCGTCATGAACGAAAAGGTCGGGTCGAGCACTGGATTCACCACGGTCATATCCAGTTGATAAATGGAGTTAATCGGCTCCCAGTAAGGCAGCGTAGCGCCGCCCAGTGGGTCCACCCCTAGCTTGAGGCCGGCAGCTCGGATAGCGTCCATGTCAATGATGCTTCGTAGATCTCGGATGTAATCCAGAGCGAAGTCTTGCTGGTGAGTGGTCTCCGCATTTATGGCATTGGTGAACGGTACTCGCTTCACCCCGGCATTGCCCTCCCGGAGAAGTTCGTTGGCTCGGTCCTCCACCCACTGTGTCACGTCGGGGTCAGCGGGGCCGCCGTGAGTCGGGTCGCACTTGAACCCGCCGTAATCCGGCGGGTTGTGCGAAGGCGTGATCACGATGCCGTCGGCAAAGTGGGCCTTGCGGTCACGGTTGTAGACGAGAATGGCATGTGAGATTACAGGCGTTGGCGTCACCCCGTCGTCGCGTTGGATCAGGGCGTCCACGTTGTTCGTAGCCAGAACCTCTAAGGCGGTTCGCTGAGCCGGATCGGAGATCGCGTGCGTATCCTTCCCCATGAATAGCGGACCATCCGTGACCGTGTGGCGGCGGTAGTCACATATCGCTTGCGTGATAGCCAAGATGTGGGACTCAGTGAACGTGCCCTGCAGCGGTGAATCACGATGTCCGCTGGTCCCGAAAATGACTAATTGGCTTGGGTCATTAACGTCGGGCCGATGCTCAAAATACTTGCGTTCCAGCTCCGCCACATCGATTAGCAGTTCCTTCGGGGCGGGTTTTCCCGCCAGCGGTGAGATGCTCTCGCCTAGCGGCGTCCCTACAGCACTGGACATGAATTCACCTCCCAGATTTCGCTGGCATATTCCCAGATAGTACCCCACCCGGCATCGGAAGGCCTAGAGACATCACCCGTTACCACATGCCAACCTGCGCATCGCCGTCCATCTGCAACACCTCGCCGGTCGCCCGACCAGTACTCCCGTCATTCCGGTACTTGGCAGCGGCACCGGATATGCGCCTACTTTTCAGAGCTTACGCGGAATGTCGCCAACATCGCGCGGGGTAACACGGCCCACCAGGTGGCCCTAGACCTCTAACTTTGCGTCTTCGTGATTCCCGTAACTCTCGACGTAGACAAAAACCGTTTTGTTTGCCATGAATCCTCCTTTGGCCTGACTGCCCGCAGGTCTGTTCTCGAGGTTTCGTTACGCCTCTAGCTTCCCTCGGCGATATCCGTTTGCGTCGGAGCAATACATAGGCCAAACCTAAGCTCTCGAAAACACTTCCACCGGCGAATCAGAAAGTCGCAGTCTCTTCGCGAATTCGCAAACTTCAATAAAAATGATGCTGGGAAGAGTCAGGCCGGGCGGCCACGCCACCCTGACGGCGGAAGTTCAAGCTCAGTAATGGTGTTTAGATATTCGTCAAGAAGGGTTGCAACGCGGTGATTGGGCTGTTTAAGAAGCATAGCCAGCAATTCGGAAGGTCGATTGCCGGGAGGCTTGGCGTTGCCCTTAGACAATTGTCGGTATTTGGACACCTGCCTACGACATTCGGACGTGCCGCTCAATTCGCGCCGCGGTTGGCCTCCCATCATAGGATAACGATCCGAAATCTTTTCAGCGATCTGAGACATATTTTGCTCACTATACGTTGCGACGTTTCGTGGTCGAGTAATTGCCTCCACGATTTCTCGGGATCAAAAAGATCTGATTCTTGAGTTCGTACCGAAGTGGATTTGCACGTGCTGAATTGCACACCGAGCTTGGCAGCATTTCTCCCCTCGAGATGTCCGGAGGCAGGAGTGCCTGCTGAAAAGGAGCCGACAATGGAACCCGAAAAACAGAAAAAATGTGCCCACATTCCCTGCCTTTGCATCGTTTCGCCCGGGGAAGAGTATTGCGGCGACGTGTGCAAGGGCGCAGGAAAGAAGGACGTGGAGATTGCTTGCCAGTGCGGGCATCCGGCATATCCACTTACCGTGTAGCACTAAGCAGGTTTGCTCGAACGTGCCCTCAAGAACTTTCGCGAGAGCGTGGCAAATCTGGTTTCGAAGTTTATGAGGATCGTAGTCAACACGTACGGCTGGCGAGCAGCCAGCCTGACCGTCCAAGTGGAAGATATAGGCAAAGGAGGAGGTTTATGATTAAGCAGTCGAAGGCGCTAACGCAGCTGGCGAAGGAAAGCGCGCCGATAACGTTGCTGCCCGCCAGTACTCTGTTTAATCGTGTACAGGACGTGTCTGACTCGATCGCACGCCGAGCTTTTGAGATTTTCCATGGCCGCGGGGGTTGACATGGGCACGATCTCGCCGATTGGTTTCGGGCTGAGTCAGAATTTCTACACCCTCTTCATCTCGACATCGCACAATCGAACTATGCCTACACCGTTCGTCTTGAGGTGCCGGGTTTCAGTGTCAAAGACCTCGAGGTCGGCGTAGAGCCCCACCGTCTCACGGTCAGGGGCAAGCGTGCCATCAGAGCAGAACGGGCGACTGGAAGGACCGTCCACACGGAGCATTGTGTGGACCAAAACTTTCGGTTCATCGACTTGCCTTTTGACGCAGACTCTTCGAAGCTCACAGTCACACTGGAGGATGGCGTGTTGGAACTCTCGATGCCTAAGACATCCATTGCACAACATGTCCAGATCGGAGGGGGTCCGGCATGAGAACCCAATTAGGGCGCGTGACGGAATCACATTTGCACGCCCCGCAGTCGCACAGACCGATTTGGAGTCTTCCTAAGTCGCTAATTTCACTCCAGATGCGTATTTGATTTACGATCGGGGCCGCTATCAGTGAGTGTCCTCTCATCGCGGGCCTTCGAGTTTAGAAAATGCATCGAGCGCATCATGCAATCGGTCGAACATCCTCGAAGGTGCGATGACTTCGGTTAAGTGGTGGCGCGCGAAATCGGCCTTGGTTTCTGACGGCAATCTCGCAAAACCCAACAAAACTCCCGCATTGGCGAGAATCTTGTCGAGGTCGCGAACGACGCGCGCGGCACGGTAGTCGACATTTGTTATCGCTTCGGCATCAACGATAAGCCAGCGCACGTCCGAGGGCCGCGGGCCGACCAGGCTGAGAATCTCCTCCGAGAAACGGTTGGCGTTCGCGTAAAAGAGCGCGGCCCCAAAACTGTACAGCACCAGACCCGGCTCGGTCGTTACGCCTGGACTTGACGGAATCACCTTCCACGTTTTGTGGGAATCCTGAACCAGGACGCCGGTATGCGGCCGATAACTATGGCGGACTATGCGCAGCAGCGAGGCCGCCATCGCCAACAGAATGCCTGGCTCCACGCCCGCCGCCACCACAACAGCGGCAGCGGTTAAGGCGAGGGCAAACTCTCCAGGGCTCTCGCGGCGCATGCTCAGCAAACTGCGCAGGTCAATAAGCCTGATCGCGACCATAAATACCATTGCACCGAGCACACATTGCGGAAGGTATTGCAGCGGTTTGGTAAGAAACAGCAGAACCACGCCGACTAGACCTGCGGTCGTGAGCTGAGCGATCTGGCTGCGTCCCCCGGCGCTTTCGACAATCGCTATTTGGGTGGGGCTCCCGTTGACGACAAAGGCCCCGCTCAATGCCGCCGCGGCGTTGGCCGCTGCCAGTCCAACCAGATCCTGATTCTCGTCCAGGTTTTGACGATGACGTGCCGCATACACTCGTGATGTCGCAGCACTTTGAGTAACGATCACGATTGCGCATGATCCTGCGACGGGAATCAACGAGGTGATTTCTCTCCAGTGCACTTCCTGCAGTCCAGGATGCGGCAGTCCCCCAGCAACCGCTCCGATCGTCGCAATCCCGTGCCTGGCAAAGTTCCAGAAAGCACTTGCCGCCGCTGTCACCACGACCGCCAGCAATGACCCGGGCACTCTGGGAGGCCAGAAGTGCAGCGCTAACACGAAAGCCAAAACCGATCCGGAGACCAGAATGGTTGGGATGTGCACGGCAGGCAAGCGGCGGCATACTTCGATCAACTGAAAGGCCGCTCGACGGGAGTGCTCCTCCGTGCCGAGCATCTCGCCCAAAACGGAGATACCAACCTGAAACCCCACTCCGGTCAGAAATCCCGTCAGCACGGTCTGCGAAAAGAAATCCGCAATGAAGCCTAGCCGGAACAATCGACCGAGAAGCAAGAAACCCGCCGTCAGTAATGCGACAAAGCCACCCAACGCAACGTATTGTGCGCTGGCGATGGGCGCCATGCTAACAAGACCGCTGGCTAGAATAGCGGCAGTTGCCGAATCTGCGGCAACGACAAGATAACGGGAGGACCCAAGGGCCGCAAAGACCAGTAAGGGCAACAACAAGCTGTAGAGGCCGGTAACCACAGGCATTCCAACGATCCGGGCATACCTCAGCACCTGCGGAATGCTCATAGCCGCCAAGGTGAGGCCGGCGATTATATCGTTCTTCACATCAGCTCGTTTTAACGGTCGTATGGCCGTAAAGAACCTTAGCAATTCAAAACTCCTTTACCGACCCCCCAATTGTGCAATGGCGCGAACTTCCGTTCAGTTCTCTTCTGATGATAATCCTGAGCAGTGATTCTTATTGCATATTGCCTGGGTACTAACGCAACCGCGGAACGAGTTCCGGCTACGCTTGTTCTCACGGTGTGCATGCTGCCCGTGCTTAACGATTTGATCGTTGTAGCCGCCTCCGAGGCATAGGCTTCACTTACCTCCGAGAAATGATCCACCCGACGTAGGGCTGGTCGCCCCCTTCATACAATCATTGTGCGAGCACTGCTCGCTCCCGTTTTAGCCGAGCGGTGATCGTACGCACAAGCGATGAGCATTATCTGCCGGCGCGCGATGCCGGCAGTGTTTCGCCTGGATTGATTGCCAGCCACGAAGAGTAGCGCAAGTGCGGCAACGATGACCAGTGTCTGAGAGGCTGCTCAGCTGCCACAGCTCCGACTACCTTCACTTGCGGAGTTCTGTTCGGAGGATCTCTCTGGCTGCGTAGCGCAAATCGGATCGACCCCCCCCGGGAGGCTGGACCTACGCTCCTGCAGAAACCTGTTGAGCCTAAGCAGTTCGACGCGAGATGCAATTTCTGGCTGCACATCCACACCTTGCGGCCGCAATGCTCGGACTACAAGGCATAGCTTTATTGGAACGTCGAGCCCGAAAAGTAGCTCCCCGGTGAGCAAGCGCGGTCGTTGGGATGGTTTGAATAGCCGTCGAGTCCCGTTCGACTGGGGGGACCGGGCACCAACCACTGTGTTCTGGTCTAATGTAGAACTGCTGACAATGAATCAACTAATCTCGGTTCGATTCAGGTGGCCAGATCTAATGCGAGATCGTTCGATGGGTAGGACTCCAGATTCTGAATCTGGCAATGCTTGTTCGAATCAAGCTTTCGCAACCACGAAACTGGAGGAGGGCGGGCCCAATCGTGGATGAAGAGATCGATAGATTTGTGGCATCGTGGGGCCATCCTGACATCTAGGCGTCCGAAGGCGGTCTGAAAAGCTACTTGATCAAAAGCAACTTGAGGAGCTTTCCCCCTTTGACCGCGGACTGTTGGCATTCGCAGTAGATGTGTGCGGCCGGAGCCGATCGGTATCAGAAGTGTGTCGCACCCTGTTTAGCGCCTTAGGCACCCGCAAGACCTATTACATCGACTCTGACAGGCTCCGGAAGTACTTGGCGCGTTTTGGATTGGAGTTCTAAAAGACCCAGAACGTACACCCGGTGACAGCCTGATAACGGGGCCGTATGGGATGCGACGTTAGGTTAACTCGCGGCGTGAATTACGTGAGACCTCTTCGAAGACCGAACAACGAATGCCTGCCCCTCGTCTGCTATAGCGGCAGGGCATTCGGGCCAGACGATCTTTACATGCCGCAACCATTGTCGAAGCTTGCGACGAAAAAATCGGTCTTTGGAATAGTCCGCTGCACCCAACTGCTCACCGAGCCCGTGAGGCCCGAAAAGAGGGATCCGAACTTGCGTTCCATTGACTGTCCAGCCTTTCCACACGAGCCAGATATAGAAGTCCAAAGTCCCGGGAGCGTGCGTAAAACATGCGATGGCTTCGCGCTTTACGGGAATGCGATGTCGGTCGATATCTTCGTGAAGCGCTTCGCTGAGGGTAATAGCGTTCTCCGGGATATCGAGCTTTGCGTCGGGTTCCGTCCGGCCCGCGCTGAACCAGAGCCTCATGTGATCGAAAAAGTGAAAACGGGAGAAGTCGATGAGTCTGGCCCCACCGGGCCTCTCATCTGCTCCGAAAAAGATTCGCGCAGCAAAGATACGTTGAAATCCTCCAATTAGGCGCCAGTAATGAGGGCCGTCTTTTGGGAAGATGAAAAAAATCGAGCATTTGGGCTGCAGAGCCAAAGTGGATCGTCGTGCTTCTTTGTTGGAGAGCGAGTGTCGCGACCCAGATGGGGATGAGTCGATCCTCGCCATAGGGGACGGGCGTTTCATGATGCACCTTCCGCAGCAGCGTTTGGGGATACTTTGCCTTTTTGGGGTCTCCTCGAGTGGCGCACCCGATCTCGGAGTTTCTGTTCGTCCGACCCACTCAGCATAATTCAGTATGGCATTCGTTGGTTGGTTCACCTGCCGAGCTTGGATCAGCCTGCGCTTGATCCAATAGTAGACGACGTACTTGTTGACTCCAAAGTGCTGGGCCACTTGTTGCACGGTCAGCTCCTCCGGCCTCTGGAGTGTCACGGGAGGAATCTGATA